>Ga0182030_10025032_pt1 | contig 10909 bp, 12 predicted proteins | sample 812S3MmetaG_FD_121299 | JGI IMG/M metagenome (GOLD analysis project Ga0182030, IMG submission 121299) | Permafrost microbial communities from Stordalen Mire, Sweden - 812S3M metaG (Illumina Assembly) | ecosystem: Environmental > Terrestrial > Soil > Wetlands > Permafrost | place: Sweden... | reverse complement strand
GCGCCATCATCAAAGCCGGCATGTCGTTGCCCGGGTCGCCGTTGGCGACATTGCCGCCGATCGTGCCGACGTAACGGACCTGCGGGTCGGCGATCACCGTCGAGGTTTCCCTCAGGATGGGGACGTGAGCGGCGAGCCGCTCGTTGGCGATGATTTCATGCTGGGTCGTCATCGCGCCGACGATAATGTCGCTTCCCTCTAGGCGTACGCCCTTCAATTCGGCGATTCCGGCGAGATCGACGAGGTGGCTGGGCGCGGCGAGCCGAAGCTTCATCATTGGAATTAGGCTATGGCCGCCGGCAATCACCCTCGCGTCCGAGTCGAGGCGGCTCAACAGGCCTATGGCGTCGCTGAGATTCGCGGGCCGATGATAGTCGAAAGTGCCGGGGATCAAGCTCGTACTCCCTGAATCGTTGTACGAGGATCGGCCTGTGTGCGCCGCACAATCAACCGCACATGAACCAGCCGCTATTGAAAGGCGCCAAAGCCGCGTTTTCTGCACGAAATGCGTCAGGTCTATTGACGCATCTCATGGATTGCGGCGCTAAATCAGCTCGCGAGCGCTTCGATCAGCTGCTTGACCTCGCGATAGTGGGCGCGGGCTATAGGGATGCTGCACCGCACAGGCGTGCCGAGTTCGGCGACACCGTTCTCCCCAGCTCGCTTCACACGGGCGATCCGGCGGAGGGCGACGATGTGGCTGCGGTGAACGCGCATGAAGGCTCTGGGGTCGAGGCGCGCCTCAACCGCGCTGATCGGGAGATTGCAGAAATATTCCTGCTCGCCATCATAAATATAGGTGTAGTGCGCGTTGGCGCGGACGGCGAAAATTTCGTCGAGCGCGATATCTCGCCAACGGCCGTCCTTCTCTACGCGGAACGCCTGCCCGCGATCCATCGCCTTGGCTACAGGCTCCGCCTCCGGCGCGGGCTCGAGGAGGGCAGATTTCGCGAGATCAAAAACCGGCGCGCTCTCCACCCGGGCAGTCGGCAAAACAGCAACGTCCGAGGGCGCGCAAGCCGCCGCTGGTCGCCTGTCGGGGACAAGGCATAGCAAAAACGCGCCGGAAACGCCGAAAGCCACCAAGGTGGTGAGCAGCGCCAGCGCGCTGCGCGAAAGCGCGGACTCCGCGCCGACGAAATTCGCAACGTCGAAACAGCGGGGGTCGAGGCGCATGCCCGCCATCGCGGTGTAATGCATACCCGAAATCGCGAGCCCAAGGGCCAGCGCGCCCATCCAAAGGCGAGGCTTAAAGGGGCCGCGGTCCAGCGACCAAAGCGCAAATGCGCTAGCCGAGATCGAGACCGCGACGGACGCGACAACATACGAAGCTTCCTGATAGGTCGGACCCGCCAAATGCACCGCGGAAATGCCGACATAGTGCATGAGGCTAATGCCAAACCCCATCGCCACCGCGCCAACGCCGATGCGCAGGATCGGCGGACCCGGAGCGTGCGCGACATATACCCCGACGCCGACGACGATCACACAAATTAGAAAAGACAGCAGCGTCGGCAGCACGAGATAATCGATCGCGCTGGGGAAATTGGCCGCGAGCATAGCGACGAAATGCATCGACCATACGCCGGTCGCGAGCGTCAGCGAGGCGGACGCCAATACCAGTCGCCGACGAAAGCCCTCGGCCCGGTCCAATTCCCGCGCCAGCGAAAGCCCGACGAAACTGCCTTGAACGGCGATCGCTATCGATAGCGCGACGAGCCATGGCTCGTGCGGGACCGTCATGGTCCACCTCCCTTTTTCGGCCCCGGCCACGCACGTTAAGCAATTGCGCCGCAGGTCGCAACCGCGTCGTTCGCGCAGTTGTTTGAGACTCGCCCGCTATCTACCTCCGAATATAACACTCCGTTGTCGCGTGCCTCGAAGCGAGCGATTGGCCGTGGGGAAGACCAAGGGCGGCGGTCGGTACGCGACCGCGATCGGCGGGACCCTAACCGGCCGGGGCGGCGATTCCCTCATCGTCGACGACCCCCTCAACGCCGACGAGGTCCAGTCCGAAGTCGCAAGAAAACGGGTGATCGAGTGGTACGGCGGGACCCTCGTCTCCCGACTTAACGACAAGCAACCGGCGCCATCATTGTAATCATGCAGCGGCTGCACGAAGACGATCTTGCCGGCCATCTGCTGCGTCAGGGCGGCTGGGAGCATCTGGACCTGCCGGCGATTGCGGTGGAGGACCGGGTCATCGAACTCGGGCACCGCAGCACGCATCATCGCCGCGTCGGCGACGTCCCTGCATCCCTAGCGCGAGGACCTCGTCATCACGCGGCGGAGGGAATTCATCGGGTGAAGAGATCGCCATCAGATGGCCGATCTCTCAGATTGAAGTTACCGGACATAACAGTTGCGGCCTTGGCAGCCGCGATCGATGGGAAACCTGGGGTTGACGACTCCGCCTATCTGCGGCCGCTCCGCGTCCACAAAGGTCGTCCGGCCGCGCTGTCTCAATTCTCGAAAGCAGACACTACTACCGCGAGGGCTACCGACCACAATGGCCAAGTAGCGGTCATCTCCCATGCACCGCAAAACGCTCGGCCGGAAGTCTTGAATCTGCTTGAACACAAACAGCACGGGCGCGACGGTCGCGCGTGCCCGCCGCGATGTCTTAGGCCGCCGCCCAAAGCATGCCGCGCAGCAGGATTTCCCTCATCTCGGGGACCTGGAACTCCGCCGCGACATGGCCGAGCGAGGAGTAGAAAACCTTTCCCGCGCCGTGCTTTCGCTTCCAAACGACCGGCATGACGACGCCCTCGATCCAGGGAGCGTGCTCGCCCGAAAACGTCGTCGTCGCGAGCACCTCGTTCGACGGATCGACGTGCATGTAATATTGCTCGGAGCGATAGGGAAAACTCTTGAGCCCCTGCATGACGGGATCGTCGGGGCGGGCGATGTCGACGTGATAGTCGATGATGTTGCCGGGATGGGCGACCCACTGGCCCCCGCACATGAACTGGTAGTCGACAGACTCTCGAAAAGCGTCGCACATGCCGCCGTGATAGCCGGCAAGGCCGACCCCGCCGCGCACCGCGGCAGTGAGGTTCTCGACCTCCTCTTTTTCGATCTTCGACATTGTGTAGATTGGCACGATCAGGCTCATGTCGCGGATTCCGGGATCGGCGAACGCCTCGGTCGTGTTTTCGATGTAGACCTTGAAGCCGTTCTCCTCGAGCATACCGCCGACGATATGGGCGCCTTTCTCGGGTTCATGGCCGCTCCAACCGCCCCATACGATCAGCGCTTCCCTCATTTTCCGTTCCTCCGCGTTCCCGCATGCATTTAAATAAAATAGCGTGGCGGCTTAATCGAGCTCGCCGATCGAAACGCCGGGCTCCAGCGCGGCGGGCCGCTCCGGGCGGCTCTCGATCGTCACGGCGCTGCCCGAATCTGACGACGCCTGAAACGCCTGCATGACTTCAAGCACGTGATAAGCGAGCGAGCCGCTCGCGCGATGGGAGCGATTCTCGCGGATCGCGCGCGCCATGTCGGCGACGCCGATGATCCGGTAATTGCCGTCGGCATAGCCATGTTCGGTGGGGATTTCGCGCCAATCCTCAGTCGCGCCGCCAAACAAAATCTTTCCGCCGAAATAATTGGGATCGGGAACAACAAGCGAACCCTTTTCGCCGTAGATTTCGAGCGGAGTATGCTTGTGCCGCGCCACGTCGAAGCTGATGGTGAGGCTCACCGCAGCGCCGCTAACAAACAGCAGCACGCCCGTCACGTGGGTCGCAACCTCGACGGGAACGCGCGCTCCCGCCAACGGCTGACTGGCCACAACGCGCTCGGCGCGCAATTGCGTGGCTACGCCGCTGACGCTCGCTACCGGTCCCAGCAGATTGACGAGATCGGTTATGTAATACGGCCCCATATCGAGTATTGGGCCGCCGCCGCGGAGATAATAGAAGCCGGGATTCGGATGCCAGCGCTCATGGCCCGGACACATGAAAAACGCAGTGCCGCCGATCGGCCGGCCGATCAACCCTTCGTCGATCAGCTTTCGCGCGGTCTGATGCGCGCCGCCGAGAAATGTGTCGGGCGCGCAGCCCAGCCGCACGCCCTTCTCCACCGCGGCGCGAACCAGCCTTCGCGCCTCCTCAAGATTGACGCCGAGCGGCTTCTCGGAGTGGACATGCTTTCCAGCCGCCACAGCCTGTAGGCCGACTTCGACATGCGCGTTGGGAATTGTGAGATTGAGCACGATCTCGATCGCCTCGTCCGCCAGCAGCGCGGCGACCGACCGGGCGGGAACGCCGAACTCGGCGCCGCGCGCTTCTGCCGCCGCAGGATTGATGTCAGCAAGCGCTCGAATGTCTAGCAGCGGGAAGAATTTCGCCGCCTTCAGATAGGCCGCGCTAATGTTTCCGCAACCGATGACGCCGACGCCGACGCGCTTCATTGCAATGCTCCTGTTGCCGGCGCCATCGCCTCGCGACTGGGCGCGGGACCGGTCGTCCCCCATGGAGCGCCATAGAGATCGCGCAAGGTCATCGCCGCGGCGCCGCGAACCCAAATGCCCTCGCTCCATTCGCGAACGACAATCTCCGAGACGTCGGAAAGACTCGCCGGCAGCAAAGCCGAAACGGTCTCGCGCAGCGGGCCGATGAAAAATTCGCTCGTCGCCATCGCGCGCCCGGAAATGATGACCTTGGGCGGCGCGAACAAAGTGATGAGATTGGCGATTGCGAAGCCCAGCGCTTCGCCCGCCGCCGCGAGAATGCCGACGCATCGCTGATCGCCTGCGGCTGCAAGTTGCAGCAGCAAGGCCATGCCGCGGCCGGCGCGCAAAGCGGCATCGCGCTCGCCGCCGCGAAGAGAGATTTCGGCCTCGGCGAGCACCGAAGCCTCGGAGGCGACAGCCGCGAGCCGGCCTCCTCCGCTGCCCGGCGGACGCACCATGACGTCGCCGAAATCGGGGCTGAGGCCGTTAGCGCCGCGGAACAATTCGCCGTTGTGAAGAATGCCGAGGCCGAGGCTTTGCTCGACGCTAACGACCAGAAAATCATTGATGCCGCGCGCCTGCCCAAACCAATGCTCCGCCAGGGTCACTAGATTGACATCGCTGTCGATCGAGACCGCGACGCCTAGACGTTTCGTCAAGTCCGCGCCAAAATTGACGTCTCTTTCGCTGAAAATCGGGCTCTGGCGGCAGAGGCCGGAGGCGCGTTCGACGACGCCAGGCAGCCCCACGCAAACGCCAGATATTTCGGCCATCGTCAGTTCGGCGTCGCTGACGCAGCGCCGCACGCCGTCCTCGACGAGGTCGGCGATGACGGGCGCAGTCTGGCGGTCGATCCGGATCGGCAGGGCGAGGCAGTGAATCACGTCGGCGCAGAAGTTTGTCGCGGCGACCGTGATCTGGTCAGGCGCGAGCTTCACGCCGACGACGAACGCCGCGTCCGGATTGAGCTTGAGCATGACTCGCGGGCGACCGCGGCCCGCGTCGCGCACGGCGCCGACCTGAAGCGGGATGATCAGGCGGTCGTCGAGCAAAGCGGCTGTGATCGCCGACACCGTCGTCGCGCTGAGATCGGTGAACTGCGAGATTTCGACGCGGGAAACAGGGCCGAACCGGCGTATCGCGTCCATGACGAGGAAGCGATTGATCGCGCGCATCAATTCCGGGTCGGCGGTTTTCATGGCTGGAGGCGCATCCGCGTCGAAGGATCATTTCTTCGGGGGCCGGAATTAATTTCACCCCTCCGGGCGCCTGTCAACGGCGAAAGCCTTATTTTTAGGCCACCCGCGGCCAGGCAGCTTGACAGCCTCAGAAAGTCGCGACACATTTAATTTGCATAGCGGACAAAAAGCACAATGTCCGAGGCCAGCAATCTCCCGGGAGGAGACCCATGAATTTTCGCCAAGTTGCCCTCGCGTCCACTGTCCTCGCCTTCGGGGCAGCGACGGCCTGGGCCGATACGACCGTCACCATCTTGCACGTCAACAACAACGCCGTCGCGACGGCGCTTTGGGACAAGATCGCCGCTGACTACGAGGCCGAGCATAAGGGCGTAAAGATCGAATTCAAATATCTCGAAAACGAAGCGTTCAAGGCCAAATTACCGACGATGCTGCAGTCCGACGATTCTCGCCCCAGCATCATCTACAGTTGGGGCGGAGGCGTGATGGAGGCGCAGGCCAAGGCCGGCTTCCTCAAGGATCTCACCGGCGAGGTCGCCGGCGCCGAAAGCGCTCTCGCTCCGACCGCGGTCGAGGCGTTCAAGGACGACGGCAAGGTCGTCGGCGTGCCCTGGGACGTCGGCGAGGTCGCGTTTTTCTATAACAAGAAGTTGTTCGAAAAGGCCGGCGTTAAGGCCGAGGAAATCAAGAGCTGGGACGATTTTCTCGGCTCCGTGAAAAAACTCAAAGCTGCGGGAATCACTCCGCTCGTGGTCGGTGCGGGCGAGAAATGGCCGATGCACTTTTACTATTCCTATCTGGTCATGCGCATCGGCGGCGAGCACGCGCTGACCGACGCGAAGGCCGGCAAGGACGGCGGATTCAAGAACGCGACGTTTGTCGAAGCGGGCAAGCGTCTGCGCGAGCTCGCAGCGCTCGAGCCGTTCCAGCCGGGATATCTCTCGACCTCCCACGCGCAGTCCGCCGGCATGTTCGGCGACGGCAAGGCCGCTATGGACCTGATGGGCGAGTGGGTGCTAGGCATGCAGGCGCCGAATTCCGCGAGCGGCAAGGGCCTGCCGGCCGAGGACATCGGCATTCTTTCGTTCCCCGTCGTCCCCGGCGGCAAAGGCAAGGCGACGGATACCCTGGGCGGCATTCACGGCTGGCTCGTCACCAAGACCGCCCCGAAGGAAGCCGTCGACTTCCTGAACTTCTTCAGTCAGGAGAAATACGCAAAGGCCGCCGCCGCCGCAGGCGCCTACATTCCCGTCTACAAGGGCGCGGAGGCGTCGATCACCGACCCCGCGGTCAAGCACATCGCGACCGACCTGGCTGCGACCACCTACCACCAGAACTTCTTCGACCAGGACCTCGGCCCGTCGCTCGGACGCGTCATCAACGACATCTCGGTCGCGGTGGCAGCCGGCCAGATGACGCCGGAGGCGGCCGCCGCCGCACTGCAGGAAGCCGCCGACCAGCAGTAGTCGCCGGCCTTCTAATCGCGATAACCTTGCAACCCCGCTGCTGGCCGCGGCGGGGTTGATTTGTCTTTACGACGACGCGCATTGAGGCCCATTCGTGTCGATTTCGCAAGCGACCGCCTATCAGCCCGCGCCCCGGACTTCGCTCAGCGCGTGGGTCACGATCGTCCTTTTCCTGCCGCCTGCAATCCTGCTTTTCACCGTCTTCGTCGCGATGCCGATGGGCGAGGCGGGATGGTACAGCTTCTACAACTGGAACGGCTACGGCCGGCCGGAAAAGTTCATCGGCCTCAAAAATTATGGCTATTTGCTCGACAGCGCGCCGTTCGCGCGCGCGCTTTTAAACAACGGCCTCATCATCCTAGCGTCTTTATTGATCCAGTTGCCGCTCGCGCTCGGCGCGGCGCTGCTCGTCAACCGGCGCTTTCCCGGCGCCGTCTGGTTCAGGATGATCTTCTTCCTGCCTTTCGTCCTCGCCGACGTTGCGGCCGGCCTAATCTGGCATTTCGTATTTGACGGCGATTACGGCCTCGTATCTTAGGTCACGACTTTCTTCGGCGCCCCGCCGTTCTTCCTGCTCGCGGACAAGACCTGGGCGTTTTCCGCGGTGCTGATCGTCATCGTCTGGAAGTATTTCGGGTTCCACATGATGCTCTACATCGCTGGGCTGCAGGGCATCGACAAATCGCTGCTGGAAGCCGCGGAGATGGATGGGGCCGGACCATTCCAGCGCTTTCGCTATGTGACTCTGCCGCTGCTCGGGCCGATGATCCGGCTCTCGATCTTCTTCTCCGTCGTGGGCGCGCTGCAACTCTTCGACATGATCGTACCGCTTACCGGCGGCGGTCCGTTCGACACCACCAACACGATGGTTTCATTCCTCTATTATTTCGGCATCACGCGCATGCGGGTTGGCTTCGGCTCAGCGGTCGGAGTGGTGCTGTTTCTGATCTGCGTCACGTTCGCCTTTGTCTACAGACGGCTGTTCATGAACGATGACTGACTCCGCGGCTCCGGCGGCAGCGCCGATCGTCCCATTCTCTCGCGCGACCGGCCCCGTCGGCCAGGTCTTGCGCTACGGCATCTTGATTGTCGTCGCCGGCATCGTGCTGATCCCGCTCTGGGCGACGGCGATAGGCGGCGCGAAGGATCTCGGAGAATTGCGATCCAATCCCTTCGGGCTGCCGAGCGTCTGGCACTGGAGCAACTACACCGACATCCTCCTCAGCGCGCGCTATTGGCAGGTGCTGGGCAACTCGCTTATCATCGCGTTGTTGACGGTGTTCCTGACGCTCGCGCTCTCCTCGATGGCGGCGTTCACGTTCGCGCACCTGCATTTTTTCGGTGACCGCTTCCTCTTCAGCTATATCCAGCTCGGCCTGCTGTTTCCGGCGGCGACCGCGATTCTGCCGCTGTTCATCAAGATCCGCGATCTCGGGCTGCTGAACTCGCACTGGGGCATCGTGCTGCCGCAGGTCGCGTTTTCGCTCGGCATGGGAGTCCTGCTGCTGCGCAACGCATTCAAGCAACTGCCGGCTGAGTTGCTCGACGCCGCGATGATCGACGGCTGCGGCTACATCAGCTACTTCTTCTACATCACATTGCCGCTTTCCGGGCCGATCCTGTCGACGGTGGCGGTGATTTCTTTTGTTGGCAGCTGGAACAATTATCTCTTGCCGCTAATCGTGCTCAATAGCGAGTCCCGGTATCCTTGGACTCTCGGGCTGATGGCCTATCAGGGCGAATATTCGACATCCTGGCAGCTCGTCCTCGCCTTCATAACGCTGACGATCCTGCCAGCGATTTTGATGTTTCTGATCGCGCAAAAATACATTGTCGCCGGTTTGACCGCTGGAGCGGTCAAGGGCTGAAGCCATGTGAATCACTCACCACCTAAGCGCGCAGTCGAAAATGTTGCTGGAGGCAGGCGCCGCTGCGCAGTCCTCCAGTGTGAACGCGTCACCGATCGCCTACGTCGCGCTGATGCGACGGTGGCGCCGCCCGGGTCAGCGAAGCCGGTCTTGCGCGTTCCCATTCGTAGATCGCGCCGGAAGCCAGAAGGCGGTAGCCGATGCAATTGTGGTCCTTCAGGTCGGCGAGCGTCGCCGGAGTCCCGCGCTCCGCGAGGTAAGCCGGCGTTGCCGCCATCACCATCCGAAAAGGCGGCGTCAGGCGATGGGCGATCATGTCCGCGGCGATCATCTCGCCCAAGCGCACGCCGCCGTCGAAGCCCTGGCCGACAACATCCGTCAGCGCATCGTCCGAGATGAGTTCGACCGTGAGACGAGGATGGCGGCGGGAGAGTTCGCCGACGATCGGCCGCAACACCTGCGAGGCGACGACATGCGCGGCGTTGAGCCGCAGCAGGCCCGAGACCTCGCCGCGTGCCATGCGAATAGTCTCGACCGCCGCGTCGATCTCGCCGAACGCCTGCTCGACTCGCGCGGCAAAGGCCTCGCCGTTCGCGGTAAGCGCGACGCTGCGCGTGGTTCGGACCAGCAGCGGTTCGCCGAGGAAGTCCTCGACCTCACGGACCGCATGACTGACGGCGGAGGGCCCGAGGCCCAGCTCGGCCGCGGCGCGCGCGAAACTGCGTTGGCGCGCGACCGCGAGCACGACAGGTATATGGGCAAGCAGCCGTCGGTCCATTGCTCGATCATATCGCATAACTCATGCGAAATGTGGTCTCTAGTCGCATGATGGTCGCAGCGCCATGTTTCCTGCCTAGAGATCACGAAAGGAACAGGATATGTCGGCTCAATCCCGAGTTTGGTTCGTCACCGGCGCTTCGTCCGGCTTCGGTAAGGCGTTGGCCGAGGCGGTTCTACAAAAGGGCGAGCGCGCGGTGCTTGTCGCGCGCCGCCCGGAGGCTCTGGCCGGACTTGCCTCGGCGCATCCCGGTCGCGCGATCGCCATCCCGACCGATCCTCTGGATTCGGCGCAACGCGCGCGGGCGGTCGAACGCGCGATGGAAGCGTTCGCTCGCATCGATGTCCTCGCCAACATCGCCGGGCGGGGATCGCTCGGCGCCGCGGAGGAATTCTCCGAGGCCGAGTTGCGCGCCCAAATGGAGATCAACTTCTTTGCCCCCGTTGAACTGACGCGGGCGGCGCTTCCGCATCTGCGCGCACAGAAGGGCGGCCATATCCTGAACCTGACGAGCGTCGGCGGGATTATCTCCGTCGGCGGCTTCTCGGCCTATTGTGCGTCGAAATACGCGCTCGAAGGCTGGACCGAGGCGCTCCGCGACGAGATGGCGCCGTTCGGCGTCAGGGTGACGCTGGTCGAGCCCGGAAATTTCCGCACCGAATTCGCCGGGGAAGTTAACATGCGGCCCGCGCATCCCCTCGCAGCCTACCGGCCGCTAATTGCGCCGGTGGAAGAGTTTCTTTACGGCCAGAATGGCCGTCAGCCAGGCGATCCCGCCAAGGCGGCCGCGGCGATGATAGCGGCCGTTGAAAGCGGTGAGCCGCCGCTGCGCCTGCTGCTCGGCGCGGATGCCTATGCAGCGTGGGACGCGAAGTCCAAGGTCAGGGAGGCCGAATTTTCGGCTTGGCGCGCATTGGGGTCGTCGACGGAGTTTGAGGACGCGGCATTTCTTCCGATCCCAGGAGCGTAAGGGCATAAGGTTGCTCGTCCGCACGGTGTACCGTTTACGATCGGCGTCAGGAACAGCCTGCCCCGTTGCGCAAGAGGCGGGCCCGGCGCCCGCCTAGACAAGGCGATGCGTTAGACATTGCAACAACCAGATCGATGTGAGGTGGTTCCGCCGATGGGGTCGCGCGCGCTGG
>Ga0182030_10025031_pt1 | contig 10909 bp, 6 predicted proteins | sample 812S3MmetaG_FD_121299 | JGI IMG/M metagenome (GOLD analysis project Ga0182030, IMG submission 121299) | Permafrost microbial communities from Stordalen Mire, Sweden - 812S3M metaG (Illumina Assembly) | ecosystem: Environmental > Terrestrial > Soil > Wetlands > Permafrost | place: Sweden... | reverse complement strand
AACCGCTTGCATCGATTGACGATTTCACCATTTGGGTGAGGTGCGGAGTAGTTCAAAATCGATGATCGGGAAGAAATCAAACGATGGTACTTGGTTGCTCCAGTAGTTCAGCAGGGGCTAAAGTCCGGCCTTGTTTTCAGCTCTTTGCGGCACGACTGAAGTCGTGCCCTGTTACAAAACAGCGGGTCTCAGAGGCTTTCTACCTCAATGCGGGACACGGATGAAGGCGTTCAACTGCCGTTTTTAGGATCAATATCATTCGAGCAACCGCTCATGATGCTTCTTCGCGGTCAGAACCTTGCTTCAAACTGCTGAAACCGTCTCTCCAGTTCCCATTGGGCAGCAGCTTTTTCATTGGAGGCGAGGAAGGCTTTGCAAGCTGCAGAAGGCGTTTCAGCGCCGAGGATCTGGCCTTTGCAGGAAGTGGCTGGAAGTGTAAAGGCATCTGGAATGGCGAAAAGACTTTTGCCGGATAAAAAACTGTGCTCGATGCCAGTACGGGCAAGTTGCTTGAGGTCGGCGTAACTGAGGTGGTAGTCCAGCGCAGCACGGACATACTCATGAGTAATATCAATGCGACTCACGCCTTCATCATCGGTTGAGAGTGCAACTGGAACATGTGCTGCGCGATAGAGCGGAAACGGGTGATCAGCACCTTTGATTCCCAATATACCTTCATTGGAACTTAGATTGATTTCGATCATCACGTGCTTCTGCGCCAGTTCCCGGAGAAGTGCCGGAGCGTCGTCTTCATACATTACGTCGACGCCGTGGCCGATGCGTTCAGCGTGACCCAGTTCGACGGCCTGACGAATATGAAAGCGCAAGCCTTCGGGCGGAACCATCCCTGGAGCGAGTTCGCCGGCATGGAGGCTGATGTGAACTTTGGGATAAACCGAATGCAGATAGTCAAGCATCTTCATCTGCAACGTGTAGTCACGCATGGAGACTACACCGTCTTCGGGTTGAACAAAGTTGATGCCAACAAATCCACCTTCATGAGCATCCTGATCCGCAGCATTCTGGCTGGCTTGAATTGTTTCAAAGCCGAGAAGTGTCTGGGCGAAAACCAGCTGTGGACTCGCTGCACGAAGCACCTGGTAGATATAACGAATTTCGACCTGGCAGGCGGGCATAGCTTGCGGAGTTCCGCAATGCTCCATCTGACGGCGCTGGACCTCGGCTGCGTATACCTCGTCGCGGTCAACAACAACATCGTCACGGAGACCGTCTTCGAGCATGGTCTGACGCAACTGAACATAGTCGGGCTGGGCTGTATCAGAATTCCAACCTGTCTCACTGGCGATTTTTATAGCATGGCTAAAAGTCGGAGTGTGCATCAGTTCGAGATACTGCTCATTCTGTGCAGCGGCGCGGCTGGCTACTTCGTCCACCCATTCGCCTGTATGACTCTTGTTGATGCCGCTGAATTTACCAAACGTAGAAAAAAACTGATCGTGTCCGCTGAAACCAGATGTGGAAACAAAACTTCGCATCGAAAAGGAATTGATCAGCCGGTCATATAGCACCTGGTTCGCCGGAGTGATATTTCCAGCAAGCTGAGTGGCCGGAACCAGCGGCGGCACACATGGAGGTTTGGCAAAGCTGAGAGCAACCGGGTCAATGCACACTCCATCCTCAACTGCCGCATGGATAAAGCTCTCGGCATAAACGGCTCCAGAAAGATGAACGTGCAGGTCAGCGCCTTTGGGAAACTGCGAAAGAAAAGAGTGGAGACTCATAGGGCCGCTTTTTACGGCATCCTCATACGCACGACTCGCTCGCGCCTCGCGTTGCAAAGCAATTGGAGCGGACGCTTGTGCATCGATGACGGAGACCGATGCGGCGGCGAAACAGGCAAAAAGGATCACGGGAAAACGCATAATGCTTACCAGTGTAGATCAGGAATTGCCGGGTGGAGCAGATTTCTCGGCATCCACTCTTTGCAACATAGCCACGATGTGCCCTTTTATAGCTAGGGGGCACAATCCTGAATCCACTGTGGCGCTAGCTGTCTTTGCGATAGAGCATATCGCGGATGGTGCGGCGACGGGCTTCGTTCATTTCGGCTTCGGCTTTGCGGGCATCGGCGTCGAGATGGCTTGCGGTAGCTGAGTCGTCGGACTCCGGTTCGCTGCATGACGGACAGCGGTTGGCGAAGCCGGGCTTGCCGGGACGCAGTTCGAACTCTTCAGAGCAGACAACACAGGTTTTGATTGGGAAAGCCATACTGGTTCAATGATAACGGAAGGCTAAAAGATTTTCACGCACGGGTTGGATAAGCGGGCTGAGGAAAAACCCGCATTGAGGGAAGCGGCTTGCGAAGCAACCCTTCATGGGCCGGGCGAATTTATTTTGCACATCTGGTGGCGCAGTTGAAGCCGCGCCACTTGAAAGCAAAACATTCCATAGCGATCGAAGGTTATTCGGGTGGCAATGCAGAGAGCGCGGAACGAGCCTTATCGAGCAGCAGGCGAGTTTCGGCTTCCTGCTTCTTCAAGCCTTCGACTACATTGGCAGGGGCTTTGGCTAGAAAGGCATCATTGCCTAACTGGCGTTCGGCGGAGGCTACGCCTTTTTCGTATTTGGCGATTTCTTTGGTGAGGCGTTCGCGCTCGGCGGGTACGTCGATGGTGCGTTCCGGGGCTTGATAATCAATCGCCACATCGAATTCGACAGTAGAGTGCTTGGTGAGACCTGCTTTGATCTCATTCACGAATCGAATCTCATTGACTCGTGCCAGCCGCTCGACGGTAATACTGTTTTGCACGATGATGTGTTTGCGCTCAGGTTCGATACGAACCTCTATAGATACCACAGCCTTCTCATCGACGCCACGCTCCTTTCGCAGAGCACGAACTTCGCTGATGAGAGATTGCAGAAGTTCCATCTCAATCTGCATACTCACACCAATAACACCTTGCGTAGGGGGATAGTATGACAGCGCAATCGACTTAGCGGGTGGGTTGCCGTCATAGAGAGCGTGCCAAATCTCTTCAGTGATGAAGGGCATGAAGGGCGAGAGCAAGCGCAGCGTGGCTTCGAATACGCTAAGCAGTGTCGTGAGCGCAGGTTTGATCTTTTCTTTGTCTGATGTTTCCGAAAAATCGAGACGGAGTTTTACGATTTCCAGATACCAATCGCAGAAGCTGCCCCAGAAAAACTGATAGATGGTGTTCGCCGCATCATCGTAGCGATAGCTTTCAAGCGAACGATTCACCTTGCTTGCAGTTGAATGGAACTCTGCAACAATCCAGCCATCTTCGAGTGGCGCATCAACTCCAACTACGGGCAACAATGGTAAACGCGACGCATCAACGGTGATGCCAATCTCCGCCGCGCGATCCAAATTCATAAGCAGGAACCGCGCAGCATTCCAAATCTTGTTGGCGAAGGCGCGGTAGCCTTCGGTGCGGGCTACGTTGAAGGCTATGTCGGTTCCGGGCGAAGCCATGCTGGCCAGCGTGAAACGAACGGCATCGGTGCCGTATTGCTTGACGATCTCGATAGGGTCGAGAACGTTGCCTTTGGTCTTGGACATTTTTTCGCGGTTGGCGTCGCGGACCAATGCATGAATGTAAACCTCGCGGAAGGGAACCGAGTCAGCAAGAGAGCGCTTGGAGCCATCGGGCATGGGCACTTCTTCAGCGAACCAGCAGCCAAACATGATCATGCGGGCCACCCAGAAGAAGAGAATGTCGAAGCCTGTGACCAGGAGGCTGGTGGGATAGAAGGCGTCGAAATTGGCTCGGTTTTGTTCCTCAGGGGCTAAAGCCCCACCGTCTGCCAAATCGCTGATGTACGGGCTAAAGCCCGTACGCTTCAAATGAACAGAATCGAAGTTTGGCCAGCCGAGGACGGAGACGGGCAGGAGGCCAGCTGAGAACCAGGTGTCGAGAACGTCGGTCTCTTGGGTAATCTGAGCGGAGTTGCAGTGCGAGCAAACCGTCGGATCAATGCGAGTCACAGTGATTTTGTGGCAGTTGGCGCAGTGCCATGCGGGAATGCGATGTCCCCACCAAAGCTGGCGGCTGATGCACCAGTCGTGGATGTTTTCCATCCAGTTGAGATAGGTTTTTTCGTATTGCTCCGGCGTAAAGCGAATAGCTTTTTTGCGGTTTGCGTCAGGCTTGACTGCTTCAATCGCCTTGTTGGCGAGCGGTTGAATCTTGATGAACCATTGCGTGGAGAGGCGCGGTTCAACGACAGTCTTGCAACGGTCGCAGTGGCCGACGTTGTTGGTGTGGTCCTTGATGCCACTCAGCAGAACTTGCTCTTCGAGATCGGCAACGATACGTTTGCGTGCCTGATAGCGGTCGAGTCCGGCGTAAGCACCACCAGCTTCATTGATCTTGCCTGTCGCATCCATCACGTTGATCGAAGGCAGATGATGGCGCTGACCCAGTGCAAAATCATTGGGGTCGTGCGCGGGCGTGACCTTGACTGCGCCGGTGCCAAAGTCGCGGCTCACCCACTCGTCAAGGATGATGGGAATTTCGCGATCCACCAGCGGCAGCTTCAACTTTTTGCCGTGCAGGTGCAGGTAGCGCTCGTCCTCAGGATGAATCGCGACTGCGACGTCGCCGAGCATCGTCTCAGGGCGCGTCGTGGCAACGGTGAGATATTCTCCAGTTTCTTTGCCGTCTTCACTTACAACCGGATATCGAATCTCCCAGAGGTGCCCCTTCTGCTCTTCGTGAACAACTTCGAGATCGCTGATGGCAGTTTGGCAACGAGGGCACCAGTTGACGATGTAGGCACCGCGATAAATGAGTCCCTGCTCATGCAGTTTGACGAATGCCTCGCGCACGGCGACAGAGAGGTTCTCGTCCATGGTGAAGTACTCGCGCTGCCAATCGACCGATGCGCCGAGGCGCTTCATCTGGTCGAGAATCGCGCCGCCGTAGTGGCGTTTCCACTGCCAAACGCGCTCAGTAAATGCTTCACGGCCCAATTGCTGGCGACTGGTGCCCTCCTCGGCCAACTGCCGTTCGACCATCATCTGCGTGGCGATGCCAGCGTGGTCTGTGCCCGGTAGCCAGAGAGCGCGCCGACCACTCATGCGTCGCCAACGGGTGAGAATATCCATCTCTGTCTGGTTGAGCATATGGCCCATGTGCAAGCGACCGGTAACGTTGGGCGGCGGCAGCAGAATAGTAAAGGACTGGTCGTCGGACTTGCCGTCCAGGCATTCATTTTTTGAGTCGGAGGCTGGCGAGGGCGCACTCTGGGCGAAGAGGTTTTCGCGCACCCAGTATTCGGCCCATTTATCTTCAATGGCGGTGGGGTCGTAAGCTTTTGGCAGGTCGTGTGGCATGAGGGTTCATTATCCGATTCGAAGCCCCCTGCGGGTCTGCGCCGTAGGCTCCGTTGAAGGAGATTTCAAGCGAGGGGACCACCCTTGACTTTAGCAGATGAGCCACCTGTAGCGGGACCAACCGCCTTGGGTAATCAGGGCGATTGCATAGGAAGGTTTATGGCGGTTCCCTCGAAAGATCTCTATTCTTGAATGATCTCGATGGCATCCACGCAGGGATAGTTCCTGATTGGCTGGAAGGTGAAGACGAGTTTGCCCAATGCATTCGGCTTCAAGCCGTGAAACTCTTTCCGCAAGGCGCGATTTGCTCCGCCGGCTTCCTTGAAGATGTCGAACTCTCTCAGCAGAGCAACGCCATTGAAGTAGATATCGAATATGCGGCTGCCCGTCCCGCCTCCTCCGGGATTGGAGTATCCGTGATATGCCTCGCTAAAATGAAGGATGGCCGTGTAGGTTCCTTGTGCAACCGGAAACGTGTAAGAAAAATTGCCGAACCGTTCGCTACTGTAGAGACCGGGATCATTGGTTCCTGTGACGGGTTGCAGCAAGGGGTGGATACGACCGCTGTTGTAATAGCGGTCCGGCTGCCAGAGCGTTCCATTCGGCGATGCATAGGGCAGATTCCGTGTGGTCACACGGATGGGCCTCATGCGGTGCGCGGGGGCAGGGAAGATCTCGATTCCGTTAACGATGGCCTCGGAAGTGCGCGCCGAAAAACGCAAATGGAGCATTCCGTCTGCTCCTGCGGCTACATCATCAAATACCTTTTCATCGGCGATTCTTGTCCCACCGGCATCGCGAAGGATATCAAAAGAATCGAGCAACTTTCGGTCATTGGCGGAAACATCAAAGATGCGGGCCGCTTCACCGCCTCCGGCAACAGCATCGACCCCGTATACCGGCTCCGCAAAATACAGATGGAGTTCATGCGGACCAGGCTTGAGCGGAATGTCATACTCGAACTCTTCGCCTCCGCGATAATTCAACCACAGGTTGCGATCTTCCGCTCGGACGAGAGGTTCATAGACGGACTGTACCGAGTGCCCTCCTTTAAAGTAGCGATCCCCCGCCCAGACTCGTCCCAATTGGTCGATATATTGAGGGTTCGAATATCCGGCCAGAATCCTGATGATGTCGGTGTCGGACGACCCTGACAGCGCGGAAGAATTGAACAACTGAGATTCTGCCGTGGGGGCGCTCTTGCGGTGCACGAACTCGCGGAGTGCAACCACGCTCGCGCCAAGGACCAATAGCGCTCCAACTGCGACCGTGAGGAGCCAGCGCCATTGTGGAATCATTGAAGGAGCGGGACGTTTTTCCAGTTCGACCGCTGTTTGTACCGGAACGGCGGTCTCAACCCGGATCGAGGCCAGACGAAACTCCGGCACGTAATGGCCCTTGGGCAACCTTATCTGAACCGGATGCCCTTTTCCTTCGCTGTTGTAGTAATCCTTCAGGCATTCCCGCAGACGGGAAGCCTGCACCCGTACGATTGGATTTTCAATGGGCTGAAAATCGTCTGGCCGCCCAAGCGCCTCGACGGCAATCGTATACTCTTTCAAATGATCGGAGCGTCCTTGGAGCGTCTCTTCACAAATGAACTGCAGAAAGCTGGAGAGTGCCGGTGCTCGCTTGAGTGTCTCGGAAGCCAAAACAGCCTGCAATTCGCTTTGTACCTGGGCGGGCGTTGGCATTTCTTTCACTAGATGCATCACGTTCCGCTCCGTCGATCAGTCGCATGGACTCGCTTGTTGATTATAGGTCGCGGGCGCTCCGAGCTTTCGGTGGCGGACTCTTGTCGCGTTTACGGTGCGCGAGAATGCCTTTTCGACAGGTGTGATCAGAAGTCGGATTCGGCCTCACGCCATCATGAAACACTTCGTAACGGTTAACGAGTCGATGTCCGGTAAGCCATTCATGCCAAGGTCGTTGCACGAATGCCGTGAAATGTTACACAGGGCCATTTACCGGCAGTTACTTTGCAGCGATGTATTGCGGCGCCAATGATTCTCGCGTAAGTTCGCAACCAATTCTGTCAATTCTCAAGACATCTTGTCCGATTGGCGAATTAAGCTATGCGCTTGGCAACGCGGACGAAAGACCTGGCAAAAGAGGTGTGTGTTGATGAAACGTTTGGGTGCCACCGGGGCAGCGTGCGTTCTCCTGATCCTACTGCTTGTTGAAGCAGGTCTTAGCACGCGCCGCCAGTCGGTGGGCTGGGATGAGGGCGATCACATCTTTGCCGGCTACATGAACTGGAAGCAGGGCGCGTACTACCTGAATCCCGAACATCCGCCGCTGGTCAAGCTGGTGGCGACGCTGCCGCTGCTGGCGCTGAACCTGAAGACCGCACCGGCCCAGGGTCAGTACTTCAAGAGCGAGGCGTACTTCGGCGGCCGTGAACTGCTCTTCCGCAACGCGCCCCAGTATGGAGGCAAGTATGAAGCCGAGACGCTGATGTTCCGCATTCACATGGCGACCTTGATCTTTGCCATTGGCCTTGCATGGCTGCTGTTCGTGGCCGGACGAGAGATGTTCGGCTCCTTGGCAGGCTTGGCAGCGATGGCGCTCTATGTCTTCGATCCCTCGGTGCTGGCCCAGGCACCTTTTGTGGCGACCGATACAGCGGCCAGTTGTGGATTTTTTGCCGTAACCTATCTCTTCTATCGCTTTGTGAAACAAATGAACTGGCAGCGAGCGGCTGTTTGCGGACTGGCGCTCGGACTGGCGCTTGCCTCAAAGCATTCGGCGATCATGCTCTTTCCGTTTTTGCTTCTGCTGGCTGCGGGCGAACTGGCGGGCCGCTGGAGGGCAGGCCAACGGATGCCCGGACGCGAGGCGATGCACATGGCTCTGGGGCTGGCGCTGACGGCTGCCCTGGCGCTGACCGTTCTGTGGGCGGTGTATGGATTCCGATATGGGATGAAGCCGGTTGGAGGGTTCCTGCCATCGCTCGAGTCGGAAGCCCAGCCGCTGCAAGCGCCGATGCGCGGCTTTCTGTTTTTTTGTCAGCACTACAAGCTGCTGCCAGAGAGCTACATCTTCGGGTTGGCAGACGTTCAGAATGTGGGCATGTCCACGCCCACATACATATTTGGCCAGGTGCATATGCACGGCGTTTGGTATTACTTTCCCGTGCTGCTTACGCTGAAGTGGACAGTGGGCACACTGGCGCTGCTCGCGCTGGCAATCTGGGTATACGCGAGTGGCCGCATCCGCAAGCCGCGCGAAATCTTTTTTCTTGTTCTTCCGGCGGTCATCTACTTCGCCATTGCCGTTGCTGGGCCGTTAAACCTTGGGGTGCGGCACATTCTGCCGATCTTTCCGTTTGTCTTCGCTCTGATGGGGGCAGCGATGGCTTATCTGGCTCGCTGCCGGAGGGGGTGGGCGTGGGCAGTCGGTGTGTTGCTGCTGGCCCATGCCGTCGAGTCGCTTAGCGTCTTTCCCAACTATCTGCCCTTCGGCAATCAGCTCTGGGGAGGATCGTCGCAGACCTATCGCTACTTCACGGATTCAGCCGTGGACTGGGGGCAGCAACTGGTAGAGGTCAAGGAGTGGACCGACCGGCACAACGTGAAGGAGTGCGCGTTTGCCTATTATGTGGCACCCTTTGTGCTGCCATCCGACTATGGCATTCCATGCAGACTGCTGCCGACTCCAGATACGGGCTGGGGAGGGATGCAGCTCGATTTGCCACCCGTGGTGCATGGACCTATTCTGATTTCATTGGGGGATTTGAACGGATGGGAGACCGGAAGCCGTGAGCGAAATATCTACCGCGACTTTGTTGACCACAAGCCGGACGAGTTGATCGCCAACGGCATCGCTGTCTACTACGGCGATCCGCGATTGCGACGATAGCTTTGATGGAACACCGTATTCGTGCCAGAAACAACATGGGAGGCGCGGCAACTGGCTTTGGCCGAGGCCGAGATGGCGGTGGCACTCGTACCCAATGGATTTGAGCGAAGCAGTTCAGGAGAAAGTCATGAAAGTGGATCGCCGAAAGTTCATCCAAAACTCACTGATGGTCGGCAGCGCATTGGCTGTCGGCAAGAGATTCGCAGCAGCTGAGTCAGCCAGTCAACAGCAGATTCCCGGTGCCGTCTCGCCGGAGCAAATCGCTGCAGCCCGCTTTCCCAAGGACTTTCTATGGGGAACGGCCACCTCCTCCTTTCAAGTGGAGGGCGCTTGGAACGTAGACGGCAAAGGTGAATCCATCTGGGACCGGGTCGCGCACACGCCGGGCAGGATTCACGACGGCACGAATGCCGATGTGGCCTGCGACCAGTATCACCGCTACAAAGAAGACATCGCGATCATGAAGCAGTTGAACATGAAGAGCTTTCGCTTTTCCACTTCTTGGCCGCGCATTCTGCCCACCGGCACGGGGCAGGTGAATCAGAAGGGCCTCGATTACTACAGCCGCCTCGTCGATGCTCTGTTGGAGGCGAATATCCGCCCCCTCTGCACCATCTATCATTGGGAGCTTCCGCAGGCGCTGGAAGACAAAGGCGGCTGGCCCAATCGCGATCTGGCCAGCTACTACGCTGATTTTGCCGCGATCCTGGCCAAGAACCTCGGCGACCGCATCACGGTTTGGGCGCCCTTCAATATGCCTGAACACTTCACCTACTTTGGCTACGGCGTCGGATGGGCTCCACCCAACAGAAAGGGCTACGATCAATTCCTCAAGGCCGCGCACACTGTCTGTCTGGCGCAGGGCATGGCCTTCCGCGCCATCAAGGCAGCCTCCTCCAAAGCTACCGTTGGCAGCGCGTACGGCATGGAGCCGGTCTATCCCAAAATTAACAGCGATGCCGACCGCGCCGCCGCCGCACGCTTCCATAACATCCACAATGTCTACTTTCTTGAAGCTGCCCTGCGCGGCGAGTACCCCAAGGCCTTCGTCGGCGAAACACCGTATGATGCCATGGGCTTCAAACCCGGCGACGAGAAGATCATGAAGATCCCACTCGATTGGATCGGGTTCCATTACTACCTCCGCCTCATCGCATCCGACTCCAGCAAGGGCGCGCCGCCCGATCCAGCAAACCACGATCCAAGGGCGCAGATTAGCATCGAAATGGGCAACGAAGGTCCCAAGACAGATACTGGCGCGGAGATATGGCCGCACGGATTCTATGACTTGCTGATGCGGATCACGCGCGACTACGACCATCCCATCATCGAGATCACCGAGACCGGCGGCGTCTTCAAGGATGGCCCCGGCGCGGATGGTCGCATCCACGATCAGCGCCGCATCGAGTTCTATCGCCAGCACTTGGCCGAACTGGCGCGCGCCATGAAGGATGGAGCGCGCGTGCGCGCCTACCACGCCTGGAGCCTGCTGGATAACTTCGAGTGGGACGACGGCCTGGCGGCACGGTATGGCCTGACTTACGTCGACTTCGCCACGCAGAAACGCACCATCAAGGACTCCGGGCTTTGGTACAGCAAAGTCGCCGCCACCGGACGGCTGGATGTATAACCGCAACGTTCATTCGCCAATCGAAATGAAGAATAATATCTTGCAGAAAGAATGGAGAACACAGTTATGTTCAGGAAAGTGGCAATTTGCGTTGCCTTGTT
>Ga0182030_10025029_pt1 | contig 10909 bp, 7 predicted proteins | sample 812S3MmetaG_FD_121299 | JGI IMG/M metagenome (GOLD analysis project Ga0182030, IMG submission 121299) | Permafrost microbial communities from Stordalen Mire, Sweden - 812S3M metaG (Illumina Assembly) | ecosystem: Environmental > Terrestrial > Soil > Wetlands > Permafrost | place: Sweden... | reverse complement strand
TCTTAGTGGTCTTATTCTCGATGTATTCGACGGCGTCCTTCACGGTGGTGATCTTTTCGGCGTCTTCGTCGGGAATCTCCAATTCGAACGCCTCTTCAAACGCCATAACCAGTTCCACGATATCCAGCGAATCGGCGCCCAAGTCGTCAACGAACGACGCGTTGCTGTCCACCTGGCTCTCGTCGACGCCGAGTTGCTCGACAATGATCTGCTTCACCTTTTGCTCAACAGCCATGAATCCTCCTGGGATCTCTTACGAACGCGTTGATTTTAGCGACCTTCGCGCAGTTTTCGCAACTGAACCGGCAATCCGGCCCCGGGGCGCACACTAGGCCTGAGACGCACGCGCGTCCGGAACTCACCATTCTGACACGAAACGCTCTGAAATGGTTCGGGGGGTGGCCAAAGAATACGCCGCCGAGCGGCTTTGCCGGGGGGAATGGGGGAACCCCGCGCCGAGATGCTATAATCTTTTCGTGGCGCCGGGCAGGCGACGGCATCACGCCCTCCGGCAACACTTCAGGAACGGGCGCGTAGCTCAATTGGCAGAGCAACTGACTCTTAATCAGTAGGTTGAAGGTTCGATTCCTTCCGCGCTCACCACAAAATAAAGGACTTAACTTGCTAACCCCGGCAATCGCTCTCCCAGCAGCCGGTCTACTTCGCGGGCGACTTCCTGGCGGATGGCTTGCGCCGTTTTTTTCCCCTGGCCGAGGACTCGGTCTGTTCGAGGGACCGCAAACGGCAGATCTTTCGATTGACGTCGACCAACTCGCCCGCGGTGGGGCGGGCAGTCTCACACGCGAATGGATGGCGCGGTAGCATGGCGAAGGATGATCAGACGGGCGGAGCACTTCGCAACTCTCGCGGCAAATGCCACTCAGCGAGTAGTTCGTATCATTCATGGCAACACGGTTTTTGTTCTACGCGCGCCAATCGACCTCGACGTGAGAGATGATGGCCCGTACTGTCTGGTCCAGTATGAACCCCTTGGGTTGCAAGGCCGTGGGCGGGATGAGGAGGAGGCCCTGGAGTCCTTCGCCGATCGATTTTGGGGTATGTGGGAATGCATTGCGTCCGCGGACGATCCCAAACTCACGCAGGATGCCCGGCGATTGAAGCGCAAGATGCGGAGCCTTGTGAAGTCCGTCGCGCCCGCGGCATGACAGAGATCCTCGCATCGCTACTGATCAACGCTCTGTGTTGAGGAAGGGCTTTGACAAGGTCGAGACCCACCACACAATGTTGTGGTTTATGGTCCAGGGCCGCCGCACGAGTATTCACACTTGGGTCAGTCATGGACAAAAGAAACTGGATGATCGGCTGCTGCGACTCATCGCCAGAGAGCTTCATCTTTCCAGGGCGGAGCTCTTGAAGTTCGTGGAATGTGAGATGACTACGAGAACTACCTCCGTCGTATGATTGACGGCGGCCACTTGCGGGCGTAGCACTCTTCGAACCCACCTCCGGTCGTCGCACCCTTTCTTGGCCGTCTCACAGCAAAATCAGCCCCTTGCGGACCCCGAGGGTCACCGCCTCCGTGCGGCTGGCGGCGTGCAATTTCCCCAGGATCGAGGCCACGTGGAATTTGACCGTGTGCTCGGAAATCCCGAGCTTCCAGGCGATCGCCTTATTGGCCGCGCCTTCCGCCATCATGCGCAGCACCTCCAGTTCGCGCGCCGTCAGCGTATGCGCCTCGGCCGATGCCGGCGCCGGCGCGGCAGATGCCAGCAGCGTCTCCAGTTCGCGCGGATCCACCACCGCCATGCCGCTGGCGGCCGCTTCCACCGCGGCCAGAATTTCCTCCGCTGAGGCATCGCGCGAGAGCAGGGCGCGCACTCCCAGACGGACGGCGTCCTGCGTCCACACGGGGCGCCGTTCGCCGGTCAGCAGCACCGTCGCCGGGGTGTGCCCATCTCCGGGTGGAGAGCCCGGCGGCGCCAGGTCCTCCACCGAAACCGCGGCGAGCACCACGTCCACACGTAGCGCTTCCAGGGCGCTGAGGTCGGGATAGGCGCCCGCCAGTTCAATACCGGGATGCGAGGCCGCCAGCGCCTCCAGCCCGGCGCGTACGACCGCGGATTCCGCCGCGATCGCCAGGCGGATCACGCCGCCTCCGCCCGGCGCAGCGCCACCCGCACGAAAACTTCGCGCAGGCGCGAGACGTCGCCGCGAAAGAACGGCAGCCGCAGCGTGTCGCGTCCGGAATCGAGCATCTCCGTGAGACGCTCGAACGTTCCCACCAAAACGTCGCCCGGACGCAACGAGGCCGCCGCCGCGGCGCCGTCCGGGTCCACCGCCAGAATCCGTAGCCCGTGCGGCGCCGGCTGCAGGGTCACGCCCAGCGATGGGCGCGGTCCCCGGCGCAGAAAATCGACGGCGCTATTCGACGGCACGGCCACTCCCAAGCCGTTTACGATGGCCGTATTGATGCCCACCACGCGGCCCTGCGCGTCGGCTAGCGGACCGCCGGAATTGCCCGGCGCCAGCCGCACACTGGCGCCGATCCAGCGCTCCCCGCCCATGCCGGGAATCGCCCCCACCGAATGAACCACACCGGTGGAAAGCGCGCCGGCGAATCCCAGGGGGCTGCCGATGGCGATTACCAGTTCGCCCGGCCGCAAAGCGTTCGAATCGCCCGCCGTGGCGGCGGGCAGACCGGTTTCGGCCACCTGCAGAACGGCCAGATCGCGTCGCCCGTCGCGCGACACCAGGCGGGCGGGCAGCCGCCGGCCGTCCCACAGCACCACCTCGGCCCGCGCCGCGCGCGCCACGTGCGAGTTGGTGACAATGCGGCCATCGGAACTCCAGGTCACCCCGGAGCCGCCGCCATCGTGGCCGTGAGCGAAGACCTGCACGGTCGAACGCCGCAGCCGTTCGGCAATTTCTCCGAATTCGCGCATCTCAGTCCCTCCGGGGCCGCTCCCCGATCGCCACTCCAATGCCGAGGGCCGCTCCGCCGCGCACCAGCCCGGCGGGAATCGTCTGTCCCACCGCGTACCGTTCGAGCACGGCCTGGATATCGTCCGTGTCGTTCACCGCGGCGCCGCCAAGCGACACCAGCACGTCGCCGATCAGCACGCCGGCCTGCGCCGCTGGACCTTCCGGTTGGAGCGACAAGACGATCAGACCCTTCTGATGATCGGGCAGTTCCACCGGTTGCAGCCCCACTCCCAGATAGCCGCGCGCCACGCGCCCGTGGGAGAGAATCTCATCCACCACGCGGTCCACCGTGGAAGCTGGAATGGCCAGGCCGGCGATGCGCGACAGCGCCGAGGTGGCGATCCCGATGGCCTCTCCGCTGGTATTGACTACCAGACCGCCGGACGATGCGGGATAAAGCGTGAGATCGAGCCGGATATAGCGATCCAGGCGCCCGCCGCGCCAGGTGCGCCAGGAACCGCTCACCGCGCTGACAATCCCCATGGAGGCGTTCACGCCGGAATCGGGCGAGCGGCCGATGGATAGCGCCAGGTTGCCGGGCGCCGGGTCCCCCGCGGCCACCGCCGGAGGGTCGCCCGTGTGCCCGTCCACCTTCAGAACCGCGAGGTCCGTGCCCGGATCGCTGCCGGCCACGGTGGCCTGCGCCTTCGCGCCATCCGGCAAGGTGACCACGATCTCCTCTTCCCGCCGGATAGTGTGTTCGGCGGTGACCACGATGCCTGGGCGCCAGAACACGCCGCTCGACCCGAATCGCGGCCGCGCATCCACGGCCACCACCGATTTCCCCACCTTCCCCACCACGTCCGCCAATTCACTCGAAAGAACCGATAATTCGTTTGCCATGAAATCTCCTGTGATTCCAGCATGGCGCGCCGCCGCCGCGAGGCACATCGGTAATTCGGGCAGGGGCAGGCCATCATTTAGACTGGTAGTAGACTTTTCATGGTGAGCCTTCGAGATGACCTGTGGGTTGCCGTCGACGCTCTTATTGCCCACAAGCTCCGGGCAGCCCTGACGGTGCTCGGCCTGACCATGGGGGTGGCCACTCTGATCACCGTGATGACCGTGGTGCAGGGCGCGAATCTCTACGTCGAGCAGAAGATCGCCAATCTGGGCACCAACGTCTTCCGCCTGGCCAAGACTCCGTTCGCGGTGGTGGATTTCACCGTGGTGGTGAAGTCGCTGAAAAACAAGAATATCGATGCCTCCGACTACCGCGCGGTGGCCGATCTGTGCCAGGCCTGCGAAGAGGTGGGCGCATCCGCCAGCGACACGCTTTCGGTGCAGTACCAAGGACAAGCAAACCGACGACACCACCATCATCGGGTACACGCCCAACATGGTGGATATCGACACGCGCACGCTGGACCTGGGGCGTTACTTCACGCCCGCCGAAGACCGGCACGCGGAGTATGTCTGCATCGTCGGCGCGGCCCTGGTGCAGCAGTTTTTCCCCTACTCCGATCCGATCGGCCAGACCATCCGCACCGGGAGCCTGGAATTCACGGTCATCGGCACGTTTCAGAAAATCGGCTCGGTGCTGGGCCAGGACCAGGACAATTTCGTCGTCATCCCCCTCACCACCTTCCTGAAAGTGCGCGGCGCGCGGACCAGCCTGACGCTCGAAATCAAAGCTTCCGGCGGCGAGAAGAACTTCGCCGGCGCGCAGGACGAAGCGCGCGTGATCATGCGCACCCGCCGTCACGACCTGCCCGGCAAAGACGACAGCTTCTTCATCGGCACCTCGCAAAGTTACATCGCACTGTGGCAGAGCATCAGCGGATCGTTCTTCGCGGTGTTCGTGATGGTGAGCTCCATCTCGGCGGTGGTGGGCGGCATCGTCATCATGAACGTGATGCTGGTGAGCGTCACCCAGCGGACGCGCGAGATCGGCGTGCGCCGCGCGGTGGGCGCGACCAAGGCCGACATCCTGCGCCAGTTTATGGCCGAGAGCCTGCTGCAATGCCTGATTGGAGGCGCCATCGGCATCGCCATGGGGTTCGGATGCGCGCTGGCGCTGCGCACACTGACGTCGTTCCCGGCCTCGGTGCAGACCTGGGTGGCCGTGCTCGGCCTCGTGATCAGCTCGACTATCGGCCTCTTCTTCGGCATCTATCCGGCGCACAAGGCGGCCAATCTCGACCCCGTGAATGCGCTTCGCACGGAGGCCGGATGACCCGCCAGGAGGTGCTCGAAAATCTCACCGTCGCGCTCGATACGCTACGCGCCCGCAAGGTTCGTTCCGGCCTGACCATCCTCGGGATCGTGATCGGCGTGACCACGGTGATCGCGATCGCCTCCATCATCGACGGGCTGAATGGCGAGATCAAGGAACGCATCGCGCGCCTGGGGTCGAATACGCTGTTCATCACGCGGATTCCGCCCATGCAGGACACCACCCGGCTGCCGGCCAAGATCCGCATGCGGAAATATCTGGAAGATGGCGACGCGGCGTTCATCGAAGAGACCAGCCCCGGGGTGTCTTACGCCACGGTGTTCGCCAACCGCATCAACTTCAACAATCAGACGGACGAGATTCGCTACGGCGACGCGCATGTCGAGCGCTTCTTCCTGCGCGGCGTGCAGCCGGAGTACATCGACGCCTTCCCGCTGTTCGCCGTGGCCGAGGGGCGGTTTATTTCGCCTTTCGACGAAGAGCACGCGCGCAACGTAGTGGTCATCGGCCGCTCCATTGCGGATTCCCTCTTCCCGCTCCTCGACCCGCTGGGCAAATCGGTGCGCCTGGACGGCCGGTTGTACGAAGTGGTCGGCGTCTTCGAGCCCGACGAGGGGCTGTTTTCGAGCTTCGGCGTGGATCAGTTCGCCTGCATCCCCATGAGCAATTTCCGCGACAATTTTCCGGAGATTCAGGAACGCTTCATCGCGGTGGCCGGAAAGGAGGGGGTTCCGCTCACTACCGTGAAGGACCAGGTGGAGGAAGCCATGCGGCGCAAACGCCACGTGCCGTACAACGCGGAAGACGATTTCAACATCACCTCGCCCGACTTCCTGAGCTCGCTGTGGGATCAGCTTACCGGCGCCATGGTCCTGTTGACCGGCATCATCAGCGGCGTGGGACTGCTGGTGGGCGGCATCGGGGTCATGAATATCATGTTGATCTCGGTGACGGAGCGGACCGCCGAGATCGGGGTGCGCAAAGCCGTGGGCGCGCGCAAGGCGGACATCCGGGTGCAATTCCTGCTGGAAGCGGTCACGCTTTCGGGTGTCGGCGGGGTGATTGGAATTCTGGTGGGCGCACTCATCGCCTACGCGGTGAGAACCGCGCTGCCGGCCATTCCGGCGTCGGTGTCACCCTTGTGGGTGGTGCTCGGGTTTTCGATATCCGTCGGGGTGGGGCTGTTTTTCGGATACTATCCGGCCAATCGGGCGGCCAATCTCGACCCGATTGTCTGCCTGCGCTATGAGTGAGAAGCCGGCGGACATGCAGCAAAGCTGGCCGGACGCGAAAGAACAACTGCCTCAGGAAATGGTCTCGATGGCGTGAGGTAATGAAACTCGATCTTCATGCTTCCGAGCAGAGGATGTGTTGACCGCCGCTCTCGCGAAGCTGCACGAGCAGGAAGCCAGAACTGCCGCGGAGAAGGTCGCCCGGCTGATGCAGCAATATCGTGCTCGCAGATTGGCTGTGGTAGGGCTGCAAGAGTGATCGAAGCCCTGGCCAACGGACAAGTCGAAGAATTGCTCATTAGCGGCGCGCTCGAGGAGACCCATCCCCAACCGGAGGAAAGTGCAAGCCATCCTCGCGCCAAAGATTCCCGAATCAGAGGGGGAATGAAGAGCGAAGAGCCAAGGTAAGCTTCCGTGCCCGATCTACTGGTGACAAAAGCCAAGCAAACCGGCGCCGTTGGATATTGTTGGATATCGCTTGTAACAGCCGCGACGGAAAGGCGGAACGCGGCAAAAGCGGAGAGCCTTCTCCCTCGTTCTCGTGGTGATAGTACCTTCAACCGGATCCCGACTGATGATCTTTAGGGCGGCCCAAATCGGAGAAGGGCGACAAACGTGTTCCCCTCGCCAAGGCCGGGATCTATGCCCTTCAGCGCCGAGTAGCGATGGCCCGTAGTCGCCCGAATCCCCGATTCGGCTATTTCTTGCCTTTAACTACGTGGCCACGGCCATCCCGCACTTCGTTCCCTTTGAAGTGCGAACTATCTGCGCGCTTTGCCGGCTCGGCTTTCTCGCCAGCTTTTGGCAATGGGCCCTTGTAGCCGTGCTGTGGATGGAAACGGTTATTGACGTGGCCCTGGAAGTCGCTAGAGCCATGGAACCACGGGCCAGCGCCGATGAAGACGTCACCGGTAAACCATTCTGGACCATAGTAGCCAGACGGCGCACAGCTATAGGGAGCGACGTCATAGTACCCATATGGACAAGCAGGCGCTACCCCGACTTCGACGCTGACTTGGGCCTCTGCTTTGGGAGCGTTAGCGGTGAAGCCAATTCCGGCAACAGCAGCTAACGCTAGAAATGTAAGTGCACGCATTAATTCACCTCGCAATTGCTAAGCACTTCCCCGGCCAACTGTAGACAAAGTGCACGTTCACGGCAATATATCGAGCTGGCAGGTGCGAAAGTCGCCTGCTGTGTAGTGACTGTTCCACGCTCCCGGCCGGCAGGCGCATGCAGAATTCGCCGAATCAAGTGCAGCCTTTGCTGCGCAACCAGTCGCCAAACCAGCATTCCGCCACTGCTTGTGCCAAGCCTCTCCCTTACGATCCGCTTCCGGTCATCGCTCCTACCGGAACGCTGCCAGGCCGCGCGGGCTCTACGGAAGGCGGAAAGGGTTCGGACGGCGCAGGGGATAATGGTCAGGAATCGCTTTCAGCTTTCCCTATAGGCCAGTTGCTCTTGCGGCAGCCATCTCCCGAGGACAGCGTTCAGTGCCGCCGGCTTTACCGGCTTGGTAATGTAGTCGTTCATCCCGGCTTCCAGGCACCTTTCGCGAGAACCCGACATGGCATCGGCCGTAATCGCAATCACGGCTACCTGCCCCGCCGGTCCCTCGCGGCGGCGGATTTGACGGGTGGCTTCGTAACCATCCATTTCCGGCATCTGGCAGTCCATGAGGATGAGCCCGTACGACACAAGTCCGGACATTTCGACCGCCTCGCGGCCGTTGGCCGCCACGTCCGCGCGCAGGCCGAAGCGCTCCAGCATCCGGCACGCGACCTTCTGATTGACCGGATTGTCCTCTACCACGAGAATCCGGTGGTTGGACGCAGCGAAATTCCGAGCAGCGGCGGGTGTCCATTCCGCGGCGTTCCTGCCGGGTTGGGGGTTCCCCGAAAGGTCTACTCCGTGCCGCTTCGCCCAGGCATCCGCCAGTGCATGGGACAGGTGCGACTGGCGCACCGGTTTGCTCAGACAGGCGCCGACGACGCCGTCGTGTGTCAGGCAGAGCTTCGAGCACTTCCCGGTGGCGCTCAACATCACGACCACACAGCCCTGCAACGATGGGTCGGCGTGAATCGCCCGGGCGGTGGCATAGCCGTCACCCCCGCATGCCAGAGAGTCGGAAAGGACGAAGCCATAGGGGTCGCCGGCCTCCCGTGCTGCGTGCATCGCCCGCAGTGCCTCCTCACCGGTGGCAAAGCACTCGGTGCGCAGTCCCCAGCCGGCCAAGTCTTGCCGGCGCACACGCCGATTGACTTCGTTGGCAGCTAGAACCAGGGCACGCAGGCCGCCGACATCGGCCGCCATAGCCGGAGCTGAAAGGGGGGATGGATCTGCCTGCAACGGCAGTTCGAACCAGAACGTGGATCCTTCGCCCGGGCGGCTCCGGACTCCAATCGACCCGCCCATGAGCTTCACGAGTTGTTTGCAGATGGCCAAGCCGAGCCCCGTACCGCCATACTTCCGGGTGTCCGAAGCGTCCACCTGGCTGAACTTTTCAAAGAGCAATCCGATCTTCTCCGGAGGAATCCCGATACCGGTGTCGCACACGGACACTCGCATCCGCGGTCGTGCGGTGTCCTGGCCGGCGCAATCGACGGAGACGAGAACATGGCCGCCGGACGTGAACTTGATGGCATTGCCGACAAGATTGAGGACCACCTGGCGAATGCGCGAACCGTCTCCAAGGAATCTTCTCGGCGTCTGAGCGGAATATTCGAGAAGGAGGTCGACTTCCTTATCGCCGGCCATCGACGCCAATAGTTCGTGGACCTCTTCGACGACTTCACAAAGATCGAACGGATAGGACTCGGTTTCCACCTTGCCCGCCTCGATCTTCGAATAGTCCAGTATCTCGTTAAGGAGACTGAGCAGGTGTTCGCCAGACCGGCGCACGGCGCCGGCATATTCCCGTTGCCGGGGTGTGAGCTGCGTATCCAACAACAAGGCCGTCATGCCGATCACTCCATTCATCGGGGTGCGGATTTCGTGGCTCATGTTGGCTAAGAACTCGCCTTTTGAGCGGTTCGCGAACTCGGCCCGCTCCGTGGCCGCGGCCAGATCCCGTGTCCTCTCAACCACTGCCGCTTCGAGCTTGGCTCGTACCTTATGTTGGCGGATCTCCCGCTGCTGCCACCACCACCAGAAGAAGCAGGCGAGCGAGACGAACAGACCCGCCTGAAACTGCCAGGTGCGAAACCAGGGCGGCCGAATTCGAAACTGCATGATGGCGGAACCGGTCCATACCCCCGGCTCGGCTTCGCCCTGAACCTCGAACCGATGGTGGCCGGGTGGAAGTTCGGCGAAACGGACCTCCCGCGTTTGCGTTTGGATCCACCGACCCGATCCGCTGTCGATCCGGTAGCGGAAATTCACGGCTCGCCTCAGGTAGGAGAGCATGGTGAAACGAAGCACCAAAGAATGGGTAGAGGAATCGAATTCCGTGTTCTGGACCGGCAGATCGTTGCGCAGTACGGAGGTGATGAGGGTTTGCGGCAGGACGGCTTTTGGCATCGCCGTGGGGAAGAATCGGGAGAGCCCGCCGCTGGTTCCCACCCAGAAGGTACCGTCGGCCTCCGAAAGGTATGCGTGCGCGTTACAGTCGTTCCAGATCAAGCCGTCGGAAGTATCGTAGGCGATCCAGCGAGCGCCATCGAACCGGGCGACGCCGCTGTCGGTACCGAGCCAGTGCTGGCCGCGTGCGTCGAAAAACTGGGAGTAGACCACGTCGCTGGGAAGATTGTTCTCGATGGTAAAGTGGCGCAGTTGCAGGCTTCCGCTGTGGATTTCGATGCGGGTAATTCCAACCGGCGAGAAATAGGCAATCCAGAGCGCCCCATCGGGGCCCATGGCGACCGATTGAACCGCATTGTCCTTGAGACCATCCGCTACAGTCAGCAAACGGCGCATCTGCCCCTGTTGAATGTACAGACCCTTATTGCAGGCAACGAACAAGCCTTGTTTGGTGGATAAGATGTCCGAGACCGGGGCGCCGGCCAAGGGCAGGGGCAGGAGTTCGAGCCGACTGGCGCCCTGTAGGAGGCGCATGACCCCTTGCGGCGTCGCTACCCAAACCGTGCCGGTGTCGTCGCGCTCGATCTCACTGATGGAGAATTTCGCAACCGGTTCGGGAGGAGGATAGACGAGCCGTTGGCCGGTCCGGGGATTGAACCGTACCAGCCCGTTCGCCCCGCGCTGAAAGGTTCCCACCCAGAGCGAGCCATCGGCTTCGGCGGCCAGTCCGTACACGGATAACTCACCCACGGCATTGGATGGCCGAAAGCGCCAGCGGCCCTTTTCCTCGGACCCCCGAAACAATCCGCGGCTGGTGCCGATCCACAACTCGCCCGTGGCATCGCGGACGATGCGCCATATGGACGGATTGGCAAGGCCCTCTTGCCCGTCGAAGCTTTGCCAGTGGTCGCGCCCCAGCCATCGAGCCACTCCATGGCCACTGTAGCCAAGCCAAAGCGAGCCCTCGCGGTCTTCCACCGCCGAGAGCACCTCCGCACGTTGCAGTCCGTTTTCCGGGCCGTAATTCCGGCAGCGGTCG
>Ga0182030_10025027_pt1 | contig 10910 bp, 11 predicted proteins | sample 812S3MmetaG_FD_121299 | JGI IMG/M metagenome (GOLD analysis project Ga0182030, IMG submission 121299) | Permafrost microbial communities from Stordalen Mire, Sweden - 812S3M metaG (Illumina Assembly) | ecosystem: Environmental > Terrestrial > Soil > Wetlands > Permafrost | place: Sweden... | reverse complement strand
TACAACGAGCAGGACGTGATCAGTCGTTTCGTGGGCAAGGGGCTCGCCGGGTTCGTCCAGAAGCCGTATAACGCGTTCGACCTTCTATCGAAGGTCCGAGAAGTCCTCGCCGTAAGCGACAAGGCTTGAGGTTGTCGCCGAGGCGGCGGTTCGATGACAGGACGGTCCTTATCTGCGCCGCGGTCATCGTCCTTCGGGATAGGACCTTTTTTAGAATCGGGTCGGACCCTGTTGCCGACGCAATTCATCGACGGCGATCCGGTCTTTTTCGCACGGGCTGAGGGAATAGGGGCTCGTCTCGCCGCCAGCACAGGCTTTGGCGAAATGATCGGCAGCTCTCAAGCGCAGTCTTGCTCACAGACTCGACTGAGCCTCGGGATGAACGACCAAACTGGATTGACCTCGCTTCGCGCATCAGTGACAGTATCGGCCCTTCGTTTGCAGCTCGGCTGCTGTCAGGCTCACCCGTACTAGGATCTCAATGCTCTTCAACAGTCTCCCTTTCTTGTACGGCTTTCTGCCCATCGCATACCTTGTGTTTTGGCGCTTGCGATCGGCATCGCAGAGATACGTGTGGCTCACCATAAGCGGTTACGTCTTTTACGGGGCTTGGGATTACCGCTTCTGTGCGCTGATGGCCTTCTCGACGTGCGTCAGCTATCTCGCCGGCCTCGGGATGCTTCTGTGGGATGCCAATGAATCGCGGCGCCGACTCTGTCTGGTTGTTCCCGTCGTGACTGACCTCGCACTTCTTGGGTTCTTCAAATACGCAGGTTTCACACTCGAGTCCGTCCGTTGGCTTACGACACTCGCCGGGCATCCCTTGCGTGTGCCTACGCTGAACATCATCCTTCCCATTGGTATCTCATTTTATACGTTTCACACGATAAGCTACGTTGTCGACTCCTACCGGCGCGTCATCGTGCCCACACGGAAATTTTGGGAGTTTAGCTGTTATGTCTCGCTGTTCTGTCAGCTCGTTGCGGGACCGATCGTGCGTTTTCGGCAGATTGAAGCCGATCTGAACAACATAGAGCGAGTCGATCGTCGCGCATATTGGAATCGCGGCTGGTCGTTTTTCGTGATGGGCCTCGCAAAAAAGGTGATCCTCGCCGACACGATCGCCAGCGTCATCGACCCGGCCCTGGGGCACTATCGGGGTCTTTCGACGGTGTCGGTTTGGCTCGTCATGATCGGATACGCTTCGCAGATTTACTTCGACTTCTCAGGCTATAGCGATATGGCGGTCGGTCTCGGAGCGCTCTTCGGACTGCGAATTCCGCAAAACTTCAACTCTCCATACAAGGCGACCGACCCTTCGTCATTCTGGCAGCGCTGGCATATCTCGCTCTCGACCTGCATGAGGGACTACGTCTATATTCCCCTTGGCGGTAACCGTCGGTCCGAATACCGAAATCTTGTGCTGACGATGCTCCTGGCCGGCGCGTGGCATGGTGCGAACTGGACGTTCATCGCCTGGGGCGCATACCACGGCGCGCTGCTCATCACCTACCGCCTGGCGCGAAAGCGATGGGACACGCTGCCTGAATCTCTGCGCCGGGCAGCGATGTTCATCTTCGTCGTCGTCGGCTGGGTGTTCTTTCGGGCGACGTCTCTGTCGATGGCAGCGACGATTCTGCGACACATGTTCGTTCCAACCGACGGGGTACCGGTCGTCGGTGCGGGGACTCTCGCGGCGATGGTCCTGTTTACGATTGCCATTGCGATGGGAACGAAGAATACGTTCGAAATTGACCACCGTTGGTCGCCCCCGATGACCGCAGCGCTCGCCTCCGTATTCGCGGTTTCGCTCGCTCTCATCTACAGCACGAACAGCTCACCTTTTCTCTACTTCCAGTTCTAATGAAGACGCTCGCTCGGATGGACGGTTCTTGGTTCGGCATATCCATCGTATTGGTCGGACTTTTTGGCCTGCTTGCCGATACTTTGAGCCGGTTCGTCTCATACGATCGTGTGGGGTTCCGCGCTTGGGAAACAATGACGCGAGTTCAGCCCAGTTCGACGCTGTCCGTCTTCGAGCCGAAACGGACGTACGTGAACGACGCGGCCTACGGAGACCTGGCAGCGCTCGGAAACATGCGCGACGTTCGGGTGCTTCGCCGCGAGGCGTTCACGACGGATTCACTCGGATTTCGCAACGCCGTGCCGGAGGGCTCGCGTCCCGTCGCTGTCACGATCGGCACGTCGTTCATCGCCGGGTCGGGCCTGTCGGACGATGAAACGCTCGCTCGAAGGCTCTCTGCGCTGCTCGGCGACCACGTCTACAACGCGGGCGGTGTTCGCACTCTGACGGAGCAGACCGTCGATACGCTCTGCGAATCCATCGACCTGAAGAACGGGGGCACAGCAGTCATTGAGTACTTCGAGCGTGCAGAGCCGCCGGCTCTTGGCAAGCCGCCCGCCGGGGATACGCTGGGACGCGCGGTCTTCGACCGAATCCTCGGTCCTTTGCGCTCGGCGGAACTCGGCGGGTGGTTGCGGTCGTCGCCACTTCGAATATTTCTCGCGACGCAGCGAAAGGCGATTGAGAACGGAATCCTTCTGCCGAATTCCTACGGACGAAACGTCATCCGAAAAGATCTCGTCAACGGCGATCCGATGCTGTTCTTTCCCGAGGATTATGCCAGGCCTGGGTGGCCGGCGGACGCGCCTCGGCGCGCTGCCGAGTATTTCCAGAGTCTCAGGTCTCGCCTCGCCAAGAGGCATGCGAGGCTATTTGTCGTCATCATTCCGACGAAGTATACTGTGTATGGATCCCTGCTGCGGGAAACCGCCGACACGGCTCCGAACGTGGAGTTCTTGGAGCAAATGCAAGCGGCCCTGGTCGACGCCGGCGTTCCCGTCGCCAATTTGACTCGAACGATGCAGCAGGCCGCCCGGGAGGGCCTTGCTCGCCGAGATTATGTCTACTGGAGAGACGATACCCACTGGAATCCGACGGGAGTCAGTCTGGCCGCCGCACAGATCGCCCTTCAATGGAGAGGGTTGGGTTTGCTAGGGAACTCCCCGGGTGGTGCTCCATAAGCCCCGTCGGTTCGCCTGTCTCGACCTCGGGCGATCGAACAAGAGTTGGTCGCGGTGCTGGCGGTCCGTCGATCGACGCCAAGGGGGCTCGACGCGGTGAATACCATTGGAGGGCTCCCGGGCGTTCTGCACGCGTCGGACCATCGTGATAGCGTCCTTCCCCCGTGGCCGAACGCCGCTCCAACAGTCTGAGGACGCGCCTGGCGGGCGCGACCGCCGCATCGCTGATCGCTCAGGTCGCATCGCTGGCCATTCAGCTGGCGATTCCGCGAGTGCTTCTCGCAAGATGGAACGATGGAGGCTACGCGATCTATATAGCGGTGACGGGGATCGCAGCCTATCTCGGCTTCGCGGATGCTGGGGTTCAGATCTATATGACTCAGCGCTTATCTGTCCTTTGTGGCGCCGGCTCTTTTGTGGAAGCCGGGCGAGTCGCTCGAGGGGCGCTGAGGGCGCTCATTCTCCTCGCCCTTGTGGGCTCGGCGATTCTCGGGCTCGCGGTCGTCACGCTGGGAATGGCGGCGATTCAGCCGGTCGTTCGGGCTTCCGGCACGGGTCGGCGCGTCATTGTTATCGTTGCCCTGGCGCTGGTCGCCTCCGCGGCGGTCGCTCTGGCTTCGTGTGGATGGTCGAGTGCGGTCGAGCAGTCCCATGGCAAATATGCACGCACGCCCCTCATGGGGTTTGGACGCACGATCATCACCAATGGGTTTCTGCTTTCGTGTGCGTCGCTTCGCGTGGCCGCTCCGACAACGCTTGTGATGCTCGCATGCCTGACGGTTCCGCTGGATCTCGCGCGCGCCGCTCTGGCATGGCGCCTTCTCGCCCCAGGACCTCAGGCCGAGGCGGTGACACGGGTCATCGTTGGAGCGCGAGGAGGGCTCGTCATGATGATCGCGTCCTCGACACAGAGCGGACTGGTCCCGGCGACAGCTGCGGCCATCGCCCCATTGCAAGTAGGCGTCGTGATCCCATCTCGGACGGTTGCCAATGGTGCACGAATGCTGACTGGCATCGCTCAGAACATCCTCTGGGCGCCCCTTGCGTCTCGGTTCGCATCGTATGGAACCGCGGCTTCGTCGTTCCGATTTTGGGTCCGCTATTCTCCCGTACTTGCCCTGATTCAGCTTGGAGGAGTCGCCGCACTGGCCTCCGCGGCATCCGTGGTCACGCATGTGTGGCTTCCTTCGAAGGCGCCCGGCATAGACCGGGTCCTGCCCCTTCTCTGCGCGGAGCAAGCTCTACTAGTCGCGATAGCCCCAACCCAGGTTCTGCTGCCGGCGTTGGGGCATCTGCTCGGATCTGGCGCAATACAACTTGGCCAGGCCCTCGTCTTTCTGGTGTTGACGGTGTTGCTCATGCCCTCGATGGGGGCGTTGGGATTTGCCTCGGCGTCCGCGATTGCAACGGCGACGTGCCTGGTGCCGGGACTCCTGCTGGCCGAGTATCGCTATTGGACGTCGGTGGGAGTACGTCCAGCACGGATGCTGATGACGCGTTCGATGGGGGCGTTTGGGGGAATCCTGTGCGCGCTTTCGATGACTCAGTCCCGAGCTGCCTCGATCGCGGTAAGTTCTGCCGTGCTTGTCGCCGTGGGTGCGCACGCGTGGCATTCCGTCAGGCGAGGCACTCAGGATGACGGCACTACGAAATATGCCGGACTTCCGTCGTAGCGATGCGTGTCCCTGGCCCGAACTCCAGTGGGGCGAGTTGGCGGCATGGAAGCCGCGTTCAAACTCGCGCGAAAAGGCGCTTCCATGGTGGTAGATGAGAAGCTACAAGCGATGATCCCTCGAGTGTCTGTCCTGGTGCCGAACTACAACCACGCGAGCATGATCGGTCGTTGTATCGACAGCGTCCTCGCACAGGACTACCCGTCGTTCGAGCTGGTCGTGTCCGACAATGCATCGACGGACCATTCTGATCGAGTGATCCGGAGCTACACCGACCGTCGACTCGTGTATGAGCGGCAGCACGCGAACCTTGGGATGGTGCCAAATTTCCGGCGGTGCATCGAACTGTCACGAGGAGAGTTTCTGCTCGCGCCCGGGGCGGACGACTACCTAAAGCCGGGGATGATCACTCAATGTGCGTCGATCCTCGAATCGGATCCCGAGATTGCATTTTGCCATACGGCGGTCGAAATCTTTGACGACGAGGGGAGTGTCGTCGGAACGACCGGGGCGTTTCAGCGGTCGTACGTGCGCGACGGCAGGGAGGTCATACGACCTTTCCTCATGGGGAAACGCGTCGTCAATTCGGCGGCGATGTTCCGACGCAGCCGTTTCCTCGAGCTGGGCGGATGGTCTTCGGACTATCTCAATTGCTTCGATATCGATCTGTGGTTTCGGATGCTACTGAAATGGAAGGTGGGGTACATAGGTAGGATACTTGTCGGATTTCGCTCGCACGCGGTATCGACGGACTGGACCATCTTGATGGCGGAGGAATATCTGCGTTTCTTGCGGTCGATGTTCGAAAGGCTTCCCGACGATCTGGCAGATCTGAGGACGCTCGAACCCGAGCTTGTACGCGCACTGTGCACACAGCAGAGGCGCGCTCTCAGTGCGTTGCCGCGCAGTCCGGATCGCGACCGCGTGATGGCGATCGTGAGTGCGCTCGCCGCAGAAGAAGAGAAGGGCGGACCTCCGGAATTGTGGAATACACTTCGTGCGGGCGCTCGTCGAACGGTCCTGACATGGTTATCGCGATTGCCGGATGAGATGCGATACCTACTAGGCGAACGGCTCGGTTGAACGGCAGCGGCACTCTTGACCGGGATGGGATTAAGACGTTTCGAAGGCTTGGCGAGCGCGGGTCAACTCTCGCGGTGCGCGTCCGCGTCCGCAAAGGATCGCCGCCATGCATCGAGGGCATCCGCAAGGCCGTCACGCAGGGACCAGCGAGGCTTCCAGGGCGTATAAGCCCGTAGCTTTTGGACATTGGCACAAACGAACATGGGTTCCCGATGGCCATAGGTCAGAGCTCCGAGCTCGACCAAGTCAGGCCGTCCGCTGAGGTCCCCGAGAGTGCGGACGATAGCCTCGACCGTTACAGGTTGCCCGGATCCGACGTTCACGGCATCGGTCACATCGCAATGAGCGATTTCTGCGAGAGCCGATGCCGCATCGGCTACGTGCAAGTAATCTCGCACCTGCTTGCCGGGCGTGCATCGCGCTGGCTCACCTCGCAGAAGGGAACGTGCGACCGAAGCCACGAGCCGGGATGGGTGCTCATCCGGCCCAAATAGGTAAAATAGACGCGCCCAAGCCAATTGCATGCCTGTATTCGCCCCCACCTGCCTCAGGGCTAGGTAGGTTCCGGCCTTGGTGGCGGAATACAAATGTTCGGGCGCAATCCGCGTGGCTTCAGAGAGATACCCGACCTCGGTGTCATACTCAAAGCACGTGCCAATCCCAACGAATCGCCGGCATCCCCTGAGCGACAGCTCCTGGGCGAGATGCAGCGAAGCAGCCATCAGATCGATATTGGCCAATGACGTCAGGTACCTGCCAGGCTCCGTACACCAGGCTGCGTGGATGCAGACATCGGCTTCGACTTCGGCGATCTGGGTGCGTCCCGCGTTCGTCGCAAAGTCAGCGACCAGCCATGTAAACTTCGTCGTTGCCCGAAGTCGCCGCCTGTCACTCGTGGGTCGTGCGACGGCGAACACGTCGTCTCCACGGTCCACGAGCGCACGCACGACGTGCGAACCGAGGAAGCCAGTCGCCCCCGTGACGACGATCTTCATGTCCTCGGACCGTTGAAATCCGCGTACGAGCTGTCTCGCTCGGACACGAACTTTGGCATCGCGGGCCAGCGGATGTTGAAGGCTGGATCATTCCAGCGGGCACCCCGAGCCGACGCCGGATCGTAGAACTCGGACATCTGGTAGAAGACGTCGGTTCCGTCCTGGAGCGTGAGGTAACCGTGAGCCACGCCCTCCGGGATGTATAGTGCGAGAGCATTGTCCGCGTTTAGGACTTCTGCAAACCACTGGCCAAACGTAGGCGATGGCTCGCGCAGGTCCAAGAGAACGTCATAGACTGCGCCTCGAACACATCTCACGATCTTGACCTCTGGATGCGGCGGGACCGAGAAGTGCATCCCGCGGAGCGTTCCCTCCCGAGTGTTTGTCGAGAGACTACACTGAGCGAACCTTGTATCGAGCCCATGGGCGGCAAGTTCTCGAGCGCACCAAAGCCGAGCGAACGACCCTCGCTCGTCCTCGTGGCGCTGCGGGCTGATGACGTAAGCTCCTTCGATCGTGGCCGAGCGAAAAATCACGCAAGAACCTCGATATCCGGAATCGGCACGACAAGCTGGCATCCCCACTCCTTGACAAAGGCCAGCTGGTTGGCGATCTCGCTCCTCAGGTTCCATGGGAGCACGAGGATCCATTCGGGTCGCGTTTCTCGGATACGCTCAGGAGCCATGATCGGAATGTGCGTGCCAGGCAGGAGCTTGCCCTGTTTGATCGGATTTCGGTCGACTACGTAGTCGATGAAATCCGTACGCATTCCGCAGTAGTTGAGAAGCGTGTTGCCCTTGGCGGCAGCTCCGTACGCGACCACGTGGCACCCGGCACGTCGTTTTGGAATGAAGAATTCGAGCAGTTTACGCTTTGCATCACGCACTCGCTCTGCAAATAGCGCGTAGGGATCGACAGTCAGCAAGCGTTGCTCTTCCTCGTTGGCCAAGACTGCATCCACTCGCTTCGAACGCCCTCGGAGCTGCGCCGCGTGACAGCCATATATGCGCAGTGAGCCACCGTGGGTGGGCAGCTCGTCCACGTCGAAGATTGTTATGCCGTGAGCCGCGAAAATCTGCATTGCAGTGAACAGCGAGAAATAGGAAAAGTGTTCGTGATAGATCGTGTCGAATTGCCTTTGTTCGATGAGACGGCTGAGATGCGGAAACTCCATCGTAATCACGCCGTTCGGAGCAAGGAGTATGCGAAGTCCGCGCACAAAATCGTTCAGATCGGGAACGTGCGCGAGGACGTTGTTGCCTATGAGCAAGTCGGCTCGCGTTCCCGAGGCGACGAGTTCCTCGGCAACCGCGGACCCGAAGAAACGAACCATCGTCGGTACGCCGGCATGGATGGCGATGTCCGCCACATTGTCCGCAGGCTCGATGCCGAGTACCGGAATTCCCTGCCCCTGAAAGAAGCGAAGTAGATATCCGTCGTTGCTGGCTACCTCCACGACTGAACTCGATGCTCCGAGCTGGAAACGCGCAGCTACCTCGATCGCGTAGCACTTGCAGTGCTCCAGCCACGATTCGGACACCGAGGAAAGGTAGGCGTAATTGGCGAATATATTCTCGGGCAGTTCAAGTTGAGGAATCTGCACGAGGTGGCATCGCCCGCAGACTCGCGCGTGCAGCGGATAGAAGATCTCGCTTCCATTCGCGGAATCGGTTGCAACGTACGCGTTGGACAGTGGCTGCATGCCGAGATCAACGAAAGTCTGTGATAGAGGGCTCTCGCAGAATCGGCACTTCATCGCACGGTCTCCTCATAGGCGCGGATCTGACGAAGCGAGAGCTCAACCACGTCGTCGCCCCTCCCAAACGCCTGGTACCATTCGAGCGTCCTAGCAAGAGCGTCGCGAAGGCCTAGGCGCGGTCGCCAACCCAGGTCGGCATGCGCTTTCGAGGCGTCGACCGCGAGGAGGCGTGCTTCGTGAGGTTTGGCGGAGCTGTCTATATGCCACCGAGATCCTCCACCCCAGAGTTGACAGACGATGTCCGCCAGCTCTGAGACCGAACGCGCGGAGTCACGGTCTGGACCAAAGTTGTAAGCCTGACTGAAAGCCGCCGGATCCCCATGGAGGCGTTCGGCAAGCTGCATGTATCCGCCGAGCGGCTCGAGCACGTGCTGCCAGGGTCGAACACTGTCAGGGCAACGAATCGGAGCGGATTCGCCGCGAACCAAAGACCTGACGATATCGGGGAGAAGCCGGTCCCGTGCCCAGTCTCCTCCTCCGATCACGTTGCCCGCGCGCGCGGTCGCGATGCCGACGCCACGATTCTGAAAGAACGATCGATAGTACGCGCTCGTCGCGATCTCCGCACAAGCTTTGCTGCCCGAGTAGGGATCATGGCCGCCGATTGCATCGGTTTCTCGGTAAGGCCACGCCCACTCCTGATTCTCGTAGCACTTGTCGGTTGTGACTACGACCGCCGCACGCACAGCAGGCTCGTCCCTCAATGCGTCCAGAACGTTGACCGTGCCGAGTACGTTGGTCTCAAACGTGTCGATGGGCGCCTCGTACGACGTACGGACGAGCGGTTGAGCCGCGAGATGGAACACGACTTCGGGACGGTGGTCCGAGACGGCACGGCGCACAATCCCTCCATCGCGAATATCGCCCTCGACCCATTGCACACGTTCGCCGAGCTTCAGTGCTTCGAACAAGCTTGGTTTCGTAGGGGGAGAAAGTGCCAGGCCTCGAACGCTCGCCCCGAGGTCACTCAACCACGTGGCAAGCCACGCGCCCTTGAACCCGGTGATCCCAGTGAGCAATACCCGCCGACCTCTCCAAAAATGGGTCACGGCCATACCTTCCATGGCGCACTATCCGCGGCCCAGAGCCTTTCCAATAGCTCTTTGTCGCGAAGATGGTCCATCGGCTGCCAAAACCCACGGTGAGCGAACGCCGAAAGCTGTTGATCCTTCGCCAGAGACTCGAGCGGCGCGCGCTCCCACACTGTATCGTCCCCTTCGATGTAATCGAGGACGCGCGGCGAGAGAACGAAGTAGCCGCCGTTGACCCATCCGCCGTCGCCCTGCGCCTTCTCCTGGAAGCCCAGAACCCTCCGGTCGCTGACCGTGAGCATGCCCCAGCGGCCCGGGGGCTGCACTGCGGTGACAGTCGCAAGCGTGCCGGAAGTCCGATGGGAATCGACGAGCTTTGCAATATCGACGTCGGCGAGACCGTCGCCGTATGTAAAACAAAATTCGTCGTCGTCGAGATACGGCGCAACGCGTTTGAGCCGTCCTCCCGTTTGGGTTCGTTCGCCGGTATCGACGAGAGTCACTCGCCAAGGCTCAGCGAAATGGCGGTGAGTCTGTACCGTGTTGTTCGTGAGATCAAACGTAACGTCGGACGTGTGCAGAAAGTAATTGGCAAAGTATTCCTTGATCATATAGCCTTTGTATCCAAGGCATATGATAAACTCGTTGAGCCCAAAGCTCGAATAGATCTTCATGATATGCCAAAGAATTGGCTTGCCGCCGATCTCGATCATGGGTTTTGGCCGTAGATGGGTCTCTTCGCTGATGCGCGTTCCCAGGCCGCCCGCGAGGATCACGGTCTTCATTCGCTACTTCCTCTACGCTCGAGAGAGGGCGAAGGCTACCACGCCCCAGCGCAATCGACGACGATCTCAACCGGTCATGAAACCGTCTGACCCTGGGACATGGCGCGGTCCCACCGTCGCGACAGCTGAGCCTCGCCTGGCGTCCCCGGGTGTTCTCGGCATGCTGGCAGTAGCGAATCACCGAATTGTCGGCGTTGCGACTCTTGGTCTTGCGCGAGTACTTGACTCGAGCGTACGGACTGAAATGCGCGATCGTTCAGATGGATCGCCACGCGCCTGCGGCCTATGCAGTTCCGACCTCGCATCGCGCTAAGTTCTCGATATCGCTGGGGTCAAGTGACTTCGGGCGCTGCACCTCAAGGTCGAATCCGAGCTGTGCAAATCTTCGAGGGCACTGCAGCGTTCCTCCCGGTCCGGTCATGTGGTAGATGCGTCTGCCTATGACCGAAATCACCTCAATTTTCGCACGCAGTATCCTTGACTCCCGCGGGAATCCCACGGTCGAGGTCGAAGTTCAGACCGAATCGGGGGGCCGCGGC
>Ga0182030_10025022_pt1 | contig 10911 bp, 8 predicted proteins | sample 812S3MmetaG_FD_121299 | JGI IMG/M metagenome (GOLD analysis project Ga0182030, IMG submission 121299) | Permafrost microbial communities from Stordalen Mire, Sweden - 812S3M metaG (Illumina Assembly) | ecosystem: Environmental > Terrestrial > Soil > Wetlands > Permafrost | place: Sweden... | reverse complement strand
TCTGACGCCGACATAATGGTTGGCCTGAACGAAGGCCACGAGCCGACGGCTCAGTACATCCACGATCTGCGCCTGCGGTTGCCGCAGGAGTTTCCGGGCGTGAGCTTTTCTTTTATTCCCAGCGATATCGTCAGCCAGATTTTGAACTTTGGCCTTCCCGCGCCGATTGATATCCAGGTCATGGGCAATAACCTGGAAGGCAACCGTGAGTTCGCCGATAAATTGTTGGAGCGCATCCAGCAGGTCCCGGGAACGGTTGACTTGCACATACAGCAGCCCTTCGATCAGCCCTATTTGCATATTGACGTGGACCGAACCAAGGCCCAGGAAGTCGGTTTCACACAGCGCGATGTGGCTACTAATCTGCTGATTTCTCTGAGTGGCAGTTCTCAGACGACGCCGGAGTTCTGGCTCAATCCCAAAAATGAAGTGAGCTATTTCATCGCCACCCAGACGCCGCAATATCGCGTAAGTTCCCTGCAGGACCTGGAAAATATTCCGGTCACCGGTGCGAGCGGCGCCCGCCCGGAAATTCTGGCGAGTTTGGCGTCCATACGCCGGGGAAGCGGAATGGCAGTGGACTCCCACTACGACATTCAGCCCCTCATTGATATTTATGGCTCGGTGCAAGGACGCGATCTGGGAAGCGTGGCGACGGACATAAAGAAAATCGTGGATGACAGCAAAAAGGAATTGCCGCGCGGCTCGCAGATCATCGTCCGCGGACAGATTCAGACCATGCATACCGCTTACCTCGGCCTGCTGGGAGGCTTGGCATTCTCCATCATCCTGGTGTACTTGCTCATTGTGGTGAACTTCCAATCGTGGCTGGATCCTTTCATCATCATTTCCGCGCTGCCGGCATCGCTCGCGGGGATTGCCTGGTTCTTGTTTGTGACTCGCACCACAATCAGCGTGCCTGCACTGATCGGCTCGATCATGTGCGTGGGCGTGGGCACCGCCAACAGCATTTTGGTGGTGAGCTTTGCCAAAGAGCAGATGGCCGAAGGAAAGAGTGCCATCGAAGCTGCGCTGCAAGCGGGCTTTACGCGCTTCCGTCCGGTGCTAATGACCGCCCTCGCCATGATCATCGGCATGGTGCCGATGGCGCTGGGATTGGGCGAAGGCGGCGAGCAGAATGCTCCGCTGGGACGAGCCGTGATTGGCGGCCTGCTATTCGCCACCGGGGCGACTTTGTTTTTCGTGCCTATCTTTTTCAGTGTGCTGCGCGGGCTGCGATTGCGCTCCGTGCTGAACGAACCCAAGCATTAAGTTGTTCGTAAAATCATAGGCCCTCTAGGAGTTTTTCATGAAGGTGGAAGAGCAAAACGAGCAAGGCAGAATTGCTACCGGCACGCCGGAGCCAGGTCGTCCGCGTCGTCGCAGTTGGTGGATTGCATTGCTTGCGCTCGCAGTGGTGGTCGTGATTGTGGTTTTTACCATCCTGCCGCGAATTCAGGCGCGTAACACGCTCGCCAAAGAAACGCAGGAAATGGCCATTCCCAGCGTCTCTGTGGTCCATCCGCGGCACACGGGACCCGTGCAGGAGGTTGTTCTTCCGGCGAATGTGCAAGCCTACATTGACGCTCCCATCTACGCTCGGACCAACGGCTATCTCCAGCGCTGGTATGTGGATATTGGCGCCCATGTGAAGTCGGGGCAACTCCTGGCTGAAATTGACACTCCAGAGGTAAACCAGCAACTACGGCAAGCTCTTGCCGATTTGGCCACGGCACAGGCCAACGTGCATCTCGCACAAATTACCGCAGAACGTTACACCGATCTGCTAAAGACGGATTCAGTTTCTAAGCAGGATGTTGACAACGCCGAGAGTGACTATGCAGCCAAGAAAAGCGCGGTGCAGTCTTCGCAAGCCAACGTGAAGCGGCTTGAAGACTTGCAGTCGTTCGAGAAAATCTATGCGCCTTTCGATGGAGTAATCACCGCCCGCAACACTGATATTGGCGCTTTGATTGATCCGGGCAGCAGTGGTGGCACGCGGACTGAGCTCTTTCACATTGCGCAACCGGGCAAATTGCGCGTCTATGTCAACGTGCCGGAAGCTTACTCCCAGGCGGCCAAGCCGGGCTTGACGGCCGGTTTGACGTTAGCGGAATTTCCCGATCGCCGTTTTCAGGGTAAACTGGTTCGTACCGCGAATGCCATTGATCTCAACACTCGCACCTTGCTGGTGGAGATTTCGGTTAACAATCCGACCGGCGAACTGCTCACTGGGGCCTACTCCCAAGTTCATTTGAAGCTGCCAACGGCACAATCGTCGTTCACGATTCCAGTGGATACGCTGCTATTCCGCAGTGAGGGTCTTCGCGTGGTCGTAGTGAACAACAACAAGGCTGAGCTTAGGCCAATCACGATTGGTCATGACCTCGGTTCCGAAGTGGAAGTCGTTGCGGGATTGACTGGGGACGAGAGTGTGGTGATCAATCCTCCGGACTCCATCGAGTCTGGAGAAAACGTGCGTGTTGTTCAGCCATTGGCAGGAGGCGTTGCCCAGTGATACTGCTTGAGCGCAGTGTTCTTGAGAGCAAAAGATTGCTGCGAGTGTTGATTGCCGGGCCTGTTCTTTCGGTCTTTCTGATTTTGAGCGGTTGCGCGGTGGGTCCGCACTATTCGCGGCCGTCGCCTCCGGTGGCCCCGGCTTATAAAGAAACTCCCGAGAACTGGAAGCAGGCGCAGCCGGCCGACCAACTTACGCACGGCAAGTGGTGGGAAATTTACCAGGACGCAGGACTCATCGCGCTGGAAGAAAAGATTGACGTTTCCAACCAGAGTCTCAAGGCCGCGCAGGCCCAGTTCCAGCAAGCTCGAGCCCTGGTCGCCTTCAATCGAGCAAGTTACTTTCCCATGGTAACGACGGGCCCTTCGGCCTCCCGCGACCGGCTTTCGAAGAATCGCCCCTTGCTGGGGGCCACGACTAACTACACCGACCTGGTTCTTCCCTTGGATGTCTCTTACGAACCCGACTTATGGGGCCGGGTGCGTCGCACCGTCGAAGCCGCCCGTGCCAACGCGCAAGCCAGCGCCGCCGATCTCGAATCCGTGCGACTCAGCCTTCATGCCGAACTAGCCATGGATTATTTCGAGGCCCGTGCGTTGGATGCGGAGGTCCAGCTTCTGAACTCCACCGTGACTGCCTACGAAAAAGCCCTTGAGCTTACCAATAACCGCTATCGGGGTGGGATTGCATCGCAGGTGGACGTTGCCCAGGCACAGACTCAGCTGGAAACCACACGGGCTCAAGCCACGGATCTAACTGCTCAGCGGGCTGCCTATGAGCACGCCATCGCAGTGCTGGTGGGCGAACCTCCGGCCGATTTCGCGCTTCCTATGACCCCGTTGAATGCAGTGCCTCCGGTTATTCCGCCGGGTTTACCTTCGGATCTGCTGGAGCGCCGTCCGGATATAGCCGCCGCTGAGCGCCGCATGGTAGCCGCGAATGCGCAAATTGGCGTGGCGCGGGCAGCCTACTTTCCGGCTCTGACGCTGTCAGCTAGTGGCGGTTTCGAGGGAACTTCGATCTCCAATTGGCTCACTGGTCCCAGCGGCTTTGCCGCAGCAGGCCTGAGTGCGCTGCAGACTATCTTCGACGCGGGGCAGCGACACGCCGTCTCCCAGCAGGCTCAGGCTGCCTATGACGAATCTGTCGCCAACTACCGCCAGGACGTGCTCACCGCGTTTCTAGAAGTGGAAGACAATTTGGCTGCGTTGCGCATTCTGGAAAACGAAGCAAAGACGGAAGACGCAGCTGTAGCGGCAGCCGAGCACTCGCTGGCTCTGTCCAACAACCGCTATCGCGGCGGAGTGGCTACCTACTTGGAAGTGATCACGGCGCAGAGTGCGGCCTTATCCGACGAGCGAACCGCGGTTGAGCTCTCCGGCCGCCGCATGACAGATAGCGTTCTGCTCATCAAGGCCCTGGGTGGAGGTTGGAGCACGGCTAGTTTGCCGTCCGCGCAAAGTCTGACAAGTTCTCCTCCCGCCCCCAGTCCGTAACGAAGTTGCGAGAAGCGAAGCATGTCGGCTTTTGGGATGGTGCCTAGTTGGCTGACTTTCTATCCCATTGCAAAACTAACGACTTGATATCTGGCTCCCGGAGATTGTTGGAGTCCGCGTAATACACCAGAAAGATTTTTCCGTCACTTCTCAGCAGTGGCCAACAATATCCGCCGTCGATCGGTAAACCGGTATAGGTGTCAAGTACGGTGCGATCTGCAAACGTAAGACCGCCATCGTAGGAAGCAAAGGCGACCATCTCGTTTGGTGATTTCGTAGTGTCATACTGACGTCCAAATAGCAGGAGCGCAGTTCGCGTCTGAACCAATTGTGGGTCCTGAAGTACTCCAACTTGTGCTGTATAGTCGACCTGGCTACTCCACGTGAGTCCAAAATCGTTCGAAAAATGCCCCCACGTATTCAGATTGAGGTCGTCTCTGCTAATCGCCAACAGGCTCGTTGCTCCAACCTGAGCTATCCCGGTTTCATTGATGCCCACATCATTTGTCTGCCTGATTTCCGACAGAAGCGACCAGGTTGATCCATTGTCGACAGAAGTCCAAAGGTTCGCATTACTCGATCCGTCACTTTGTGAGCCATAAGCTACGGAATACACTGTGCCGTTCACGGTGAGAACTCCAGGAGAAAAAGCGGCAGTTTCGCTTACGGGCGTGCTAAAAAATGTGAACGCTCCCCGAGGTCAGACCATCGTCATTGGAGAGACTGTACGCAGCACCCGATGTTCCATCGGGATCAAGTTTGCCAAACGTGATCATTAGTCTGCCGTCCGGCATCAATGCCAGTCCGGGATCAGGCTGCGAGGTATCGAAATACGCGACCTCAGGACTCCATGTTTTACCGCTATCCCGGCTTCGCCTGAGAATTACAAGGGGAGTTTTGACATGTGCGCTTCCTTTTCTGTAGGAGAGAATCCAGTCCCCATCGGCGGCCTTGGCGATAGACGGGAAGCCATTGTAAGATCCATCGCTTTCTATTATTTGTCTACCGGTAATCGCGATGGTCGAATCTCCTGCAGGAGTTGCTGGCAAGACGCTGCAAGACATTGATATACAGAGAATGAGCAGCAGCGAGATCGCTTTCATTTTGAGTATCCTCTAGAGGGTGGAGGCGCTGCTGCAGATACCGTCGGCGGTCGTTTGGTATCCGCTAAGAATCAGCACCCGCACCGTCGGCTGCAAAACAGATATAAACGTCCGGCCTAATTCCGGTGGCCTGCGTGTAGCGTTCCGCAATCTTGGTGGCAAAAGCTTTGGCGTCGGAAGCATTCACCAGATTCACGGTGCAGCCGCCAAAGCCGCCGCCGGTCATGCGCCCGCCCCAAAATCCGGGGAGGCCTTCGGCGCTTTCCACCATGATGTCGAGCTCCCGGCAACTGACTTTATAGAGATCGCGCAAGCTGCGGTGCGACTCGCCCATTAGTTTGCCGAAGCAATGTAGCTCGCCCTGAGCCAAACATTCAGACCCATCGAGGGTTCGCTGATTTTCGCCGATTACGTGGGCGCATCGTTTGTAGACGTTGTCGGGCAATTCCCTGGCATGTTCGTCAAGTTGCTCCGCCGATACGTCGCGAAGGGCGCGAATGTCCGGATACCACTTCGACAAAACCTTTACGCCCTCTTCGCACTCTGCGCGACGGCGGTTGTACTCCCCACCAGAAAGTTCATGCTTGACCATCGTATTGCAGATGACCAGACGCGCCGCAGGGGCCATGGGAACGAGCTTGAAATCGAGCGAACGGCAGTCAAGCAGCAAAGCATGGTCTGCCCTACCGAGGCACGAAATGAACTGATCCATGATGCCGCAGCGCGCCCCGACGAATTCATTCTCGGCACGCTGGCAAAGCTTTGCCAACTCCGGCAGTGGCAGCTTCGCTCCCGACAAGCTCAAAAGAGCAAACGCGGTTGCCACTTCAATAGCTGCCGATGAGCTAAGACCTGCGCCGATCGGAACGTCACTGCTAATGAGTAAACTAGCCCCAGGAAGGGAAAATCCTGCCCGCCGCAGCATCACCGCAACGCCCAGCGCGTAATCGCACCAATCCCCCAGCCGCTGCGGGGGAAGATTGACCGCATCGAATTCAAACAGCTGCGCAAAGTTCTCAGACTTCATAAACAGCCTGCTGTCTGATCGCGGAGAGACAGCCACATGCACAGAAAAGCCGAGCGCACACGGCATCACGAAGCCGTCGTTGTAATCAGTGTGTTCGCCTATGAGGTTGACGCGGCCGGGGGCATGAAAAATCTTAGGCTTGGTGCCGTAGAGGTTCTTGAAGCGCTCGCCCAACTCTGCGGAATTCATTCGGGGATTCCCTTACAATAGATAAGTCTCGCAATAACAATCGCGAGGTCTGGCCGTTCATTGTACTAACACTCCGACTAAATTGTTGAAGCTCGATCAAGATCCGCATCGCAGGTTCAATCCGCTCAGCGGCGAGTGGGTATTGGTTTCTCCCCATCGCACCCAGCGTCCCTGGCAGGGGCAAGTCGAGAAGACTGCGGCCGCGCGGGAACCGCACTACGATCCCACCTGTTACTTGTGTCCGGGGAATGAAAGAGCGGGTGGGGTGCGCAATCCGCATTACAACAGCACGTTTGTGTTCGACAATGATTTTGCAGCCCTAAAGCTGGAGACCGCACAGGAACGTCTTAACGTCGAAAACAAGGGGCTACTCGTCGCCGAGGGCGAGCCCGGCGTTTGCCGAGTCATCTGTTTTTCGCCTCGACATGATCTCACGTTCGCAAGCATGGAACTCAGGGACATTGAAGAAGTCATCCGCGTCTGGACAGCGCAATTTCAGGAATTAGGCGGCATGCCGCAAATCAACCACGTGCAGATTTTTGAGAATCGTGGCGCGATGATGGGAGCGAGTAATCCGCATCCGCACTGTCAGATCTGGGCAACGGCCTCCATCCCCGAAGCTCCGGCGAAGGAGTTGACCTCGCAGAAAGGCTATTTCGGCAAGCACGGAAGGTGCCTACTGTGCGACTACGTCCAACTTGAAGGGCAGGAAAAGACCCGCGTAGTTTGTGCCAACGAAAGCTTTGTCGCTTTGGTGCCTTTCTGGGCGGTTTGGCCTTTCGAGTTACTGATTTGCAGCCGGCGGCATTTGGGCGACCTGGGCGATTTCAGTAAGGAAGAAGTGGGTCAGCTATCCCGGACTCTGAAGCGGGTGACTTCTGCGTATGACAGAGTTTTCGGCACGCCTTTCCCGTATTCCATGGGATTTCATCAGTCACCCACGGACGGCGAGCACCATCCAGAGTGGCATTTCCACGCGCACTTTTATCCTCCGCTCTTGCGCTCGGCAACCGTCCGGAAGTTTATGGTCGGTTTCGAAATGTTAGGAACGCCGCAGCGGGACATCACCGCGGAGAGTGCGGCAGAACGCCTGCGTCTGATGTGTGAGGGTGCACCCCTGTAAATATCGCCCCAAGATATTCCGGGAGGATGGTGTTTCAGTTCTGCCAAACTCGACGATTTCGAGAGGTGATTTGCGTTCTCGGCGGCCTTTGCTGGAGTTCTTGGCGATCTCCGCGGTTTAAAGCTTTTTTGCCGGAAGAGAATCAAACGTTACACCGCGGAGGACGCTGAAAACAGCCGCCGAGGATGCTGCGAAGTTTGGCAAAGAGCAAACTGAGACGCTACCTGGGTGGCATTGACATTTACGTCCTGCAATTCTTACTATAAATTTTACCGCAAATTATTCGTTCGTCACGGAGCAGTTCAATAAGCTGGTGCTCGATCCGCCTGGCAAAAATGCATATGATTCAAGTTCACGAGCTGACCAAGAACTACGCGCGCGCCACCGCGGTAGATCACATTTCCTTCGAGGTTGAAAAGGGCCAGATTGTCGGCTTCCTCGGCCCAAACGGGGCAGGGAAGACGACCACCATGCGCATGCTGACCTGCTTTCTCCCACCGACGGCAGGCACCGCGACGGTCGCCGGCTTCGATGTGCTGGAGAAGCCGATGGAGGTCAAGAAGCGCATCGGATATCTCCCCGAGACTCCTCCTCTTTATCTTGAAATGCATGCCGAAGAATATTTGAGTTTTGTCGGCAAGCTAAAGGGACTTAGCGGCGCCGAACTTGCCAAACGGATTGACTACGTTTGCGGGCGCTGCGCCATCGCCGATGTAAGGAAGAAGTTACTCGGCAAACTCTCCAAGGGCTATCGGCAGCGGGTTGGGCTGGCGCAGGCCATTATTCACAATCCGGATGTGCTGATTCTGGATGAACCCACCGCCGGATTGGATCCCAAGCAGATCAATGAGACTCGCGATTTCATCAAAAGTCTCGCTGGCGATCACACCATTATTTTAAGCACCCACATCCTCTCCGAAGTTGAGCAGACGTGCCAGCAGGTGCTTATCATCAACAAGGGCAAGTTGGTGGCTACGGATTCGGTGCAGAACCTGCAGAATCGTGTGCGCGGCACGGAATCGTTACTAGTAGAAGTCGCCGGACGTAATGGTGCTCTCGATTCGACTGCTGTCCAGCATAGGCTGGGGCAAGTTGGCGGCGTTAGCCGCGTGCTTCTCCGGGAGAGCCGTGACAATCGCGGAATTTTTGAAATCGAAAGCCAAAAAGGTTTTCTGCGCGGAGACTTGGCGCGCGCCGTTGTTGAATCAGGCTGGGATCTCAACGAACTTCGGCCTACCGCCGTAAGCCTCGAAGAAATCTTCCTGCAATTGACCGGGGCAGAAGCTACAAGTGCAGCGACCGCAAGCAGAGGGGATCGGGCATGAGGAATGTTTGGATCATTTTCCGCAAGGAGATGCGCACCTATTTCGTTTCGCCCATCGCCTATTTCCTGTTGGCGATGTTCGCGCTCGTATCGGCATTCTTTTTTGGAATCTATCTCCGAGGTTTTATCGAGTACGGTATGGAGACGCAAATGACGGGGCAGACGGCCCCCATGAACCTCAACGAGCAAGTCATAAGGCCTCTTCTATCGAATGCGAGCGTCTTGGGCCTGTTCTTCATCCCGATGATCACCATGCGGCTTTTTGCGGAGGAGAAGCGCAACGGAACCATCGAGTTGTTAACGACCTCGCCTATCCGCGATGTTGAGATCGTTCTCGGCAAGTGGCTGGCTGCTCTGGGGCTTTACGTTTGCATGTTGCTGTTCCCGGCGCTCAATTTTGTTTTCCTTTTCAAGTACGGAAATCCCGATTGGAAGCCTGTGGTCATTGGCTTCCTCGGTTTGCTGCTGCAAGTTGGAGGGCTGTTGGCGATTGGAATGTTCATTTCCACGTTGACCAAGAATCAGATCATCGCCGCGGCGCTGACCTTCAGCCTCTTCGTAGCGCTGTGGGTGATCTCGGCGGTGAGCGAATTCAACACCGCGTCTTGGGCACAGGCAGTCTCGTACACCTCGATTGTCACTCATCTTGAACCATTTGAAAGGGGCATGATTGATTCCAAGGACGCAGTGTTTTATTTAAGCATGATCTTTCTGGGATTATTCCTCAGCCTGCGTTCCATGGAATCTCTGCGGTGGGGGTCCTAAGTGAACTTGGAATTGCTCAAAGCGCGACAGACCAAATACGCAGCGTTCGCGACGGTTTACGTCTTGGTTGTTCTCGCTGTCGTCGTAGTGGCCAATGTCCTGGCGGACCGTTACAACAAGTCTTACGACGGGACCGCCAACAAGCGCTATAGCCTCTCTGAGCAGACCGCAAAGATCGTGAAAGGGCTGAAGCAGGACGCTACCATTACTTATTTCGATGTGCCCCGAGGATTCCAGCACGCGAAGGACCTGCTGGATGAGTATGCGAATCTCTCCCCAAAACTTCATGTGAAGTATGTGGATGTGGACAAAGAGCCCCAACTGGCTCGCGCTGCTGGCATCAAGAACGACGGCGTCGCGCTGGTACAAGTTGGCGATCGCAAAGAAGAAGCGAGACGCATGACGGAAGAGGGTGTGACTGGAGCCTTTATCCGCGACTTGAAGAACACGACGCGCACTGTCTGTTTTGTAACCGGCAGCGGCGAACATCAAATTGATGATAGCGGCCGCAATGGTTATTCGGCTTTCGACAGTCTTCTCGGCAAGGATGAATACACGGCGAAGTCTATCAATCTGCTGCAAAGCGCTGAAGTGCCGGGCGACTGCACCGTCCTGGTGGTCGGCGGCCCTAGCGGTGATTACCAGCGGCCGGAAGTGGATGCCATTCAGAAATACGTGGAGAGTGGCGGCCGGGCATTGTTGATGCTTGACCCTCCGCTGAAAATGGGGCACGGCGATATCGCCGATAATGATGCGCTTGTCAACCTGTTGCAGAACTGGGGCGTGACGGCTGAGAAGGATCTGATTCTCGATTTGAATCCCATTGGGAAGTTAGTTGGCGTGGGTCCTGAAGTTGCACTCGTCTCCCGTTACGATCCGCACCCCATCGTCGAGGGAATGAAAGGCTCTGCCACCGGATTTCCGCTCGCGCGTTCTTTGGATATTAAAAACACAGACAAGACCACGGTAACCAAGCTGTTCAGTTCCTCCGAATCCAGCCTGGCTACCTCGAAATTAGATTCTCCGGCGGTGAATCCCAACGATCCCCAAAATAAAAAAGGCCCACTGACGCTCGCTGTTGCCGGCACCCTGAACACGGGCAAGAAAAATTCGCAGGGCCGTTTCGTGGTAGTGGGCAGCTCGTTGTGGGCGGCCAACACTTTCATTCGCTTTAACGGCAACCGGGATCTGGCGCTGAACGCCATCAATTGGCTCTCCTCCGACGAGGACCTGATTTCGATTCGTCCGAAAGAACCGGAAGATCGGCGCATTACCATGACTGGCGCGCAATTCAATTGGGTACGTACCATCAGTCAGTTTCTGCTGCCCTTGATCGTGGTGATCACCGGTTTCTCAGTTTGGTGGG
>Ga0182030_10025021_pt1 | contig 10911 bp, 8 predicted proteins | sample 812S3MmetaG_FD_121299 | JGI IMG/M metagenome (GOLD analysis project Ga0182030, IMG submission 121299) | Permafrost microbial communities from Stordalen Mire, Sweden - 812S3M metaG (Illumina Assembly) | ecosystem: Environmental > Terrestrial > Soil > Wetlands > Permafrost | place: Sweden... | reverse complement strand
GGTGGAAACTTTACACTGACCACAAGCGGCGCCACGACGCTTCACAACATTGCAGCAGGCAATGGCAGCATATCCGTAATAGACAGTTCGGGATCGCTACAGACGGCCGCCGCCTCCGGCTTCTTGCCAGGGGCATTGATATCCGCCACCAATGGCAGTATCACACTCGAAAATAGCAATTTGACACTAGGCTCAATTATATTGGGGCTCGATACAGCAATCGCTACTGCCGGACCTAGCGGAGGAGCAGTTAACATTGTGATCGGTGCACCTGTACAGGTGGCAGGCACGGCTCCAAGTGCCAGCACAGTTCAGATAAATCACATTGCAGCTGGTTCTGTTTTCTTTGGCACCAAAGGCATAACAGCAGTTGCGCCGCTTAATGTGCTCAACTTGAATGGTAGCAATATTGTATTCAGCACCGGCAAATTAGCGGCCTCGTCCATAAAACTTGGTGGCAGCGTTTCCATAACGGCAGACCCCAGCATAGCCCCTGGTCTGTACGCGCAAGCGTCTCCGTTGTCTAGTGCCTACGCAGCGTTGCCAGCTCAAAACACATCGCCACTTTCCTCATCTGCAATTTCGATTGTCGCGCCTAAGTCAGCGCCAGGACAAGCGCCGGCTTCCAATACCATTTTCGAAGCAGGCGCTGAGAATTTGCCTGCAGCAAATTTGCCGCAGTTGAGCCTGACATTGACGCCTTCTATCTCAATGCTTCCAACGGCGACATTGCCACAGGTTTCAACAGCTCCATTTCAATCTCTATACACCGAGACACCAGTGGCAACTGACATGAATCCTAAGAATCTAGGCAGCCTCTCTTCACCAGACTTCCAAACAACTCAGACTTCCGAAATTCCATCATCGGTGTTCAGAGCAGCAATATCTTCCATATCCGAAAGCGAATTGCAAAACGGATTAGTACCTGGTGTAGTTTTCGGTGGAGCAAGCACCGGAATTATTCCCGCCGTTTCTACCAAGCTGGACATAAGCGGTGATAACAGACCTTATCTAAATAAAGGTACTGTGGTTTTTACTCCTGAGTCAGAGTTGATAGTCGATACAGAATATGGCTCAGTGAAGATCGCTGGTGGCTCTACTGTTTTGCTAATGAAGTTCGGCGCTGGCTTGGCGGTCTTCAATCTTGATGATTGCAAATCAGGATCAGTTGTTATAGATGTCGCCGGACATAAAATCATGTTGCAACCCGGGCGACACCTGTCTATAACGTCCACACGAGCGAGCAACTATGGCGATGTTAATCCTGCCGAATTGATCGGACATCGTTCAATGCGATCTTTCGCGCTGCCGAATGGGCTTAAATGCTTTAGCTCGGAATTCTCGATTCCCCAGGCCATTTCGGTAGTGCTACCACTGCGCCAACTGATTTGCGCCAAAGACCTTCATAGTCGAAGAACAAGCAATCACATGCTTAAAACAGCAGTAGGGCTGATGCAACTGAACGGACAGGGCTACGAGCGAATAACTCGTTCGCAAGTTACAGCTTTAGGTTATTAGGTTCAAACAGGCGATTCGGTCGCCAATTATGGCAAAGCAAAGAAGAACTCAGCTAATCTAAAGTACAACTTTAGATTAGCCGAATAGCGAGTTATCTTTCGCACAATTGAGTTGCGTGAGGTGGCTAGGATTTTCGATCAAATCAATCGTGGTCAGCGGATTTCAACAACTTTGGCCCCATCCGAGATTGCGTCAAATGCGGCAAAAAGAACCGCGTTACGGCAATTGCCAAGCCGTACCCAGACAAAAGGCGGACCGCTCGAATCATTTCCGGATAGATAAACAAAATCCTCGTCTTTGCTCACGATCACGCAATTATTAACCTTGGCATAGTCCCAGATTTCCTGGTCGCGGCCCTGTTCCAGCCCACATTGGGAAACGTGCAAGGTATCCAAACCGTGTTTCCTTAAATGGTCGCTGAGCCCAACAGGAAGTTGATTATCGATAAGATAGATCATGCAGATTGCAGCACTACGTGATCAGTTTGCCGAGCTGCATATTCAAGACACGCCAAGACATCTTCTCGCTCTAGAGAGGGATAATCTCGGATGATTTCAGCATGTTCAGCGCCAGAACTTAACAGTTGCAGGACATCTACGACCCGCATTCGCGTTTCGCGCACACAGGGGCGGTCACCACATTTGCCCGGTTCGACGGTGATCCGCTTCAGCAAATCCACCTTATCGTACATGGCTTCCTCCTTGTATATGCATCTACCATCTGCATGCAATAGCTTTTGGTGCATTCTCAATTAACAGGAGAAGCATAACAGACCACCCATTTTCAAGCGAGCTAACTACCCAGAATTTGCGCGCTTACATTGAAACCGGTCTTTATGAGTGAGCTTCACGCGACCTCTACCAGTCATCAAGAATCTGGATTATTGTTCGTCGTGTCCGCCATCAAGCTTACCGGCTACCCAAGAGTGAGCCTATGCGATAAGAGATTTAACCGAATAGCACTTGCTTAGATTCCGAAGCTTGGCTTGTGTATTTATTTTTTAGCATTCATTATTTGCTGCTGTTGCTACTTTGTCAGCGTCAGTACCACCATCGTTTGTGTTTGCTTTCAATTGGCATAGCAGAACATGACACCGCTTCTGGTGCTATCGATTCGAGAAATAAGCATTGAAGCAGCAGCGCTTTAACGTCCCCACACCAACTTTTAGCCCGCAACAACACGTCAATTTATTTTGACGTGTTGTTGCGGATCTGCGCAGACATTTTGCGCACCTTTCGATTGTTTGTGATTTCTCCGATCAGCATAATCATTATCACGAAAGCGAAATGGAGAGCGGTTAAATGCGAACACTCAATTTCCGTCTAATCACTCAATCCAAGGTCTTCATATAGCAATTGCATCGGAGGAAGGGAACATGGTATTTCATAGCGAGAAAGCGCAAGCAGAAGTTGACAAAAACGTTGTATTCGATAATGGCAACGATGGAAAGGTAAATCATGAGATTCAGGATTTGATGAAGAACTCGGCGTTGACAAATTTGATGCTTCCGCCGCACAAGAGCCAGCCAGAGAGTCTTCCGCCAGTTGAGATTATTGGCAGCGACATGCTCCGCAGGCAACCTAGTTATTACCCCGAGATTCCGCCTGCTGGAGGAACCAATTCCGACAAGAATTCAGATGAGGGCAAAAGACCGGGAGGCTTTGAGAACAAGAGCGATCGCTCTGAGAAAAATGCAGAAGAAATTGCCGATTCAATTCTAAAAACTGGTAAATTCCCCGCCGATATGCAAGAGCGGCTGCGGGATTATAGCGCAATGCCCTATGCCGGATTTCCGGGAGATTCTGAAGGGCTCGCCAAATTAGTAGATAAAATCAACGATGCATTAAAGGCCGCCGGCTCGTCCTATCATGTGAATCTTGATTCTTCCCAGCGCCAGTCTGCAGCGAATGACGGGGCTAATCCATATTCTTCGTGGACGTCGAACGAAGTGACACTCAGCAATGGTGGCACTGCGGTAGATCACGTCGCCGTCACCACCGAACCTATAGCTAAGCCGGGAATAAGCTTCTAGGTAATTCCTGAGAGCCCCTATAGCTTGCCAGGCTTCGGATTATTGAGTGAGTTGAGCTCACCGCCAAACCTACATGCTGGCACTTCTCTGGGGCACAGTTGCTACATGGTGGGTCGGAGCATTTTTGGGAGTTCTCATGGCGACTGCGGCCTGTTTTGGCAAACAGCCAATGGTGCAAGTTAGAACGTTGATACAGTAAGTGCTGGGTAGAGTAAGCCTAGCCAAACTGAGCGATCCAATCCTTTTTCATCTTCGCGTATTTTTCGTTCGCTTCAGCTTTATGCCATGCTTCATAGAAATAGTTGGCACATTCCGCCTTGGTGGCATCGCCGGTGCCGCATTCTAATTGTTGGAAGTCATCGTCGTACTTTATTCCGCTCATATAATTGGCGTAGCGCCGAGCACGAGTGAAGCCCATCTGCAGAAATTTCCGTGCAAGGTCAGCACCAACAAAATCCCCACCTTTCACATATTTGTCAAACATATTCAAAATTTTCCTGGCGCTGCTAGCAGCGAGGTCGGGAGTTTTGAATCTCCAGAACGGCAACAGCTGTGACTTGTAAGGTTCGCAAATTAGAACGCCTTGCTCGCCCCGACCTACCCGATATGTCTGTGGCTCGGCACTATAATCGATACCACTATGCCAGGGGTAAGTCGACCTGCCAAAATCGAGATAGGATGGCTTACGCAATCGTTGAGCATTTTGTTTCACAATTCCGCCTTTCTAGAGCCTGCCTGTTTGATAACAGATCCTTGCTTTAGTTCCCAAAAGTAGCAGCTGACAGGTTTTTCCCGACAGCTTAGACTCAAGAATTGGAGCGCGAAGTGATGAGTTCATTTGCTGTAGCCCACTGCTGAATGTCGCGCTTGTTGAGAGCGGCAGCCATAAGCTCGGGAAAGAGATCAGGTGTGCAAGCAAACGACGGCACATCCATCGACGCGAATGCGGCAGCATGATTGTGGTCATAGGACGGCGCACCCTGGTCGTTCAACGCTAGAAGAGCAACTGCAGTTACTCCTGATGCGGCGATCTGAGCCATGCATTTCAGCATTTCTTTCTGATTGCCCCCTTCATACAAGTCACTTATAAGAACAAAAACCGTTTCGGTAGGCCGGCGAATAAGTTCTCGACAGTATTGAAGCGCACGATTGATGTCAGTGCCACCACCAAGCTGAGTGCCGAACAAAACCTCGACAGGATCTTGCAACTTGTCGGTAAGATCAACCACCGCTGTATCGAATACAACGAGGCTGGTTCGCACGGCTGGGATTGAGGCAAGGACTGCCGCAAAAATACTTGCGTATACAACCGAGGCAGCCATAGAACCACTCTGGTCGACACACAAAACGATATCTCGCTGTGACGATCGCTTGCGTCCATAACCGATGCGCTGCTCTGGTATCACTGTTTTGAACTTGATCTGATAGTGCTTCAGATTGGCAAGTATGGTACGGTTCCAATCAATTTCGTTGTGGCGTGGGCGACGATTGCGTTGGGCACGATTCAAAGCGCCCACCACGGCTTGCCTGGTCGGATTCGCCAGTTTCTTCAGCAACTCATCCACAACCTTACGGACAACAAGGCGCGCAGTGTCCTTGGTTCTATTCGGCATTGCCGCTGACAGCGACATCAGGGTTGTAACTAAATGAATGTCCGGCTCCACCGATTGCAGCAGCTCCGGCTCGAATAACATCTGCTGAATATTCAGCCGTTCAAGCGCATCTTGCTGCATAACTTTCACAACAGAGACGGGAAAATAATTGCGAATATCTCCCAGCCAGCGCGCGACGTTAGGCGAAGACGCGCCCAAGCCACCACGGCGGTTTTTACCCTTTCGCTCATCCTCTTGGTCAGCATCGTACAACGCACTGAGACAATTATCTATGCAAATATCATCACCATGTAATGAACGCGCGGTGCCGTCGCATTGGGCGCCGCCAAGCATCAAGCGCCAGCGGCGGAGTCTTTCATCTGCGTTCTCTTCACTTGTACTCATTTTGATTCGACCGTCATTTGGATTCAACCGTTTCTTTTAGCTTACCGATCCCTAATATTCGCGCCACTATGGGTAATACCTTCGCGGCACGCTCTTCGTCCAGGTCAACGGGAAGACGTCCTCTCCCGGCAACTGTCGTGCCGCCAGGGCTGGAGCGTGCGACACGTTCTCCAATCTGCCGCCGTTCTGGAGCTGAATAGCTACTAAAGGTTCGGCGCAATAGTGCTACGATTTGAGTAAAGGCTTCTTCGTTGAGCATAAGTACCCATCGATCAATGACGTCGAACAATTCGCTATCGTGTATCAATACGATTCCACTACCGGAAAGAAAGCCGTCAGCCCAAGCTGCAGCCAAAGACGGATCGCTAGCGGTTGAAAGTGCCAGTCCGAAGCGGCGTGCGGCTTCCTGACTGTCGAAAACTTTTTTGTCAAAGAGCAAGCGACAAGCTCGACCAGCAATTAGTGGGCTCATATTTGTTCCATCAGACAGCTTCTGTAAAGCCTCCCGCCATTCCAGCTCATGAGCAGAATTTTGCAAAAGACTTATTGCCGAATGAACCTTGAGCAACAAGTCAAAGATCTCCTCAGAAGCCGCTTCGTCGATAGATGAGCACGCCGAGGGAAGTCCAACACAAATACGGCTAACCAACCCGTCGAGAATTTTGCGAACGAGACTGGCGTCGGTTTTGCGCACGTTACCGTAACGTGCGACTTGCACCAGCGAAGGCAATGCTGCCATGAGATGCCTGATGTCCACCGCTACGGCGGCTTCTGTTTCGAGCCGATGAATGACGTGATCCACCGCTTGCGGCAAATCCGAGAGCAAAACTATATCAAGCAAGTTGGTTAGGGTGGCAAGTTCGACAGCTTTGTCACTTCGGTCATTAGCGATCGCCGTTGCCGCTTCTTCGACCGTCTTACCCCAAATGCTCGCTTCGATAAGCGAAAGCACAAACTCCGGCATCCAGCGCAATCGCCAGACTTCGTGAAACGAACCACTTTTGCCTGTTACTTCCTGCTTCTCGCCCCATTTCACATCGAGTATTTCTAAGCGATGCAATAGATGGCTGCGCGCACGATCGTTTTCGTTGCGCAAATCAAAATTATAGATACGCGGATCGGGATGAACACCCATACGCAAGCGCTTCTGTTCTCGCTCTAAATGCTTTTGCAGAGGCGTTCCCGGAAGCTCGGGCGGAACCTCGCCCATGAGATTTCCGACAACCAACTTTTGATCAATCAGCTGCATCGGCACCGTGCTGCCGAAACAAAACACGGCTTGCACGGCCTCGGACAATTCGTTTAACCCAGGCAATGGCTGCTCACGCATACTTGCCAGCGCTTCAGAAAGCCGCACAGCTTCGATCACATGAGCTGAAGAGGCATCGAGATCTTCTTCGCGCAGTAAACGAGCTACATGGGAAAGCCAGGTTTCAATCACGAGATTTTCGGTGGTCCAGAGATGGTGATACCAACCCGGCGAGCGCACACCGGCGCCGTAGCCGCTGTCCAGAGCAAGGCGCCCATGCGTCCAGGGTATCCACGTCTACTCAACCTTGACCTTGGGCAATCCTTTTAGAAGAGCCTGGTCTTCTTTAGCTGCTGGCAAAGTCGCCAATGCCGGAACGTGCCAGGCACCACATATGACGGCAATGTTTTTGAAGCCCTCTTTCAGGGCAGCTCTAATGCATTGGCGCATATGAGCCTCCCGAAGAGGCTCATACTCGTCTAGAGGGAGTTCTTCCTGGCTTAGCTCTTTTCGGAGCGCGGTCATCGCTTCTTGTATTGCAGAAAAAACATCGAGGTCGGCTCGCCTGTGCTCGACTAGATTTTCCCACCAGCGTTCACTGTCATCATATCCGGCCGCCTTCGCGAGCCAACTGAGCGGATCTTGCCTGATGCTCAAGAGTTGCTTTTCGTATTCTTCATCAGCGAAAGAATTACAGTCTGCGTTATCATCCTCAGCGTAACCGCTGTCAAATTCAACGTCGTCTTCGTGCTCTGGCTTGCGACTCTTGATCATTTCTATCAAATTCAAGACGTCTGGATCCGACTTCTTCGCCCGAGGTTCATTTGTGCCACCCTTCGGCGCCTGGAACTTAGTAGGCACGTCTCGCGGCTCTGAATTTACATCCGCTGACTTCGAGTCCACGTCCGCTGACTTCGTATTACCGAGCACAGACTCCGCATCATCTGATTGAAGATCCGCCCGCCCTGCTGGATACTCTAGATGCACCCGCTTCGCCGCGTTCTCTATCGCCGCGCGCTGAATAGCCAACCAGTTGGTTTGAGGCAAGTCGATAAATCGCACCGTCAAACCATGCTGTTTCCCGTAAATCATTGCCTGCCACTCCGGCGAGAAAACGGCAAAAGGATAATTAACAGCATGGCGCAAATTGTCTTGAGCATAGATAAGCAGCGAAACCGGCGGTCGCAATTGCGGATTGGACACGTGCGCTATAAGTTCATTAGCATCGGGCGGACCTTCAATCAAAATGCAATCAGGCTCAAGCTTATTCAACGCGTTAAGCAGGCTACGCGCCGAACCAGGCCCATGATGCCGGATTCCAAACAGATTTACTTTGCCGCTCTCTACCAAAATACTATCTCCCAGCTAAGCAAACTCTAAGCAAATTCACGGCATGCGCGATAAAGATCTTTCCAACCGTCGCGCTCTTTCACAACCGTTTCCAAATATTCCTTGAATACAACCTTGTCTTGCACAGGATCCTTCAAGATGGCACCGACCACACCAGCAGCGACGTCATTTGCCAGTAGCTTTCCGTTTCCGAAATGCGCCGCCAGAGAAAGCCCGTTTGTGATGACCGAAATCGCTTCAGCGGTGCTCATTGTTCCGCTAGGAGATTTCAGTTTGACTTTGCCATCAGCAGAGATACCATTGCGCAACTCACGAAAGATGGTAACAATGCGTCTTACTTCTTCCAGTGCCGGAGCTTCACCAGGCAGCTCAAGAGCCTTGCCGAGCGATTCGACCCGGCGCGAAACAATATCGACCTCTTCCTCCAGGCTATCTGGTACGGGAAGAATAACCGTGTTGAAACGACGTTTAAGCGCACTCGACAATTCGTTGATACCGCGATCACGATCGTTGGCAGTAGCAATTACGTTGAAGCCTTTAATCGCCTGCACCTGCTCATTTAATTCCGGGATAGGCAGCGTCTTTTCGGATAGAACTGTAATCAGTGAGTCTTGCACGTCGGCGGGTATACGAGTGAGTTCTTCAACGCGGCAAATTTTGCCGTCGCGCATTGCGCGCATCACCGGGGATGATACCAGTGCGTTTAGCGATGGGCCCTCAGCCAGCAGGCGTGCATAATTCCAACCATAGCGAATCGATTCTTCGGAAGTGCCGGCCGTGCCTTGAACGATCAAAGTCGAATCGCCTGAAATTGCCGCCGACAGGTGCTCGGACAGCCAGGTCTTGGCGGTACCGGGTACGCCGAGTAAGAGCAAGGCTCGGTCGGTAGCTAATGTGGCGATGGCAATTTCAATTATGCGCGTTCTGCCAATATATTTCGGGGTAATTTCGAAGCCGTTATCAAGCTTGCCGCCTAATATATAAGTTGACACGGCCGCCGGTGACATTTTCCAGTTGGGGGGACGCTTCCTGGTATCATTCTGAATAAGCTGGGCCAGCTCTTCGGAGAACTGTTGTTCTGCATGCTGCCTCAGTATTTCCGAAACTTCCGTGCTTGCCATTATTTTTTCCTTTGCTAGTCGACTTATTTTTGTATGCTAATTTAGTTATGAACTATGAATTTAGCTAAAGAAGCGGGCGGGACGCCCGCGAATCAGCTTTGTTGTAATAGTGCATCTCGCATATCCTTTCGCATGGAGAGTAAAGACATCATGCGCGAAAGCGGGCTATCCTGATTAGCCATTGTCGCCCAGCTTTCCTGAATGCTCGCCCAGAGTTCGACATCTAAATGTTTTGCTATATGGCGCAAAATATAGTCCATAAATATAAAGTGGTTTTTCTGAGTTAAATGCGTGCGCAGTACACGCAAAATTACCTTGGAAAAATTTGTAGACCAATGGTGCTTCATGCGCAACAACATCGTAACCGCCTCCGAATCATAGTAGTTTTGCACCGGGCGAATTAAGAGGAAGCCTCGATTCTCGAGAAGGCGAGCCAAAACTTGCTCCTGATCGGCGCTTCCAAGCATAGCGAAAAGATTGTCTGCTTTCACGATTTGATCTTGCGCAAGCAAAAGTTTTGCAAGCTCAGCATCCTTATAGCGAATGACAGCACCTGTAAATCCTTCCAGCAAGGCGAGCTGCCATGATGAGGTATTGATTGCTTCCAACATTTGCTCGCCCGTCATTCCAAGGTGCCTCAGCAATACTTCAGGATTGACTTGCTCGACAAACTGACTCAGCCACCAGGCCTTCTCGCCCATGCGCGCATCGGGCGGACGAGGAACGATTCCATCGCGCAACATAACCTGGTCGCAGGAGTCTGGTGCGTTAACCAGCAGTCGCACTTTCCGTCTGCTCTGTGGAAGGATATTATTCAAAATACCGGTGCCTTCCGGCTCAGAATCCAGACAGGCGAAGGCTCGTTTTTTACAGCGAGTGGTTAAACGCGATGACGGTAAATTGAACAAGCGCTCGCGCGCTTGTTGACGTACTTCTTTGCGCTTATCGTTAAGAGCTTCGTCTTCGAGAAAGGGTTCATCAGCCGTACTGAGCCCTGTTGCAAGCGCGCCTACAAATCGCGCACGGTCTTCAGCTTGCTCAGTTTTCCAACTGCCACGCAAAAGCTTTAGCCCCACAGGCGCATCGATCAGCCTGATCTCTCGCAGAGCTTGCAGGCGCAGTTCAATTGCACCGAAATCGAAATCTTTCTGTAACTCATCGATGTCCTTCGCGGCAACCTCGTGGTAGCCAGCGGCAAATGACCAGGCGGGGTTAAACTGAGCAAGCCAATGCGCGCGGGCGCCGACGCAATCAGCAGCTAAAATTCGCAACGATTCATTTTGTTCAGCAATCTGCAATACCGATACCAAGCAATCATCCGGGACGCGATTGCCCAGCTCAGCAGCGATGAGCAACCATTCAGGCAGCAAATCTTGTTGCATATCTAAAATGGTTTTCAAATGACCAATAGCAGCCGGGGAAACAATCGGTTTGCTGTCAGACGAACTGGGAATTTCAAATTCATCGTTGAACTTCGCCAATTTACGCCCGGCTTTTTCTGCAAGAGTGAACATAGCCGAAGCATGCAACAAAGCCCTTTCTCGACCCAGCTCGGCTACAGACGCATCCAGTTGCACAAAACTCTCCGATAAACTCGCAGCAGATAAAAGCTCGGGCATACCCTGCTGCTCAGTGCCTAAAATC
>Ga0182030_10025018_pt1 | contig 10912 bp, 8 predicted proteins | sample 812S3MmetaG_FD_121299 | JGI IMG/M metagenome (GOLD analysis project Ga0182030, IMG submission 121299) | Permafrost microbial communities from Stordalen Mire, Sweden - 812S3M metaG (Illumina Assembly) | ecosystem: Environmental > Terrestrial > Soil > Wetlands > Permafrost | place: Sweden... | reverse complement strand
TCGGCCACGCCCTGCATGCGCATCACGAGCTTGAGCAGGTCCTTCTTGGGTACCGTGAGTTCCATCGGGCGTATCTCGGTAGCATCCTTAGATTAGATCTGTAGCAGTGTCGATAGAGCCTGTGGGTACAGGGGAGAAAGCGAAAACCTTAGCTGCGACAAGCAGTTGAGTACCATTCCGGCTGTGGAGCGACCAAAGGACCGCCCGGGTATGAGGCGGGGGCAAAATCTGGCCGCCAGTTGTCCTCAGCCCGCTCCCGCATCGCGTACCCAGCGTTGTCGGCATGTTGCCCACAGCCGGCCACACTTCAAGTTTTCACGAGCGTGCGGGCAAGGGCGTCGATGAGCTCTCGTCGGACGCGCTCGTAGGTCTTCGGCCCGACCTCACGGGTTTCGCGCCCGCGCTCGAGCTCCGCCAGCTCCTCCAGGATCGACGCACGACTGCTCTTCGCCTCCCCCCCCGCCGACCTGCCACCACGGGTCGACAACGCGAGCACGAGCCCCGCCGCGACGCCGCATGCCGCCAGCAGTGTGGCCAGCAAGCGTCCCGGTCCCGGGGTGGGCAAGTCATGGATGCCCAGCGCCACCGCGGTGAGCTTGGGGTCCTCCGGGCGAAGGCGGCGCTCGGTTACGAGGAAGCTCTGCCCCTGCTGGTCGTGCCTTACCTCCGTGGGTGGGAAGCCCTCGGCCACCAGCTTGATGTCCGACGTCGCCGGCATCATCACCCGCGCGATCGCCACGTGGGGCGGGAGCCCGACCTCGAAGTCGACGTCCTTGTCTCCGGACCAGGGGACCTGCCAGCGAAACTCGACGGCGTGCCGACCGGGGGGGAAGGTTCCTCGGAGTCGAGCCGTGCCATCGACGTCGTCGACCCCCTGGTCACTCATCGACGCCTGGGCGTTGAACGCAGTGAATCCAGCCGGAAGCTTCATCCGGACGTCGTCGGGCACCCACGCCGTTCGACCGAGATTGTAGATGGTCAGCGCCTGCTCGATCTGGATGCGATCCTCGCGAACCTCACACGCGACAGTCGCCTCGGCCACGATGAGCGCCTGCTGAATGTCGCGGGTTACGGGGTAGACGTGGAGCACCACGTGCATCGCCTTCGCCTGCTGAAGTTGGAACGGGGTCGCCGCAAAGGCGCCGCCTTGGTATCCGACGCTCACTCGGTAGGCGATGTTGCTCGCCTGCTCCAGCCCTGAGAAGACGGCTCGTCCGGCTTCGTTGGTGGTCGCCTGCAGGTGTTTGCGGCTGTCGCCCTTCGCGATCGAGTTGATGAGCACCCCGAGGGTCACCTCTTCGTGTGCGACAGGCTTCTCGTCGGCATCGTGCAAGTCCACCACGATCACCCCGGGAGGTCGCGTGGGGTCGGGTTCCTCGACGTCCTCGGGCGGCTCGAACATCCCGGGCACTCCACCTGCCGCGGCGCCAGCGCGCCCATGAGGGTTGGAGTCCGCGTCCTGTGCGAGAGCCGTCGACGCAATCAGAGAGAAGAGGCCGACGGCGATCCGCGCGCTCGCCTTACTTCGCCGCATCGGTCTTCTCCGCGGTCGCCGCGTCCTTCATCGCCGACCCGCATTTCTTGCAGAACGCCGCGTCCGGGTCGTTGGAAGTGTGGCACGACGCGCAAGTCGGCCGGGCGTCGACCGGCGCCGGGGCCTCGCTCTGGGGGCCGGGGTCGCCGGGGGCTGCGGCGACGCTGCGCTTCTCGAGGTACTCGCGCGCCAAGCGCTCTGCCGCCTCGCGCAGGGGCGCCACCTCGAGATCCATCTGCCGCATCACGGTCTTGGCCTCGTCGCGATAGCGCGTGACGATCGCCCCGTAGTCGGCTTCGTCGATCTTGCCGAGCGCGTGCTCCGTCTCGAGATCCTTCAGCGCCCGAAGCACCCGAGTCTTCTGCTCTGCGAGATCGTCGACGCCGTGGCGCCTGGCAGCGAGTGCCTCGAGGTCGACGGGAAGCGGCGCGTCTCCGCTCAACGTTCGAACGCTGGCCCAAAGCAGCGCGATGGTGCCGAGCAGGGCCCCCGACGCCAGAACGAGCAGCGCCGAACCGAGGCTCGCCACCAGGCCAACCACCACTGCCGCCACGACGCTGAGCACGGGAAGGCCGAGCGAGACGGCACGCCCGAGCGAACGCTCCGCCTCGTCGGACTCGCGCGCGCGCACCTTCGCGGGCGAAACGGCCCGCGCCTTCCGCGTCTTTCGCTCAGCCATCGAGGCCCTTCAGCTCGTCGTCGAGCCGCGCGTCGTACGCGTCCTTCGGGGGCTGGCCGGCGGGGGGCGGCTTGGGTTCGTCGTCATCGTCGTTCTTGCGCCAGCGCCGCAGCATCCGCGCAAGCCCCACGCCGCCGAGGGCGATGCCGATGACTGGCACCGCCCAGATGAGCCGGAAGGCCCCCGTATTCGGGGGAACGGCCAGGGCGTCCTTCCCGAATTGCTTCGCGTACTCGGCCACGATCTGATCGCGCGTCTCGCCCGCCAGCATCTGCCCGCGAATGCGCTCGCGCGCCGCTTCCGCGGTCCCGCAGCTGCACGTCGCCAGGTCCAACCGCGCGCAGCCGCACGTGCAGTTGACCGACGAGAAGACGGCCCGCTCGGCGTCGTTCTCGATGCGGACCGTACCGTGCATGTCGTCCGTCGCCCCCATGGCCTGCTGACCCGCGGCCGGCGTCGCCGCCAGCATGATCCCCAGGATCACGCTCGCCGCGGTGGCTGCGACGCCACGCGCACCCGCCCAGATACGAGACTCACCGATCTCGATCTGCGGCCACATGCACAGAATGCTGCCCGGGATGAGGATGAAGAAGCACCCTAGCCAGATCCACGTCACGAGCGGGTTGATGTGAATCTGGAACGCCGCGACCTTCGTCTGCGGATTGATCGACCCCACGATGACGTAGATGTCGTCACCGAACCGGTGCTCGATGGCGACCTCCGTGGTCGGCGAGTCGGGCTGCTTCTTGTAAATGAACTTGGCCGGTGAGAGGTGCGCGAGAGGGACGCCATGCTTCGCGACGTCGACTTCGGCGAAGACCATGCGCTTGTTGTTGTCGACCTCCATGTGCTCGCGCACGTACGTGAGCTTGTACCCAGCAACTTCGTAACTCTGACCCGGTGATAGAGAGGCTTCCTTGTCGACGTTCCAGGACTGCCCCGTGAAGCCCACGAACATGACCACGATGCCGAGGTGGACGATGTAGCCACCGTAGCGGCGGCGCGACTGAGGGGTCAGGCTGAACAGCGTGTACACGAGGCCGGGGACACCGCCGAGCCACCACAGAATGGCCGGCGTGCGGGCGCTCGCGCCGGTGCGTGCGCGGGCCCGGAACAGCAGTACGAACTCCTGGACGATGACCGCGGCGTTGAACACGCAGAGCGAGAAGCCGAGGACGGGCGTATACGCGTTGAACGTCGACAGCACCGTCCCTAGAGCGCCCGGGTAGATGGGCTCGCTGTAAATGACACCGGGGAAGCCTAGGGCTCGGCCCGCCGCGAGGTGGATGACGACGGCCACGACGAACGCGATCGCCGGGGCGCGGAACACGCGCTTGAGAGCGTCGGGGCTCGTCTTCTTCCAGCCGAAGAGGGTGCCGATGCCCATGAGGAAGATCAGCAAGAGGCCCAGCGGTTGGAGCCACGCCTTGTAGAACTGAGGGCCGACGGTGACCTTGTCCCCGGTCAGCGCCTCGCTGATGAGCGGGAACGTCGTCGCCACCAGGATGAAGAAGAGGACGCTGCAGAGGATCCAGTTGTTGAGGACGAACGTGAACTCCCGCGAGAAGATCGATTCGATGTGCGGGCGTCGAGCGCGGACGTCGAGCCCGTGCGTCATCCTGCGGAAGACAATCTCGAGCGCCACGAACACGGCGACCCCGGCCACCAGCGCGATGAGCGCGATACGCCACGGGACCGACAGCGACGTGTGCCACAGGAAATACAGGCCCGGGAGAAGCGTCCCGATGACGATCCATCCTGTCGCGAGCGCCGCCCAGCGGAGGCGTCGCTCTGGCTTGATGTCGCGCAACTCGGGCCAGCGCCACATCACGAGGGTCGCCGCGAACGTCACCAGCAGCAGCAGGAAGACGGCGAAGTACGTCCCGATGGACGACTGCGCGAAGGAGTGGACGCTGGCGATCATCCCGGAGCGGGTGAGGAATGTACCGAAGATGGTGAGGAAGAACGTCAGCGAGACGAGAAAGACGTTCCACACCTTGAGCATCCCGCGACGCTCCTGGATCATCATCGAGTGGACGCACGCACTTGCTGTGAGAAACGGCATGAACGCCGCGTTTTCGACCGGGTCCCAACCCCAGTAGCCGCCCCAGCCGAGCTCCTCGTATGCCCACAGCATGCCGAGCGTGTTGCCGATGCCGAGGAACATCCACGCAAAGAGAAGCCACTTCCGGCAGGCGACGATCCACTCCTGGTCGAGGCGGCCGGTGACCAGCGCGGCCACGGCGAAGGCGAACGGGACCGAGCAGCCGACGAAGCCCGTGTAGAGGCAGGGAGGGTGAATCACCATCCAGTAGTTCTGCAAGAGGGGGTTCAGACCCTCGCCGTCCGACCGTGCCCCGGCGACGGAGGTCGCAAACGGGTTGGCCGCGAAGGCCATGAGCACGCAGAAGAAGAGGACGATCGCCATCAACGTCGCCAGGATGTACGGCTGAAGCTCGAGGTGGCGCTTGCCGAGCCACTTGACGCACGCGCCGATGTACACGCTTAGGAGAAAGAGCCACCAGAGCAGCGACCCATCTTGGCCGCCCCAGAGGGCGGTCAAGAGGTACTGGATGGGCATCGACCGATCCGAGTAGTGCGCGACGTACCGGATCCGGAAGTCGTGCGAGACGAAGGCGTACGCGAGGCACAGCACCGAGACGCCGATGAGCGCCACCGTGCCGTAGGCACCGAAGCGGGCGGCCTGGAGCGTCCGGGCGCGCCGATTCGCGCCGGCCGCCAGCGACACAGCGAACGTGTAGCTCGCGACCACCATCACGCCGAGCAGCAGGCTGGCGCCGAACGCGGGGAACGTGCTTCCGAAGATGTGGAGGAGGCTCGACATGGGTCCCGCCGTTGGGGTGCGCCGATGCGCACCCGGTGTGCCCGGAGCTTAGCCCTTGGCGACGCGCAGCGCCTCCGCAAGTCTGCCCAGGCCTTCGTCGAGCCCCTGGTTCGACGCGGACCACGCCAGACGAAATCCGTCGGGGACGCCGAAGAACGACCCGGCAGCCACGAGGACCTCGCGCTCGCGAGCCGCACGCTCGATGGTGCCCGTGAGGTCGCCGGCGCCGGGCACCGTGACCAACCCGAAGAGTCCCTCGGTCGGGGCGCTCCAGGCGAGCCCTTCCGCTTCGACCCAGCGGGCGACGCGCGCACGCTTGCCGGCCACGAGGGCTCGGGCGCGTTCTGCCAGCGTCACGATGCGAGCGAACGCGTGCAGCGCGAGGTGGGCGTGGACGAGCGGGAGCATGCCGCAGCTCGCGGTCGTCGCGTCCTCGGCGCGCGCGACGACTTCGGCCGGCCCCAGGAGCCAGCCGATGCGCTGCGCGCCGAGGCCGTAGCACTTGGTCAGGCTTGATACCGCGACGACGTTCGGTGCGAGATGGCGTGCGCTTCCACGAAAGATTCCCGCCGCGTCGACCAGCGTGTCGAACGGCGCGTACACCTCGTCGACGAGCAAGACTGCTCCGCGCGACCCGGCCACGCGCGCTGCGGCCCGCAGTGACTCCGCGTCGGCCCGCACACCGCTCGGATTGTGCAGGTTGCTGACCGCCACGACGCGCGTTCGCGGCGTCATCGCGCGCGTGATCCTGTCGGGATCCAGCGCGAACCGCTCCCCGGAAGGGCGCTCGAAGGTCACGACGTGCGCGCCGACTCCTTCCGCGATGCGCGTGAGGGGCTCGTACCCGGGAGCCTCCACGACCACGTCGTCCCCCGGGGCGGTCAGCGACGCGTAGGCCAGCCAGAGAGCATGGGTGGTACCCAGCGCCGCGACGGCCTCCCCGGGCGGCACGGCGTTGTACCCCGCGATGGCCTCGCGCAACCTCGGCCAGCCGGTCGCGTCGTCCAGGCCCAGCGCGTCGGGCAGGCCGAGCTCCGCCGCCGAGACGCCGGGAATTCCGCTCGTCGCAAGGTCGAACCGCACCTGACCGTAGAACCTGCGCGCCCAGTCGAGGTACCGCGTCGGCGCGAACATTCAGGGAGCCGTTCCCGAAGCGGTGAGGGTGAACGTCGCCGTACGCAATGCGCTGGCGAGTCCGAGAGCGACGTTCATCGTTCCCTCCAGGTGGTCACTCGCGATCGAGCCGAGGAGCGTGCCCGTGAACCCCTGATCCGTCGGGTCCTTCCGGCGGATGGTCGCCGCGAGGTTGCCGTCGGTGACGACGCCGTCCACCGTGGCCGGTCCCAGCGGGCCGTCGACCGTGCCGCTCACGTGGCCGGTCTCTCCGTCGACCGTCAGGGTAAGCGCGCCGTCGCCGATGCCGGCAGTCGTCTGCGTGTCGGACCAGTGCGCCTTCTTCCCGTCCGGGGGAACCGTGAGCGTCGACGCGGCGCTCTTGTACGTGCCGCGCCATGACTGGGTCGCGGCGGCGCTCTTCGCCCTGGAGGATGCGCTCGCGGTCGGGGCTGCAGGCCTCGAGGCGACCGACACCGCCGCCGACGCGGGGGCCTGCGTCGCGTCGCCAGAGGGCTTGTCGCACGCGACGACCCCGGCGAGAGCAAGAAGGCCAGCCAGGCGCCTCATCGCTTGGCCCCGTCGTCCGCGAGACGCTCGACGATGCGAACGCCGACCTCGCCGTCGATCTCCACGAGGTCGCCCCGAGCGACGGGGATCCCTCCGACCCGAAGCACCACCTCTTCCCCTACGCGGCGTCCGAGCGCCACCACATCGCCACGCGTCATGGCGGCCCACTCGCGCGCGGCCATCCGCGCCTCGCCGATCTCGACCCTCACGACAACCGGCACCTCGCCGATGGCCTCGATCAGACCCCCCCGCTCGATCGCGTCGCCCATCTCCGCCTCCGCCGCGCAGAGCGGCACGACTTGCCCACCTAGCACGACGCGGCCGTCCTCGTGGAGCTCCGCAGTTACGCCCGTCCACCCCGCGGGTGCGGCCAGCCTCACCGGGCCAGCCAGGCCACCGCCAGGAATGCGCGTGAGCGGCCAGCCGTCGAGCATGCACGCGTCGCCCGGCGCCAGGGACGCGATGTCGGCTGCCGTCACGCGCAGCGCGTGTCCGACGATCGGGATGGAGACCGGCATAGGCCCCAAGGCCGCGAGCGCGGCGTCGTCCCAGGGGGATCGCGCGGCCGCCAGGACGGCGCTTCGAGGTACGACGACCCGAGCCTCGTAGGCGTCGTGCGCTACGAGCACGGTCAGCGTCACCGCGAGGAGCTCCTGGCCGAGCCGGGCCATGTCGGCCTCCAGCGCCTCGGCGGGGCCCGCCGCCAGCGCTCGCATCGCAACGCCCCCGTGCGCGCGTCGGAGCGCTGCCACCACGACCGCTGCCAGTCCGCCCGCCGCCTGCGCCGAGGCCGACGTGCCCGACGAGAGAACGGCCGGCGGCTTGCGCCTCGCCGCCCGAGCAACGGCCGTCGCGACCAGCGCGATGTCTGCCTCGACCAGCATTGCGCGATCGAGCCGGGGCGTGTCGGCGCGGGCGATCAGGACACCCGCGCCACCCGGGATCCCTCGCGCGGCGGTCAGTGGTTGTGCGCGCTGGACGAACACCTCCACTTCGGCGTCGAGCAACTCGGCGAGCACCGACGCCAGCCGCGACAGGTCGGCGTACGCGGCGGCCCAGCGCAGAACGTCGTGCAGCGCTTCCACCTCGGCGCGGGTCGTGCGCTCCAGCGCCTGCCACGGGAAGGGCGTCGCCCGCGCGGCCGCGCTCACGGCTTCACGCGGGCGAGCGTCCAGTGACGGTCGCTCGTCGAACGGACGGCGTCGCCGGGAATGCCGAGCGGAGCGACCATGGCGCGCACCTCGTCGGCCGCGAGCGCAGCAAGCAGGGAGGCTTCGAACAGTGCGCGCTGCCTCTGATGCATCGAGCGCACCTCAGGGGCTGCGTCGGGGATGGGGGCGTACGTGCTCACGAGCTCCGCGACTCGCGCGGCGTTCGCGGGGCGCTCCAGATCGCGGACGAACAGCGCCCCACCCGGGCGCACCAGGCGCCAGACCTCGGCCAGGACCTGCTGCGGCTCCGGGATGTGATGGACGATGCTGTTCGACATCACGGCGTCGAACGAGCCGTCCCCCCATGGCGTCGCCTTCGCATCCACCCGGGCCACGCGGATGCGGCGCCCGAGCTCCGCGCGCGCCACGTTGCGCTCCGCCAGCGCGAGCATGTGACTCGCGAGATCGATGGCGTCCACCTCGACGCGCGGGTCGCGCCGGCACAGCTCGATGGGAATGAGCGCCGTCCCCGTTCCCACGTCGAGCACGCGTCTCGGGCGCGAGCCCATCGCCAGCAGGTCGTCGCAGAAGCGGGCGTTGACCTGCGCGTGGTCCATCGCGTCGTAGTCGCGGGCCTCCTCCTCGGTGTCCATCACTTCGGGCTCGAGCGTCCGCGACAGCGCCATGCGGCCCGTTCTGGCACTGCCGGACGCCTTGCCGCAAGGGGGGCCCCCTCTGATAGGCTCTGAGTCGATGATGCGGAGCCGCCTCGCGCGCCTCGTTCCGGCGCTCCTTCTCGTGCCGGCCCTCGGGCTGGTCGGCGCGCCCGCGCTCGGCGACGGCAAGAAGAAGCCGGACACCGAATCCGCCGAGTCCTCCGGCGGAGGCGCGAAGTACCGCGAAGCCTGCAAGGACGGCAACACAAAGTACGCCGCGCGCGACTTCGTGGCTGCCATCGCCGCGTACCAGAAGGCCATCGAGCTCGACCCCAACAATGCCCTCGGCCACTACTTCCTCGGCGAGGCGCAGCTCGCGGGCGGCAATCTCATCGAGGCGGAGGCCGCGTGGAACCGCGCCTCGCTCGCGGCGACCGAGAAGGAGCCGGCGTTGCGCGCGCGTATCCTCTTCGTCCTCGCCGACCTGAAAGAGCGCCAGAAGAAGTGGGACGAGGCCAAGGCCGCCTGGCAGGTGTACCTCGACTGGGCGACCAAGTTCCCCAACGCAGGCGCCTTCCCCGGCAGCGCGCAGTCGCGCCAGCAGGCCATTGAAAGCATGGGCAAACAGGACAGGGCCTACGCCGCCGTCCGGCAGCGCATCGCCGACACGAAGGCGGGCGGCGTCTTCACGGATCTGTCGAAGTCACCGCCCCCGCGGTAGTCGCTTCACTTGCTGCCGACGAGCACGTCCCGCGCGATGAGCGCGTCCGCGTCGCGCACGAACTTCTGCCACGCGGCGTACTCTTCGCCGGGCTGAACGCGCCCTGCCGGCAGCACGATGGTCCGGTCGAAGTCGATCGCGTGGCCGTTCACCGTGTCCTTCACGAGGACCGACGCGTCTCCGTCCGTCACCGTCCCGTGCGCCATCTCGGCCGGCATCCGCATCGCATCCGGAAGGACCACGTGCAGCCGCACCTCGGCCCGCCACGACGTGCGCCGCAGCAGCGGTGTGTGACGCGACGGAAGCGCCGCGAGCTGCGCGAGGTTCGGCGCGAACGGGGGACGCAGCGCGAGCCCGGCGTGCACCATCTTCCCCAGCTCGGGCACCTCGACGCGTGCGCGCATCACCAGCGGCTGATCGAGCGCGTCCGCGCCCTCGACCTTCAGGTCGCGAACGTGTCCGCCGTCGAACGACGGGGCCACGATCTCGTGCTCCACGAAGTCGAAGAGCTTCGCCTGCGGGACCTGGGCGAGCGCATTCCGCCAGGCGATGGCCCGGTTGCCGCTGAACGTCAGCGTGAGCTCGAGGACCGCCGAGCCGTCCTCGCGCACGTCCGCGCGCCCCTCGTAGACGACGTCGTCGTCCGGCGCGCCCTTCGCGTGGACCACGTCGCGCGGCATGTCTGCCACCAGCACGATGGCCGGCTGCTCGCGCAGCTCCGCCGGGATGTACCCGTAGGGCGCGAACTTGTCGCGCACCATCATCCAGCGCACGCCCCTGTCCGTCGGAACGCGCATGACCAGCGCGTCGTACTCCTCGACCTCGCTCATCTTGCCGAGGGGCGGCGTCGCCAGGCGGTTCTTCACCAGCGCGAGCTCGCTCGGGATGCCGAGGAGCCGCAGCATGTAGCGGAACGCGGCCTGCCGCGAGCCCGTCGCCCCCGTCACCACGCGCCGCCCATCGGTCTCCTTGCCATCCTGCACGTGCTCGAGCACCCAGCGGTAGACGCGGCGTGCTCGCTCGTCGATGGCGGCCTCCGGAACGCCTCGCACCGCGTCGAGCGCCTTCGCCCGGAGGCGCGGGTCGAGCGGCGTCTCGTCGCCCGCGAGGTCGACCAGGTGCGCCAGAGTCGCGTCGAGCGAGATGCCCCACCCCACGCGCACGCTCGGCAAGAACTCCGTGATGGGCGGGCTCTCCGGCTCCACCTCCGCCGGGGGGCTCAGGTCCACGCGCCAGCGGCGCTCGACGAACGTGCCTACGTTCTTCATCGAGGGGGCCGGCACGGCGCCGCGCGTCTCGATCTCTAGCTCGCGCGCCGCCGGAGTCACCATCACGAACTCGCTGCGCCAGTAGCCCTTGTCCGCCTCGCGGAAGAACCAGTGCGGGCTGTGGTACTGCCGCCCCTTCGCTCCGTCGCCCGCCTCCGGCGTGATGTGCTCCATCTCGACGTAGTCGCCGACCTCCAGGTGGGGGAGCGTCAGGGTCGGCTTGCCCGCGACGGGCTCCGGCTCGAGCACGCGTCCGTCCGGCTTGATGACGCGGAGGTGGAGCACGAGGCCCGTCGGCGGCTGCATCTCCGACTCCGAGTTGATGGCTTCCTGCGACTGGATCTTCTGGATCTCGTGCTCGAGCATCTCGCTCGA
>Ga0182030_10025017_pt1 | contig 10912 bp, 7 predicted proteins | sample 812S3MmetaG_FD_121299 | JGI IMG/M metagenome (GOLD analysis project Ga0182030, IMG submission 121299) | Permafrost microbial communities from Stordalen Mire, Sweden - 812S3M metaG (Illumina Assembly) | ecosystem: Environmental > Terrestrial > Soil > Wetlands > Permafrost | place: Sweden... | reverse complement strand
TTTTGCAATCTCAAACAGTTCCGCGCCATCGCGACCCGCTACGACAAAACCGCGCGAAATTTCCTCGCCGCCGTTTTTCTTGCTTCCGCCACCATATGGCTCAATTGATGACAGGCCCTAGACGCTTCGCTATCAACCTCATCCGCGCCGCGACCGACAAAAATAACATTTAGCTCCGCCAGAAAGTCGTCGGATGGAGCCCCGATGATTTGGCCGAAAGGCCGGAGCCGCCGCGCGTTGAGCCGGAATCGTCGCCCTCGGGGATCGCGCCGACGCCTAAAAGCTTAGCGACGGGCTTCCTTTGATGTTTTTGTTTATGGTTATAATCATTATGGTGTGCTCCACCGACTATACGTTGGTTTTTCAGGAAGCGGTCAAGCCGAAGAATTGTGCGGGCGGGCGCTCCGCCCGGATTAATTCGACGCGTTGATGGGCGCAAGAGTTGGAAATTGGTCCGGAAAAATGGCCATTCTCAGGTCGCTTGATAGGTTCGACGGCAATTTTCCTCTCAGACCTTTTGACCTTCGCGGCGTCGCCGCGTAGAAGAAACCCCGAATTTATTCTAAAGACGACGGCGAGCCGCCGTCAGCCGAGGGAACGAGACGACATGCGCGTTTATTACGACCGGGACGCCGACATTAATCTGATCAAGGGCAAGAACGTGGCCATTGTCGGCTATGGCAGCCAGGGCTTCGCCCACGCCTTGAATCTCAAGGAAAGCGGCGTTCCGAACGTGGCGGTGGCGCTGCGCAAGGACTCGACCTCCGCCGCCAAGGCCGAGGGCGCCGGGTTGAAGGTGCTCGAGGTGGCCGAGGCCGCCAAATGGGCCGATGTCGTCATGATGTTGACGCCCGACGAACTGCAGGGCGAAATCTACGCAAATGACCTCGCTCCCAACCTCAAGCAGGGCGCGGCCTTGCTATTCGCCCATGGCCTCAACATCCATTTCAACCTGATCGAGCCGCGCAAGGATCTCGACGTGGCGATGGTCGCGCCCAAGGGCCCCGGCCACACGGTGCGCGGCGAATATCTCAAGGGCGGCGGCGTCCCCTGCCTCATCGCTGTGCATCAGAACGCCTCGGGCAACGCCCATGAGCTGGGCCTGTCCTACGCCAGCGCCATCGGCGGCGGCCGCGCCGGCATCATCGAGACGACCTTCCGCGAGGAATGCGAGACCGATCTGTTCGGCGAGCAGGTCGTGCTCTGCGGCGGACTGGTCGAACTCATCCGCGCCGGCTTCGAGACGCTGACCGAGGCCGGCTATGCGCCGGAAATGGCCTATTTCGAGTGCCTCCATGAAGTGAAGTTGATCGTCGATCTCATCTACGAGGGCGGCATCGCCAATATGAATTATTCGGTGTCCAACACGGCCGAATATGGCGAATATGTCACGGGACCGCGTATTATCACGCCCGCCACGAAGGCGGAGATGAAGCGCGTGCTCGTGGACATTCAGTCGGGTAAATTCACACGCGACTGGATGCTCGAGAACAAGGTCAATCAGACCTCGTTCAAGGCGACGCGCGCGCGCAACAACGCTCATCCGATCGAAGAGGTCGGGGCGCGGTTGCGCGCCATGATGCCCTGGATCGGCAAGAACAAGCTTGTCGACAAGGACCGCAATTAGCGCATAATACCTCGAAATGCTTTGACTTTCGACTCTTGTCGAAAGTCAAAGCAGGCTGTGTTTTGGGCTGGCGCCTGCGCCCTTAGAGGCTTGAGCGCCGTAGGAAGGCCGTCATGGACGGGGAGGCGGAACCACCAAACAAATTGACTGGCGGCGAAATTCGCCGCCGGTTGGACGAGATCACGCGCTGTCGCCTGAGCGGTCAGTTCGACCGCATGCTCCGGCATTTCGCCCCTGACGTGATCGTGCATTATAACTGCTCCCAGGTTGGTCTGTTCAGTCCGGGCGTATTGAGGGGCCGGGCCGCTTTTCTCGCGAATATGCAACGCACGGACGAGAACTATCAGGCGCTCGACGGCGAGATCATCGACATTCTCGTGGAGAACGGCAATTCGGCGTTGCGCTGGAGCACCTACTGGCGCCATCGCGGGACGGGCCGCGTCTACACCGTAGATATGGCCTATTTCCTGAAATGGCGCGGCGAGGTGATCGTCGAGCTACACGAATTTCTAGATTATCCGGGTCCGTCGGCGGTTGGGTGCGCCGCTCTTTCCAGTTTCGAGGATATGTTGCACCCACCCGGGCCGGGATTGGATCGCGAGGAAATCGTCGCGCGCGTCAATGAGCTGGCCAATTTTGATCCGTCGCAGGGGCCGGACATCGGGCTGATACGCAAATATTATTCGCCGGATATCGTCTGCGAATTTATCGGCCACAGAGCGCGCATTCCCTATGCGGGTCTGCATGTGGGCGTCCAGGCGGTGATCAATATCGTCCGCGGGATCAACGTCGATTTCGAACAGCTGCTTAATTCGCTCTCTGATATTCTCGTCGACGGCGGACGGTTCGCCTGTCGCCGCACCGTCCAATGGCGTCATCGCGGCACGGGCCGGCGGGGAGTGGTCGAACTTGCGGAATTCGTCAAATTCGAAGACGGATTGATCGTCGAACTGATCGAATACCGGGACAGCGTCACCATCCTCGAAATGCAAGGCGGGTTGGAAGTCTGGTGACGAAGCCACCGCACGGCCCCTTGCGTTTCCATACGCTCGACGTATTTACGCACAGCATATTCGGCGGCAAGCCCTTGGCCGTCTTCGAGAACGGCGACGCCCTCGCGCAAAACGACATGGCCGCCCTGGCGCAGGAGTTCAATCTCGCCGCGGCGGCGTTTCTATGCGCGCCGCGTGATCCGGTGAACAGCGCGCGTCTGCGCGTTTTCGCGCCTCACGGAGAAGAACGTCGGTTCAGCGCGCAGGCCGTGATCGGCGTCGCTATTTTGCTCGCGCGAACCCGAGCCGCCGAAATCTTGGCGCGGCGCGAGGTGGTGGTGGTGCTGGAGGCGGCGGACGAGATTTTTTCCTGCGAGGTCATCCAAAGCAAAAGCGGCGTCTGTTACGCGCAATTCGCAATGAATCGCGTGGCGAAGCAAGATGGCGACGCGCCGTGCGCCGAGATGTTGGCGGCGGCTTTGGCGCTGACGCCGCAGGATATTGGCTTCAAAGCCCATGCGCCGCGCATCTACAGCGCCTTTGCGCCCTTCGTGTTCGTTCCCGTCGGCTCGCGCGCCGCGCTCGAACGCGCTTGTCCGTCGCCCGCGCTTTTTCCGAAGATTCTCGCCGCCGCCGCGGGCCTCTATCTCTATACGGCCGACACGATCGCGCCGGACAGCGCGATCCATGCGCGACTGTTTGGCCCCGGCGGAATCGAAGATCCGGCGAGCGGCGCGGCGGCGGCGGCTTTCGCCGGAACCGCCCACGAATTCGAGCGCCCGGAGGATGGCGAACACCAAATTTTCATCGAACAGGGGCACAAGATCGGCCGCCCCTCCCGTTTGACCCTGCGCGTGAGCGTCGTGGCCGGCGCGCTCGTCAATATCCATCTCGGCGGCCAGGCGGTCGAGGTTGCTCGCGGAGAACTGACGCCGTGACGGACGACGCGCGGGTTTTGCGAGTGGATCGGCTGGCGTGCCGGGTCGTCGCCCATGACTGGGCGTTCGGTCGCGACGCCAAGGGCGACATTGCAGCTCATTGGCGTGACCGGACAAAGGTCAATCCGACGCTTTTCGACGGGCGCGTCCTGCTCGCCAGCCGCGTAAAGACCAGCGTCGACTCGGGCGGGCTGACGGTTCTCGAAGCGGATTTTTTCGAGACGCGCTTTTCGCGTTTTCTCGCCTGGCGCGATTTCGGCTTTCCCGACCGCGAAGTCTATAATTGCTTCTCGATGCCGGCGCTGCGCTCGGCCGACGGCGCCTTTTTGCTCGGCGAAATGGGGCCACGCCATTCCTGCGCCGGGCAGCTGTATTTTCCCTGCGGCACGCCGGATCGCGGCGACATCCGCGGCGAGACGGTCGATCTTGGCGGCAGCATCGTTCGAGAACTCGCCGAGGAAACGGGCGTCCGCGTCACCGAGCGGATGTTCTCGCCGTCTTGGCGCGTCGTCTTCGACGGCCAACGCGTCGCCTGCGTGAATATCATCGACTGGCTCGAACCGGCGCAGGCGCTGCTGGCGCGGGTCGAGAGTCACATCGCCGCCGAGAGCAAACCGGAATTGGTGCGCGCGCATATGATTCGCGCATGCGAGGAGTTGACGGACAGGCGCATTCCCGCCTTCATGGCGGCGTTTTTGGCGCAGGAACTGCAGGCGTGATCGTGCGGCGGCGGCGAATTTCAGCTGAATTTCCACTAGGGCAGGTATAGATTGCCCGTTATGACCAAGAGCCATGGCGCCGATGCGACCCAGGGGGCGCCGCCCGATCCGCGCCTCGCGGCGATCCGCGCCGCGCTAAAGGACCATTGTATCGTGCTTATCGGCATGATGGGCTCGGGCAAGAGCGCCATAGGTCTGCGGCTGGCGGCGCGACTGGGACTTAAATTCATCGACGCCGACGCGGAGATTGTCGCGGCCGCCTGCATGTCGATCCCCGAGATTTTTGCGAAATACGGCGAGGGCTATTTCCGCGACGGCGAGCGCCGGGTCATGTTTCGTCTGCTCAACAGCGGACCGGCGGTGCTGGCGACCGGCGGCGGCGCCTTTCTCGATTCGCGCACACGTCAGCGCATCGCCGAGCGCGGCGTTTCCATCTGGTTCGACGCCGATCACGAAACCCTGCTCAAGCGGGTGCGCCGCAAGGCCGACCGCCCCCTTTTGCAGACCGCCGATCCGGCGGCGACCCTGCGCCGCCTGATGGACGAACGCTATCCCGTCTACGCCCTCGCCGATATAAGAGTGGTCTCGCGCGACACGCCGCAAGATGCGATGGTCGACGAAACCCTAGACGCTCTCGCCGAGCGCCTGCCAACCCTCGCTTTCGGCGCCCGCCGCTCCACCAAGGAAGCCCAGACGATCATGACTCATTTTGCGCCGCGCCCGCACCAATCGTCCGATGCTCCGCCGCATCAGGAGAGCGTCCGGGTGGCCTTGGGCGAACGCTCCTACGACATTCTAATCGGCGCCGGTCTTTTAGCGCGGGCCGGTGAAAAAATCGCCGCCATCGCGCCCGGCGCCGCCTGCGCCATCGTCACCGACGCCAACATCGCCCGGCTCCATCTGCCTTCGCTCGAAGACAGCCTGAAGGCGGCGGGCGTGCGTTATTCCACGATTGTCGTGCAGCCGGGGGAGGGTTCCAAATCGCTCGCGGTGTTCGGCCGCGTCTGCGAGGAGGCGATCGCCGCCAGGATCGAACGGCGCGACGTCATCGTGGCGCTGGGCGGCGGCGTCGTTGGCGATCTAGCCGGCTATGTCGCGGCGAGCCTTCGACGCGGCGCGCGCTTCGTGCAAATTCCGACCTCATTGCTGGCGCAGGTCGACAGTTCCGTCGGCGGCAAGACCGGGATCAATTCGCCGCAGGGCAAGAATCTGATCGGCGCCTTTCATCAGCCGGCGCTGGTGCTGGCCGACGTGGATACATTGGCGACCCTGCCGCTGCGCGAATTTCGCGCCGGCTACGCCGAGATCGTCAAATACGGGCTGATCGGCGACCGCCGCTTTTTCGAGTGGTTGGAAGCCGACGGCGACGCGGTGTTTCACAGCAAGGCGGAGCAAATCTGCGCCGTCGCGGTGAGCTGCGAGACCAAGGCCTGCATCGTCGCGCGGGACGAAACCGAGCAAGGCGACCGCGCCCTGCTCAACCTCGGCCACACCTTCGGCCACGCCTTCGAGCGGCTCGTCAATTACGACAACGCCCGCCTCGTGCATGGCGAAGGCGTGGCCATTGGCCTCGTCTGCGCGGCGCGTTTTTCGCGGCGTCTTGGCCTGTGCGGCGAAGACGATTGCGGGCGCATCGCGCGCCATCTTGCAAGCCTCGGCCTGCCGACGCGCATAAGCGACATTCCCGGCGGGAGCTTTAACGCCGAGTCCATTCTGGACGCCATGTATCAGGACAAGAAAGTCGAGCGCGGCGCGCTGACCTTCGTGCTGATGCGCGGCATAGGCGCGGCCTTCGTCGCCAAATCCATCGACGCGGAAGACGTGCGAGGGTTTCTGCAAAGCGAACTTTAGCTAGAAGCATGCGCGCGCTTCGCCTATCCCTCTCATGGAGGCCGGCTTGACTTACGTCGATATTGGAACGGCGCTGGTGATTGTGCTCGCCTGCGTGCTGCTGTCGGCGTTTTTCTCGGGCTCCGAGACCGCTTTGACCGCGGCCTCCGCGGCGCATATGCACGCGCTCGACAAGGACGGCGACAAGCGCGCCGCGACCGTCTCGCATCTGTTGCGCCATCGCAACCGCATGATTGCGGCGCTTTTGTTCGGCGGAACGCTGGTTAATATCGGCGGCTCCGCCTTCGCGACCAGCGTGCTGGTGCTGCTATTCGGCGAACACGGCGCCGTCTATTCGACGTTCATGATGACCATCATGCTGCTGGTCTTCGCCGAAGTGTTGCCCAAGACGCTGGCGATCAATCAGCCCGACCGGATTTCGCTGCGGGTCGCCCGCGCTGTGCACTTGTTCGTTTCGATTTTCGGTCCGCTGCTGGCGGGCGTCGAATATTTCGTGCGGTGGCTGCTCGAAAGAGCCGGCGTCGAACTCGGTCATGGCCGCAAAATGCTCTCGCCTTACGACGAGCTGATGAGCGCTGTCGACATCATGCACGAGGAAGGCAATGTCGAGCGCAGCGCCCGCGACATGTTCGGCGGCGTGCTCGATCTACAAGTAATGCATGTGTCCGACGTCATGGTTCACCGCACCAAGATCAGGGCCGTCGACGCCGATTTGCCGCCCGGCGACATCATCCGCGAAGTGCTGGCGTCGCCCTATACGCGGATGCCGCTGTGGCGCGAGCGTCCCGATAATTTCATGGGCGTGCTGCATTCGAAGGATCTGCTGCGCGCGCTGGACGCCGCCGGCGGCGACGCCTCGAAACTGTCCATCGACGACATCATGCTGCCGCCGTGGTTCACCCCGGAGGCGACGACGCTGAAGGATCAGCTGGAGGAATTTCTCAAGCGCAAGACGCATCTCGCCTTCGTCGTCGACGAATATGGCGAGGTCATGGGCCTCGTCACGCTGGAGGATATCTTGGAGGAGATCGTCGGCGACATCCGCGACGAGCACGACATCGCCGTGCAGGGCCTGCGCGCGCAAAAGGACGGCTCGGTGCTGGTCGACGGCGCGGTTCCGCTGCGCGATCTCAACCGCGCGATGGATTGGGATCTGCCCGACGAGGAGGCGACGACCATCGCCGGCCTGGTCATCCACGAGGCCGGCGCCATCCCCGAGGCCGGCCAGGTCTTCCGCTTCCACGGCTTCCGCTTCGAGGTGCTCCGCAAAATCCGCAACCGCATCACCTCGCTGAAGGTGACGCCGGAGGAGGGCAAGGCGGCGTGATTTTTGGGGGGTGGTGGTTCGTTTACGGTGTGATATGAAAACGTTTCCGCGGGCAAGGCGGCGTGATTTTTGGGGGGTGGTGGTTCAACAATAAGGAAAAAAAGCAAATGACAGGCGCATCGTTGCAAACTTCCACCCTTTCTGAAGAGGCCCGTAGATTCCGAGAACAAATAGGGGACCGGCAAGCCTTTTTCGAGACCTGTGAAGGCGGGGATGCCGGATCGCCCGAGGCTCCGTCAATTTGGCTATTGGGTTTGGAGCCGGGTTGGTCGACAGCCGATGAGAAGCGAGAGAACGAAGCGGGCACGACGGCATTGGGCCAGTCGGGCGATTACTCCGTTGAGCGTCAATTAGACTGGCCCTTTAACCGCAGCGCCTTCAAATTGCTGGCGGCGTTGCATGGCGAAGAGCCGAAAACCTATGTCGATTTTGCCCAACGCATGCGCCCTTTCGAAAAGGGGTGCACCGGCTTTTTCAAGGGAAACCTGTTCCCCGAGCCATGCAACAAAATTGACTCATGGGACGACGAACATAGGTTAACGACGGGTTTTGACACGAAAGCCGACTACCAAGAGTGGATGCGCAAGGTCAGGTTTCCGATCATCAGATCGTGGATAGAGACGTGCCGGCCAAAGTTAGTCATTTGTTGCGGGCTCTCTCATCTTCATGACTTTCTGACCGCAACACACACCGATGACGTACCCGAACGCCACAGCTTCGTCATCAATGGTCACGCAAAGCGAATGCACATCGCACAATCAGGCACCGTCCCAATAGCTGTAATCCCCCATCTGACTGGTCCAAAGGGACTCAACAGCGATGAAGCGATTGCTCACGTTGCCGAGTACATTCGAAGCGTTCTGGGTTGGGCCAAAACTTGATTCGCGCCGCGAAGCGCGACTCATCACGATCAAGTTGTTCAACCTCAGCTTAACAGGGACACTAGCTCAGAGCTTTAACAGGGAAATTCGGCTCCCCGTAACCGCCGCGTGGCGGCGTGGTGAACGCACCCACGCCGCTTTCTGTCGGCGACTTACGCCGCCACCTCCGTCGCCGGTTCATAGTTGAGGATCGGCCCCAGCCAACGCTCGACCTCCGCGACCGGCATGCCCTTGCGCGCCGCGTAATCCTCGACCTGATCGCGCTCGACCTTGGCGACGCCAAAATAATGCGCCTGTTCGTGCGCGAGGTAGAAGCCGCTGACCGTCGACGCCGGGGTCATCGCGAAGCTCTCGGTCAGCCGCACGCCGGTGCGCTTTTCCGCCTGCAGCAAGCTGAACAGCGTCGCCTTTTCCGTGTGATCGGGCTGCGCGGGATAGCCGGGCGCCGGGCGAATGCCGCGGTAGGGCTCGCTCAAAAGTTCGGCCGGCGAGAAAGTCTCGGCGCTGGCGTAGCCCCAGAACTCGCGCCGCGCGCGCTCGTGCATGCGCTCGGCGAAAGCTTCGGCGAGCCGGTCGGCCAGCGCCTTGACCATGATCGAGCCGTAATCGTCGTTGGCCTGGGCGTAGCGCGCCGAAATCTTCTCCTCCTCGGCGCCGGCGGTGACGACGAAGGCCCCGATGTAATCGGCCTTGCCGGTCTCCCTCGGCGCGAGAAAATCGGCGAGCGCGACATTCGGCTTGCCGTCGCGGCGCAAGAGCTGCTGGCGCAGCGTGTGCAGCGTCGCCAGCCGCTCCTCGCGCGACTCGCCGGTGTAGAGCGCGATATCGTCGCCGACCGCATTGGCCGGCCAGAAGCCGATGACCGCCTTTGGCGTGAACCAGCGCTCCTCGACGATGCGCTTCAGCATCGCCTGGGCGTCGTCGAACAGCGCCTTGGCCGCCGCGCCGCGCTCGGGATCGTCGAAAATCGCGGGATAGCGGCCCTTGAACTCCCAGGTCTGGAAGAACGGCGTCCAGTCGATGTAGGGAACCAGCTCCGCTACGTCATACGTCGCGAACGCTCGCGCCCCGGTAAAACTCGGCTTGACCGGCGTGAAGGCGTCCCAATCGACCTTGAACGCGTTGGCGCGCGCCTTGGCCAGCGACACCCGCTGCTTGTCGAGCTGCGCCTTGGCGTGCGCCTCGGCGACGCGCTCATATTCGCCGCGCGTTTGCGCCATGTAGTCGCCGCGCGTCCTGGAGAGCAGCGACTGCGCGACGCCGACCGCGCGGCTGGCGTCGGTCACATAGACCGCCTGGCCGCGCCGGTAGTTCGGGCTGATCTTCACCGCCGTGTGCACGCGGCTCGTGGTCGCGCCGCCGATCAGCAGCGGCGTGTCCAGCCCCTCGCGCTCCAGCTCGGCGGCGATGAAGCACATCTCGTCGAGCGACGGCGTGATCAGCCCGGACAGGCCGATGATGTCGACGTTCTCGCGCTTCGCGGTCTCGATGATCTTCGCCGCTGGCGTCATGACGCCGAGATCGATGACCTCGAAATTATTGCAGCCGAGCACGACGCCGACGATGTTCTTGCCGATGTCGTGAACGTCGCCCTTCACGGTCGCCAGCAGGATTTTGCCGGCGCTGGAGCGCTCGGATTTATCGAGCGCCATGTAAGGGAGCAAATGCGCGACCGCCTGTTTCATCACGCGCGCGGATTTGACCACCTGCGGCAGGAACATCTTGCCCTGGCCGAACAGATCGCCGACGACATTCATGCCGGCCATCAGCGGGCCTTCGATCACGTCGAGCGGGCGGGTGGAGCGCAGGCGCGCCTCCTCGACATCCGCGTCGATATAATCGGCGACGCCGTTGACCAGCGCATATTCGAGCCGCTTGTCGACGCTCGCCTCGCGCCACGCCGCGTCCTTCTCCTGCGTCTTGGCGCCGGCGCCCTTGAATTTTTCGGCCAGCGTCACGAGCCGCTCGGTCGAATCCTTGCGGCGGTTGAGCACCACGTCCTCGCAGGCCTCGCGCAGCTCCGGGTCGATCTTTTCATAGAGCGCGAGCTGCCCGGCGTTGACGATGCCCATGTCCATGCCCGCGGCAATCGCGTGATAGAGGAACACCGCATGCATGGCTTCGCGCACCGGCTCGTTGCCGCGAAACGAGAACGAGAGATTGGAGACGCCGCCCGACACGTGCGTGAGCGGCATGTCGGCCTTGATGGCGCGCGCGGCCTCGATAAAGTCGACGCCGTAATTCTCATGCTCCTCGATGCCGGTCGCCACCGCGAAAATATTGGGATCGAAGATGATGTCCTGTGGCGGAAAGCCGACCTCATCGACGAGAATCTTGTAAGCGCGCCTGGCGATCGAGAATTTGCGCTCGAACGTGTCGGCCTGGCCCTGTTCGTCGAAGGCCATGACGACGACGGCCGCGCCATAGCGCCTGACCTTGCGCGCCTCCTCGCGGAACTTGTCCTCGCCTTCCTTCATCGAGATCGAATTGACGACGCCCTTGCCTTGCAGGCATTTGAGCCCCGCTTCGATCACCTCGAACTTCGAGCTGTCGACCATGATCGGCACGCGCGCGATG
>Ga0182030_10025016_pt1 | contig 10912 bp, 7 predicted proteins | sample 812S3MmetaG_FD_121299 | JGI IMG/M metagenome (GOLD analysis project Ga0182030, IMG submission 121299) | Permafrost microbial communities from Stordalen Mire, Sweden - 812S3M metaG (Illumina Assembly) | ecosystem: Environmental > Terrestrial > Soil > Wetlands > Permafrost | place: Sweden... | reverse complement strand
TCATCTCGTAGAAGGGATATCAAAAATACCTGCTTCCTTCTTCATGATCGCGATGTATCGATCAGTCTGATTTGCAATCATTTTCCAGCTACGAGTTAGGCTGGTGAGAATGGTGGCTTCGGGCCCGCTCTGTGAGAGTAGCATCAGGTGATGGCATTCATCAGCCTGTGTTAGGCAACGATCCGCATGATCCATGGCTACGCCCTTTACTGCCCCTGATTTGTCAATCGGGAACGGGCTATCTTTAGGAGGCGGGCCCGTCTGCCCGGAAGCGGGTACACGCCAAAACAAACGGCCGTATCAAGTCCGAAATTGGCAAGTTTGCGAGATATCGATCGTAAATATCAAAGCTGACTGGAACCGATGAGTGGCCGTCAGAAATGCGGTTGGTAGAAAACGCGCGCGGCCAAGGTCGCCGGTCGACAGTCCAATGTCGTGAAGTCCATCATTCGTAAAATTCCAACCTTCGTGACATGATGAGCATTGACTGCGGGTATTGAAGATAGCGAAGCCACGTTTTGCCTGTTCTGAAATGGCTCGCTCGTCTCCCTCTATCCAGGCATCGAAAGGCGCGCGTTCGGAGACTACAGTGCGTTCGTAGGTTGCCAATGCCTCGACAATCGTTTTGGGACTGAGACCATTTCTTGGAAAGGCGCCCCTGAAGAGAACATCGTATCCCGAGAGGGGTGACGGAAGGCTGTGGGCAATGGTCCGGTGCGCTTCGCGACTCGTTTCGGTGTCTAGCAAAATGAGGAATGTCCGGATCCGTCGCGCGTTACATGCGTATGATTCATCGCTCGCCGCGACATGACGCGGGGAAATATCGTCTAAAACAAAGAAGTCATCGGAAGACTGTTCGTCGCTGGCGCTTTCCCTGGCCGGCTCCGCCTGATGAGCAGCGATGATCGATTGGACATGGCCAATGAGCATCCCAATATTCGAGACCAGCGATTCCTGGCCATTGGTGGAGATCATTGGAACGACGGTGTCGGCTGGGTTACTCATGGCAGTTCTCCATATCGTCCTTGTTTATGCCCGCGATGCTACTTCTGCGTTAAGTCCTGGTCCCGTACAAATGCGGATTTCGGCTGGAATCGTTCGCTCGGTGTGCATCATGGAGGCTGGGAATGACTGACGAATCCCTTCCTCGCAGGAGAGATCTTCATCGTCGATGATGATCCTGAGGTTCGCGAAACGCTTTCCATGGTTTTGTCCGCAGCATGTTATGAAGTTATTTGCTTTGCGGACGGCGCCGCGGCCTCGAGGACTTTCAGAAATTGCCGCCGGCCGATTGGTGCGCAAAGAGCGCCAAGTCGACGGACATCGTCAGACCACTCCCGCATGTCGGAAAACTGAAGGCCGCCAATAGAAGGAATCGACGGAATTCAGCGCTCCGTCCAGGGACTACCAAGCGGCGTGGACTTCTTCCTCCACAGCGATGGCGCTGATGATCTCGAAGATGCGCTCGCCTTCCATCCGCTTGGCTTCGAAAGTCGTCGCCTCACCGAGGTGAGCGAAGAGGTTCTGCCCTTCCCGGGAGCGGCCAACGAAAGCCATGGACCATGATGGGAACCCGCGGTTCTGCACCTCCTCGAAGGCGAGCACTTGCAAGTCGCCATGGCGCGGGTCGCGCTGGATTTTCTCGAACGTCAGTTCGATGTCATGACCAGCGCCTTCCAGCACCTGGGCGAAGACCCCAGCATTGAAGATCAGCGCGCCGGTGACATGGTTGAGAGAATTGTTTCGTTGCGCCGAAGCAAGAATAGCGTCAACCGCGACCGTTATCTCGACCGGAGTACCCTGAATGCGATTCCGGCTGTAGTAAACGAGGCGATGGAGAGCGGATACCATAATACTACGCTCCTGCTGTTTTTCGCGGCCCGTCAACCAAGTTCAACGTTTGCCAGCGCGGCGATTCCAGCTGTGAGCGAAGGAATTCATCTAGCTGCTCCGGTGGAAGTGGCCTGCCGATCAGGTAGCCCTGTACATGTGTGCAGCCGGCCGCGGCGACGTGGGCCAACTGCGTTTCGGTTTCGACGCCCTCTGCAACCGTTGTCATGCCGAGGCTCTGACCCAATGCCGCGATGGCGCGGACAATTGCTGCGTTGCTCGAATCATCGGGCAGACCCCGGATGAAGGACTGATCGATCTTGATCTTGTCGAACGGAAAGCTGCGCAGGTAGGACAGCGACGAGTAGCCGGTGCCGAAATCGTCCATCGAAACGCGAACACCCATCTCACGTATCTTGTGAAGCATATCGAGGGCCGTGCGATGCTCTCCGAGCAGCACGCTCTCGGTGATTTCCAGCTCCAAGCGACGTGGATCGAGACCACTCTCCGCCAGGGCTGAGATGATCGTAGAAACGAGGCTCGGGCTGTGGAACTGCACGGCCGAAACGTTGACGGCGACGCTGAGCTTTTGCGGCCAGTCGGCGGCCTCGCGGCAGGCGGTGCGGATTACCCATTCGCCTATTGGTGCGATAAGACCGATCTCCTCGGCGAGGGGGATAAAATCGGCAGGCGAGACGAGCCCTCGTTTCGGGTTGTGCCATCGAAGCAGCGCTTCGAAACCGGTGATTTGCTTCGAGCCAAGACTGAGCTGTGCCTGATAGACGAGCGCGAACTCGCGCAACGCGAGCGCACGGCGGAAGTCGAGCTCCAGGCTATGGCGCGCCTGCATTTGCTCGTCCATTGCGGTCTCGAAGAAGTGATAGGTGCATCTCCCTTCTTGCTTCGCGCGGTTAAGGGCCAGCTCCGCATTCTTCAAAATCTGGTCGCAGTCGCTGCCGTCCGAAGGCATCAGCGCGATGCCGACGCTGGCGCCAATATTGATGAGGTGCCCTTCCACGATGTAGGACCTGCCCAGCATATCGACGAGACGGCTTGCAAGAGCGGCGGCCGATTCTGGCTGGGGTTGGCCCAACTGGACCACGGCAAATTGGTCATTACCAAAGCAAGCCGCGACGTCGCCGGGCCTGATGGCCGAGCGAAGCCGGTCCGCTACGACACGCAGCAGTGCATCGCCGACCGAAGTGCCTAGCGATTCATTGATGATCTTGAAGCGGTCTAGACCGACCGCCAGCACTGCCGCCGCTTTCGTCGGTTCAGCAAGGTTTGCCAGTAGCTCCGTCAGACGCTCGCGGAACATTAAACGATTGCCGAGCAAGGTTAACGGATCAGTGCGCGCCAACGCCGCGGCGCGGGCCTGCTCGGCGACACGCTCGGAAACATCCTCCGCGGTTACGAGCAGCCCTTGCGGAAGAGCTGATGTCTCGATGCGGAAGGTCCGCCCACGACGAGTTATCTCTCGTAGCCCGATGCGATCCGTTCGGTCCGCAGCTGGGCCGATTAAGTCCGGCAGTTCCGTCGCCCATGCTTCATCACCGAACAGTTTGCCGAACGCCGCGTTCTGGAAGAGGACTTGGCCATTGGGGTCGATTACGGCAACAGCCTGGCTTAATTTGTCCAATGCGCAGAGCGCTACTGTTCCATCGTCAGTCCTGGCGAGATGCTGACGCATAGCCCCGGCGTTGCTTGAGGCTGTCAGCATCTGCAGGAAAAATCCTCGGTGGCAGCGGTTGGCTCGTCACGGGCACGCGATGATGCCTTCCGAATGTTACGACCGCGTTAATTCCACCATATGTAAGAATACGGAGAATCCGACGTCGTCGAGGAGTCACCGTCGCGTTCACGTCCGGGCTTCGGTCTGACGACGCGCTGATTACTTCCATTCTTAACTTAATAGGCAGACAATTGCAGAGTGGCTCGACATGTCTAAAAATATCAGAAGCAGAGATTTCGTCGCAAAACCCGCCCCCCTCGGTTGCATCACTTACGCTGCTGACTATGCTACGGACATTGGCACAGGTTGAGCTATCGGCGGCGAGGCCAACTGCACCAGGTTACGACCGGTGAGCTTGGCACGATACAGCGCATTGTCCGCTCGGGAGATTAATGTTTCCGGGGTGTCCCCATACACGTACTGAGCGACGCCAAAACTGCATGTTACCGTCCCGATCTCATCAAACTTGACTTGCTCGATTGCATTTCTCAATTTCTCCGCAGCCCGATATGCCATATCGCCGTCGGATCCGGGGGTAAGAATAACGAACTCCTCTCCACCCCAACGAGCGAGCAGGTCGGTATTGCGGAGCAGGCCTGGTACGAACCGGGATAATTGTACCAATACCTTGTCGCCGATTTGGTGACCGTGGGCATCGTTGACGAACTTGAAGTTGTCGATGTCATACAGGACCAGGGAAAGCGGCGTTTCGTAGCGGATCGATCTCGACATCTCAGCGGCGAGCGCTTGATTAAATTTCAGCCGATTGGAAAGGCCGGTGAGCGGATCGGTCGTTGCTTGAAACCGGAGGTCCCGGGCCAACTCCTGGAGTTTCAGGCGCTTGTCCATTTGGACGTTATCGTGAATCCAGCGTTCCTTGCCGATGAGATAAATCAAGCTCATGAGCGCAACGAGCAGGGTAACAATGATTCCCAAAACGCGACTGGCGAATATTTCATGAGTCGACTTCAATATAACCAAGGACCACTGGCTGTGACCGACATTGCGGCGGCGCACGTAGTTGCGCTCCCCGTCGACGTCGATCCATGTCGCGTCGACTATTTGCTGCGTCAGCATTGGTCGTTCATTCAGTTTCCCGAACTGCTGGACCAGTGCCAGATGTTTTTCGGGCGATAGCGGCCAAAATGTCCTAAACAACATTGTCCGTTGGTTCGTGAGCACGACGACGCCGTCAGGATCAATCAGGAAATAAGGGCGATCGAATTGCGCGAGATCCATCTCAAATGCGTCGAGGGACTTCTTGAGGATCGCCACACCGACGATTGCACCGCCGCCGCGGGCGCGAACCGGATAACTCGCATAGTAATCGAGTTCCTTGTTCACGGCGTCTAACGAAAAGTAATAGCCTGGCTCGCCCGCGTTGGATTTCTGAAAGTAGGGCGAGGAGCGGAATGCATCCGATGGGGTGGCATCTCTGTGGTCCGATGAGACAACGATCGTTCCGGACCGATCCAATATGTAGCCGATTTTGGCCCCGGACGCATCGACATCCAGATCAAGAACCGATTTGGCGTCCGCTTCATCCTGCAGGGTCCCGCCGACCAACAAGGGTAACACGGAGGGCGAGCCAGCCAGGGCTTTCACCATGCCGTCTAGAGTGGAGGTCTGCCCAGTGAGGTGGCTCGCGAGCAAATCGATGTCGCCCCGCGCTTCCTCCTGTACATTTCGCTTGTATATGCCTCCGAGAAATTCGGTAAAGACCCAGCCGAATATGAGAATCGTTGCCATCGCGACGAGAGTCCAGACGAACTGCCGACGGAGATACGCTGTGTATCGCTCGGAGGAAACCTCCAGGGTAAGCTGATGTCCCCAAATCGCCCATATCGAAAATGCGATCCAGCAAGCAAGCAGTCCACGCACGAACTGAATCGGGATTCCCGTGAGTTGGACGAACCAGGCATAATTGAATTTATCTGCTGGCCAGAAGGGCGCCGCCGGCACGATGGCGCCGGCCGCGACAGCATATAATACGAATCCCACGGCGGCGAAGATCGCGAAACGCCTAGCGGCGCCCGACAATTCCTTGGCATCGTAAACGAAGATAAAGCTCGTGGCCAACGCACCAACAAATCCGATCGCGTAACGCGCGAGGTCACCGGCCGTACTTGGGCCACCCCTAAGCCCGCCGAAAGCGACCAACAGGACCAAAGGCGGATACAGCCACCGCCCCTGCAACGTCAGTCCGAACCGAATTGCGTTCCGCCGCGCAAACTCGATCAACAACATAAAGGATCCGGTCATGAGCGCGATGCGGACCCCCTCGAATGCCGGACTGTCGCTGATAATGAGCGCACTCAGATCCAGCCATTCGCCCACGCCGTGTGCAACCGCGAACAAGCCGAGCACACCCCAGGATTCTCCTTTCCTTTCGCCTCTTGAAATGCTGAGGCAGGTGGCGCCGAGCAGGAGAAATGCCAGGCCGTAAAAGAACAGGATGAAGTCCAATTGAGTACTAAGAAAGTTGGCCATGATTTCTCGCATGCTATCAACTCTGCATCTTACAACTTCGCTATATTGGAACCGTTCCTGAACGTCATCGTTCCGATCGACCGTTGACTTGGCACCGATAAGGTTAACTAAGGGGTCGATGTCGCGAGCCGCTCGCGGCGTTTGCGCATTCAGCAGTTACCCATGCAGAGAATTGGTCGAGCGTTCCGCTGCATGCAATGCATCTCATTCTGCGGAATCCCGATTGGCACGTTAAGCGCGCCGTCCTGCCGTCCGGATCGTCGGCGATAAGATCACCATCTACTTCAATATGACCACAGCGGCATGATCGGCTGGCGCCGCCGCTTGGCGAATTCCATTTGCGCCCGTTTGCGGTCGAGGTCGTTAAGACGGAAGGCCCACACCCGGTCGCCGCCCTCGCAGACGATTAGATACAGGTCCCCGCCATCGGCACGAGCGCCGGATTGCAGGGATTTAACTTGGTTCGGATTGAGGGGCATTTTAGGCTTTCATGGTAGCTTACCGTTTGCCGATACGGGTCAAGCGCAAAGGCAGCGCGCACGGGTCAAGCGGGCTGTCCAGAGAACTCCACCGTCACGGATGATTTGGTAGGTCGAATGGGCGAAATTGCCGATTTATTACCGGCTGTGCGCCGCGTCGGACGGGGCGAGACGATAGGCAAGGACGCGACGAAGCCATTGAAATTAAAAGAGAATATGAGAGGTGCCGACAGATGACGAGAGCCCACGCAACCCCTCCAGCCTGTACATGATCCGTGACGGCATTCGGTAAGCTGGTCCGCACCACGGCGTTCCGGTTGACGCTGGTCTACCTGTTCTTGTTTGCGCTGTTTGCCGCATCGCTGCTGGGCTATTTCGCCTGGAACACGCGCCGGCTGATCACCGAACAGATTACCAGCACGGTGAACGCGGAAACCGGCGAGATCAGCGACATCTTCGGGCGCCGCGGACTGCGCGGCCTCGTCTTCACGATCGAGAACCGGGCGTTGCGGCCCGGCGCCAATCTCTATCTGGTGACCACGCCGACCGGGCAGGCCATCGCTGGCAATGTCGGCTCGCTGGCGCCTGGCGTGATGGCGACATCGGGCTGGTCGGAGACCGCCTATCGCCGGCTGGACGAGCAGGACACCGCGGATCATAGCGCGCTGGTGCGCGTCACCGAACTGACCAGCGGCTTTCGGCTGCTGATCGGTCGCGATCTGGAGGAACGCAGGCGGCTGTTTGGAATTGTCGCGAAAGCGGCGCAGTGGTCGGTCCTGATCGTCGTGGTGCTGGGCCTCGGCGGCGGGGTCTTTGTCGCGCGGCGGGTACTGCGACGTATCGATGCCATGACCGGGACCACCCAGCGTATCATGGCGGGTGATTTGAGCGGGCGGCTGCCGGTCGGGCGCAGCGGCGACGAACTCGATCGCCTGGCTGAAAACCTCAACGCCATGCTGGAGCGGATCGAAGCCCTGATGATGGGCCTCAAGGAAGTCTCCGACAACATTGCCCACGATCTGAAGACGCCGCTGACGCGGCTGCGCAATCGCGCCGAAGAGGCGCTGGCCAAATCCGGCAACGAGGCCGAATACCGCACGGCGCTGGAGCGAACCATTGAGGAATCCGACGGTTTGATCCGGACCTTCAATGCGCTGCTGATGATCGCGCGCGCCGAGTCCGGGCAGGCGCGCGACAATATGGACGACTTTGACGCCGCCGACGTCGCCAACGGCATTCACGAACTCTATGAGCCGCTGGCGGAAGACGACGGCATGACCCTGCGCGTCAGGACCGCGCCCGCGCCGCTTCACGGCAACCGCGAATTGATCAGCCAGGCGCTGGCCAATCTGGTCGAGAATGCGATCAAATACGGCAAGCCCGTTGCGGCCGCGCCGCTCGGAGCCGACGCGGTCGCCGCCGGCAAGGAGATCTTGATCGAAGCGCGGTGCGAGGGCGACCAGGTGCTGCTGAGCGTTACCGATCACGGGCCGGGGATTCCGGATACCGATCGTCGGCATGCGGTGGAACGATTCGTGCGGCTGGAGGCAAGCCGCACCCAGCCCGGCTCCGGTCTTGGATTGAGTCTGGCCTCGGCGGTAGCGACGCTGCATGGCGGCGATCTCCGGCTCAGTGACGCTCGGCCGGGATTGCGCGCGACACTGGCGATCCCGGCGCGGGCGGTCCACAGTGACAGGCTTGCGGCTCAAACGCCGGATGTGCCACAGAAGGTGGCATGATCCCATCCGCGAAGGACGACGCCGACCGACATTGTCTGGCCGCGCGGTTCGTGGACGGACCGCATGTGTCCGTCCCTGATAAAGCCGAGCAACATCTGGCGGATTGGCTCGCCGGTCTCGCGGCCACGGATGCGGCCGCGGTCGGCGATCTCATGAGGCGATTTCCGCTGGCCAGGACTATTCTTCTGGGCATCGCCGAAGCCTCTCCATATCTTTTCGATCTGGTTCGCGCCGATCGGGGGCACGCGCTCCGGTTGCTCGAATGCGAACCGGAGGCGCATCTGGTGCAACTGATCGAAGCCGCCTGCCGCGACGTGGCTGCTGCATCCAATGAAGCCGAAGTGATGCACGTGCTCCGCCGCACGAAATCGGAAGCCGCGTTGCTGATCGCGCTGTGCGACATCGGCGGCGTCTGGCCGGTGATGCAGGTAACCGCGGCCTTGACCGATCTTGCGGTCGCCTCGGTGCAATCGGCGCTGCGGTATTTGTTGCGGCAGGAAGCGGCGCGGGGCCGGCTGTCGCCGCGCGACTTCGATCGTCCCGAGGACAATAGCGGTCTGGTCGTGCTGGCGATGGGCAAGATGGGCGCCGGCGAGCTGAACTATTCCAGCGACATCGACCTCATCGTGTTTTTCGATTCGGACGCGCCGACGCTTGCAGCGGATATCGAGCCGCAGCCGTTCTTCGTGCGCGTCACGCAGGGGCTGTCGCGCCTGCTGCAGCAGCGCAACGGCGATGGTTACGTGTTCCGCGTCGACCTGCGGCTGCGGCCCGATCCTGCCTCGACGCCGGTGGCGATCTCGATCGCCTCGGCGCTGCATTATTACGAGCGGGAAGGGCGGACCTGGGAGCGCGCGGCCATGATCAAGGCGCGGCCCTGCGCCGGCGACCGCAACGCCGGCGAGGCGCTGGTCGCCGACATCGCGCCGTTCGTCTGGCGCAAGCATCTGGATTTCGCAGCCCTTGCCGACGTCCATGACATGAAGCGGCAGATGCAGACCTTTCGCGGGCAGAGCGAGATCGCGGTCGAGGACCACAACGTCAAGATCGGCCGCGGTGGCATCCGCGAGATCGAGTTTTTCGCGCAGACCCAGCAGTTGATCGCCGGCGGCCGGCATCCCGAATTGCGGGTACGGCCGACGCTGGAAGCGTTGCAGGTGCTGGCGTCCAGCAACTGGATCACCTTCGAGGCGCGCGACCAGATGTCCGCCGCCTATGAGTTTCTGCGCCGGGTCGAGCACCGGCTGCAGATGGTAGCGGACGAGCAGACCCACACGCTGCCCGATGATGTGGAGGCGGTGGAGCGCTTCGCGCGCTTTTTCGGCTATCCGGACCGCGCCGCATTCGCCAGGGATCTGCTGGGTCATCTCAACATCGTTCAGGGCCATTACAGCAAGCTGTTTGAGGGCGACCCGACCGGCACCGCAAAATTGCCGGCCGCCGATTATAGCGCCGGTCCGGACGATCCGCGATTGATCGAACATCTGGCCACGCTCGGCTTCAAGAAGCCGATCGTGGTGGCCAAGACCGTGCAGCAATGGATGGTCGGCGACCTTCGCGTGTTCAGGATGGAATCGACGCGGAACGCCTTTATCGAGTTCGTTCCCGCGCTGATTGACGGTCTCGCCGACGCCGAGGAGCCCGACAACGCGGTGACCGCGTTCGACCACTTTCTGCACGCGTTGCAGCGGGGCGGCCGGCTGATTTCCTTGCTCAGCCAGAACCGCGACCTCGTCGCATTGGTGGCGCTCATTCTTGGCGCAGCCCCCCGGCTCGGCGACATGCTGGCGCGGCAGCCGCAGATCATGGACGGATTGATCGATCCGCGCTTCTTCGGCGCGATGCCGGACCAGAGCGAATTGTCGGCGCGTCTCGCCGCGACCCTGAGGGACGCACATTCCTACGAGGAGTTCCTCGACCGGTTGCGATTGTTCGGCCAGGAAAGCCTGTTCCTGATCGGCACGCGGATCCTGTCCGGCACGGTCTCCGCCCAACACGCCAGCGACGCGTTCGCCGATGTCGCCGAGGGCATCGTTCACACCGTGCATGACCTCGTGACCGACCGGTTCGCGGCCCAGCACGGCCGCATCAAGGGCCAGGAGACCGCGATCCTCGCCATGGGCCGGCTCGGCAGCCGCGAGATGACGGCCTCGTCCGATCTCGACCTGATCCTGCTTTACGATTTCGATCACGAAGAGCCGGACTCCGACGGCGCGCGATCGCTGCATGGCGCGCATTATTTCGCGCGCTTCACCCAGCGACTGATCAGCGCATTCACGACCCGGACCAATTACGGCGTGCTGTATGACGTGGACATGCGGCTGCGCCCCTCCGGCCGGGCAGGGCCGGTGGCCTCGCGCCTCGCCTCGTTCGCCGAATACCAGGATCGCGAAGCCTGGACCTGGGAGCACATGGCGCTGACCCGCGCCCGGGTGATTTCGGCGCCGGCTGACTTTCGCGCCAGGATCGAGCGCATCATTCGCGAGGTGCTGACGCGCCGGCGCGATGCCGCCAGCGTCGCCACCGACGTCGCCGACATGCGCCGCGCGGTTGCGCTGGAGAGGGGCGAGGACGACGTCTGGGACCTGAAATATGCCGCCGGCGGCATGGTCGATATCGATTTCATCGCGCAATATCTCCAG
>Ga0182030_10025014_pt1 | contig 10913 bp, 15 predicted proteins | sample 812S3MmetaG_FD_121299 | JGI IMG/M metagenome (GOLD analysis project Ga0182030, IMG submission 121299) | Permafrost microbial communities from Stordalen Mire, Sweden - 812S3M metaG (Illumina Assembly) | ecosystem: Environmental > Terrestrial > Soil > Wetlands > Permafrost | place: Sweden... | reverse complement strand
GAAAAATAGATGTTTAAGTATATAATTATAGTAATTATAATAATTGTAAATAGTCTAGAAAAGAATCTTTAAGATTTTAATAATTTTTAATTTAATTTTCTAGAGACTTAAAAATATTTTAAATTATTTAGAAATTATTAGATCTTTGTAAAAATTATTAGAATATAATTGTAGTATATAATTAGTCTAGATTATTAAAAATCTACTATTTTGAATAAAATCTACTAAAATACAAAAAAAGAACCTAAAAAACTTGTAATCCAAGGGTCTGAGCTTCTGAGATAATCGAAATTGGACTAAGCAATGACACCTATCACGTGATGAAACTTTCAAACCATGACTCCTTTCCTGCTGGTTATTAGAGTCGATGGCCTTTACTTCGTAATAAAACTACTATCTTTCTTTGAATAATCGTAATCACCCTGTATTTTCACATGTCATCAGAGAGGTTCCTGCTCCTGTAAGGTATCTCAAACATCACCTGATTCCACAAACATGGGCTGACAACCTCCCCCTTTTGCGGCGAATTTGGCGTCATCGAACCCACCTTTAAACCTCAATCGAGATGCCAGTTGGCCAGGGTATGAGATCTGCACCGGGTACGAGAAGTCTCGTTCCGAGAATAAACATGTGTCGTACAAGAATTTTCTTTTCCACAGCTACATATAACGAGGCGGCCCTATAACGAACATACCACCATTTTCCATAGTATTGTCTATAAGAACAAATAGCTACGGATCAAAGAGAGATTCAATGCCACCAGTTCGTAATCCATGGACGGTAGTGATGCAATTCGGGCTCATCATTATTATCAGCGCAGCGATTGCGGGGATTGTGGGAGGCGTCACGAGTCATGTCAATTCGTGGAAGAGCTCGTCGAAGAGTGTGAAGATGGTTGAAGTGCAGGGGGAGGTGGGTGGTGGAGTTGAGAGTTGGAATGGGACAGTGAGGGTGAGGAGGATGGTTGGAGTGGGGTTTGTGTCGTGAGTGGAGCGGAAGACAATATAGAAAGACGGTGTTTCATGATGAGTTGTGATATGAATAGACAAGGTATGTGATTGAACCTTGTGCTGAGATGTTGAAGCTTAATTTACTGCAGTTGTTGCATGGACTTTGGAAAGCCCGAGGGGACAAGGCAACATGATGAGAGGAAAATCATTGTGGTAAAGTCAATCTGACACGGAAACTTGCCACAAATGAGAAGCAGAAAACCAAAACACTTCCAGAAATTTGCGTAAAAGTCAACGCACAAAAACGCAACGCAGAGATTCTCATACGAAAAGCAACACTTCTGGTGGTCATCCCATCTACCCATTCCACTCAGGCAGCCTTCATCTCCGCCACCAGCGTCTCCAACAACTGAACCATCTCGCCCCACGCCTTCTTCACCACACTCAAAATCTCCTCCTCCCACTTCTTCGACGAATTCTTCCCCACCTTCCCCGACCCGCCGCCAACATCAAATCATCCTGCCCGGGCCCTGCAAACTTCAACTGCGGTCTCGTGTCCAAAACCCTCAACTTCATAACCTCCAACGTATGCTTCCACGAATCGCTCGCACTATTTCCCCTAGCGCCCCATACGTAACAATCATAACCGGCTTTCCAATCCACTCATTATAGAGATAATCAATCACATTCTTGACCTCTTGATTCCTCCCGGCACGCCCACATTGTATCCTAGAGACACAAAAGTGTAACTGTCGAAAGAAACAAGCTAGATACCCTCGTCCTTGTCGGAACGCAATCATTTAAGACCCAAGGGAACAGTTGAGTCATTTTGCAACAAAATATCACGTGACAAACGTCACCTGTGCGGTATCGCAGGTAAACCTTACCTTTCAGTTCTGAAAAACTCCCAAAGCGCATCTCCTACATTCCATGCCCCCTAGTCTCTGGACTGAATTCTCAAAATCTATAGAGAAATCATATCTTGATCGAATCTTTGTCCCTCAACCGCGAGGCGCCTGACTCGTTGGAAGCACGGAAGAATCCCTGAAAGAAAGCGTCGAGACTACTTCTTAGACCCTGATTCACAAATTGGGAGGTTGGAATTCATCGCTCGATGAGTAGGTATAGCAATAATGGTGTTTTTATTGAAAATGACGAAAATTGATTAGATAGAAGTCGTGAGATCAAATCCTTCCGTGGGATAGAATTGCATAGGTACGCACTGATCCTTTTCTATCACAACGCTACCGGTCAATGGTGGATAGGAAGTTCACTTTATCGCTGCCATTAGATGGCATGTAGGGATGATGCAAAGATATAAAACTTCTCATTCTGTCAAGAAATATCTACAACACTAGGTATTTCACTCCTGTACTCCATTCTACCCATGGTATCTCCAACGCCTTGCTATGCTTTTCCTTTTCCAATTTTCCGTCCCAGAACGCCATTTTTGTTTGACAAAAGAAAATTTTGTACTCAATCTTGCACTTGCAATTTGGCTTTACTTCCCGCCCTACACGTCGCAACTCCATAATAAGATAAGAAATTTCACTCTTCTACGACCCACATCTTCTAGCAACCCCATTCTCAACTTGGTAGTAGGTCCACTTGGCCTCCACGCCCACATTCTCCCAGACCCCAATCGCTCTCACAGTACCAAATCCCTTGCCATCGACTGCCTTGACAAGCTCTTTCTTGATGCTGAAAAGTAATCCAGCTAAATCTTTCAATCCCTTCCCATCAATCTTGTCATCCAGCTTCAAATCAAGCGTAGCGCGGTATTCAATCCCATTCATTTCCATACCCACAGTTTCCGTTACGGAATTGGTGGAGGCGGGAATACCATTTGGATAGTTCATGACGAGGCGAGATGCGAGATCGGATGCCATGCATGAGCATTCGTGAGCGAGGGGTGTGCAGACGAGGGGGGAAAGGCGGAAGTGGATTGGGATAGCGTGGCCGTTTGTAAGGGATGGAGACGCCATGTGAAGAACGCCACCAGGTCCTGGGGCGCCGAGGGCATCACTGAGGCCGGCGCGTTCAGCTTCGTTAACAAGACGGCTAAGTCCGGAGGGAACTTTTGGATTTTCGCTGCCGATGGTGGGGCTGGAGGTGGGATCAGCGGACCAAGGAGCATTTCTCAAGCGCTCGAATTCGCGCTTTAGTTGATTATCGTATTCTTCTGGGGAATAAGGGCCAGTGTAGCGGAGAGGCGTGAGTTTCACGACACGAATACGCATTAAGCGCATTACATGACGAAAAGGATTGGTGAAGAGAGTGCGGAGTGCGTTCTTGATAGCGGACTGCAATTCTTGCTCCTTGACCCTCTGGATGAAGCTCTCGACAGCGTCCCCGAGAGGGCCATTGCCATTGCTCTGCCCCTCTGCGTCACCGCCACTGGGGACTGGGATTGGGATTGGGGCCGGGTGAGCGGAGGAGGTTGAGGACTCCCGAATATCGCCCCAGTGCTGGTGGCTGACTGGGGCGAGAGCGGGGACATCGGGGAGACGGAGGCCTGGGAGGGTGGGTGGGGTGTTCGGGGTATAGAGTTGGTGGAGAGAGGAGAGACCCTATTAACCAGTTAATGAAAAGTACTTCCATGAGATGATAATAATTTCCATAAACCAAAGAATAGAGGGAATGAAGAAGAGAGGAGAGAAGGGTTGGGCTTGATGGTGGATTGGGAGCTAGCACGTACCCTGAGAAGGGTTGCAAGGCCTGGTTCCTCGGAACCTTCAGCCACGTTTCTCTTAGCAGGCGAAACGGGCTGGGACTGGGGCTGTCCGCCCACAGGCTGTCGGTCCCCGCGGATGACACGGCGGACGGGCTGGAGTCGAGGGGTGATGTCGGCGCTGTCTTCAGAAGTAGAGCGAGGGGTGACGGAGGTTGTGAGATCTCCTGCGGTGGAAGGAGTCTCTGCTGTGGGATTTCGAGTTTGGATAGGGTCCGTAACATCATTACGCGGGGCGATGTTGGGGATGAGTTTGTCGGACTGACTCTCGTCTCGTTTTGAGGAGGCGTGTTGGGAGTTGGGCAAAGTTGGTCTGCTATAGCTGTTGGGACTATCAACTCCGATGAGGGCTCTTTTGTCACGGGCGTTAATGGCACGTTCACCATTTCCGGGCTCAAGTTCTCTCTTGAACAATCCGTAGAGTGGGATGACATCGTCGTTACTTTGACTCCGCTTCTCGTTTTGCACAGATCCAGAAAGTCCAGATTCTGAGGTCGGGATATCGCTCCTTGCGACGAGGTTATCGGCAACACGATCGAGTAGAGGAAGTGCTTGTGAGCTCGCACACAACAGCGCGAGGAGGACACTGACTTGAGCGCTGAACTTTGTGTGCATCTCGATGTAATGCAATCCTGATAATCGAGAATTGCGCGGTCAATTGAAATCTTGGGGTGGAAACAGGGTGCAGTGCAATTGGGTACACAACAGTTTATTTCAATGCAATGCCATGAAACCATGCTCAGAGGTTTGCTGCCATTGCAATATATATGAATGACCTTGTAATGAACTTTGATAATTGAAACGAACAAGCGCCAAGTGAGATAAAGCACCTACATATATGAAATTCAAAAATAGATTTGTTGTTGTCATGGGTTGGTGATTGCGGATATGGAGGATCTTTACAGCCTCATAAGGATTGTCGTGGTCCAGATCCTCGAACCGCGGAAGGAAGGCTGCGCCTGCGACCGCATGCGCTTATTGGATCCTCTCTGATCCTACCACTTTTGCTGACCTGTAATACGTTCATTTCTTAAGGTTTCACTGTTGTAGGTAAGTCTGAGACAGAAGCGATTGGTGAGGACGACAGTGAAGGATCGCAGGATGGGACCACGTTACAATAACAATCCTCAACCACGTGACAAGGCTTAGACTTCGCACCTTTCTGGGGCGGAGCGGAAGCTCTACTGCGGAAGGATCATGAAGTTGCAGTTTCTCAAGTCAGCGATTGGTTCAATTCTGCTGGTTTGATGCTCCATTGTTGAACTTAGATACTTTGCTAGCGTCTGATCCTCCCGTGGTATCTCTCTCGCTCGTCTTGTTCAAGCAAAACCCTAAATTGTCTGTAATGATCCTCCCGACCAATAAAGCAGTTGCAAATGGCATGAAGAATTGCTCTTCTGAGCCTCCATGAGCCATGAAAGCTCTTAAAGTCCAACGCCCTCTTCAGGCGTGCACACCCGCAGGTATCTATTCGTCGACGCCGTAGCTCTTGATCTTTCATCCTTCAAATTTCTCGTCACCCAAATCGAGCGAACCTCATCCGCCAACGACCTCATCACCGTGCCCATTTCATATCTTTGGATCCGCTATGTTGCCGAACTTGGCGCGTGATCATCTCGACTTGTAGTCTGGGACTCGATACAGAAGCTATATGATTTTCTGATATCGCTCAAGGAAGTTCCGCAACACCATAAGGCTGCTGGTTTCCAGTCCATTGCTTCTGTGTATTTCCCATCTCGGCAGGCTTAGGGCGCCCATAATCAGCTGGGTTATATGCAGGAAGTGGTGGTGCCGACGACCTCTGCTTGAACCCCAGCGAAGGAGGTTGCGCCCATTCTGGCCGATAATTTGTGTTCAGAGGCGCAGAGTTTGGTGGCGATAAACGTGGAGGAGGACTCATAGGCGATAAAAATGGTGGAGATATCGGTGGGGAATATTGCTGCTGACTCGAATCGTAGGTTGCGGTGAGTCGGTGGTTTGTCGCAACGGCCTCTTGCAATTGCGATTTCACCAACAGCCTGGCGACCAATGTGGAGAGGCTGTCCTTCAATGTCTTCTTCACGAATCGTGTCACCAGGAAGTTGCATTTTATCTCGACATCCTCCCTCAAGTAAAGACCCGTTATTGGCGCGCCAATTCCAATCTCTGCGGGCTGCACAGGCTCATGCGGTAGGTTTCCTCCTAAAGTCCACTTCTCTTTTATCTCGAGACCCATCGGCGCATATACGTGTATCTGTACCCCCATAGCCAGATCGTGGAAACAGGCGTTGAATTGCACTTTCCCAGTAACCATATTCGCCGGTAGGTATGATACTTTATCTGTAATCCTATACCATTGACAATGATATTCTTCGGGCGACGCTTCGGGGGGCGGTTTTTGCATCATATGCCTTTCTTCGTGCGATGGGTTGAGGTCGATCATCTCGAGATGATCGTGCAGTGTCGCAAGGACGGTCTCGCGGGAGATCCCCGCAGGGAGTGGAGTAATAGTCGTAAACAAGGTTTTTGCCATGGTGAAACGGCGTTTCGATAGTTCAGATGAACTTTGAAGTTCCTTCTCTTCTTATTGTGTAAAGCTGCTGGACACTTCGGGATGTGGTAGATGGATGCGGAGGAGCTTATGGGAAGGGGCAATGCAATTATTAGAGTTGACAACGGCCAGCACAGTCGCATTTTCTTTAAAGCGGGGCGTGTAAGCTGACGCACGTTGCATTGGTAGATTGCTGATCCGGTGTGCTGGGCTATTGTTAGTGGCGAGCTGCTGTTGTGCTGCGGACTCAAGGATCAGGCTGAGTGATAAAGCCAAGACGTCCCCCTGGATTTGCTGCAAATGCCTTGTTAGTGATATGAAACTTCTGCAAATAGCTACTCGTACCATCTCCCAAATGTCGCCCTCATCTTCACCCTCATATTTACCACCCTCTTCACATCTCCAGGATTTATTCGAAGGGATGCAATCTTCCAATTCCCAAGACCAGTGTGTCGCAAGGTGGGGGGGTATGAGTGCAAGGCCGGAGCTATCATTCTGACAAGATCTTACATCCGATTGTATTGGGCTGTCTTCCGTGCCAGCTGGAGCAATGAAACTGATATGCAGCTTTCCACATCATCTTTCGTCCGAAATTTAAATGCCAATGAGCTTGCAGGCATCTCAATAATCTTCTTTCGACATCGATCACACCAATAGAATGCTGTTGTCTTTGCCAAATAAGAATCGTCTCTTGGTGCGTTTCTTAATTCATGCGCCGCAGAAGTCAAAAGATGGCGTACTATAAGTAGTATCGAGGCTATCGCTCCAGTCATTCAAGAAGCTTGGCAATGGTGGGCGGGTTGTGGAAAGCTCATCATCTGAAGAGAATGGGTTGAAAGACTCCCTCCTGGGCAGTGGCGTTCGTTTGTCATCATATTCGGAAGCTGACCTGCCTTGCTGACCGGTTTCTCTCCTTTTCTCTCGCAACTTGATCGGCTTTGATACCTCGTCTCAAATTAACGACTGCCACTGCAGCTCCTACTGCACCGGTGATGAGTAGTATAACGACAAGGGCTTCGGCCATCGTAACGAGCTCGTAAAGTTAAGGAGAAGGACAGAGACCAGCTGATGTCCACTTCCTTATTTTAGATACTTGAATACTTATGATATTTACCTATACCGAACATACGCAGTAAAGTACATCATCTGACGAAAATTCGTGGCTGAGCTTGGGTCATTCAGGTTGTCTACATGTATACAAGGCTGAGAATCTCAATGGACAGCCTCGTCTCGTGAATGGCAGCATACACTGGAGTTTCACCCTGGTGATCTAAACCATTGATCCAACTTCAACGAATTGAAGAGATCACATCCGTCATTCGATCCAGATTGACTCACACCGCGCGTTTGTATATCAAGCTCGGAAGTTCGTTGAACATCGAAGCGCTCTCCATATTGCCAAGGCGGCGTCGGCGGTCCATCGAAATATAAATATTCTCAAACATTCAAAAGTACAGCTTGAACGTGCTACAGCGTATCGCTGAAACAACATCTTGCAGCGTACAACATTCTAATTTCGTTCGAAACAGTTTGTCAAGAATACGAACAGTACAAGGTGCTGACTTCTAAAGAGGCGGCCGGCGCAGCTTGATTTGGAAAGTCCAATCAGCGTGCTGCGTGCCGGATAAGCGCCTCTAAATCATTACGTTTTATCGCCGTTTGTAGGTACGGTAGTACTTTGATCTAGTCAGAGTCAGAGCATTGCGGTCTAGATTGGTCTTTGCAAATGCGAAGATTACCTGAGAAAAAGGGTTCCTCTCTCTCACGTTCATCTGCCTGCCCTTCGCAGTGCGATCCCGAACTAGTACTAGTCATATGACCACCATATTCCAGTGTCTAAATCCATTGCGAATGCTTTTCAATCAAGGGAGGCATGTTATCTAGGTTAAATAGATTTAAGTGCGCGATGCTCAAGTACGCCTCGAAACTGGGTTACGGTCTGGCTGGCTGAGCAGCCAAACGTGAATTTTGTCACGTGAACAATATAATATGAGGTACCTTACCTCTATAATACTGAACTCAATCTTTATATTTGTATAATGGAGTCCCAAATTATATAATTATACCATCCATCTATCATGCATCCCTCAATCAAGTCTCTTTTCTGCCGGATACCGCTTTAGCCCCCTTTCATTTTATGTCGAGGGACACGATCAGCCATATCTCGTGGCCGATGCAATTTGGATCTTGCATGTCGCAAGTTGAAATGTTATGGCTAATAGCCATTGGTGGGATCTCTCTCTGTCTGGCTTTCTTGGTTTCACCAGCAGCAGTTGGCTGGTGAAGTGTATGTATCAAGGCAATAATAAGCTCATTTGATTCATTATTCTCTCTGGGTGTCTTCATGTTGTTTTATGCGAAGGTGAAGTCATCCAAAATTTCTTGTGCAATGGCTCGTACCCGCAGGACAGGTCCGGTTCGCGCTGAAGGCCGGTTCGTGTACTTCAATAGTTCAGTGACAGGTGTGAAATCAGTGTAAGACATGCTGTTGAATGTAAATAGGTTCATCTGATAATAGAGCAATTAAATAATTATCGAATAGAGATCTCTAATCTTCCTAAGGCGTCAATGTACACAAATTACATTATTAACGTGCTATTTATATGCTGTTAACGTAGCTTTGCACAATCTGCCACCGTACCTAGGAAAGCTTCATAATAGTTTAAAAAGACGATGCATCCATAAAAGCCAAGTATGACAATTAATAATTATTATTATCAATACAGGAGAACATATGTTATTACATGTTTTTATTTACCTAATTCACTGTTCCAAAAAAAGAATTGAAGGTTGAAATGGTAAGGATTCCATTGGGGCTGTGGTTGACAGTCGGAGAGGTCCCGACCTTGAACAACGCTAGTTACGTTTTGGGAAAACGCTCTCACCCCACATCATGAGTGTTTCCTGGGATCGAGGGTATATAAAATGGACTTAATGATTGCTATCGCCATGAGTTCGGACTTAAAGGGTTTGTATAGAGAAGGAGTAGGTTGTATTTCAAGTATATATATGAGCCAAATCGCCCAGTTCAGGATCACTGATCCAACATCTCGAACATTACCGGTCGTCATCTGAACTTTGAGCCCTCTCGAAGCCAGCAAATCATGTCCTCAAAGCCACACATTCTAGTTGTTCTCACTTCTCACCAGCCTGGCTGGTATCTCGTACGTCTTCCCAACTCCCTTACGCGTCCCAAAATTGCAACATCCCGCTCGGAGCCCGCATTCCCCCAACATGACCTCTAACTCACCCGCCATAGCCCGAACTAGCCCACCCCTTCGAAATACTCGCTCCTCACTGCTCCATCACAATCGCCTCTCACCTCGGCGGCGAAGCACCCATTGACCAATCCTCCATCTCAGCCTTCAAAGACGATGAAATCTCCTCCAAGTTCCTCAAGGAACAGCAGTCTTTATGGATGCATACCGTCAAGCTAGAAGAGCTTGTTGATAAAGCCGAGCAGTTTGATGCTATCTTCTATGTTGGCGGCTATGGACGTAAGTCCCCCAACCTTCCCCCCTGTTTTTACACTTTCGTCCATGGGTTCGGAGACTTCGAGAAATCAGCTGACAACAATTCCTTCCCAGCAATGTTCGACCTCGTCTCCTCCCCCGCCTCCACCACTCTTCTCCTCCAGTTTCACGCCTCCCATAAACTCATCTCAGGGATCTGCCATGGACCAGCAACTTTCTCCCGTCTTGTGCTCCCTGGAACAAACACTTATTTGCTAGCTGGCCACAAAGTCACCGGTATCTCGAATACAGAAATAGAGATGTTGAAGGAGGCTTCGGGAGTAGAGGAGCCGTTTAGTGTTGAAGATGAGTTGAGGAAGGCGACGGGTGGAGGGTATGTGAAAGCGGAGAAGCCGTTTGAGGGAAAGGTGGTGGTTAGTAAAGTGGACGGGAGAGTCGTGGTTACGGGGCAGAATCCAGGGAGTGGGTTGGGGCTGGGAAAGGCGATTTATGAGGCGCTATTTGGTAAGGCTTACGAGTGATTTGGCAGATGACTTTTTGGGGGAGGTATAGTTGATGGGTTGAGATGTGGGGTCGCGATGATATTTGGATTCGAGCTCTTTCTAAGATCGTTTTCAGCAAATAACTTGCCAAGCTTTCTGAAAAAACTTGATGCCAATATTGATGTTTCATAACTATCCCAAGTCAGATTGGAAAAGCCCATAGAAAGGTAAGCCTACCAACGCCCATGACCTCCCCAAAGGAATACAATCATCTCGCAGTATATCACTTCAGTTCGCGTCCTCACCTGGTTTTCCCCTCCGTCATTTCCCGGATTGAATCCACTCATTCTCTCCTGCAGAAGCCCTTCTATAAAATACTAATAGGGCAAGACATCCTATCTTTTGGTTCATTTTCGCCTTTCTGTCTCTCTTAAATGCATCAAAAGCCGAATTGGATCGATAGTCATAAACAGCATCCGCGCCATAACTCGTGAAAAATTCGAGATTACGAGGATTGCATGTCATGACGATCTTGGAGCCCGCAAGCTTCGCCAACTGTATCGCATATAATGATGCGGCCGTCGAGCGCGCATATACCAGGATCGTCCTTTGATCCTCGGTGGGCGCGTCGAAACACTCACTGGGGTTAGGCCACGGTATATCCAGCTTAGTGTATAGACCTTACATAGCCGTTACGGTGGATATTTCGTACGTCGCAGCTTGGTGGTCTGTGGTTTCTATGAGAAG
>Ga0182030_10025013_pt1 | contig 10913 bp, 11 predicted proteins | sample 812S3MmetaG_FD_121299 | JGI IMG/M metagenome (GOLD analysis project Ga0182030, IMG submission 121299) | Permafrost microbial communities from Stordalen Mire, Sweden - 812S3M metaG (Illumina Assembly) | ecosystem: Environmental > Terrestrial > Soil > Wetlands > Permafrost | place: Sweden... | reverse complement strand
CGTACAAGTTCTCTTGCCTCTCATCCTCGGGGCGATTCTTGCCTCACTCTTCGTTTATTGGCAATATATGATGGCCCCAGGACGACATATAGCCCGAGTGTTCCCCTTGCAAAGGCCGACCATTCCATGGCATCTGATTGCCACTCGTAATATAGGCCTACTCTTCTACATCAACTTTGCGACCGGCATGGGTAAGCTCTAACCCGCTCGATCTTAAATTTGGCATCGAAACTAACGTTCCTCAGCAATGACAGCAGTTCTCTATTTCGTCGATATTTATTTCGTCCTAGTGAAAGCCTATACCCCAAGTAAGGCAGGCATACAACTCCTCTACTATACCCCCGGAATAGGAAGTAAGCACTCCTCCCCTCCCCCAAAATCCCACCCCTTAATCCCAACCAGTTGGTGTCTACCTCGCAATGTTCATGTGCAACATCTATCCCCGGCAAACCTTCCACCCCCTATTTCTTGGAAGTATCATCGAAGCAACCGGTATCAGCGTCCTCGCCTACGCTTTGCACATCGGCCACATTCCAACCATATACGGCATGATGGGCCTCACAGGCTGCGGTACCGGTCTCCGCTTCATGCCCATATCTCTTCACGGCATCGGCTTCTTCCCCAACAATATCACATCCGTAATCTCTATGATGTCGTTCGCAGTCCCTTTCGGCGGCACCATATCCATGACTCTCATGGGTACAGTTTTCAATAATAAAGCAGGGAGACATGCGTCCTCGAGCTCGACGTCGATACAGCAAATTGAGGCTTTGCCCCCTGAGATGCAGGGATTGGTGAGGGATGAGGCGAGGGCGGGCGTGGTGTGGGCCTTTGTGGCGATCGTGCCGTTAATGTGGTTGTGTGTTGTGGCGGCAGGGGCGTTAGGGAATGTGAGAATTACGAGGCGGGCGGTGGTGGATGAAAAGGGGAATAGGGATTTCAGTGAAAATGTCACTGATAGTGTGTTTTTGGTGGGGTTACTAAGGAGGATGGGGGGAAAGAGGAAAGAGAAAGTGGAGACGGGTCAAGAGGTGGAGGTGCAGACGTCAATTGACAATGGTAATACGGTTTAAATGGCCTTCGTTATGATGGTGGTGAACACTTTCCATTCCCTTTATTGCGCCATTCACTAATAACATCTATATAGCTCACTCGAATCAAAACCCGAACATTTCGAAAAACTGAATCATACAATTTACACACCCCCACACAAAGAAAACGCTTTTAATTCCAACCACATAACTCCTAATCCTCCCTAATACTGAAAGCCCCCCCTCCCCCCTTTCACCTCCCACCATACCCTGGATACCAACTTCCCCCATCCGTCCCAGTCCCAGTTCCACTGTACATCCCCGCACCGCCCTCATATCCACTACAACCCTCTCTACTCCCAGCCGCCACATACCCAACATTATCCCAGGCCCCGTCTCTCGAACTCTGTTGTTGCCATCGTTCCATTGGTGTCATGTCTCTGGCAGTTCCAGTGTTCCTCACTGTTGCAGAGCTTGCGCTAGTGGTGGGGGTAGAAGAGGAGGGATTTTGGATTTGAGACCAGGAAGCGTGGGAGGTGGGCCAGGTTCGCTGGACGGGGCTGAAGTCTTGAGTCTGGGGATGGTGGTGGGGCTGGTGAGTGTTAGTGGGAATTTGTGGGGATTGGAGGGATGGGGAGAGGAAGGGAGAAGGGAGGGGAAGGGGAGACGTGCTTGAGTAGGTGGTGATTGGCTTTTGGATGGCATTATGGGAGGGGGTCGGTAGGTTGTTGTCTGTGGTTTATGATGAGTTCGGGGTAGGGTCGAGGGTGGTAGTAAAGCACGGCAGATTCTTGGTGGGAAATCTCGACCAGTGCAGAGGAGGATGCAGTGCTTTACTAAAGAGGTAGCAGGAACGAAGTTTTGAAAGAACGAAGTGAAGATATGAAGTCTTCATGTTTGCCAGAGAATAAAAAGGGAGTCTTATACACTGAACTGCATTTCCAGCTTGAGTAACCATGATTCCTCTGCCTTGAGAATGTTTGGTACTTTTGCGTTAATGACGGGTTTCACAGAACTTGCCATTGGCTCTCAGCAAAATGCCCTATCATGTTTTGAAGTCCTATATGAGTGGGTGGAGGCCTAGCGGGGTTGTCAGGCTCGGTTTCCAAGCCAAAAATAATTGATAGTGAGCGGCCAAAACAAGTGGCTATGTCTTAAATATTCCCAGATTGCGAGCACATGAAGTGGTTCACCATGATTGCTTGCTTACGCTCGTATCTTGAAATGGAATCTTATCTAGAGGGGAGGGAAGAGGAGGGATGACAACCCGCAAAATGGGAGAGACCCCTGCTGTTGAGCCCAATTTATGTGGAGATAGAGGGAAGAGAGATGGATGTATGGGGTCCGAAACCCTGGACACAAGAAACATGACCCAGGGGCTTTGGTCCTTTTGCAAATCGATACCGCTCAGACGTGACCTAGTGAGTTCTCAGATCGCGCGAAAAGGGAGGCTTAATTGACTAATTGACTTGTGTCGTTTAGAGAACCCGAGCCCGAACAGCAACATACGCGTTGGTCTTGTTGGGTGTATCGTATATTTGGTACTTTTGTCACCCCTGTCAGTTGTGGCGTCGTGCGGAAGCGTCCCCCGCCCCTACTCTTTAAAAGCTCGTCATCAGAGCCTTCAAAACGCGCTAAACAAGACCAATACTAGTAACAGTAGCGAGTATGATTGCCCAGCTGCGGATCAGCCTCATGAGAAGTTTGTACAACGCAGTATGGTACTTTTGTCGCTGTGGCGCCTATGAGAAATGTGATCTAACTCAATTCAGCCACGGTTTTAAAAAGCGTCCGCCGTGGTCGCTGAATTGAGTATAGCTACTAGCATTATGCAAGCTGCACCCCAACGCCTAGGTAAGAATCTAGGATCCTTGTCGGATCGCGACTTGGTCGAAGTCGAGTTTCCTCAAGACAGGAAAGGAAGGCTTCACACATCCTAAACATCTCTATCTGAATTCTACTCACCCATTCCCATCTCGATTTGACGTTTGTTGAACATTACTTTTGATACTCATCTTTGACAATCATGGATCAGGCTCCAGCCTCGTCGGCAATGGCTCCGCCAGAATTACCACAAACCAAGAAAGCACGTCGCTATACCAAAGATGAATGGGAGTCCCACAAGAACTTCATCTTTGAAATGTATCCACGGATGACATCGGAGGAGATGGTGAAGTCGCTCCTCGAGCGAAGCGGATTCTCTATCACGTAGGTTTATCCAACTTCGTCAGCCTGACCAATGTTAACAATATCATAGAGTGAGACAACTGAAGCGTAAGGTAGAAAGTTGGGGTCTGGACAAGAATGTCAAATCCCTTGAGATGAAACAGATATCAAGGAAACGACAACGACGGCAGGCACAGGGGAAGGCCACGGACTTCCGAGTTAGAGGGTACCCTGTGATAGATGAAAAGATTGATCGCTGGATGAAACGAAATCCAACCAACCATCCAATCTTGCCATACCCGGGTATGAGCTCTCGTAAGTACTTACAGCAGTCATATGGCTGTCAGAAATTTAATCCTTCTTAGCTGCTCTAACTTCGCCAACTATATCCGCTATCAGCTACAACACCCCTTCTGAAATACGTCCTCTCTCACCAAATGTACGCATGGATGGGATTACTATGCTTGAATCATTCCTGCAAATCAGCACTAGCCCACGTCCCGGCCTTCCTCTCTCCATACCATCAACCGCCATTGCACTTCTTGATGGCCCTATTCAATCAAGCCGTTTTTATCAAGACCTAGACGGCTTGCAACAATTCATTGGGGCCGAGGACTCCGACTTCGTGGGTCAAAGTCCAGCTCCTTTCACTGTACCTTCATCGCCTGTCGCCTTGGAAAGACAAACACCATCAGCTCAGCCCATGCCGATTATGCAAATAAGAAATGCTCAAATTGATCCCCAGTTAGGTCAAAGCATGGGACTCGGTCTACCTTCAAGCGCTCCAAAGAGCAGGTATCTAGAAAAGGAGGAAATGGACCTCCGCCAGCGACTAGACGCATTTTTGAATCAGCTTAGCCCGACCCACCCAGCGGCTTTAGATACCCTTTGCCGACTGGTTTCGGTATATACCAACCAGGGAAGATATCGGACCGCAGAAGTAAATTGCAAACAACTCGTAGAAAGAAGTAGGATAGGATATGGTAAGGACGATCATCGCACTTTACGAAACATGAGCACATTGGCAATGATCCTTCGATTCCAGGGCAGAATCAAATCATCAGTAGCACTTTCCCGGGAAATCCACATCAGTGCATTGTCAAATTTTCCACCACCAAAGGTTGTGTCATATATCAAGTGTGAACTAGCCCTCGGTCTATGCCAATCAGGTGATGAGGCCGCAGCGGAGCTACTGGTTCGAGAGTCCCTCAGGGCTATAAGTTCTGTACTAAGACCAGATGACGAGCAGGTACTCCGAAATATGAGTGACCTAGCATACGTGCTCGAGCGAACTGGGAAATGTGATGAAAGTGTGAAAATTATGAGGGAAGTGCTGATAGCGACGAAACTGTCTCTAGACCTTGATGACTCCTATGTTCGAATAACTAAGTATAACTTAGGCCGTGCCTTGATGAAACAACAAAAGTTTTTGGAGGCAGAGGCTATTATAAGAGATGTCTATGAGGAGGACACGAAATACCTGGGAAATGAGCATCCGGATACTCTCCGGAGCAGAATTCTGCTCGCCCATGTTCTTGAAAAGGAATGCCGTTACGATGAGAGCGAAGCGATACTCAACGACGTTATCCCACGTTCATCCAGAGTTCTGGGGCCACAACATCCTCAAACCTTAATAGCCAATACTGAGTTAGTCTACGTACTGTCTGGTCAGGCGCGGTTTGCCGAGGCAGAAAAATTGGGGAGAGAGACTACCTCGCTGTGTGAACAGGCGCTCGGGTTTACTATTCCGACGACATTTTATAGCTTTCAGGCCCTTGGGCAAGTTTTCCGCGACCAAGGCCGTTTCGAAGAAGCCCTGAACTTGTTGGGAAAGGCATTAAAAGATGCCGCTGATGATTTTGGACCCAATAATTCTTTCACAAAGGCATGCTCAGATAACTATATAGCGATACTTCAAGAGAGAGAAAGCTCAGGAGATGTAGCCACAGGACCAGACGTGGTAAGATGGGATGCAATGGACTGCACGGACAAAGTGTAGTGAGAACCGAAATGATTACAGGTATTTAGGAATTTGATGCACAATTCGAGAACCAAAAGCTTTGTTTGAAGTTGGTATACTGCCGCCAGTTCCAGCTCATTCCACATAGCTTTTAGCATGCACTGTAGTTAGCTGATCCTTCAAGTATCGATCTGAAAGCAAAAGTCGTGGGCTGCTTTCAATATTATCACCTTGTTCTAGATCGATAAAACGGCCAAAAATTTTCAAGTCCTCGAGCATCAACGTCTTAACAATCATCATTAGTCAGTGCCAAGTAGCACGAATTCAGGATCTAATTTCGCACAATGAAAAGGCTACTTGCATTACCTAAATTTCAATATGCAATTTATGATCTATGTCTTGGACTCGATCTGCGGCAAGCCACCAGCAGGGATGTTTTGTTTGCTTCGAATCTTAAACTCGAATGTTCCCGTAAAACAATCTACTTCGAGGTTTTTCCAGTATCTTTGCTTACGAGCAATTCTCAGTGATATCAACCCAGTTGGCAAGGGTGTAATCATACTAGTGCCTTCTAGCACATCGTCGCGGCTTTTCAAAGCCTTATATAAATAAGGCCATTCCTCTTCATAACTTGTAAAAATCCAGCTCCCTGCACATTGAGCGAACTTATGGTCCCCTTTTCTAGTCATCATGAGCATTTTCAATACCATGGACGAGGCCACTGCGGCTCTCGTCATCCAACTGCAGATCGAGGACAGCGAGCAACTCTCTAGTCTCTGCAAAGGGAAAACCAAAGGAAAAGAAGGCGATATTTCGGACTCACAAATATCATTTGAGCTTTACCAGGAGGATCTTCAACGAAATGCCTCTGTCATCAAAGATCGACAGATGACGAAAAGTATTGCCCAAGCATGTCAGACCGATGGCGATATGCTCGCAGCGTCCTTGTCAGAAGAGCAAACGGCGGCGAATGACCGCGAAGCAGCTTGTATAATTGGCGAAGTTGCTATTCCACTTACGATCGAGCCGTGGACGATCACAGCAGAAGAGATGGATGAAGAATTATTGGCCGGGCTTTCTGCTCTTTATGTGTCCGTACCTGAGGAGGCTCAGGATGTTGACGGTGAATGTGAAGAAGCTGAATCATCCACTTGGGCACCTGCTAGGACAGCATTGAGAGCTGCTGATCGGCGATGTACTGCATGTCAAGAGGAAGTTAGGTTCTTCGATATTGCTCGTGTTCCTTGCGATTATGAGTATTGCAGGGACTGTCTTCGAGGTCTATACCAAGCTTCGATGACAGACGACTCTTTATTCCCTCCTCGATGTTGCCGATAGCCGATTACCTCTGGTGGTGTCAGAATCTTCTTGACATCAGACCTCGTGCGTCAGTATGAAGAAAAGAAGGTCGAGTACGATACGCCCAACCGAACCTATTGTTCTAATCCTTCATGTTCCTCTTTCATTCTTCTAGAGGGCATCACGAATGATCGAGCTACTTGTCCAGATTGTGGAACGATAACATGCACAATGGAATGAGGATCGACTCCTTAGCCGCGCACGTCAAGTCGTGGCACGACAACCAGTCCAAGCGAATCTTCCCCCAGCCCAAGTCCAGATCGCGGCAGCCGTACAGAACCTGAGGAATAGGCATAATTGTGATCATGAGAGTTGGCAGTATGTTAGGGGTCAGCACCAGTGCGAGGAGTGTTATCATACATTGCCTTCGTATATCTTTGAGTGCCGGACTTGTAACATTCAGGCTTGTAACCATTGTATGAGGGTGGGAAAGAGAATAGAAGAGTGGTACTGGCAGGTATAAAATAAGTAAGCTATCCACTCTACGGCTTTTGTCCTTTAATGCAAAGCATATGCCTTGCAACAATTGTGTGTAGTATTCTTAGATCATTATTATTTTACCTCCTAATTACGGTGAAGACGGCTGTGTGTGTTTCTAAGCAACTTCTGTAGTGCTCTGCCCCAGTGTGACCATACACGTTCCTCGATTCACCTACTTTGCAGTTGCCCCTGATCCCAAGCGTGAAGGGCTGACTCTCCTTGCATCTAGGTGGAAATTCAGTGCGCTGACCGAAGCACTTGGCAAAAACACTGGTTTTCAACTTGCACTATGGTATTACAAGGGGATGAACTTCCAAAGAGGAAATGTAAAAAGACGAAAACTGAGGAAAGGGGATGGGAATTGTCGTTCAGATTATGGAGTGTAGAGCGGAAGAGAAAACTTGAGGCTCAGTGTTTTCTATGAATGAGCTTACCAGTATCTAGCGTAATGATCAGGATGCAAAGATCTTACAACAAGATCCATATTCCATCTAAGTCAAGGCAAACATCGCGCCAAAACTTCGTTCACTGCAACATTACCCGCCTTCAAAGCCGCTAATTGGAAATTTCTAGTGCATAAGCTCGCAACGTTTATGGGGCCTTTAGTGAGAATGTCGTCAAAAGTTCAGGTCTCGTCCACTAATCTTTAGCGCAATGTGTTTATTGTGTAGCAGGAAAATGGCATTCCCTCCCGCCAAATGTTGCCGTTTACATTTTACAAGTATCCCACTTTATTAGCGCATTTCGCCGGGGCTACCCGCTTGAGCCTCAATTGTTCCGCTTTGCCTCATATAGTAATTCTGGACGACACGTTTTCTCTTCCAATACTCCTGCTATTGAAAAGCCCTTCCTTGCTCTCGTATTTTTGCTCCTATTCCAATTATTACAAAAGTCCGTTATGGAGCTTTCCCCCTTTGTCGAGGACCGTTTCCGTGGTGATCTGCTAATTGATTCTTTCTTTTAGAATTGATCTATCGACTTGTTGTCTCCTCTACCATAAGTCCTTCAATCGCTCTCCATGGTTGTATGGCATGATACTCACATATCTTCGAAGACTTCCATCCACCACAGCCTTGACATCACTCCCCTTTTTTGTCAGTAGGAATTCATTCCTTAAACCCTCATCTACTTAATTGATGGCTAACATATTGTTTCAGCTCTTTCGAATCGTAAGTGGCATCCTCCGAGACTGAGATTGAAACATTGTTCTCGACGAGGATAAGTAGATATAGACGAGGCAGTCCAGCCAACTGGCTATCTGCAAGGCGTTGTTCACGTTTCCGGGGTTTTAACAAAGGCGACGAATCAACATCATTTATGAGAGCATAGAAAACCGGAAGAAAGACATGGTAAAATTATCAGTGACGATCATTATTATCGTTGGACTCGTAAATATCGTCATGGGACGTCGTTTCCGTCGGCGTTCTCCCCTTGTTTTGCGGCCACCTGGACAGATCTTAAACCTTCACCTCTAATCTCGAATTCCACAGCACCCTCCAGTCCTGGACCACTAGGAGCAGCATGAGGCGCAAATACAACTTTCATCCATCGCCGCCATTTTCTCAAAATAGGCTCACCCCTCTCATTCTCTTCATCTGCCACTAACCCTGGCCCGTATACCGGTCTCTTGATCAATGCTATTCTGCACGCAATTTGGGTCGTCCAGATTAAGCCCAGACTGGGGGTTTTGAGATTCTGGATAGTAAGATGAGAAGGATGCGGATCATCTCCCCATCCTGTGAACCACCTTTGTTGATGATCAAGTGACATGGAATCTGTCGTAGTAGCTGGAGTTGAAGCTGGAACGTTCAGACCTAATTCCACAGCCGCAGAAATGCTTGACATTGGCGGTGCCATTGAACTAGACTGCATTCCGCCACTTCTTCGTGCAAGGGGACTGCTCTGTGTAGCTCTTTGGAGTATTGGACTACTTCCGCCTCCACCCGAAAAACGATCTGCAACTTGATTCGCAACCGCAATCGCGATATTCTCTTTCCTAGCAATATCTCTAAGTAGTTGACCTAATTTCACCAATTCTGAACTTCGTTGTGCCATATTCGCCCCACTTGTTTGTCCCGCCGCATCCCCTGCTCCAGGACGCTCAAATTCAGCGCGGTAATTCGCCGCAACCGAGTCTAGTATTATGAGCCGTATGCCATGCCGTTGAATTGCAACAGGGACTTGAAAGCGGAGGATATGGTCCTGGGATTCGAGATCAGGCGTTACTATACATTTGACTGAGTCGAGAGTAGGCTTGGGATCTGCGGAAAGGAGAGCTGGATGCGTGCGCAGAAGTTGAGAGAGGCGCGTCGTGGGAAGGGCGCTTTCGGTCGATATATAAAGCGTATTGCTGGAGACGCCTCGAGGAGAGGGTAATTGCGCAGATAGGAGAAGGGTCAAGAGGAATTGGGTTTTGCCAGCGCCACTGAGTACCGTTAGATTATGAGTAATGAGACCAAAGAGCACATACCTTTCTCCAGTTACTTCTGTGATATATCCAGTAGGAATACCACCTCCCAAGGCGCGGTCGAGTTCGTCGTCGAGGGTGCTGATTGTATTCCACGAATTTATGATATCCTTTCCCGACTTTTTCAAAGAATGAGGAGAGGTATGCCTTTCACCTTCTGCATCCTTCACACCTAGATCTATCTGCAAAGCTTCAAGAATCGCATTGCTCAGCCTTTTCACGTCCAGAGGTGGCAGTTGAGCCCGTTTCGCAACCTCAAGACAATCAAGTGTAAGGAGATCGGCTGTAGTGATTTGGTTCTTCTCAAGTGACGGAAGAAGTCGTACATATTTTTGAGTAGGGAAGCCGGGTAGAACAGCGGTAAGGTCTGTCATGGAGGCATTGGGGAGGTTGCGCTGGGAGAAGACGCGGGGTTGAACCTTCGACGCGCTTTGGAAGATTCGCTATCACGTGACTCTATTTATAAGCTTACTCGTAAATTCTACTATGTAGTAACTTAGGTTTTGGATTCATTTCTTAGGTGCCTTTCTCATCCCTTCTTTTCTAGCCTGGAGCTGGTGACTACAAAGGTAGCTGAGCTTTATAATTATGTTAAGCTTTTCGGATGACCCCTGAGTGGTGCGCGTGGGACAAAGAATTCTATATAAAATAAAATAAATTTCTTTAGATAGAAGTCTGTATACCCAACCTAAATAGCAATTTATTACTGCTAGTAACGTCCATTTGATCATCGGCTACATCTCTGTCTTAAGGTACCTACCATACCTCACGTCACTGTTCCACGTGACCCCAATAGCATTAATCGGGCCTACCTACGACTAGGACTTAGCACGCGTTGAAGTAATAATTATATATTCGAATAATTAAAGTTACTTTTACCTATTTTTAACCCTAGTATTTCTTCCAGCAACTGGGCACTTTGGATCCCGAGAAAGCCTTGGGCGCCCTGAACTGTGCGAATCTCCAATGAAAGGATGACAAATTTACTTTGTCATGCAGCTACAACTAGGCCGCATCGCTGCCAGCCTTATCTCGACATTATGTTGATGAGATGACACATGATTATTCTTTATTCCCTTATATAAGATAATTTCCGACCCCGACAATCCAGGAGCGAGGTTCTTACGCCAAAAGCCTTCCTCTCATATCAAACAGCCTCTCTTGCTGCTGAGACTCACTATTGCGTCGTCTGCGTTGCGGGCGGCTCAAAGTGGAGCACATGCCGAACGTCTTCAAGCGCATCTTCGGAAAGAAGAGGGATAAGATTGCCGAAGCCAAGGGCGGGGATGAGAGCGATGCTAGAGAGGCCCTGGAGGCGTCAGCTAGCGACGGCATTGGGCCGCTGAATGTCCGTGACGACTGCGGAGGGGGCGCCAGCGGAGTCGATCTCATCTTTGTCCATGGGCTCCGCGGCTCTCGATTAAAGACTTGGTCGAGTGGGACGTCTTCT
>Ga0182030_10025012_pt1 | contig 10914 bp, 15 predicted proteins | sample 812S3MmetaG_FD_121299 | JGI IMG/M metagenome (GOLD analysis project Ga0182030, IMG submission 121299) | Permafrost microbial communities from Stordalen Mire, Sweden - 812S3M metaG (Illumina Assembly) | ecosystem: Environmental > Terrestrial > Soil > Wetlands > Permafrost | place: Sweden... | reverse complement strand
TGAGGCCTAGGGCATCGCGCCCCCCCGACGTTCGTCGACCCCATAGTATGTCCCGCGGAAGCATCAACCGCCGGGATCTTGGCACTCGCGGCAGCGCGATGGCCTTAGTCCAATCCCAACAGTTCACTGCTAAGATAACCCCTTGATTCTTAAGGGGTTTTCTTATGCCATCTATCTATTGTGCTAATTTTGTGCTACGGTTTGGGAAAGTACACCGGAGGCACACATGGGAAGTCCAGTCATCACGATATTCGTCCGCCACTCCGTCAACGCCAAAGACGGGAAGCCTTGTAAGTATGCGGATGATGAGTTCTCCCGCCGATGCAATTGTCGGAAGCACTTCCGCTGGACTCAGAACGGGGTCCAATATCGCCGCAAGGCCGGGACTCGCTCATGGGAGGAAGCGGAAGAGACTAAGCGCCAACTCCAGGATGAATTGGGAGGGTGCACACCGGAAACGAAGCCAGAAGATAACGTCCAAATGGTTGCCGACGCCGTTGACCTTTTCATAAAGGACAAGAAGGTCCAAGGTATTTCGGCTGGCGTCGTGTCCCGCTATAAAAGTGAATTGGGACGCTTCCAAACCTACTGCGAAAAAGAGAACGTGTTCACGGTCGCTCGCATCACGCGAGAGTTGCTCACGGGGTACGCGGCGGGGTGGGAAGAGCACTACCCGTCCAGCAACACGCGGGCGTCAGTGCGAGAGAGGCTCCGTAGCTTCCTGCGCTATTGCTATGAGTGCCGTTGGTTGGACCGCATACCAGCCGTGCCCAAAGTCGATGCGGTTGAGCCTCCCACACTCCCGCTCACGGAAGAGGAGTACACCCATGTGCTTGCTACCATCGACTCAGTAAGGCCCTTGCGCTTCGATGCCAAGGGTGTTACTCGGCTGCTAAGCCCGGACACCAAGAAACGTCTACGGGCATTGATTCAACTCATGCGGTGGAGCGGACTTGCGATACAGGATGCTGTGAAGATTCGCAGAGCGGACATCATCCATGAGGAAGCCAGAGGCATGTACCGCGTGGTGACCGCTCGGCAAAAAACCGGGACTCATGTGTCAGTACCCATTCCCAGCGAAGTGGCGGAAGAGATTCTTGCAGCTCCGTCACCCAATCCCGAGTACATCTTTTGGAACGGCAAGAGCAAGAGCCGTGCGCAAGTGACTATGTGGGGAGGCCGGTACATGCGCCCGTTGTTTGAGGCTGCCGGGGTGCGCTCGGGGCACATGGTTAGTCACAGGCTCCGGGACACCTTTGCAGTGGACCTGTTACAGAAGGGCGTCCCGATGGAGGAAGTCAGCAAGCTACTCGGCCATGAATCAATCAGGACCACGGAAAAGCACTATGCAAAATGGGTCAAAGGACGGCAAGATAGACTCGATGATCTGGTAGTCGGAACGTGGAAGGCAAGCTAGGCTTTTAAGCAAAAAAAAAGTGCCCACCAGACCCCTGTTGAAAGGGTTTGGTGGGCATTGTTACTTGATCCGGTTTTCAATGAGGAAGCGTTCGAGTACCGCGCGGGGAATGCGCAGCGTCCTATACTGCCTCTTGAACCTTCCCTCTGGACTGCCAAGGTCGATGACTCCGCTGATCTTGCTAAATTTCCGCATCACTGTATCTGTGCTGACCTTCAATATGCTGCTGACTTCAGCAGGTGTTAAGAACTCTGAGAATGTCGCCAAATTACCTCCTCAAAAAGAAGAGGCCGCATCCCGAAGGAGCAGCCCGTGTGGTCTCGAATTGTGATGGTCGCTAGATGCCGGTTAAGGTCGCCAGCGGGGATTCTCTTTTCCGCTCATGCTTTGTCACGGTCGTAGACCTTCGCTGCGAGTTTCCGCAACTTGCCCAGACGATTCGACGCGGCGGGATCACTGGCCCGTAATGCTGCCCAGCGCCGTCGCAGTTCGCTCTTGAATGCCTCTACGCAGGGAAAGCAGATGCCCTGACCGTGCTCGCATTTCGTAAAGTGAATGGTCAGGAGCACTTCCTTCGCCGTCGCGCCCGCGTCGAGTAGTACCACGCCATAGTCCACGCTGCATTGTGGGCATGTGAACGCGCTGGCATCGTCTGTATGAATCAGTGCGAACGGTTGGGATAGATGGCCCGATGAAACAAGATGGGAACAGAGTTCTGTCATGCGGCACGCTCCAAAGGAATGTTGAGTGCAGCGAATTTGCCGGACAGTTCTACAGGCTTGCGGGCATCGGATACGCGACTCACTTACGCAGCGGTCCTTTCTGTTTCACAGAGGAGCGGGGCGACACACGAAGATTGCTCTTGCGAAAGTCGAGTCCAGGAATGATCTGCTCCGCATAGACGCCGTAATCCGCGCCGATGATGAACGCAGAAAGCAGCTCTCGGAAAGGATTACGAATAGGACCTATAGGCCGATAGAACATGGGAACATTCGGCGCACGGTCGATCTGCCATTCCTCTACGATGATTCGTGCTTCGTCCTCTGCGTCGATGGTCAGCTTTACGCCGTGGAGTATGATTTCTGCTTTGCGTTTGAAGGGACTCATTCACCCGCCTTCGCTGCCTGCTCCATCTGCTCATGCAGGACTGTGGCTGCGTGCTCGAACTCAGTTACCGCCTTGAATGTGGTGTGGACTGTGGCTGCGATTGTGGCCTTACGTGCCTTCGCAAGTGCAATGCGCTGGGATGCGGCCTTGGCATTCTGAAACCTTTGAAAAGACGCGACGGAATTAGACCGTTGCGTGGAAATGTCGCTCAAAATGTTGCTCTCCTCTGTGGGGTAAGTGACAACCGGGCTGGGCACCCGTGAGAGCGTGCCCAGTCACCAGTTAGTTGCTTAGCTTGCCGCCTGTTGAATGCTGACCAGGGGATTCGGTGCGCCACTCATGACAATGGAGGTTCCGCCAAGGCGTGTGTACAAGAAAAAACCGATCTCCAAAGTATCCATATAACGCTCGTTCAAGCGAACAATGGTCGGCTGCCCATCCGTGCGCAACAGGTACGCGGCGGACGGGTCACCAAACAGAATCGGCTTCGCACTCGCACCCATGTTCGGAAGCGACTGGTTCAGCACAACCTTAAAGCCCAGCAACTTGTCGAAAGGACCATCCTGCGCGGGGTCGGGAGTGAACAGCGGACGCCCGTAGTTATCCTTGACGCCTACGAGGTAAGCACGCGTCGCAGAATTGAGCTGCCAGACCGCTTTTGGACCGGTATAAGCCGGGTCCAAAGCGCCGTAGGCAGCCGTCAAGTCATCCCATCCAAATCCGGCTGCAAGTGACGCCGTGGTCTGTCCCACTACCGCGCCCGCATTCATGCCGCCCGCCGTCTGGTTGGGCAGCGTGGTGCCCGCGCCGTCAACGCCCAAAGTGACACTTTTCTCCATCCCTCTGGCGTAGCGCAATCCGAACGCATAACGAATCCAAGAATCCAGATCGAAACTGGAGTCTTCGAGTTCCTGAACTGAGACTTTTACAAGCCCTGCGGAGACGGTGTCCACTCCAACAATCTTGGAAACGAAGGCCGGATCAGTCTCAGGCGGGGTGCTCGTGCCTTGGGTGCCCAGGAGCGTAAAGGAATTGCCGGTGTCGTTCGCGAGCGAGACCTTCAAAGGAGCACCATTATTGTCCGTGACACGCTGGCGCACGAGTGTAGCAATCGGGCCATAGAATTTCAACGCGGCGATAAGTTCCGGGTTGAACATTTGCGGAATCAAGGCCCCGCCTGTAGCGTCCGAAGTTGTCAATAGGTCGCGCTGTTCGCTGTTCATGCCCCCAAAGCCGGTGCGAGCATACTGCAAGAAAGCCTTGCGGGTGCGCTCATTCTTTTCGTCCTTCGACAGGTTCGTTTCGACGCCACCGTTCGAAGTGCCGGGACGGGCGCTTCGGGTAAAGCTGGCCTGTTCAATCGCACGCGCTTCGAGCAATTCCGCACGCTGAATATCTGCCTCTACCGCTTCGACATCTTTGGCCATCGCATCGAACGCCGTGCGAGATTCTGTAGTGAAACCAGCTGCGCCAATGGCCTGCATGTCCGTCAGAAGTTTGTTACGCTTGTACTTCAATTCTTGCAAAGAAACCATTTGTGTAAAGCCTCTCTCAGGGTCACTGAGGTGTTATGGGTTAGGGCAGGCAGCGTGCTTAGCACGTCGCACGGGTTGGGCAAATACGAAAGGCGGGGACACTCCGTTGTGGAGTAATCACCCGCCTTGGCAGTGAGCTAGATTGTGGTTGTGATCTTTACTTACTACCGATCTTTATCCGCGCCGGAGCGCATAAAGGACTTTCATTCGCAGGCCGTCGCGGGCTTGTACAGCGCAACGTTCACAGCGTGTATCAGTGCAACTCTCAGCACTGCATTGTTCGCAGTTGTCCGCCAAGCACTCGGGGCACTCGCATTCGCAATCGTCGTCTTCGTCTCTGTCGTCATCGTCATCCGTACAGTTAGGATCGTCCGGGTCATAGTTCGACGAATCAGGGTCGCAAGGATTTTCGTCGTCTGCACTGCGCTTGAGATAGCTGCGTAGATTCTTCGGAATGCTGCGAAGCGCAACGGTCGAGTCCGGGTAAGCTGGGAAAGATACGATGCTGATTTCCCCCAGGTCAACGTCGTGCAACGTGCGAATCAGTTGATCGTTGGCATAGGTCCACTCATCTGCATTTTCGCCGGGTCCTAAATTGAACGCGAATGACATAGAGTCCAAATCTCCACGGGAGAGCGCGTCGATGGTGTCGTTCGCAATGGTGCTCTTGCCGGAGAGATTAGCTTCAAACATCAAGCCTTGGTTCTTATCGACTCTCAGCTTCAAAGTACCGGAGAGTGATCTGGCCATGACCGTAGACGCGTCATGCTGACGCAGAAGCAAAACGTCTGGATTTTCTTTCAGCGTGCGGTCGAAGGCAGTGCTCGAAATTATTTCAACGAAACCGCCAAGATTTACTGACTGTTTTCCAAATGGGGCAGCAATCCCCTTGACCGTGCGGCTTCCATCCGCGTTGGTTCTTACTTCAATGACTTGCTTTAGTGCTCTGCGCTCTGCACGAGACACGGGCACAGGTTTCCTCTTTGGCATGGATGTTCCTTTCGGGTGTGTGATCTGGTGGGCCGGGTGTAAGCGGGCGAAGCCCTGCACGGCTGGCGACTCATCGGGAGAGAGTCACCAGCCACGCTTTCCCCCACACCCATTTGGAAGGAAACTTATATCGGGAACAGCATAGATGGTCCGGGGTTCACCGACCGCGAACGCATGAGCGTTCTAGCCATGCCGGAGAGTGCCCATTACCCGTGTACCCAGTCCCGGACTATCCTGCTGTATGCAGAACTCCCGCATTCCAGGTCACGAGGTATTAGCAAGTGACTGGCCGGGACATCTGCAATCTGTGAATCGAAATGAGCAAGGCACACTCCCACGGATGACTAAACTAGAATCAAGCCGCATGAGGGAGTGTGCCCACGAAGGACCCTTTCGGGTCGTCTTGTATTACAAATCTTTCGGGCTGGAATGAGTCACAGCCCGTAGCCCGGTTTACAAAAAGCCTTCCACTTACTTCAGCAAAGTCGAAAATAAAAACGTCGCTGTCACATTGGATGGAAGGGGAACTTCAGCGCACCGGGAAACTATGGGAAGTATCTTCGCAGGGAGACACGAAACAGAGCGCCATGAGCAGCAATCCTCTGATACTTCCCAACCTGCTAAACGTCTGCGCGTATCATTTGCCCAGCAATCTGTGGGAGCAATGCAGCGGGGAGACGTTCAAAACTTGATTCTGGATACAGCAACTTTTGCACCCATGTGAGCAAAACCAGTTCTTTCCCGTCGCCGGTGTTCTCAATCTCGATGCTGAATCGCACAGCCTGCTGTGCGGCGACAGCTAGAAAGTTGCGACCCGCTCTCAGTTTCGGCGCGTCCCTGTCCCGTGCAAGGATGCCTGCGAAGGCAGCGGCGAATGTGTTGACGACACCCTTGCCCGTGACGATCACCTTAACTCGCGGCTTGACGACTGCCTTCATGTGTTGCAACTTCTCATACTCACCACGGGTGACACCGCGCAACGTGTTTGTCAGGGCCACAAGTAGCAGCGTGTGCGCGTGTGACTCTGTAGGCAACTGACCGCCCTTACGAATCGCCATGCCGTGATTTAACAGGCTGGACGCCCAGAGACCGCGCCGGGGGTCTGCGGTAATAGTCACCTGCAAATCATGTTTCGAGTAATCCAACTTTGCCATGTCGTCTCCAATGCGCACAGTGTGCGCGGGTTAGTCTTTCGTTGTGGCAGGGAAGTTAAGCTGTGCGATCTCCCCGAACATCTCCGTAGCTCTGCGGTCGTATGCCAATGCTGCTCTAACTTCCCCTTCAGGTGTACCGGGGAAGGATTTACTCCAGGGTCGTCTACCGCCGCGAACGTGCGCCCGCCAAATGCCGCGTGTCGGGTCGTAAGAGACGCCCTTAAAGCTGGAATGTTTTAACTCTGGTGTCGTGGTCATCCGGGTTGAACGATGCCGCTTGGAGACAAGGTTTCAACTTCGACGCCTGCATAGTTCTTGCGGGTGCCACGGCGGGCGAAGGCTTGTAAGGTATCGCTGTGAATACGAAGGCTCTTCCCGATACGGACGGTATCGAGTTCGCCTCTATCAATGAGATTGAAGATGGTGCGTTGCGAGACCTGCAATGCTGCTGCGGCTTGGATCACCGTCAACAGAATTACTTCAACGGGCTTTGCCGTGGAGTCCGGCTGCATGTGTTTTGGAGCGAGTTCGAGCATGGGACCTCTTTCTCGGCTGGGCCGGTGGGTTGTCGATCTTGGATTGTGGTTGGGGTGGGACTACTGGTGGAGTAGAAGAGCAATACGCCGAACGCGGGCATCCCGCCCGCCGAATCAGTGTGCTGTCCCCTCCTCTATTAACCCAGTTCCCCAAATGTGCCGGATTAAATAAACGAATCTATAAATTCTGCAATGGCGTGCAATAGCGATGTGTTGACAGCAGACCCATGCAGCTAAATCCCCAATGAATACGCGGGGATGAGCGCATTTGCAGGGTATGGCCTGTGCTACTTTCAAGGACATTTATTGAAAACAGAGGGCTTACTGTCGATTCAGAAAACGGGCTGTAAGGATGGACCCAAAAAGGTCAATGGCGAGCGTCTGCCCCTGCCAGCGCCTCATGCTGTGGACGTTCTGCCACTGGTGTTATGCTCCCTGCCCTTGATGGACTTGCGCCGGATGGACACCAGGGACGTAGACCGCCAGCGGTCCAGGTTCCGCCCGATCTGCCGAGGCCCGGTTACCCCGGAAACTCTCAGGATTTTTCTATCGTTTCGAGGAGTACCCCAAGACTGGTATTCCGTAGGGAATCGACACCCTATCGACCCTTTCAGCCCGCCTTCTGTCGAGTTCCTACCCTATGTAGCGTGTTGCTGCCACTGAAAACACCGTCTATTTTATACGAAGCTTTTCGTAGATCATTCTACCTATAACTTGTTTGTTTTCAGCATCGGACCCATTTGACCTGAAAACATCGCAACTGCGGCGGTGTGCTGAAGACTGGGCTGCGTTCCCGACCGGTAAAAAATCGTAAACTATTTAGACCCCCTATGGGGTTCATTCTAAAGGGGTTGGCACACCACGTATCATGCGTCTGATTGTATACGTGGTATTCTAAAGGGGTTATACGCCAGACTCGACCCGTAGACCATGGCAACCGTATGATACGTTCCGCCTGATGTGTACATGATTCGTGTACAGTAGTGTACATGATTCGTGTACACATGGACGTTCACAGCGCCCGCAAGTCGTTTGCCGTCAATGCCGTAATGCGGAGTGCTAAGAACTCCCTTAAGTAAGTAACCAGACCGGTACAAAAACCAAAACCAAAATAGTAATTTCTCTCTAACTCTTCCAGTAGGTTTCTCTTTCTCTCATCGTCTTTTTGTTCGATCTTTTCCCTTCTGTATATCAGCCACAAGAGGCAGAGAGAAAGAAAAGCTATTCGCAAGAATTGCGCCCGTGACAGGCAGGGTGACCGGACCACGTCCAAGTCATGCGGCTGTCGTGTCCCAACTCGTACCCCTGTCATCGTCGCTATCGTCTGGCACGGGGGATGCTGCTTTATTCCGCCGCTGGGATGCCTTGCGGCTGCTCGTGGTCTGTGCAGCGCGTCTGTACTCATCCCAAACCGTAGCGCCGTCGTATGGCTTCCCTTCCGCATCCAGTAGCCAATACGTGCGACCGTACCCATTGTCGGCACGCTCTGACTTGAATAGGCGACAATCATCGGATTCGAGACCCTTGCGGGCTTCGTCGATTTGACCACGACGCAGGCCAGTAAAATGCTGCATGAATTTGTTGGAAATGTATTTCGAGTGCCCCTGTTCCTTGACGCCGCAACGGGCAGCGACCACGGCATAAACTCGCCATTCGTTTTGTGTGAGTGTCAGAAACAATCCGCCCTTGGATGACTCCATGAGCTTCTCTTCTTTCGCCAGTTGGAAAGCCCCGTCACTGATAAGGTGATTCGGGACTGCGAACCATGGGTGTCTACCAGAGAAAACAGACGCCATTACTTCACCGCCCGTGTTGCGTTGGTGGTCTCTAGTGCAAAGTGTGCAGTGGTCATGCTGCCCGCCCGTCTGCCGCGTCAAGGCGTTGCTCACGACTCACACGCTGGGAATGCTTCGCCATCAATCTGGCAATGGTCTCCCTATGAACGTCTGACACGTCCTTACTGCGAACGATCTGGGCACCATCCGCCGCGACAGCTTGCACGATGCGCAGTGGCACTTGGGGTGTCGCTGGGATGAATCCTTTTTTCTTTCTAGGCGGCATAGCTCTCTGTCTCCTGTACCAGTTCCATGGCCGGGTTATATGCCGGGATTAGTTCCACGGCAGTGCGTTCGATGTCTGCCCAGTGCCGATCTACGAATGAGAATGCGGCTTCGATGTCACTCATGGGTCTTTGGTCACGATAGCTTTTGCGTGCCCACTCGCGTACCGCGCTGCGCTCCATCACCCGCATTGACACATCAAAGCCCATCCGCTGCTTTGCCTGTTCCATCGTCGGCAAAGCATTGCGAAAAGACTTCGTCCAGTAGTATTCCCAGTTACGCGCTGCACCGTGCATGTGCTCCAAAAGAGTCATGTAGACGTTTGAGTAATACCTGTGCAGTCGCATGGTCGCAGGTTGCCAGATCGATAACTCGACCAGGGCAGCATCGGGGTGTAGCTTCGATTCGGCCATCACCTGAGAGAGAATCAGCAACGCATACTCTTCAGAGTTCCGTCCCACTCGTTTACGCTTGAACGTCTCACGCAGGAATTGTGTTGCCACGGTACGCGCTGCGCTCGCGTATGTAGCAGTTCTAGGGGTCATGGGCAGCACTGGCAGGATTACGGGTGCCTGAGACGCAGGCGCGGCCTTGTACAGCCCGATACGCCCCTGCACTCGTGCTCTCACTGCCTCATCATTCAACTCTCGCCACGCATCGAACCTATCATTGACAATCGTTTGGTACTCGCTCAGTGTCCCTTTGAATTTTGCAATCTGATTGTCCATCCAGTGCGCGGGCTTGCCTACTTTCGCTGTGCCATTCTTGTGCGCCTGCTGATACTCTGCAAGGCTCGTTAGAGACGTGTCGATGTCTTTTCCATGTACCCAGGTCATCGGCTGGTTGTGCTCTCTGGCAATGCGTTCCTTCGCAGCCTTGGCAGTCTTTTCCTTTGCACCTGCGAGCAGATTGAACGGTCCCCGCTCATCCCATGGGATAAATTCCAGGTAGGGCAGCGGATTGAATTTTGCGAGCAGTCCCGCAACGGGTTGGATAGGATTGCCGTGCTCATCCCACTCAGCAGAGACCATAACTTCCCCGTTCCACTTGCCGCCGCGCCCATCACCGCACACCGCGCCGTAGACTTCAGGAGAAAGGACCGTTGCGCCCTCGTTCTCTTGCTGCCCATAGTCGTTATGCTCGGGGTTGGCAGGTTTCTCGAATGAGACGCGAGATTCCTTTTGCCTACGCAGGTACCGAAGGAATCGCGCCCGCTGCCTGTACGCGAGACTGCGAACAAAATGGAAGTAGCTTTCAGTGATGCGCCCGCGCGTGATGGCCTGCCAAATACCCATGAGTCCTTTTGCTGCGAAGTCGTCCGCCTCCTCCGCTGTGCCTATCCCAGCGAAGCCGCTGTCTTCGTATTCGTACCGTTTGACGATTCGGTATATGTAGCCTTCCGTAGCTTTGAATAGGGCAGTCGCACTCGCAGGTTGGCCATTGACCCATGCGGCGTAGAGACCATTCAACCGCTCAGGTGTCATGTGCTCTCGGCTAATGTCGAAAGAGTCTTCCCGCTTTATCGCGTCTTCGGTGTCAAAGTCTTCGTCTGGGATTGCTTCGCCGTCTTCGCTATCGCGTTCGGCCTGTGCTTCGTTCGCGGCGTTGCTCTCGAATGCGTAGACGTGCGAATCTTCTATTTCATCCTCTCCAAAGTCAATCACTGAATCAAGCACTCTGCCCCCCTTTCCCGTTCCGCTGCGTAGTCCTTTTCTCTCTTCAGTGATGGGAAGGCCGTTACATGCGCCCGCCGTAGCTCGGCTTTGCGTTCGGGGTCCGTGCGGCCTGCTTCGATGCGTTCGGCCTGTTCTCTCCGCTTGGCATCCCTGTGCGTGACCGTCGCCCGCCCTAATGACCCAGGTGGTCTGCCGGGACTCCATCGACGCTCGGCTTTTGCCTTCGCTTCGTTCGCGTCGAAAATGGCCTGTGCGCCTGTGCCATGCTTGGCAGTTAGTAGACGCAACACAAGTGCGGCTATATCGAAGCCGAGCACCCATTCAATCGTTTCGGTATGAACTGTCTGCTGGGACTCGCTAACGATCTGGATGCACTTCCACGCCGCTGCATAGTGGCAGGGGCTTCCGTCGCGCTTGTCTACCTTGACCACTTTCAATT
>Ga0182030_10025010_pt1 | contig 10914 bp, 8 predicted proteins | sample 812S3MmetaG_FD_121299 | JGI IMG/M metagenome (GOLD analysis project Ga0182030, IMG submission 121299) | Permafrost microbial communities from Stordalen Mire, Sweden - 812S3M metaG (Illumina Assembly) | ecosystem: Environmental > Terrestrial > Soil > Wetlands > Permafrost | place: Sweden... | reverse complement strand
GTCAGCGGCCCGAGCGCGCCTTACTGGGTCGAACTCGTGTGGAATGCGAGTGCGGGCACGTTCACCGGATACTGTTCCCCGGATGGCGTGACATGGACGACCGCAGCGACGGCGTCATTCACCATGCCATCCAATACCGTGTATGTTGGGTTGGCGGTCACCAGCCCTTACAATAACTACTTAACCACGGCTAAGTTCGACAATGTGACGGTGCCCGGGTGGGCGAATTACACCAATCTGCCGTCGGTGCCGGCCATCCTGGCCGCCACGGCGGGAAACGCGCAGGTGGCTTTGACCTGGACGGCCTCCAGCACCGCCAACAATTACAACCTGAAGCGCGCCGTCACCAACGGCGGGCCTTATACCCTGCTCGCCAACCTGGCCACGACCAACTTCACCGACACCGCAGTGGTCAACGGCACAAACTATTACTATGTGGTTTCGGCGCTGAACCCGGCCGGCGAAAGCACCAACTCGGCCTCGGCCGCCGCGACGCCTTTAGGGCCGCCATTAAGTCAACCCAGCGTCGTTGGCATTTCAATTGTCAACGGCAGTCTTGTGTTTGGCGGTGCCAACGGTCTGGCCGGCGGCACTTATAGGATATTGTCCTCGACGAACCTGGCGACCCCGCTCACCAACTGGACGCAAGTCGGCAGTGGTAATTTTGATGGCGATGGCAATTGCAGCGTCACCAATGCCATAAACCCCGGCGAGCCGGGGCGGTTTTACCTGTTGAGCCAGCCGTAAACATTGAGCAGGTGTTGCTGCTCAAACGGCGCATGTCCCAAATAATGGGATTTGGACGTCTTGAATCATGAAAGCCAAAATCGTTATTTTGCAATTGACTCGTGGCCTCACCTGGCAAATTTGCCTGGCTCGACCCGCCCCGGCGGCATCGCAGGATGCTTCCAAGCCGGCTTCGTCCAACGTGCCGGGACATGCTTATGACTCACTTGGTGCCGGAGTCTCCCCCGAGTTTGCTCCGTAGATCTTTTAAGAAGTAATACCAAACAAATCAATGCCACAACCAATAACCTCGAACTCAACAAATGTGCTTATGAAAAAAGCAGCAATCCTTCTCTTATCAGGCCTGACCGGACTCCTTGCTTGCGCCGTTCACGCGGCTGACCTCGTCGGCCAATGGCGCGCGGAATTCGACACCCAGATCGGCATCCAAAAATACGTTTTCACGCTCCAGGCTGACGGTGACAAACTGACCGGCAACGCCGCGGCCGAAGTCAACGGCCAGAAGCATGAAACGGAGCTGAAGGAAGGCCAGGTCGAAGGCGACACCGTGAGCTTTGTGGAAACGGCGAACATCCAGAATAACGACGTGCGCATTCAATACACCGGAAAGATCGGCACGAATGAAATCGCGTTCACGCGAGTAGTGGGTGACTACGCCACGGAGGAGTTCAAAGCAACTCGTGCGCAATAGCCTGTAGCCACTACTGCCGCTCGCTATACGCCACCAGGTTATGCACGTCACTTCAAGTCTTGCCCGCCGCAATGACTTCCTGACGGATACGCGCCCGAAGCAAGTGCGCCGTCAACCATTTCCTGTTCGGGAAACAGTCCAGAATGTGACAATTGTCATATTGTGAACTAGCGCGGGTGTTAGTAGGTTCATCATAAGAAATTACCCCGCGTGAGATCACGGAAAGAAACCGTGAATTTCGAGCGGCTGATCACAACAACCATTAACTGTTTGACAACAGCTTGAGAAAAGCCAAAAGCATGACTCTGTGGTGTGAAAAAAGTTCGTGTCGTAGAAGCCCCAGTGCCTTTACTTTGATTGAATTGCTGGTGGTGATCGCGATCATCGCCATCCTGGCGGCATTGCTCCTTCCGGCATTGGCGCAAGCGAAAAACAAGGCGGTGCGGATCCGATGCACTTCCAATTTGAAACAGGTGGGGTTGGTTATGGCCATGTATATGGGTGATAACAGGGACACGTTTCCATTCTCGGGCAACGGTTGGCCTACGATGCCTTGCATTGATCTTTTAAATTTACAAAATCCGTATGATTAGCACCAACAACCGGGCGTTCTATCGCTGTCCTGCGGAGTATGGACTGGGCTTTAATTACGAGTTGTATCAAGCAGAGGGATTCTCCACGAACGGTCTGCCGTTTGCCGATTCCTATTACTATTATTATAGTTTCTACAATGCGGCACATAAGATCAACGAAGTCATGCATCTCACCCAAAAAGCCGTGCAAGTTTGTTTTGCCAGCGCCAACGACAAGCTTTTCGACTCAGGCAACGCCGGAGGCTCAACAAGCGCTTCAGCAACCCCTGCTCCTGGCGCTCACGGGGGTGGATTTAACTGGCTTTTCGCGGATGGGCACTCCCAGTTCGTCATTTGGAAGAATATGATTAAGTGCGCGACCTCCACCGGCGGGGCTTCTGCGCCATACAATTACGATGGTGATTTGTTGACAGCTTCTGATTTGGCGAACTAATTGTGACACCGAACTTTTGAGTTGCGGGGACATCAGTTGCTGGGAACTTCAGAGAAATGACATGAATTCGATAAAATGCTTTACCAGCAAATCCGGTTGGTGTGCCATGGTTGTCATTGCCGCCAACGCGATGACATTGGCTGTGTCCGCAGCGCTTATTCCCGTCCAATCCGTTCAGACCGCTGCCGACGGCGTGACATTTATAATGGCGCCGGGAAAAATGAGGCTGACGGTCTGTTCCGACAGCCTTGTGCGCGTCAGGTATTCGCCGACGGCGACGCTGCCGGCGGGACAGGACTTTGTGGTGACGAACAGTTCGTGGCCGCGTCCGGCGTTCACGGTTGCCGACGCGAAGGGCAAAGTGACCATTGCGACCCGGAAATTAAAAGTTGCCGTGGACAAGGCGACCGGCGCGGTTTCATTTTTTGATGCCGTCGGCAATTTGCTGCTCGCCGAACCCGCCGCCGGTGGCAAGACGATGACCGCGGTGACGGTGAACAGCGAATCGTCCTTTCAGCCCGAGCAAACATTCACCAGTCCCGCCGATGAATTCCTTTACGGTCTCGGCCAGTTTCAAGACGGCGTCTGGAACTGGCGCGGAATGCCGGAACAGCTCCGGCAGTTGAACACGCAGATTTCCATTCCGATGATCGTATCGTCGCGCGGATACGGTCTGCTCTGGAACAACGCTTCGTTCACGGATTTCAATCCGGTGGACACGCAGGTGACGCTGACCAACGGGTCCGGCGAATGCACCACGGGCGCGGCGGGCGCGTATGTGTTCATGGTCAAAGACGGGGACCGTCGCAGCCTCATTGGCGTGCAGGTTAACGGCCAAACCGTCGCCGCCATCACGAACATGTGGGTGCCTTACACCATCAGCGGAAAAGTGGCGCTGCCCGCGAATACCAACTGTTCCGTGAATCTCCTCGGCGGCGGGGGGGACGCAAAAATTTTCGCGCGGCCGCTGGGCGACACCACGACGTTCCGCTCCGAAGTCGGCGATGCGATTGACTACTTCTTTTTCTACGGCCCGACGGCCGACGAGATAGTTGCCGATTATCGTCAAGCGACGGGCGACGCGCCGCTGTTTCCCAAGGCCGCGTATGGTTTCTGGCAATGCCGCGAGCGTTATTCGAGCCAGGCGCAAATGCTGGACGCAGCCCGCCGGTTTCGCGCCGACCGCATCCCTGTGGATTTCGTTGTTCAAGACTGGCAATACTGGGGCAACCACGGCTGGGGCGCTTACGAGTGGGATTTGAAGAATTATCCCGACCCGAGAAACATGGTTGCCCAGCTCCACGCGCTGCATTTCAAATACATGATTTCGGTGTGGTCCAATCCCCAGGGCATCGTGGGCAAGGCGCTGGCGGCCATGCCGGACGGGCTGATTCCGCGCTCGGAATGGATGGACGTTTACAATCCGGCGGTGCGCAGTCTGCGTTGGAAATACATGGACTCCGCGTTCTTCAGCTTGGGCGCCGATGGTTTCTGGCAGGACGCGACGGAGCCGGGCGACGACGGCAATTCTGTCAGCGGCGTGAAGTGTTTTGCCGGCTCGGCCAATCGTGTGCGCAATGCCTATCCGCTGTTCGCGAGCGAGGCGGCTTATGAAGGCCAGCGCGGGACGGATTCGAGCAAGCGCGTGGTGATTCTTTCGCGCAGCGGCTATCTGGGTCAGCAGCGCTATGCTGCGGCGGTTTGGTCGGGCGACATCAGCGGCGACTGGCTGACCTTCGCCCGGCAGATCCGCGCCGGATTGAATTACTCCATCACCGGTTTGCCCTATTGGACCACCGACACCGGCGGCTTTTTCCATCCGGGCGACCAATACACCTCGCCCGATTACAATGAACTGCTCACCCGCTGGTTTGAGTGGAGCACGTTCTGCCCGATTTTGCGCATCCACGGGTTTATGACCGCGACCGAAATCTGGAACTGGCTGCCGGCCACGAAGACCAATTTGATCGCCTTCGATCAATTGCGCTACCGGCTGCTGCCTTACAATTATTCCGTCGCGTGGAAAATCACGAGCGAAAGCTACACGCCGATGCGCGCGCTGGTGATGGATTTTCCAAAGGACACGCAGGCGCTGGCCATTTCCGACGAATATATGTTCGGCCCGGCGTTTCTGGCTTGTCCGGTGACCACACCGGGAGTCACGACCCGCACGGTTTATCTTCCAGCCGGCGCGAACTGGGTGGATTTCTGGACCGGTGAAACTTTTGCCGGCGGCAAAACCATGACTGCGGACGCGCCCGTCAGCATCATGCCGCTGTTCGTTCGGGCCGGTTCCATTGTGCCGCTCGGCCCGGTGGTGCAATATGCGATGGAGAAGCCGGCGGATCCGATTGAACTGCGCGTTTATCGCGGCGCGGACGGCGGGTTCACGCTCTACGAAGACGAAGGCGACGGCTACAACTTTGAAAAAGGCCAGTATGCCATGATTCCGTTTGAGTGGGATGAAGCCAGGCAGACGCTTGCCATTGGCAAACGCTCCGGAAAATTCCCCGGCATGTTGAAAGAGCGCACCTTCCACGTCGTATTCGTCTCGCCCGGCCACGGGGCGGGCATGGCGGCAGAATCAAATGCGGACGCGGTCATTCGCTATGCCGGCAAGGCGGTGACGTTTCGTTTCAAGTAATGGAAAGATGCTATGAAAATCAAACCGCGAATGCTCGTATTGGCTGGATTGCTCTTGTTGAATGTGACCGCTTTCTCTCAAGACACGAATTTCTGGATTTTCCTGTGTTTTGGCCAGTCAAACATGGAGGGCTTTCCGGGAATTGAACAACAAGACAAAAGGTCGGTGGACGGGCGCTTTCAAATGCTCGCCGCCGTTGATTTTCCCGGCCAGGGCAGGAAGAAGGGGAATTGGTATCCGGCAGTCCCTCCGTTGTGCCGGCCCTCCACCGGTCTTTGCCCGGCGGATTATTTTGGCCGGACGATGGTTTCCAATCTTCCGCCAGACATCAAGATCGGCATCATCAATGTTTCCGTCGCGGGCTGCAAAATCGAAATGTTCGAGGAGGCCGGTTACAAGGCATACGCATCAACGGCAGCGCCGTGGATGACGAGCATCATCAACACCTACGACGGAAATCCCTATCAGCATCTGGCGGACATGGCAAAACTGGGGCAGAAGGACGGCGTCATCAAAGGAATCCTGTTGCACCAGGGAGAATCAAACAACGGCGACAAGGAATGGCCGAACAAGGTCAAAGGCATTTACGACAACCTTCTCAATGACCTGAATCTCAAGGCTGACGAAGTGCCGCTGCTGGCGGGCGAACTTGTGAATGGGGATCAGCACGGCGCTTGCGCGGGCATGAACCGGATCATTGACGACTTGCCCAAGACCATTTCCACGGCGCATGTCATTTTTTCAAAAGGTTGCGCCGGCCGTCCAGACCATCTGCATTTCACCCCGGCGGGCTATCGGGAATTGGGAACGCGATACGCGGAGACCATGCTTTCGCTGCTCGGTTACACGGTCGCCGAACGCAAATCACCGGATTCACCGATACGATAGCCATGGGAGCATTATGACAAAGAATGTTCTTTTGGCCGCCACTCTTTCCATGTTTGCGACCGGGTTGGGTGTGGCGCAGCAACCCGATCCGGTCAAAGTTGAGCAAGGATTGGTGCAGGGCACTTTCGAAGACGGACTGGCAGTTTGTCGGGGAATCCCGTTTGCCGCGCCGCCGGTGGGCGATCTCCGCTGGCGCGCCCCGCAACCCGCCGCCAAATGGGAAGGCGTGCGGCAAACTACCCGGTTCGGACCATCGCCGATTCAAGGCTCGCGAACGGGTTCCGACATGAGCGAGGATTGTTTATATTTGAACGTCTGGACGCCCGCGAAATCCGCCAGCGACCACATTCCCGTGCTGGTTTGGATTTACGGCGGCGGATTCGCCGGGGGATCAACTTCCGATCCGAACTACAGCGGTGAAAAGCTGGCCAAGAAAGGTGTCGTGTTCGTCAGCATCGCCTACCGCGTCGGAACACTTGGATTTCTGGCGCACCCGGAATTGAGCGTCGAGACCACCAATCACGTTTCCGGCAACTACGGCTTGCTGGACCAAATCGCCGGTCTTCAATGGGTGAAAAAAAACATCGCCGCGTTTGGCGGTGATCCGAACGAAGTGACCATTTTCGGCGAATCCGCCGGAGCCATTTCCGTCAGCATGCTGTGCGCGTCGCCGCTGGCCAAGGGACTTTTCACCGGTGCCATTTCGCAAAGCGGCGGCTCGTTCGGACCTTCGCGGCCGACCATTTTTCCCGGCGAGAATATGCGGCGCCTTCCCGATGCGGAGCGCGACGGATTAGCTTACGCCAACGGCGCGTCCATCACGGAACTTCGCAAACTCGCGCCGGACAAGCTTCCGACCGATCCCGGCTTCGGATTGTCCTGGCCGACCATTGACGGCTGGGTGATTCCCGACGACCAATACAAGCTCTACGCTGCGGGCAAATACAACGACACGCCCATCCTCATCGGCTACAATTCCGACGAAGGCGTGAGTTTCTGGCCGCCGAAAACTCCGGAGTCTTACATTGCCGGGGTTAAAACACGTTACGGCAAATTCGCCGACGCGCTGATTGAAGCCTATCCCGCAGGCTCCAACACGGTTTTCAAAACCGCGCGCGACCTGATGCGGGACGCCGCGTTTGGCTGGCACACCTGGACTTGGGCGCGGCTGCAATCGGAAACCGGAACATCCAGGGTCTTCCTTTACTATTTCGATCAGCACCCGGAAAATATTGAAGGCTCGTGGCATGGCATGGATGTGTCCTACATCTTCCATCATTTCAACCCCAAAGATCTGCGGACCACCAAGGCGGATTTGGAAATCTCGGATGCCATGTCCACCTACTGGGTGAATTTTGCCAAGCGCGGCGATCCCAACGGCCAGGGCGTTCCCGCTTGGCCGGCCTTCAGCGACCGCCAACCGCAAGTGATGTATTTCAGCCAAACTCCGCACATCGGTCCGCTGCCCAGCGCTGAATCGCTCAAAGTTCTTGATGCTTACTTCGCCTGGCGTCGCACACCGGAAGGCGAGGCCTGGGCGAAATAGACCCACATGCCAAAGCACCATATGTCTGAAAAAACGTGAAGATAATCGAATGAAGAGCCACAAACAAAATGTTCCCGTCAGTTTTGTAACGCGTTCTCATTTTGCATGATCACGTTTTCCATGGAAAAACTTTTTTTGGCCGTTTCGCTTCTGGGCGCGCTTTGCGTCACGGTTCAAGCGGCGGAAATCAAGGTCAGTTCGCCTGACGGCAAAGCCGTCGTTTCGCTGACAGATGACGGCGGCTTGAGCTATTCCATTTTCTTTGATGGCCGCGATGTGGTAAGTAAGTCGCGGTTCGGAATCGTCGCGGACGGCGGGTGCGTCATCGAACTGACTCCGCAAAAATGAAGCTGATAATCGTTTCATTTTTCCGTTTTTTGCCGGCGCATGCGCAGCATCATTGGTCACGCCTGTTTTTTGCAATCGCCGCGTTGCCCGCCGCGCCCGTCCGTGCCGTGAGTTGTCGGGTTTGGCAACCAATTGATTTTAAAAATGTGATGTTGGTTGGGAGAATTGAAGCATGAAACAATCCCTGATGAAAAAATGCCTTTACCTCGCCTTGTGCATGGGTGTTCTGGCGGTCACGACCGCCCCCGCGCGGGCTGCGGTCACCGTGTCGAAAGAGCTGCCCGATGGCGCGCAATTCACCGTTGACGGCGGCACGCTCCGCGTCCAGTTTTGGTCACCGGAAAGTGTCCGCGTCACCTACGCCGCCGCCCCCGAACTGCCGGCGCTCAAGAGCCTCTCCGTCGTCGCCCAACCGGCTGCCGTGCGCATGAAACGTCAGGAAGACGCCCAAGCCTTTGCTTTGTTGTCCCAAGACATAAAGGTGCAAATTGACAAGCAGACCGGCGCGGTGAGTTTTCTCGACCCCGCCGGACACGTCTTGTTTCAAGAGACGGCCCAAGGCCGCAAGATTGAGCCGGCCACCGTGGCCGGCAGCGCCGTCACCTCTTGCGCCCAGTCTTTTGAGCTGTCGCCGAATGAAGGGATTTACGGCCTGGGCCAGCATCAGCACGACGTGTGGAATTACCTCACCGACGGATCGGTCCGGCTCGCCCAGGCCAACACGGATGTCGGCATTCCGGTGATGACCTCCAGCAAAGGTTACATGCTTCTCTGGGACAATCCCGCCGTGACTATCATTTCATCGGGCGCCGCGGGCGATTCAAACAATGGCCGGAGAGTTCTGCGCTGGCATTCGGAATACGGCAAGGCCATTGACTACTACTTTTGTTATGGCGACGGAACCATCGCCACCGCCATGAAAGCCTATCGTCACCTGACCGGCGAGGCGCCGCTGATGCCCGAGTGGGAGTTGGGTTTCTGGCAGTGCAAGGAACGCTACACTTCACAAGACGAATTGCTCGGCGTCGCCAAGAAGTTGCGCGAACTCAAAGTGCCGGTGGACGGAATCATTCAGGACTGGCAATACTGGCCGCCGGGCACCAACACCTGGGGATCACACCAGTTCGACCCGGCGCGCTACCCGGATCCGGTGGCCATGTTCAAGGAATTACATGCGATGAACTATCACGCGCTCATTTCCGTCTGGGCGAAGTTCGATCTCGGCAGCGAGAACAGCAAGGAACTCAACGCCGTCGGCGGCATGTTCCCGCAAGTTACTTCGTATGCCTTTCCGCCGGGATACGGGCAATGGTATGACCCGTTCGCGGCCGTCGGCCGGCAGACTTATTGGAAGCAGATGCGCGACCAGCTCTTCGCCAAGGGCGTGGACGGCTGGTGGCTGGACGCGCCGGAGCCAGAAATCGGCGGCATGGGTTTTCGCAATTACAAAACTCCGATGGGGCCGGGCTTCGAAGTCTATAACGCCTATCCGCTGATGCACTCGATGGGCATTTACCAGGGCCAGCGGGCCGCCACCGACAAGAAGCGCGTTGTCATCCTCACCCGCTCGGCCTACGCCGGGCAGCAGCGCAACAGCGCCATCACCTGGTCGGGCGACATCCAAGGAACCTGGTCGGTTTTCCGCGCCCAAATTCCCGCCGGACTGAACTTTTCCATGTCCGGCATTCCATATTGGAATACCGACACCGGCGGCTTTTTCGGCAACCGTTCCGCGGGCGACGGCGATCCAGCCAATCCGCAATATGACGAGCTTTTCTCGCGCTGGTTCCAGTTCAGCGCCTTCTGTCCCATGTTCCGCGTGCATGGTTCCTATGGCCTGAATCCGGGCAAGGAATTCTGGCGCTTCCCGGAAAACACCCAGGAAATTCTGCGAACCTATCTCAATTTGCGCTATCGTCTTCTGCCCTATCTTTACTCGGTGGCGTGGCAGGTCACTGCCAACGGCAGCACCTTCATGCAGCCGTTGGTCATGGACTTTCCGAAAGATCCGAAAGTGCTGGACCTTGGCAACCAATATCTTTTTGGCCCGTCAATCATGGTGACTCCGGTCACCTCCGCCGGAGCGACGACGCAATCGGTCTATCTGCCGGCCGACAGCGCTCCGTGGTATAACTTCTGGACCGGCGAAACTTCCCCCGCCGGCCAGAGCGTTGAAGCCGCGGCGCCCGTGGAAACCCTACCGCTGTTTGTCCGGCCCGGTTCAATTATTCCGATAGGGCCGTTCCTTCAGTATTCCAGCGAGAAGCCAGCCGATCCTATTGAGCTTCGCATTTACCGGGGCGCGGACGGCCAGTTCTCGCTCTACGAGGACAAGGGCGACACTTACGATTACGAAAAGAAAGAATATGCCACGATTCCGATTTTCTGGAACGAGGCCAAACAGACTTTGGAAATCGGCAAACGCACCGGCGAATTTCCAGGCATGTTGCAAGACCGCACGCTCAACATCGTCTGGGTTTCAAAAGATCACGGCGCCGGCGTTGGCATTACGGAAAAGCCGGATGCCGTCGTTCATTACACCGGCAAGGCGGTAAAAGTTTCCGGATCCCAATGAGTCCGTGGACGTGCGTGAACCCGCCGCAATTGACTCGACTAACTAAAATATACTGACATGACTTTGAATAAATCCAGGATTCGGAAATTTGTCATGGGCGTTGCCGCGACCGTGGCGACAGCCATGGAAACATTCTGTCACGCGGACAACCCGATTGTGCAAACGAGCTTCACCGCCGATCCAGCGCCGATGGTGTATGGCAACACGGTCTATCTTTACACCAGCCATGACGAGGACGATGCCAGAGGCTTTCACATGCTCGACTGGAAGTGTTACTCCACCACCGACATGGTGAACTGGACGGACCACGGTTCGATCGCCTCGCTGAAGACGTTCCCGTGGGCGGTGCAGAACAACGGCGCGTGGGCGCCGCAGTGCATCGAGCGGGACGGCAAGTTTTACCTTTATGTCCCCATCACCGTGCCGGGCTGGCCCAATAATGTCATCGC
>Ga0182030_10025009_pt1 | contig 10915 bp, 8 predicted proteins | sample 812S3MmetaG_FD_121299 | JGI IMG/M metagenome (GOLD analysis project Ga0182030, IMG submission 121299) | Permafrost microbial communities from Stordalen Mire, Sweden - 812S3M metaG (Illumina Assembly) | ecosystem: Environmental > Terrestrial > Soil > Wetlands > Permafrost | place: Sweden... | reverse complement strand
TCTTGACTTGAATGACGCCTAACGTGTGATCCCAAAAATCCGTCACGCTCTTGAGCGCGGCGTCGAGATCCACGCCGCGGTAGCGCTCGATCAGGGCAACCGCCGCCGCGGAGGAACTCTCCTCGCCGAGCAGCAGCGTGAGTTCCACGGTTTCCCCTGGGTTCAGCGCGATTTTCGTTTGCATCGCGCCGCAGGGGTCGAGACCTCCGCCGGCTCGATTTGTCAGGGCCTGCGGCCCTAAAAGTGCGGCAGGCTCGGCGAGCGAGCCATGGCGCCCGATGAACTCCGTACGATCCGCGGTGAAGCTTTGCTGCCGGCCCGCCATATCCATGAATGCGACGCGCGACTGGAAATCCGCCGTCCAGGGATTGCGCGCCAGAAGCGCGTGCGTTTTCGGATCGACGGCAGTAACGATGAAAGGCGCAGCGCGGTTGTTCTGGTTCCCCAGCACCCAATCCAAGTAGTGGGTAATCGACAGCTGGCGGGGTTCTTCGGAGGCGTTGAGGATTTTCAGCCGCGAAATCTTGATCGGATCTTCCAGGGGCACGAATTGCGTCAATGCCAGTGAGATGCCGTGAGAAGTGTGCTCGGAGCGGGTGTAGCCGAACCCATGACGCACGACATACACCGAAGAGCGCTCGCGGATAGGCAGTGGTGTCGCGCTCCAAAGGTCTCCGGAGTTCTCGTCGCGAATGTAGATTGCCTCGGCAGGCGCATCGCTTACCGGGTCGTTGACCCATGGCGTGATTTGGTTCTGCTGCGCGTTCAGCGACCAGGTGCTGCCGGAGCCGTCGGCGGACACGAGAAAGCCGAATTGCGCATTGGCAATGACGTTGATCCAGGGCGCGGGCGTCCATAGGCCGTCATCGAGCACCACCACGTATTCACGTCCACCGGCGTCAAAACCGCCCAGGCCGTTGAAGTACTCGAGCGCCGGCATCAGATGCGGCGCATGCGTGCGCAATTCCTCGCCGCTGTTCTCGCGGCGTAGGCGCGCCGCGGGCTCGCGCTCGTGAGACCGCGCCAGCTGTTCACGCAACGGGCCGCTCCTCGAGCCCAATACCGCACGCGCCGCAACTTGCAGGAAATCGCGATGCTCGCTCGTCATGGCATCGGCGCGCAGGGCAATGACGGCCCCGCGCCCTTTAGGATTTGCGTCAAGATTTGCGTCGCGCGTTTTTTGCGAATTTTGGATGGCCGCGTCCAGAGCCGTTTGCAGGGTCGCGGCGGCGATGGGACCGGCCGCGTTCAAAACGACGAGATCTACGAAGAGATTCTTTGACTGCCAGTACGCTTGTGCGCGCAACAGCTGCCTGATGACTTCAATATCGGCGTCATCGGCGACCCAACCCAAAACGATCGGCAAATCGCCGGACACGCCGTGGGTCCACAAGGCCTGCTGGCCCAGCTGATTGTTGTCCAGGAGTTCACGCGATGCGCGCAGCGAAGCGTCGGAATACAGCACCCGTTCGGCGATCTCTTGAAATAATTGCGTGTCCTCGAAATTGAGACCGAGGTCGCGAAGCTGCACCTGGGCCTTGGCCCAAGACAGCGTCTTGGCGCGCTGATACGCCGCCTCGCTGCCGAGCTTGTCGACCAGGCTCAGCGCCTGCGCGCGGTTCGAGCCGATGCCGGTCCAAAAGGCGACGTGGACGGTTTCGCCGGGATCAATTCGCACTCGGCGCCGCAGCGCAAGCACCGGATCGAGGACCGTGCCCACCGTATTGGACAAGGGCCTCGCATCCATGATGGAAACGGCGCCGCGTACCTCATGCCCCCTGCCGATAAAGCGCGCCCGATCGGTCTCGTACTGCAGGCCGCCGACGGCTTCGCCTTCCAAGGAGCAGAAATGCACCATCCAAAGTTGCGCTTGCCCCGCATCCCGCGGCCGCCGCGTTGCCAGCAGCGCGCCGCGCTTCGCCACGAACTCCGTCTGCACGAACATCTTTGAAAATGCCGGATGAGCGGAATCCGCCGCAGGTTGGCTCAAGACCACTTCCGCGTAAGAGGTCAGTTCGATTTCTCTTACACCCCGGCCTTCGTTGGTCAGCGACAAGTGGCGTACTTCGGCATCGTCTTCGCTCGATACCAGAATTTCCATGACGGTACGTATCGGGCCGTCCTTGCGGCTGAACTGCGCGCGATCTTCGAAGAAGGCCACGTCGTAATTTTCCGATTCGCGCCCGACGGGCTGGTATCCGGCCGACCATACGTGGCCGTTGAATACGTCGCGCAAGAATATGTAGTAGCCCCACTGATCGCAGGTGGGATCTTCCCGCCAGCGGGTGAGGGCGATATCGCGCCATCGGCTGTATCCGGAGCCGGCCGCGGTCAACATAACCGAATAGCTGCCATTCGACAGCAAGTGCGTGCGCGGCGAGGCGTGATAGGGAGACGTGAAGCGGCGGCCCGAATCCACCGCCATGTCAGTTAACCCGCATAGCAGTTAATGCGCATAACAGTTAGCGCGCATGATCGGTTGACCCGCATGCAGCCAATCATGGATTCAATTTCCAGATGGCGAGATTGATCGCCGTGGCAAAGCTGACCCAGAGAAAATACGGCACCAAGATGACGGCCGCGGCGACTCGCACGCGCGCGAATTCACGCAATGTCCAACCGATCGCCAGCCACAGAGCAACGATGTCGAACAAACCGGCATCGATATTTTTCAAGCCAAAAAACAGCGGCGGCCACAGGGCGTTGAGCAGCAGCTGGACTGAGTAGGCGGCGATCGCCGTGCTGCGGCCGCGATGATAACGCTCGCGCCAAATGAGCCATGCGGCAATGCCCATCAGCACGTAGAGAGCCGCCCACACGGGCGCGAACCAGTTTTGCGGCGGCAGCCATTCGGGCTTGGCCAGCGTGGCATACCAATGCGTTGCCGTTGCCGACACACCCGGCGAAAAGACCGCGCCCAGCGCACCCACGCCGAGAGCCAGGATTACAAGCAGCGCCAGCGCGGGTAAATTCGGCCGAGAATTGCGGCCGCGATAACTGGTGGAACTCTCTATCGGAATCCTCATTCGATTCGTGGCCTCGAGGAGACAACTCTGACCAACAGGAGGATGGCAACGATCATCTGCACTCCTCCAAACCACGGATATTGCGTGGTTTGGACCAGCCAAATCAACCCGGATAGCCACAGAACGCCTGCAGCGATTGCCGTATCGCGGCGCGACGCCGCCCAGCGCAATTCGGCGCGCAGTTGAGCCATGCCCGTGTTGACGGAGGGTGCTGTGCCCTCCGCCGCCTCGCGCACGGCGGTCTGCAAGATCTGCGGTACCTGCCGCAAGGTAATCAGGGCATCGGGCAAATGGGTGCGAATCTGCTTGAGGATGGTGCGCGGCCTTAAGCGCTCGCGCATCCACTCGCTTAAGACCGGCTGGGCGGTCTTCCACAGATCGAGTTCGGGATACAACTGCCTGCCCAAGCCTTCGATATTGAACAAGGTCTTCTGCAGCAGGATGAGCTGCGGCTGGACGCGCATGTCGAAGCGCCGCGCGGTTTCGAATAGCCGCAGCAGCACTTGCGCGAAAGAGATTTCCTTCAGCGGCTTGTTGTAGATGGGCTCGCACACGGTGCGTATTGCCGACTCGAGTTCATCCACCCGAGTGCCCTTGGGCACCCAGCCGCTCTCGATGTGCAAGGCGGCGATTCGGCCGTAATCGCGGTTGAAGAAAGCCATGAAATTCTCGGCGAGGTAGTGCTGATCGCGCGGCTGCAGTGTGCCGACGATGCCGAAATCAACCGCCGCATAGCGCGGGTTCTTGGGATCATCGATCTGCACAAAAATATTGCCGGGGTGCATGTCGGCATGAAAAAAATTGTGCCGGAACACCTGCGTGAAGAACAGCTCGACCCCATTCTCGGCCAGTTTGACAATGTCCGTCCCGCGCGCGCGCAACTCCTCGACCTGGCTGACGATGACTCCGTGAATGCGCTCCATGACCATGACGCTTTGGCGGCAATAGTCCCAGTGGATCTGCGGTACGTACAGCAGCGGCGAGCCGGCAAAATTGCGTTTGAGCTGCGCCGCGTTGCCGGCCTCGCGCAACAGGTCCAGCTCATCGGTCACGGTCTTGCGGTATTCGTGCACCACTTCGATGGGCCTGACCGCCCGCGCCTCGACCCAATACTCATCCGCCAGCGCGGCCAGCGCGTCCAGCACTTCGAGATCAAGATCGATGACTTCGCGCATCCCCGGACGCAGTACTTTGACCACGACCTCATCGCCGTTCTTGAGCGTGGCGGCATGTACTTGGGCGATGGATGCCGCGGCGAGCGGGGCCGATTCGAAGCTGCCGAATATGTCGTCGACCGGCTTGCCGAAGGTCTTTTCGATCATTGCGACGGCAATGGCGCCGGAAAACGGCGGCACGCTGTCCTGCAATTTAGCCAATTCATCGGCGACATCGACGGGAAGCAAATCGCGGCGCGTCGAGAGGGCCTGGCCGAATTTCACGAATATCGGGCCCAGCTCCTCGAACGCGAGGCGCAAGCGCTCGCCGCGCGAGCCGCCGATGCGGCGCTGAAACCAAGTCCACGGCGAGAAATAATAGAGATAGCGCAGGGTCCGGTACATGCGCGTCTCGCGCGCGAACTCGTCCAGCCGGTACCGCACCAGCGCTCGCTGTATTTGCAGCAGCCGCGCAAGCGCCCGCGGGCGCATCAGGGCACGTCCTTCGCGCGCTGCTCGACGCCCACGCGCTGCTCGACGCCCATGCGCTGCTCGACGCCCACGCGCTGCTCTATGCCCTTAAGGCGCGCCTCGATTCGGTCGACGCCGTCGCGCACGCCATCGACGCCGCGCAGAAATTCTTCCATTTCGGTTTTCGTGACCAAGTCGCGGCCTTCCTCCTGCAGGTATTCGGCGATATTTTCACCCGCGGTGCGCGTTGCTCGACGTGCCCAGGTCCTCACGCTCTTTGCCAACCTGGACAAATGCCGAGCCGGCAGGTCGCCCACCCAACGCGACAGCTCTTCTTCCAAGTCCGGCCGCGCGGCCGTAAAAAGCTCTCGATATGAGTTGGCAATTTCGGCATCGCCGCGAATTTGTACCGATGACCTAACTTGCCCGGAAGCGGCCCCGCCGCCTCTCAGCATTTGCAGCAGCGCCGGCGCGGATCCTGAAATGACGGCATCGGCCGGCGTATCATCGCCGGCCAGCAATGCAAGCCGGCCGCCGGAGCACATGACGCGCACGCGGGTGATGCCCTCAACCTCGACTTGAAGGCTGCTTGCTTCGAGGCGCTTGGCCAGCGCGGCCGCTTGACCCGATACCGCGATGTTTCGATTGAACGCGGCTTCGGCCGATGCCAGCCAGGCGGGAGTGGCGGGCATCAGATCTTGTAGCCGCGATGCACGGCGACGATGCCGCCGCTCAAGTTGTGATAGCGGGTTTGTCCGAACCCCGCGTCTCGCAGCATCTGAAGCAAGGTCTCTTGATCAGGATGCATGCGGATGGATTCCGCTAGATAGCGGTAGCTGTCTGCGTCGTGCGCGACCAGCCGCCCTAAGAGCGGCAATACCTTGAACGAATATGCGTCGTAGATTGGTTTTAAGCCGGGCGCCACCGGCGTGGAAAATTCCAAGATCAACAATTGTCCGCCGGGCTTTAAGACGCGGTACATGGACTTGAGCGCCGCCGCCTTGTCGGTAACGTTGCGCAGGCCGAAGCCGATGGTCACGCAGTTAAAGGCGTTGTCCCCGAAAGGCAGGCGCTCTGCATCGGCGACCAGGCACTCTACATTGCCCACGTGCCCGGCATCGAGGAGGCGGTCGCGGCCGATTTCCAGCATGGCCGGATTCACGTCCGAGAGCACGACACGTCCCGCCTTGCCCACTTGGCGCAGTAAACCGGCGGCGAGATCGCCCGTACCCCCCGCGACGTCCAGGGCGGACTGGCCGGGACGCAAGCCCGTCAACGACAATGTGAAGCGTTTCCACAACCGATGCGCCCCGAACGACATTAGGTCGTTCATGATGTCGTACCGGTCGGCGACACGCTCAAATACAGAGCGCACGCGCGAGGCCTTGTCGGCCGGCGCGACCTTTTCAAAGCCAAAGTCCACTGTGGGATCGGAGTCAGCCATGCGTGCCCTTCGTTCTTAAGGGAGCATTGTAGCCGACTGGCGCCGTTCCTTAAGCGCCGCTAATCCTCAAGATTTCTGGTGTTCCGCGCAGCGTTCCAGATAGCGCGCCCAATTCGCTTGCCGGTCGGTGCCCAGCTGGTACAGGACGCTCCAGGAATACAGACCGGTATTGTGGCCGTCGTCGAAGAACAGGCGCAGGGCGTAATTTCCCACCGGTTCCATGCCGCTGATTCCGACATTTTGCTTGCCAAGCTGCAGCGTCCCTTCGCCGCCGCCGTGGCCTTTCACCTCGGCCGAGGGCGAAAAAACCCTCAAGTACTCGAAGGACAACTCGAAATGAGATCCGTCATCGAAGTGCACCTCGAGCAGCCGCGATTGGGTCCTGAGCTTGATGTCGGTGGGCTGTGGCGTGCGCGGCGTGCGCAGTGTGTCCGGCGAGTGCGGCGTGCTCACAGGATATACCGCGACAAATCCTGATCCTTCACCAGTTCGCCCAAGTTGCCTTCGACGTACTCGCGATTGATGAGCACGTGGCTGCCGTTGCGATCCGCGGCATCGAAGGACACGCTCTCGAGCAGCCGCTCCATCACGGTGTGCAGGCGCCGCGCGCCGATATTCTCGGTGCGTTCGTTTACCTCGAAAGCGACTTCGGCGAGGCGCTGCACGCCTGAGTCCGCGAATTCCAGCGTCACGCCCTCGGTCGCCATCAGCGCCGTGTATTGGCGGCACAAGGAGGCGTCGGGCTCGGTGAGGATGCGCACGAAATCGCCTACTACCAGGGGCTCCAACTCCACCCGGATGGGCAGACGGCCCTGCAATTCAGGGATCAGGTCCGAGGGCTTGGACATGTGAAACGCGCCGGACGCGATGAACAAAACATGATCGGTCTTGACGGTGCCGTACTTGGTGTTCACCGTGCAGCCCTCCACCAAGGGCAACAAGTCGCGCTGCACGCCTTCGCGCGACACATCCGCGCCCATGGTTTCCTGGCGGCGCGCGATCTTGTCGATCTCGTCGATGAATACGATGCCGTTTTGCTCCGCGTTCTCCACGGCGCGCAGCCTCAGTTCTTCTTCGTTGATCATCTTCCCCGCTTCCTCATCGACCAGGAGCTTCAACGCCTCCTTGATCTTGAGTTTGCGCGGGCGCGTGCGGCCGCCGCCCAAATTCTGGAACATGCCCTGCAGCTGCTGGGTCATTTCCTCCATACCCGGAGGCGCCATGATTTCCACGCCGACCGGCATGGCCCGAACTTCGATTTCGATCTCGCGATCATCCATCTGGCCCTCGCGCAGCATTTTGCGAAAGCGCTGGCGCGTATCGCTGTCTTTCGCTCCCGCATCGCCCGTGAATCCCGCTGAGGCGCGCGGCAGTAAGATATCCAGCACGCGATCCTCGGCGCTATCAGCGGCGCGGCCGCGCACCTTGGCCATTTCCTCTTCGCGGGTCATTTTGACGGAGATCTCGACAAGATCGCGGACGATCGAATCAACTTCGCGCCCAACATACCCCACTTCAGTGAACTTAGTGGCCTCGACCTTGATAAACGGTGCCTTGGCGAGCCGGGCCAGCCGCCGCGCGATCTCGGTTTTGCCGACGCCGGTGGGACCGATCATGAGGATGTTCTTCGGTGTGATCTCCGGCCGCAGCGATTCAGCGACTTGCTGACGCCGCCAGCGGTTGCGCAGGGCAATCGCCACCGCGCGCTTCGCGGCCTTTTGGCCGACGATGTGCTTGTCGAGTTCTTCGACGATTTCCCGCGGAGTCATTTGCGACACTACAGTTCCTCAATCGTCAGATTGCGGTTGGTGTAGATGCAAATGTCGGCCGCAATGTTGAGCGAGCGTTCGACGATGTCGCGTGCCGCCAAGTCGCTCTGCATGAAGGCGAGCGCTGCGGCCTGCGCAAAGCCGCCGCCCGAGCCAATGGCGATCAGATCATGCTCGGGCTCGATGACATCGCCGGTGCCCGAAATGACATAGGTGCTTTCGGTATCCGCCACGCACAGCAGCGCCTCGAGGCGCCGCAGGCTGCGGTCGGTGCGCCAGTCCTTGGCGAGTTCAATGGCGGCGCGGGTCAGGTTGCCGAATTTCTCCAGCTTGCCTTCGAAGCGCTCGAACAAGGTAAATGCGTCCGCCGTGCCGCCGGCGAATCCCGCCAGCACTTTGCCGCCGTACAGGCGGCGGACCTTGCGCGCATTGGACTTCATGACGCTTTGGCCCAGCGTCACCTGGCCATCGCCGCCGACCGCGACGCGGCCGTTGCGGCGCACCGCCAGAATGGTGGTGCCATAGATGCGATCGGGATCGTGATTCATGTGAATCCTGGGTGGGGCCGTCCGCAGCCCTTTCAAGCCGTGCGCGGTCGGCGCCGGGCTCTCGGGTGGGCGGCGTCGTAGACGCTTGCCAGATGCTGAAAATCCAAATGAGTGTACACCTGGGTGGTGCTGATGTCGGCATGACCCAGCAGTTCCTGCACGCCGCGCAAGTCGCCGCTGGATTCCAACAGATGCGTCGCAAAGGAGTGGCGAAACATATGCGGGTGCACGTGCATCGACAGGCCCTGGCGGCGCGCCCAGGTGCCCACCCGCAGTTGCACCGCTCGAACCGACAGAGGCCGCCCGGTCTTGCCCACGAAAATCGGACCTGTGTTAACCGACGAGGCGCCCACGTTTTTTGGCGTGAGCGCGGCGCGCTGCGCCAGCCATATTTTCAAGGCATCGATGGCATGGCGGCCGATGGGAACGATGCGCGTCTTATGCCCTTTGCCGAGCACCCGCACCGTTCGGTCCGCAAGATCGAGGGCCGACACATCCAGCCCCACCAGCTCGCTCAGTCTCAGTCCTGAGGAGTAGAACAGTTCCATCATGGCCTTGTCGCGCGCCGAGAGGGTGTCGTCCACTCGAAAGTCCAGCAGCCGGGCCATTTGATCGGCGTCCAGGGTGGCCGGCAAGCGTTTCTTGGTTTTTGGCGCGCGCACTTCGAGCGCCGGATTATTCTTAGCATGACCTTCGCGCATGAGGTATTCGTAAAATGTACGCGCCGCCGACAGGCGCCGTTGGATGCTGCGCGGTGCGATGCCGGCGGCGTGCTCGCCCGCGGCAAAGGCGCGAACTTGAAAATTGTTGAGAGCGCTCCAGCGCTTGACGTCGCGGCGATCGCAAAACGCCAGCAGTCTGAGCAAATCGTGCTCATAGGCCGACACCGTATGGCTGCTCATGCGCCGCTCGAACTCAAGATGCGATAGAAATCGCATCATCCAGTCGCGCTCGGAGCCTTCCACTTCAGGCCGCCTTCAGTGCATCAGGGCGTAGGTGACGAGTTCGCCGATGCGCAGCAGGAATTCGGTGCTCATGCCCGGATGGAAGCGTTCCGCATCGCTGGCGCCGATGGCCAAAATGCCGAGCGCGCCTTTCTGACCCAGCGGCGTGAGCGCCACCGAGCCGATCGCGACCGACTCTAAGCCGAAGAGGTAGTCGCGCTGCGCGTCGCGGACTTGGCCGCAGCGCGGCTTTCCGGACGTCAATAGGGATTCGAAACTGCGCATGTCCTCGTCGGCGGGGTTGGCGATGCGCAAGAATCGGCCCATGTCCGGTTCCAGCGCGCGCGCCTCCTCGAGGAACAGCACCAGCACCGAATTCATCGCGTCAAAATCCTCCCGCAGCGAGGTCTCGATGGCATTGATCGATTCCGGCAAGGTGTGCGCGCGAATCAACCGCTGGCTCAGGCGGTGGATGCGGTCGGCCAATGCGTCGTTGGCTCTCGCCACATCGACCAGCTCTTTCAGCTTGCGCTCGAGCGACTGATTGCGCTCGCGCAGCACTTCGACTTGGCGCTCCACCAGGCTCACGGTAGCCGCGACGTCGCGCACATGCGGCAGGCGCAGCTTGGTCAGCAGCTGCGAGTTGCGTTCGAAGAAATCCGGATAGGTCTGCAAATAGTCCGCGACACTGCTGTCACTGAGAACATCCTGCTTGATCCCGCGCGCGTGACTCGTCATTATTTGGCTCCCGTGAATCGCGTTAAATCGATAAAACCCGTGAAAACCGTGATGGCGGGTCCGGTCAGCCAAATGTGCTGGCTTAGGCCCTCCCAAGAAACCATCGCCGTGCCGCCCGGCAAATCCACTCGCACTTCGCCGTCGAGCAGGCCGAGCCGACTGCCGACGGCAACGGCCGCGCATGCACCGGTCCCGCAGGCCAGGGTTTCGCCCGCCCCGCGCTCGAACACACGCAGCAAAATATGATTGCGGCCGACGATCTGCATGAAGCCCACATTGGCGCGATGGGGAAAACGTGGGTGCCGCTCGATACTAGGCCCAAACTGCTCGACCGGGGCGGTTTTCACATCGGCGACGCGCAGCACCGCATGCGGATTGCCTATGGACAGGCCGCTCATCTCGATGTCCTTGCCTTCGACGTTCAATGAAAAGGTGAGTGGCTCATCGAACACGGGTATGCCCATGTCCACCGACACCAGACCATCGTCTCTGACGCGCGCCCGTACCTTGCCGCCGGGGCTGCCCATGACGAGATCGCGGCCCAATTCCGGCGAGCGCTCATACAACAGCGCCGCGATACAGCGTGCGCCGTTCCCGCACTGTTCGACTTCGGTGCCGTCGGAATTGAATACTCGATAGAACACCCGGCTGGCGGCATCGCGCGGCGATTCCAGCATCAGCGCCTGATCGAATCCCACACCCGTGTGGCGATCGGCGAGGGCGCGAAGCGTGCGTTCATCGAGATGAGTGTCGGCGGCGATGGCGGCGGCGTCGAATACCAAAAAATCGTTGCCTAAGCCCTGCATCTTCAGAAACTCGAT
>Ga0182030_10025007_pt1 | contig 10915 bp, 6 predicted proteins | sample 812S3MmetaG_FD_121299 | JGI IMG/M metagenome (GOLD analysis project Ga0182030, IMG submission 121299) | Permafrost microbial communities from Stordalen Mire, Sweden - 812S3M metaG (Illumina Assembly) | ecosystem: Environmental > Terrestrial > Soil > Wetlands > Permafrost | place: Sweden... | reverse complement strand
GGGCGGCGCCGCGTATTGCCCAGATTTGGTATCGAAGACTTTGGGGCGGATGTCGTCGAGCGCTGTTTTGCTGAGTGAGAATTTCTCCGGGCATCCGAAGTAGGCGGTACCGCCGTAGCTCTTCCAATCCTTTTCCAACGGACCGGTCACCGACGGGGGCGGGGGAGCCGTGCTGGTCGCGGGTTTCGCAGTTGAGGTCGGCGACGACGTAGTTGGGGTGGCCGCGGGCGGAGACGCGGTCTCCGAACACGACGCAACGGTCAGGCAGAGGGCCGACGCGACGACGGCAAGCCTGTCACCTCGTCTTTTGGCACACCAATAAACCCCACCCATAAGCAAACCCCCGTTAACTTCGTGTAACCCACGAGCGTAGGGCGCCTCTGGTGCGACCGCGACTTGTGCCCAGCGGTCTTGGTCACACGCGCTCTACATCGAAGCGGCCAGCGCCAGGTGGCCTTCAAAGCCTAGTTGGTCGGCTTTTCGCCGGTACCGCTGCCGTAACTCTTGATAGCTGGATTCTTCGTTGCGAGCGCGGGCGAGCTGAGCGCGCATGCGAAGCGACCAGACCTCATGCAATGTCACCCCGAGTTCGCACGTCATGGTTGTCCACTTCGCAATGACCGCGTCGGCCTCGACAACGTCGCGGTCCAGGCGACGGGTCAGTAAGACCTCTACCAACGCGGCCGTGGCCGGGATGGTCCACATGATCGACCCCACGGCGGTGAGGTGCTCGACCGCGTGCCGCGCCAACTTCACCGCACTGTCAGTGTCGCCGAGCCGGGCCTGCTCGCGCGCGGTGTACGTCTTGACGATCCACAAGATGTTGGAAAACTGCTGCTGCAAACGACCCTGACGTTCGCATGTTGTCCGCAGCAGCTGCAGACCTTGGTCGCGATCGGACCCACCGCTATGGATGAGGGCGATGCCTCGTGCGCTTCGAGCCAGATCGAGCCCGAGATCGTCACCCGACTGTTCTGCCAATGCCAAGGTGTCCGCGGTATCGCGCAGCATCGTCGCATAGGGCCGCGCGATTCCATAGACCAGCGGCATCACGTAGGAATACCAGCTCACCCCGGAGAACGAGAACGCATCCAAGGTGCGCGCGTGCGTCATGGCTTGGTCGAAATCGGTTTGCCAGCCGGGCATTCCGAGGCAACTGCGGGCCAGACCTCGGACCGCGATTGCGGTCGGTACCGGAACGGCGAAGATCAATTTGCCTTGGCCGAGGTCACCTTCGGCCAGGTCGATGACCCGTCGGGCAAAACGCAGGACCTCGGTCACGTCGCCAGCTTCAAACTTGGTCGCCAAGACCGCCGAAGACAGTGAAACCGTCAACGCCGGATCGCCGATTTCCTCCAGCAACCCGACCAGTTCGGTGGCGTAGCCGGTCGCCTGCGATACCTGCGAGTTCATGAAGCGGGCTTGGATGAGCCCGGCCATGCCGATGGCCAGCGACCGCTGATCACCGGCCGCGGCACACAGGTCACGCAGTTCGGCGAACTCAGCCTCGTCGCCGAGACCCGCGACGCGAAACTCCGTTCCGCACAGCAGGGTTCGGGGCGCAATGCGCATGGACAGACGAGCAGGATCACCCTCGGGTATCTGATCGGCCATCTGCCGTGCCCGACGCCACCGCGCCCGAGCGGTGGCGACATCGCGGTTGCGGGACCAGGTCGCCGCACGCATGTGCCAGGTGAAGGCCCCCTTCAGGTCCGCGGCTGCCTCCAGGTGTTCGGCGATCAGGGCCGCGTTCTCATCTTCAGCATCCTGAGTCTGTTCGATCGCCGCGGCCAGGCGTCGATGGAGCACCGCACGATCGGACTTGAGCTGGGACTCGTAGGTGACGGCGCGAATGAGCGGGTGGCAGAACGCGTATTCGGCGTGCGGGGCGAATTTCACTTGGTCGACGAGCTCGCCCTCGATCAGCGCTGACACATCCGCCTTCTCGTCGAGGACGGTGAGAATGTCGGCGCCGAAACGCAATCCGATCACCGCAGCCGCGTTGAGTGTGCGTTTGGCCGTGCGATCAAGCCGATCGATGCGCGCCCCGATGGTGGCCTGCAGGGTGGCCGGCACCTGCACGTCGGTGAGGTCGGCGTGGCTCTGGTATTCGCCGCGCCGGCCGTGCAGCACGCCGCGCTCGGCCAAGTCGCGCACGATCTCCTCGGCGAAGAACGGATTTCCGGCGGCGCGGGCTGTCACCTGTGCGGCCACCTCTGTCACCGATCCGTCTTTGCCGAGTAGTTCTGCGGTCAGCGCCGAGGCTTGCGCACCGCTGAGCGGCCGCAGTGCCACGACCTGCGCTCCCGATATCCGAGTGAAGGCTCCCCGATATTCGGGACGGTAGGTGATCAAGACCAGCGACGGCGTATGCGGAAGTGCCGCAAACAAATTGGCGAGCATCGATTCACTGGCCTCGTCGATCCAATGTGCGTCCTCGATCACGTACATCGCCGGCGCACTGCGGGCCAGGGAAGCGGAGTTGATCAGCGTGATCAACCGTCGCCGGCGCGCGTCGGGGGCGATATCGGGCACCGGCACCGACAGATCGCGGATGCCCAGCAAGTCGTCGAGCAGCAGCAGATCCTCGGGCTCGGCCTCGGGGAACCGCTCGCGCAGCCGGCCACGGGCCGCATCCGTTGCGAACTGGTCGATTTCAAGAGAGGCGCGAAGCAGGTGCGCCAGCGTGCGAAACGGGATATCGCTGGCGTGCGACTCGCAGTAGGCGCTGAATACCGGAATGTCGCGGGCCCGGGCGACGGCTGCCGTTTCGCGGGCCAGCCTGCTTTTGCCGATGCCCGCAGGCCCGGTGATGCTGACGATGCATCCCGCGCCGTTGATCGCCTCATCCAGGATGCCGCCGAGCGTGTTGAGTTCCCAGGTCCGACCGACCAGGGGTGCGTCGCTGCGACGCCCGCTGTGCTGATCGCGTGCGGTCAGCAGCACGCTGGCCCGCACCGGTGTATCAACACCTTTGACCTGAACCAGCTGGGTATCGCCCAGCACCACGGTGTCTTTCACCAGACGGGCCGTCGAATCGCTCAGCATGACTCCACCCGGTGGGGCAACGGATTCCATCCGCTGTGCCATGCCGACCTGTTCGCCGATGGCTGTGTAACTGGCTGTAGTGGAACCGATTTCGCCGGCGATGACCTGACCCGAGTTGAGGCCGATACGAAGCTCGAGATCGACGGCGTCGCGGCCGCCGACTTCGGCGGACAGCACGCGCGCCTCGGCTTGGATTTCCAGTGCCGCCAAACATGCCCGCACGGCATGGTCTTCTAACGCACGTGGTGCCCCGAAAACGGCCATGATGCCGTCGCCGGTGAACTTGTCGACCGTGCCCCCGTAGCGGTTGACCACCGCGCCGGACACGTCGAGCAGCGCGGCCATGATCTCGCGTAATCGCTCGGAACCGACCGCGGCCGCGATATGCATGGAACCCACCACGTCGGCGAAGAGCACCGTCACCTGTTTGTACTCCGCCGGCGCCGACGATGTGATCGCCGACCCGCACGCGTGGCAGAAGCGAGCGTCACCCGTCAGCGCCGCGGTGCCGCACCCCCGGCATAACGTTGCTGACACGATGCGATACCTACCGATCCGTGATTCCAGTCGCCCGCTCCCGGCCAGAATAGAGGGTCAGGACCGTTGGGCTTCAGGGAATACCCACTGGCCGTTGAGGATCGTGTCATGCGGTCGATACAGCCGGACCAGGTAATTCCATCCGGGCGTGATCGGTAAGCAGTTTGCTGACGAGCCGTCGCAGCCGCCGAACTGTATGGTGACCGCGCCGTCAGTGTCGCGTTGGGCGGTGATGTTGTTCAGCGAATACGCGTCTTGCGGGTTAGGGGTGAAGTAACCGTCCTTGTTGTAAACGGTGACTGACCAAAACCCGTCGACCGGCACCTCGCCCACCGTGAGCCGATAGGTAGTGGCGCCGTCATTGTGGGCCGGACTGACGCTGAAATACATGGCATCTTTTTCGGGGTTGCCGCCCCATCCGGTTGCCGCGCCGATCAGCCGGCGGACCGGGTCGGTGTCGTTCTTTGTGCCGAACATTCCAGTGGAGTCGGGCACCGTGGCCGCCAGTTGAACGAGCGCGTCCCGGACGGCTCGCTGGCTGACCGGGTCCCACTGCGGAATCTCGAAACTGCCGATGCTGTCCTGGAGGGCCGTGATGGAGTCCTGCAGTGCATGCACTTGGTCGATATCGGCGTCGTCGTTGGGATTGACCAGAATGCGAACGGCCGCCATGACATAGCGGGTGCCGATCTCATCGCGGGTAAGGGTGGGGGCGCCCCGACCGTAGAACACCGCCGGCACGTAGTGGTCTTCGTTAATCACCTGCATCGACAGGAACCGGCCGCCTGCGTCTGGCAGCGATATCGTGACAGGTCCGGCGTCCAAATCGAAGACGCCGGCCGAATACAGGGTGTCGCGGTTCGAGCGCACCACCAGCTGCTTGTCCAGCGGCATCAGCCCCCGGATGTGGTTGAAGTGGCCAAACCCGCCGTCGTTCACGACATTGCCGAAATACAGATCGCTTTCGGCCCTGATGAAGTTGTCCGGTGACACCAGCACCCTGCCGTCGGATGTCTTGCGCGCAGTCACCGTTCGGACCTTACGCGCCCAGCCGGTTGATTAGACCGCTTCGAACTCGATGGGCAAACTCTTCGGTCCGCTGAGGGTCGCCATGGGCTTCCATGGCACCGGTCCGGCGGTGCGGGGGTTTCCCAGCCGTTGGGTCAGGACGTTGAGTGCCTCGGCAATCTCGCGCCGGGCCAGGTTGGCGCCCAGGCAGTAGTGCACCCCGCCACCGAAAGTCAATATCGCCGGCGCGCCCTCGCGGGTGATGTCGACCCGGTCCGGGTCGTCATAGATAGCCGGATCACGATTGGCCGCAAGGGTATTCATCATCACCGCAGTGTCAGCCGGGAACAGGTATCCGTCGATTTCGACGTCTTCGGTCACCATGCGCAGGGTGCCGCACACGATCGGTGAATGGCGCATGGTTTCCTCGACTGCACGCATAGCCAGTTCCGGCTGCTCCTTGAGTAGCTGCCATTGGTCCGGGTGTTCGCAGAGCACCTGCACGGAGGCGGCCACCTGGTTGCGGGTGGTGTCCGTCCCGGCCAGCAGCAGACCGCCTGCGAGCATGCGAAGTTCGGCGGTGTCGAGGCGGTCACCGTCGTCCTCGGCGCGGATCAGGTCGGAGAGCAGATCGTCGGTCAGGCTGTTCCGGCGCCGAGCGACCATGTCGTCGACGTAGTCGTCCAGTTCCCGCCAGGCGCGCATGACGACCGGCTCGACCTCGCGGACGTCGATAGTGAACGTGAAGGCCTTGAAGACGTCGTCAGCCCAGAGGGAGAACTGTTGCCAATCCTCGCGGGGCGCGCCGAGGAGCGCGCAGATGATCGGGACGGGATAGGGGCGCGCAATGTCGGCGACGACGTCACAGCGGCCCGCGTCGGCAACCTGATCGACCAGTCCGTTCAGCACGTCGACCATGGTGTCGTGCAGGCGCAGAGTCGCCCGAGGTGTGAAGGCTTTCGACGTCAGGCTGCGTAGCCGGTGGTGGGCATCTCCCTCCAGGCAGAGCAGGCTGCTGGTCACCTTGTCCCATAACGGTCCTGACGTGATGCCCTGGGCCAGAAGGTTTATGCCGGGCGGGATTTGGAAGCGGGGGTCACGCAGTATCGATCGGACCAAGTGGTAGGAGAGCACTTCGGGCCCGAACGGTCCCTGCGCGATGGGTGCCTGGCGCTGCGCATCCCGTAGGCGGGGATACACCTCGGCCGGGCTTTCCGCGACGTCGTAGGCGACCGTCGGAAGGTCGGCGTCGAAAACGCTTGTGGGAGCTGTACCTACGGTCATGACGGTCTCCTTAGCGCGGCTGCGTGGGGCGCGGAGCGCGCGGACAACTCTGAAACAATGTATGGCCGCGTCCGCGCGTTGTCAACGACCCTGCCAGCAAGATTCGGACGCTGGCCATACGTTTATATGAAAGCGTTCGGCCATGTCAGGCGGCAGGTTTAGTTGCCTTGGTAGTCGACCGGCCAGTGTTTGATGCCGTTGATGAAGGAGGACCGCAGCCGCTCGGGATCTCCCACCGCGGTCAGATCCGGCAGCTGGTCGGCGATCGCATTGAACATCAGGTCGATTGTCATGCGCGCCAAGTTGGCGCCGATGCAGTAATGCGCGCCCGTGCCGCCGAAGCCGAGGTGTGGGTTGGGGCTGCGCATGATGTCGAACGAATGCGGTTCTTCGAAGACCTCTTCGTCAAAGTTGGCCGAGCGATAGAACAGCACCACCCGCTGGCCCTTGCCGATGCGAGCACCACCGAGCTCGGTGTCCTCCAACGCGGTGCGCTGAAACGCCGTGATGGGGGTGGCCCAGCGGATGATCTCGTCCGGCGCGGTCTTGGGTCGCTGCGCCTTGAACAGCTCCCACTGATCCGGGTTTTCGGTGAAGGCCATCATCCCCTGCGTGATGGAGTTGCGGGTCGTCTCGTTGCCGGCGACGGCGAGCGTGACCACGAACATGCCGAACTCGGCGTCGGACAGCCGTTGTCCGTCGGCGTCGGCCATGACCAGTGCCGTGACGATGTCGTCGCCCGGCTGCTCGGCCTTGCGTGCCGCCAATTGCATGGCGTACCACATCAATTCGCCCGCCGACGTCAGTGCGTCGTTGTCGGCGAATTCCGGGTCGTCGCTGCCGATCATGTTGTTGGTCCAGTCGAACAACTTGTCGTAGTCCTCCAGCGGCACCCCGAGAAGGCCGGCGATCGCCTGCAGCGGCAATTCGCACGCCACTTGGCGGACGAAGTCTCCCGAGCCCTCGGCGGCGGCCCGGGTGGTGATGCGCCGGGCCCGCTCGCCAAGGTCGGCGCGCAGCCGCTCGACCGCGCGCGGCGTGAAGGCGCGCGACACGATCTTGCGCAGCCGGCTGTGTTCGGGGTCGTCCATCATGATCATCGATGAGCGCCCGGCCTCAATCTGGCCCGCCGCCAAGTCTTCCCGGTAGCGCGGCACGATGGACTTGGTGGCCGACGAGAAGACGTCGGTGCGCAGCGATACGTCCCGGATGTCGCGATGCTTACTGACCACCCAGTAACCGCCATCGCCGAACCCGCCCTGATCGAGCGGCTGCTCATTCCACCAGACCGGTGCCGCCCGGCGCAGCTCCGCCAACTCCTGCACCGGCAGTCGGTGGGCGTAGATGTCGGGGTCGGTGAAGTCGAACCCCGGCGGGAGGTTCGGGCTGGTGATTGGGGTGGCTCCTCGGGAGATCTATCGACAGCTTTCAGGAAAGATTAGCCGGGCATTCGCGGATTTCAAGCAGCGTCGTCAGCTCGCTGCCGGGCTGGGAACGTTCAGGCCGTCGCGTGCGCCGAGGTTGATTGCCGCGGTGACGATGGAGCGTTCGATCTGGCGCAGTGCGTGCACCGCGGTCAGCAATCGTCGGGCATCGAGGTTTGGTTCGCCTTGGCCGGTGTGATTTCGGGCAGCGCACTCGGCCGAGTCGAGGTCGTCGGCGGCGGAATCGACGGTGATGTCGTAGGCACCGTCGATGATCGCAATCAACATATCGATGTTGCGCCGCGTCTGCGTTGCGGCCGACGTGAACGCGTTCGAAAGCGGTTCGGACCCAACGCGATCCTGATACCGCTCGCTATTGCGGGCCAGACTGCGTCCGTATTGATCGCATGCGGTGAATATCCGCAGACCACGCCTAATGCTGCGCCGGCTGGAAAAGCCGGCGGCCCCCGCCAGCAGCGGCTTGGCGGTGACCCGGAACTGCTGCAGGTTCCGGTCGAGTTGCCGCGCCTGCTCGGTCGGGCTCACCGTCTCGTCACCGCCGAACATTGTCGCCGTGGAGATTTCGATCAGGTCGGACAGGCTGATCAAGAAGGTCTTGGTGTCCTTGCGGATGGCGGTCCGGGCGTTCGTCGGTAGCACCAGGATGGCCACGGCAATTCCGATCACGGCACCGATCGCGGTCTCTTCGATCCGCAACATCAGCACGCCGACGGAGAATTCGCCGAGCAGTCCGTACAGCAATGCCAGCATCGTGGTGATCCAGAAGGTCATCAAGCTGTAGGTGACCGTCATGAAATAGAAGGCGCAGAACAGGCAGACAAAGATCGCAGCCAGTGATGCCGTTTTGTCGCCGGCGAACAACGTCGCCACCAGCAGGCCGCAGGGCACGCCAAGCACGGTTCCCAGCAGCCGTTGCCAGCCTTTGGTGAGGGTTTCGGCCCAGGAATTGGTGCCCGCGAAGATCACGAATGCCGCGATCACCGCCCAGTACCAACGGGTGGGCGCCAACGACTCGCCGATCACGATGGCCAACGATGCGGCGACGGATACCTGGATGGCTTGCCGGGTGGTCTGCCGCAGGCCCTGCTCCGGCTGCTCATCGTCGGGTGCGGGCGGCGGGTTGTCGGGGTTCTCGGTGGGGGCGGTGTGCCCCGCTACGGCGCTCTCGACGAGGACCCGTACTTCGGCCGTCGCGGTCGCCGCGTTGATGATCGCCAGGCAAAGTCGGCGCACCGCGGCGGTTCCCTCGTCATCGTCGGCCGCCGCGCTCTGCTGCTGGTCGAGGACAAGTTGGGCGTGGCTCGCGGCCTGGCGAAGGCCGCCTTCCTGCGGTGTGCGGATGGCGCGCGACAGCAGGGAGAGCGCTGTGACCAGCTCGGCGCGGGTGGTGGCCGGTATCGCCGAGGGATGCTCCGAGGCGAGCACCGCCGCTCGCCGCCCCGCGGTGGCGACCCATTCGATGGCGAGTTCCGCGTCGAACAGCCACGGGGACAGTTGTTCAGCGCCGACCCCGCGGTAGAACATCGCCGGGTTGGCTTTGTCTTCGATCTGGTCCTGCACCATCAGCGCGGTCTCATTGAGCCGGAGAGTGCGAGCCCGCATGTACCGGCGCCGGCGTTCGTCGAGGCGGCCGGTACGCACCGCCTCGGCGGTGGTGTCGATCACGATCGCCATCCGGGCGCGCAACGCCCGAATCGTGGAGCGCAGCACCCGCTCTGGTTGATCGGGCAGCACATAGGAGCTCATCACGAACGTGCACACCGTACCCACCACGACGGCCACGATCAGCCAGGGCAATTCCGACAGACCGGCCCGCAGATACAAGGTGATGAAGTACGACATGAACGCGACCATGCCCAGCGCGCGGCCGCGGGCTCCGAAGCGGCGAACGTAGACCGCGACGAACACCACGGCCACGAAGACGACATCGGCGGCGATCGGATGGGCAGCCAGCAGCGTGGCCGCGGTGATGGACAGCGCGCCGGGCAAGGGCACCAGCGCCATGGTGATGCGCTGCTGGCGGGGATCGGGCTCGTTGACCGATCGGGCCGCGATCATGGTGATCACGACCCCCAGCAACGCCACGGTCAGCGGCTGACCCGTCGCTTTGGTCAGCAGGGACAACACCACCAGCGAGCAGGCCAGTGCGGCCGTCGTCCGGACTGCCATGCGCAACCGCAACAGTCCGGGGTCGGAGCCGATCAGCCAGTTGTGGGCGTCGTCGTAGCGGAGAGCTATGGGTGACCTCCTCGTTCCGGCGGGACTCCCCATGGTTACCTGAACTGCGTCGCGGCGGCCAAGCTAGTCTTCGACATCGTGACAGCGCCGACCCGGGCGAAGCTGGCCGACGGCCGTGACCTGTTGTTCTTCGCGTTGCCCGGGCACCGCCCGGCGCCGGTTGCCGACCGCAGGCCTCTGCCGGCGCGCGACCCAGGTCAGTCGCAATTGCGGTACGACCAGACAACCGGGCAGTGGGTGATCATCGCGGCGCTGCGACAAGACCGCACCTACAAGCCGCCCGCTAACCAGTGTCCCTTGTGCCCGGGTCCGACGGGATTGACCAGCGAGGTGCCGGCACCGGACTACGACGTCGTCGTGTTCGAGAACCGGTTCCCGAGCCTGTCCGGTGCCGGCCGGCCGCTGGGTGCACCTGCCGGTGACGGCTTTGTGTCCGGGCCCGGGCATGGCCGCACCGAGGTGATCTGTTTTTCCAGCAACCACACCGGGTCGTTCTCGCAATTGGAACCGGCGCATGCCCGGTTGGTGGTCGAGGCCTGGCGACACCGCACGGCTGACCTGATGGCCGAACCGGGCATCGAGCAGGTCTTCTGCTTCGAAAACCGTGGCGAGGAAATCGGGGTGACGCTGACCCATCCGCACGGTCAGATCTATGGCTACCCTTATCTGACGCCGCGCACCGCAGCGATGTTGGGGCAGGCACGCGAACATCGAATGCGTCACGGCGGCAACCTCTTTGCCGATCTGTTGGCGCGCGAGGTCGCCGACGGCGGTCGCATTGTCGCGCGCACAGAGCTGTTCACGGCGTTTGTACCGTTCGCTGCGCGGTGGCCGGTGGAGGTGCACATCTACCCGAACAGGTTCGTGCGCAATCTCGTTGAATTAACCGGCGACGAAATGGACGCGTTCGCGCAGCTTTATCTCGACGTGTTGAGGCGGTTCGATCGGATGTATTCGGCTCCGCTGCCCTATATTTCAGCGCTGCATCAGTTCGCCGACACCGAGGCTCAGGCGGACGGCTACTTCCACCTCGAGTTGATGTCGATCCGGCGCAGCGCCACCAAGCTCAAGTACTTGGCGGCCTCCGAATCGGCGATGGACGCGTTCATCAGCGACGTCACGCCGGAGAGCGTGGCCCAGCGGCTGCGGGGCCTCGGATGACAGTTCGGTATGCCGCGCCGGGACGGATCAACCTGATCGGCGAGCACACCGACTACAACCTCGGCTTCGCGCTGCCGATCGCGCTTCCGCAGCGCACGCTGGTGACGTTTACTGCCGACCGCGGCGATGCGATCACCGTGCGTAGTGACCGTGCGGACGGCGCAGTGCGCATTCCGCTCGGCACCGCTCCCGGC
>Ga0182030_10025006_pt1 | contig 10915 bp, 10 predicted proteins | sample 812S3MmetaG_FD_121299 | JGI IMG/M metagenome (GOLD analysis project Ga0182030, IMG submission 121299) | Permafrost microbial communities from Stordalen Mire, Sweden - 812S3M metaG (Illumina Assembly) | ecosystem: Environmental > Terrestrial > Soil > Wetlands > Permafrost | place: Sweden... | reverse complement strand
CGGTCATGAGTAATGATGAGCATAGCTTCGCGGGCCCCTTTGAGCCAGTCAATGAATTGGTTCTTGGCGATATAGTCCATGTGGTTGGTGGGCTCGTCAACCAACGCTAGCTGTGCATCTGAGTGCATGATTTTCACGACTTCGACGAGACGTTTCTGGCCGCCGGAGAGGGTAGAGAACTGCCTATGAGCAACATCGGGCAATTGGAAGTTCACGAGTTCGCGCTCAATCTGTTCCTCGATTTGATAAAAGCCCTTGTCGTTATAGCGCTCCAAGGCGGCGCTGTATTCGTTGATCTTCCGGATACTTTCGCCCATTGTCTCGGGGTAGGTTTCAATAATATGGCTTAGCTCCGCGTACTCCGGTAGACCTTGCAGGACATACTGTAGGACTGTCTTGTCGCCGACGTCGTGGTATTCCTGCTGGGTGGCCACCACAACAGCGCCGGGCTTGTACATAATATCTCCGGTGTAATCCTTGTCGGTACCGCTCATAATCCCGAATAGCGTTGATTTGCCAACGCCATTACGGCCGATGACCCCGATTTTTTCACCATCACTAATAGTCAATCTGACATTCTTCATGAGAGATTTTGGGCCGAACGACTTTTCGGTTACGGTGATATCTGCGAGCATAACCTACCAATAGTAACACCTTAGGGTTTGAAGCTCTAAGGAGTTAGGAGGATTGGAAGGTCGGCTAGCACGATCCTGTCTGTTTATGCGGCAGCGGAAAGGGTGACGAGCTGTCGTTTGCTTGTCTCCGTTACGTATATGCGGTGAAGTTTGAAGCGTGGCAGATTTCTGTGAGATACTAGGGAAACTATTTTAACAAGTGATGCGCCTATGATAGATCTATTCAGAAGCAGTGGGGAACCAGGTATAAGGCTTGAAAGACAGCCCGTTTCTATCAATCCTGACGGCCCGGATCACGAGAACATGGATCACGCTGGTAGGGCTATAGGAGCTCATGTACTGTCTCTAGGTAGAACAGACCCTTCTTTGATAGATGGCTCGGTGATTCTCTTGGTAGGTGGCGATGAAACACAAGACTTAGTGGGGGCCATACGAGATGATGAAGAAAGGACGCGTGAAGCGGCAGAGGCCGTAAGAGAGCTCATAGGAAAAAGCAGCATACGCGGATTCATTAGCAGCCTACCCCTTATAAAAAGATTTACTGCATCTAGGGATACTGGTGGGGATGATATAGGTTTCCCACAGGCGCTCCGAATATTGGCAGCCGGTTTGGCAGCTGACGGAACGGACCTTCGGATGCTCGGTTCACATATCGATTACATATTATCTGAAGCAGATATATCAGAAGAGTAAGCGTGCTCGCTCGAGCGGTGTTGCTGTGAAATTTCCCATATCCTCCTAAGCGTAAGGGCAGTAGAGTAAAGCTGCAACATGATCAGTAACTTACGAAGGAGATCAGTATGAGTCACGAAGGTGAAAAAATGACAGGCAAAGCGAAGCAGGTCGGCGGAAAGCTTACCGACAACAAGCAGATGGAGACTGAGGGTAAGATCCAGATAGTGAAGGCAAATACAAAGCAAACTGCCGATAACATGAAGGCAAAGATTTCCGACAATTAGCTCTGCAGTTTATTGTTAGCTATAAGTTCTGTCTTGTATTCTAAACGTTGCACTAGAGAGTAAAATATATAGTGCATATGTTTGATGAGCCAGTAGTATTTGTTGATATAGAGACGAATGGCGGGGCAGTCGGTAAAGGTAGAATCACTGAGATCGCAGCCATCCGGGTTGAGGGTGGTGAAGTGGTGGACACTTTTACGTCACTCGTGAATACAGGCGCCCCGTTACCAGTTTGGATAACCAACCTGACAGGCATAACCGACGCCGATCTTGTCCACGCGCCATACTTCGATGAGATCGCCGAAGATCTCAAGAGGATTTTTGATGGTGCTATCTTCGCAGCCCATAACGTCCGATTCGATTATTCATATGTAAAGCATCACTTCAAACAGCTTGGCTATGACTTCCGGCCGAAGCTGTTTTGTACGGTACGGATGTCGCGGGCAATGTATCCGGAACACAAGGGTCATAGCTTGCAGAAGATCATCGAGCGGCACAGTATTGCGGTCGATGATCGGCATCGGGCATACGCTGACGCCAAGGCGATATATGATTTCGCGAAATTAGCCTACGCAGAAAAGGGTAAAGCGCGCTTTGATGAAGCTAAAGCAAAACAGCTTAAAAGTCGGTCGTTACCTCCTAATCTGGATGCAAAGTACCTCGAAGGAATTACAGACAATCCTGGCGTATACATCTTTGAGACTGAATCCGGCGCAACCTTGTATGTAGGCAAGAGCGTCCATTTGAAAACGAGGATTCAGTCGCACTTCACGCAGGACACCATCATCAATAAAGAAATGAATCTATCCATGCAGTCTCATAAATTACGGGTGATTGAGACTGCAAATGAGCTAGAGGCCTTACTACTTGAGTCGTCACTTGTGAAAGAGCTGAATCCTATCCTCAATAGACAGCTCAGAAGGGTGAGGAGCCACTTTGTATTCCTAGCTGGCATAAACGAGAATGGCTACCGGACGGTCACGATCGCGGACAAGGACCTAGCGAAGGAAGCCGATCCGTCTGCTGTCTATGGGATGTTCACCTCAAAAGCCAAAGCTAGGGCTGCACTGGAAAGTAGTATGAAGGCGTACATACTCTGTCCAAGACTGTCGGGCCTCGAGAAGACAAAAGGGGCATGCTTCCAGCACCAGCTCGGCAGATGTAAGGGCGCCTGCGTTGGTAAAGAGCCTGCGGTCTCGTATAACGAACGCACCGAGCTTGCGCTCAATCGGACTAAGATTGAGCACTGGCCCTTTAAGACGCCAGTTGCGATCGGTACTGATTCTAATGATATGATCGTCGTCAATAACTGGATCATCGAGGGATACCTGAGATCTCCCATGGAAAGCGAGCCGGTATTCGATCCAATCGAGAAGAACTTTGACCTCGATACGTATCGAATTTTGAGACAGTTTATTTCAAAAAGTAAAAATAGTTTGCTGGTCAGACCTGTAAATCGACTTTTGACAGACGGGCAAGCGTAGCTGTTTTCCTAGCGGTGTAGACGGTACGCCTACCTTACGATTCACCTTTTCGTCCTTTTGGACTCGTCAGCATGAACACACATTCATATAAGGTGGCAGATAGACAAAGTTCAGATGGGAGAAGCGGCGGTAAGGCCAAATCTCTGGATGGAAACACCTGAGCCTTCTCCACCTGCCACCTTACGCGACGACCTTGAGCCATGTTGGCATCCAGTCGAAGCGAAAGCTAGGTTGTGCGCGGCTGTCGTCTACCGTCGTAGAACATCGTCGAAACTACTCCATGGGTCGGCAGGGGCGGCCAATAGAGTCGCATGGGTCGACCACTGATACTCCTGGCGAGCACCTCGACCAGTTCGAGTTCGGTCAACCGAAGTGCCAGGTTTACGAGCAGCGCGTTTTGCATCTTGTGCATCACGTACGACTGGTACACGGCCTCGAGCTCGGTGAAGTTGGACATAAGCCTTGTCAGGATCATCTCGATGTCGAGCGGGTCGACTTCCATCACGGTGGTGATGGAGATGATGCGAACACTTATTCTTGTTGTGCCAATCTTCGTAGTCCTGCGCGCTACGGCGGTGTGCAGATGGTCCGGGTCACTGGTCATGGTCGTGCCGATGTGGTCGGTGATCTGGTCGACCCCGGCCACGCTGTTTATTGCCCAGGTAAGGAACATTTTAGTGAAGAGCGCGTCGAAGTCCGAGAACTTCGTCACGGGACCGTAAACGGTTAGACCACAGCCGAAAATACCGGCCGGGGTGGGGAATGTCAGCTCAGAGTGCCTGCGGAGCGAAGTCATGATGTCATGACCCTTCTTCTGAATCTTTCTCGTTCGGCTAAGGCACGTTGCCAGAGCTATAGTGTTTCCACAAAGGTTCAGACAGAGATGTACCACTTGGAAGGGGCATAGCTGTGTCTGAACCTTTGTTTGAACTTGTCTATCTGTTAAGGTGCTTTGGAAGTACAATAATACCTCAACGAAGCATTTTATATTATACAATATATAAAACATAAAGACAATAGCCACACCCCTGAGCGACTAGTGACATGCCCTAAATCTCGGCACAATGTATTTCGAAGAGTAAGAAATCGCCTACTGCTTAAGCCAGCTAGTGGCTTTTAGTAGATGGGTGAGCAGCCTGCAGGTAAGTTTAATGTTTACTCCCTATCCTCATAAAAAGTCTATTAATGAGAGGAATCTAACTTTTATATTCGCCATTACTTTATAAAATATAGTACAGGTTAATGAGGAGATAGAATGGCAAAAGCAGTAGCAATGCCGATGCGCCCACTCGGCGACACCGGTATGAAAGTAAGTGTCCTGTGTCTAGGCGCGATGATGTTCGGTGCCTGGGGCAATCCAGACCATGACGATTCTATAAAAATTATCCATAAGGCACTCGACAGTGGCATCAACTTTATCGATACGGCAGACGTCTACTCGGCCGGCGAGTCCGAAGAAATAGTCGGCAAAGCACTCAAAGGCGGCAAACGTCAGCATGTCGTACTAGCGACAAAAGTACACGGCCAGATGGGCGATGATCCAAACCAAGAGGGCAACTCCAGACGTTGGATCATGCAGGAAGTCGATAACTCACTGCGGCGCCTGCAAACCGACTGGATCGATCTATATCAGATACACCGTCCAGACCCGACGACGAATATTGACGAGACACTCGGTGCTTTAACCGATCTGGTGCGTATGGGGAAAATCCGAGCATTCGGTTCTTCAACCTTTCCGGCTTCGCAAATCGTTGAAGCACAGTGGGTTGCTAGTGACCGTAGCCGCGAGCGCTTCTTATGCGAGCAGCCGCCCTATTCAATGCTAATTCGCGGTATCGAGTCCGATATTTTACCAACAACCCAAAAGTATGGCATGGGTGTCATCGTATGGAGTCCTCTCGCAGGCGGTTGGCTTTCCGGCAAGTGGCGAAAGGGTAAAGACGCCCCTACGTCGAAGCGGGCGGAGCGTATGCCTGATCGCTACGATCTTTCCATACCGGGGAATCAAGCGAAGCTGGATGCCGCCGATGCGCTAGGCAAACTCGCCGAAGCTAACGATATGACACTGCCTGAACTAGCTGTCGCGTTTACGATCCGCCATCCCGCCGTTACGTCGGCTATTATCGGGCCGCGCACCATGGAACAGTTAACGTCTCAGCTGGGAGCGGCTACGGCCGAATTATCGGATGAGCTGCTCGATGCAATCGATAAGATCGTGCCGCCTGGTACGAACGCTAGTAACGTGGAACAGGCCTGGGATAACCCGGCGCTTCATCCTGAGAATCTTCGTCGCTGAATAGTCGCTATAGTAGGAGAGTATGTACAAAGACGTTTTTGAGAAGCTACTTAACCGAGTACTGGATAGCCATAAGTATCAGTTTGGTCACGTGCTAGTAATGGGCGGGGCGCCAGGAATGGTGGGAGCGCCGTTATTGGCCGCGCAGGCAGCCTTGCGGACTGGTGCAGGACTTGTGACCCTTGCTTCAGACGAAGCGGTTATAGAGAAGCTGGAGGGGAGAGTTGCGGAACTTCTGACATTAGTTGTGCCACCTAAGGACGCAATCGCAATGGTTAAGGGCTTTATCCTAGAGCGTAAAGTCTCAACTATTGTTGTCGGTCCTGGCATGAGCAGTCAGTCTGCTGGATTTATACGGGAGCTTATACAGTCTACAGATCTCCCGATGGTTATAGACGGCGGTGCTATAGGCGCCTTACAAGACCATCTGCAAACATTGGAACGCGCCCCGTCGAAACAGATTGTACTTACGCCACATCTCGGGGAATTTCGAAAGATCTACACTGAGGAGCTGCCAAAGGAACGCCCGGCTCTGCAACTTATAGTCAAAGCGTTTTCGCAACAGTATGAGGCTACTTTAGTTCTGAAGGGGAAGCCTACGTATGTAGCTCATCCTGACGGATCATTATATGAGAATCCGACTGGCAATCCAGGTCTCGCTACCGCCGGTGCCGGCGACGTGTTGAGCGGTGTCATCGCCGGCATAATCGCTCAAGGCATAGAACTTGCCCCAACCGTAGATGCGGCAGTATTTTTACATGGGCTAGCCGGTGATATCGCCGTTCAAGCTAAGACTCAACCCGGCATGATTGCATCGGATATTATTGAGGCCATACCCGAAGCTTTCAAGGCCATTGCTTACAATGGGTTATGATGATGAGTCTAGTGAAATACCATATGAATCGATTCACAGCCCTTGATGCCGAAGACGAATGGAACGGGCTTGCAAGGACGGCTCTCGAGTATTGCGGTGATAATACTCCACAAGCGTGCCTCATAGTCGGTGCTCTTTTTACGGTGATAATCTGCAGCAACTAAAAGCTCTAGTGCTGCTAGAGAATAGACTTTATAGGTGAGCCAGGCAGTCCGCAGGTTTCTAGCGGCGAGTAGGGTTATCTGTTATGCTGAATCCGATATGGTCAAGGCAATTTTCTTTGATTTTTACAGTGTATGGGTACCCGATAAGCTTCAGGCCGTCTTGGACGAAGCGAAGGCTCGTGGTGCGTCAGAAGCTGACGCAATGACGCAGCTCACCCAGCAGTACTATCACGGTGAAGTGAACCTCACTACCATGGCTTTTAATCTTAAATTTAAGCATGGAAGCACGAATTTCGATGAAGCCTCCCTTAACCTGCATGAATCGGACATCTCGCCGGACCTCGTGAATCTAGCACGCGCATTGCACGGCCACTTTGTGAAGCTTGGCATCCTAGGTAACCTTGGCTTTATGGAACTAGGACTCTTATACGAATTCAACTCCGCTCAGTCACTGTTTGAAGCCATCGTGAGCCCGCTTTCTTTAAGCTTGAAGCGGCCCTTATTAAGTAAAGAAGTCTTTACCAAAGCTACGCAGACTGTAGGTGAAACGCCGGACTCATGTGTAGCAATTAGCGGGCATGATGACTATATAGCATTTGCATCCAGTTTTGGTATGCAGACCATTAAGTTTACGAGCCTGACTCAACTTGCAGATGACTTGGTACGAATACTCGCAAAAGATATACCGACGTCCGTAAATCTACCACGGTAATCCGCTTACGACAGGGAAGGAATGGTCATTCGTCATGCGTATAAGCCTGACGAATGACCCTCAGATGAAAACTAGGCCAAGTAATGGCCTAGTTTTGTAGGTAAATGATACTACGCTTCGATCAGTCCTCGAAGAGTAGGGGGTTGATTACTTACTCTTAAATGGATCGGTATTGTGCGCTTCAGGGTTCTCTTCCCCAAAAGCACTTCTCGCTGGGTCGTCTGTACTAGGATCCATAGGATACCCGCCCTGCACCTTATCGTCCATCTTATTATCCTGAGGAGAGGAGCTACCTTCTTTTGGCTTAGCATTCCCGTCGTTTATCCAAGGCTGGGCCTGCATCTCATGCTCGTTTCCACCGTGTGTGAAATCACGACGTCCAAACTTGCGATCGCGCCGCCACGGCCAATTCCATTTTCCTGTTGAAGTGCCGCCACCAGCCACGGGGGTAGGCCCGGTAGGTGCTCCGGTTGCAGTCGTTGCACCGGTGCCCGCAGTTCCCGTTGTTGCACCGACTGTAGACGTGCCAGTCCCGGTCGTACTAGTTCCTACGGTTGAAGTACCAACCCCGGTAGTTGTACCCACGCCAGTAGTCGAAGTACCGACACCGGAGGTTCCAGTAGAGCCTCCGGAAGTAGAGGTACCAACACCGGTGGTAGAAGTCCCGGTTCCTGAAGTCCCCGTGAAACCGCCAGGACTTGAGGTTCCCGTGCTAGATGTACCGGTAGCAGAAGTTCCGGTAGGGCCGCCAACGGTGCTTGTTCCAGTTCCTGCAGTGCTAGTACCGACGCTTGACGTACCCACGCCAGTAGTCGAAGTACCGACACCGGAGGTTCCCGTGCTGGACGTACCAACGCCAGCAGTCGAAGTGCCGAAGCTGGACGTACCGACCCCAGCTGTACTAGTACCTACGGTCGAAGTACCCAGGCCCGTAGAGGTACCAACCCCCGCCGTAGAGGTTCCAAAACTCGATGTACCCACACCAGCTGTGCTGGTGCCTACCGTACTTGTACCCATGCCGGTACTGGTGCCAACTCCGGCAGTCGAAGTACCTGTATTTGTTGTCGTGCCTCCAGATATAAAGTCAGTCACTGGTTTACCGAATACGGTTTCATTATTCGGAACGGTAACGGTCATTCCAAAGTCGTTAACGAAAGTCGTTTCGCCAGCAGCCGCAGTCCCCGCTGTTGTACCATTAATAATGTGGACGGGGTCACCAGATAGTCGTCCGCCCCCCGTGCCTGATGTCTCGAGCTTCTGAACCTCTGTCTCAAAGTTTGCTTCATTCGCCGCATCCTCGGTAACTAGGGGATTGCCACTCGTTAGGCCCTGTGCTTCGGCAATCGTCTCTACGCCACCGCTAGAAGTCCCGGTTCCTGAAGTCCCCGTGTAGCCGCCGCCAGTCGACGTGCCAACCCCCGCCGTAGAGGTTCCAAAACTCGATGTACCCACACCAGTAGTCGAAGTACCGACACCGGAGGTCCCTGTACTAGATGTACCAACGCCAGCAGTCGAAGTGCCGAAGCTGGACGTACCAACCCCCGCCGTAGAGGTTCCAAAACTCGATGTACCGACACCAGCTGTGCTAGTGCCTACACTTGATGTACCTACGCCGGTAGTTCCACCGCCTGTAGACGTTCCAACCCCCGAAGTCCCACTCGAAGCGCCTGTGGACCAAGTCGTTGCTGGACCTGGATGAAAATCATCTGCATTTAACTCATTATTCGGAACGGTAACGGTCATTCCAAAGTCGTTAACGAAAGTCGTTTCGCCAGCAGCCGCAGTCCCCGCGTTTGCCGTTCCAGGTATAAATCCAGATGCTGGACCTTCTGGTTGGCCATTTAGTTTGTTACTATTATCAGCATTTTGATCCATGTAATTATCCTCGCTTAGCGCATTCGGTTTATCATTATTGTCTAGTACAAGAATAGCGCTGTCAATTCATTGCGATACTTTATTCTATAAAGGTAAGCAATTACATCGCTGCTGCTAAATAAAAAGCATGACAAGTTTGCTTATTTTACTGCTTATGCATGCTACAATCTTAGTAAATATGGCTCATCTCGTCTGCGTTCGCGTCAATTGGAATAATACTGCTCCTTCTATACCTATCCCTGGTGCGTTTCATATGCTTAATATTATACCCACGGTAGAATATCCGTTTGGAGAGAAGGGCAAGACCCTAGCCGGTGCCTGGAAACAACTTGATCACGATAACACGATGGACGGCATGCTTATACTTGACGGCGATGTAGCCATTGAACCGGTAGATCTGGCGAACATGTTTGCCGCCATCCATGGCCATGACAAGATGGTCGTTGTTGCGCCGGCCCGCATTTGGCCCACCAGTACCAAGCGCAAAGAATGGAGCTGGGCACACTGGACTAAACAGCCGAGCCAAGTCATGGAGACTGAGAATGTCCGCTGGTTCTCATTTAATTTCACCTATCTGCCAAAAAAGGTTATCGAGCAGGCGTTAAATGACGGTCTTCGTACCTGGATGTACCCGAGAGTAGATAAGCGTGTTGCCGACTCTGCATTCAAGGCTGGCGTTCCGGTATACGTCGCTCAGAATGTCTCCACAAAGCATCTGCATTTCTAGATGATCACCAGATGATTCTCGTAGCTAGAGGTTAGAAGGATTGTGTAGAAGAAAACGTCTCGGGTTCTTCGGACTCCCGAAATGGCCGTAACTCTGCTTGTCCACGAATTCCGCATCAGGGAATTCCTCTGGGTTGACTCGGATTTCGGTCAACTATCTCATCCTAACTCTGGCGTTGCCCTCTGTATCAGGCAGGATGATTCTACAGCTTTCCTACCTTTTGCAGCTGATACATGTAGTACTCGACGCCGCCGAGCTGTGCAACATCGGTGAGCGTACCGTTATCCAGCACGTAGATTTTATCCATTAAGTTTAGGAGGGGCAGGCGGTGGCTGACCAATAGTACCGTCTTGTTTTGAATCAAAGAGCTGATGGAGTCATGAATTAGCTGTTCTGACCGAGCATCTAGTGCCGATGTCGGCTCATCCATACAAATGATCGGGGCGTTCTTGAGTAGTGCTCGAGCAATCGCTATGCGCTGCTTCTGGCCGCCGCTTAAACTCGAACCGCCTTCACCGGCAATTGAGGCCATGCCCATTGGCAGCTTTTGCACAAACTCCGTTACATTGGCCGCTTGGGCCGCCCAGTTGATTTCATCGTCGGTCATCAGTCTGCTAATATCTCCGTCGCGTAAGTTGTCGCTGATGGAGGTGGCAAAGAGTTGCGGCGCTTGGCTTATCCAGCCTATCCTTCTTCTAAGATCGGCCAAGCTTACACTCTGAATGTCATGGCCATCGATCAGAATACGTCCGCTACCAGGCTCGAGATATAAGTCAAGCAGTTTAATGAGCGTGCTCTTACCGGCCCCACTCGGCCCCACAATACCAATTTTCTCGCCAGGGTTAATAGTTAGGTTAATCTGGTTGAGTATGAGCGTGTCGCCATGACTAAAGGAAACGTTTTGGAAGTCTATGCGTCCGGCTACGACAGACAGCGGTTTATCATCACGCAAGTGCTCAACTCCCTCGTGATCGGTCATAACCTCGTAGACGCGGTGGACATTGACAAGCTTTTGACGCCGGATCGTTATTTGTGAAGTGATGTCTTGAATTGGATTGATGAGGTAGCCAATGTAGGTCATGAACACAAGCAACAAACCGATCGAGAACTTACCTTTCAGGGCCTCACTGCCACCGATATAGATAACTAATGCCGTACCAAGGCTGACTATTAAACCGTTCGTAAAGTT
>Ga0182030_10025002_pt1 | contig 10916 bp, 9 predicted proteins | sample 812S3MmetaG_FD_121299 | JGI IMG/M metagenome (GOLD analysis project Ga0182030, IMG submission 121299) | Permafrost microbial communities from Stordalen Mire, Sweden - 812S3M metaG (Illumina Assembly) | ecosystem: Environmental > Terrestrial > Soil > Wetlands > Permafrost | place: Sweden... | reverse complement strand
TAAAACCGGGCCCAGATATACATACCGCCCGTTGGAGGCACGAAAGAGAAAACCGGTTGCGATTTCGACCCTGCCGAGCCTTTAAAATATACAGCTAGACCTTCGGCCCCGAGTAGGTTCTTCGGCTCTGCTGGCCTAACCTCGAAGTTCTCCTCGATTGCATCGCAGATCCAGTTCCTCCTTATCTGATACTGGCCTCTCAAAGTTATCAACCATTCGAGATAGCCATTGATACCCCATTTATGTAACACACCGTATACAATTGCCTGCGACCACCCACTAGGGGTCTGGGTTTCAACTTCCGTTGCTCGAAGTAAACGTTCCCAGAAGAGAGGGTTGACTACGAAGTAACCTAGACGACAGCCTGGTGCGAGAGTCTTGCTGAAAGTGTCAAGACGAATGACACGGCCTTGGGTGTCATATCTGAGAAAAGACGGAGCGAGATTGTCCAAAAATTTGTCCAATGACGGTTCCTTCAGTATTGGAGCAGATCCAGGTACATAGGCGGGATACTGGAGGAAGGAATATGGATCGTCTTCACATATAATAACATCTTGAAGTCTTGTTAGCTGAAAAGACCTGATAAAGTATTACGATACTCACCGTACTTGACACATATGTCATAAATCTCACTCCGGCGCTGCCCTTGCATTGTTGAGCCTGCGGGATTGGAACCTACTGGAACGATATACATTCTTTAGGTGTTGTCAACTTATGGCCTATATAAGATCTCAGGAATAAACTCACAAATGTGGCCGTTTTATGCCAGGATGTGTCGAATCCCAACTAGCCAAGACCTCGTCCAGGCGGTCTGCTCGCATACCTTCGCTATCCAATTTGACTGGTACTGCTTTAACGCCCATCGGAATCCACAGTGCCTGGGCAGACGGATATGTGTGCTCTTCGCATAGGATGAAATCTCCGGGTTCGCACAACATCCTTACAACTTTACACCATCCATCTGTGTTACCTGAAGTCAGAAGGATCTCGAAATCACTATAAGCTGGCCGGAAAACTTTTTCAGTGAAATCTCGTGCCCACTTCAATAACAAGGGATGCCCCGTTGAATTTGCTACAGATGTTAAGATTGAGCCTCTTTATTTCATGGATATACTTACCATATTGCAAAGCGGTCGCAAGGTCCAAGACATCATTGTCCTTCGAATATTTCTCTATACTAATCTCATCGGTGACTCCAACAACCTCCTCGATATTCTCTGGATCTAGCTCTATTGATTGTGGATATGTGTAGATAGATGCTTGTTGAAAGGGAAATAAAGATGTATGAGGAAGGCCTGATATATTTAGTTTTTAACACAATTAAATACATGTTTGAAAATACCTCCAGCTAGGCTTATCATGCCCTCATATCCCATGTATTTGATTATCTCTTTTAGAGGACTTGGATGGCGTGCTTTCGAGTGCGCATTCAGGTGATGACTGAGATCCACAGCGTTGAGACCTGTTAGGGAACCCATCTTTCTTTATGTGTCTCTTAAGAATATTGCTGTGAAACAGAGAGAGATGTGGAGGATGTATCAGCAATGGTATGACGGCAAGTGAAAGTTAATTATCTGACGTGAAATACATACCCCGACGGAGACATAGCCTTGCAAACGTCGTCCCGGACTCCGAGTCTACGGAGTAGATTCCTCTCGCTTGCGGTTACCAGGATTATTGTGGTTATCGGTACTTGCTCTGAACATCAGAAGTTCTATCACGACCAGTATCTCTTGGGACTGGTCTTAAGCCATAAATGAAAACCATGTAGACTGATAGGAGAATAAAAAGGCAAAATTCTGGGGCATAAACTCGCTATCTATTATCTGATATCTTCCGAAGCCTGCCCCACTATATTTACAGAACAGGAAGGCTTGCGCAACCTTATTATGCTACTTTACATTATTGTAGTTCTTGTTTGTGGCCATGAGCATGGGGCAGCTTAGATCCTAGTAGATTGGGCATAAGTATTCTGCCGTTCCAAGCTACAATCATGCAGGAAATATTAATTTTTGACCACCTTGAGCTCACCACGTCTACTCCAATGAGCCAACAGAAGCTCGATTCAGAGAGGGAACTCAATGATATCATTTAGAATACCAAACTAGGGACGATGCCATTTCGATCCTAACAGTTGGAGAGGGGACTTAAAGGAAGCTTGTCGACGAGGTCACTGCAGACATCATAAATGCCTAGTTTGAATCGCACTCGAATACTATAAGAAATGGAAATGTTGAGAAGTATAGACCTGTTCAATTTCTGGTCATGTGGGTAAACAATACTTTCCTTCGAAGCGCATACATACGACATTGGCTAGATGTTCACCAGAAATAAGCGAGTTGGAAAAGGGGCAACTTGAATCAACGAAAGAGTATCACCATGTCTTCATACAAATTTCATACACATGCAATAAATTCACCGCAAGTTATAGCCCTTTTCCTCGCCAATTCATCTCCTTGGGGTCCAAAGTCATGCAGATAATATTTATTGTCTCCGCATAATGTCAACGTTTATTCTGCTACACCTCGCGATTCGCGCTTGATACAAACAAGGTACAAGGATATACTAACATCAGACGATTCGGAACATTTGAATGATAATCCGCGCTATAAAAGTGCGCAACCAGCCATTCTTGATAGCTGGCTGGGTCTCATCCCATGCGCATGACTGTTTGAAGACACTGAATTCTACAGCACTGATTAGGAGCTATTTGGGGGGTACCTCGGAGTTATCATACCCTCTACCATATGATTTCCGCAGCTTCAATGATCACTTTCAGTGCCTGACGCTTTTGTTTTCTCTTTGAAGTAATGATTGCGACTGAATTGTCATCACTAATGCTTGAATAAACCCACCCTATCCCTAGCCACGAGCTCAATCGAGGATCGAGATAATTGAATTCAAATCTGATTTTCTCATGCTTCAACTTAACCGCTTGTTGCCTCGGCGATCAAAACTCACTTATTGATCTATTAACAAGTCGTCGAAACAAAGTTTAGGAATTGGCACACGCATCTGATCACCTGTGCTTTTCCTGAGCCGAGGCATCACTCTTGAATGTTTTTCTTTTGGATGCCTTATCTCCTGATTGTTTCGATCCTCGGTGTTTCATAATATGGAGTCGCCCTAGTTTTCTTTTGCGATTGGCCTCTCAGCGTGTTTCATCTGAATCACGATCTCAGCATTTTTTACTGAATACAGGAAAGTACCCTAATATCATCTGTATTATTCCTAATTAACCAATGATTTGCAAGGGAGCACAGACACAACGTCCAATCCGATTTGAGTGTCAGAAGCCTGGCATGGATGGAATTTCATTGGTATTAAAGAAGCGACATGAAAGCCTCGGCGAGCAACAAGCATAATTAACATTACTATTCTGGAACATGTTGCGAGATCCAACTCAATGGCAAGATAGTTGATCTGCTGATCGACGCAAAGGGCTTAATGGGAATGATATAACTTCACATCTCATAGATATAAGTGCATAGCATTCCCGAACACGAATGCTGTTCTGGCATTCATCTGAATTGATTCCGCCTGATTGCCTACAGCGGCATACACTTCTCCAACTTCCAACATGAAGATCGCGCTTCTCTCGTTTCTAGTCCTCTTTTCCTCCGTTTCTGGACTTCCTACTCCACAAAATCCAACTTCAAATGCCGCTGCTCAAAATTCAAGTGGAGGAAGCACGACTCTCAACGCCATTTTACTAGCAGTCGGAAAACTTCCAGGCATTGGTTCGGCAATCACTTCTCTTTCCGCAGGCCTCACATCACTGGAACAGGATTTAGCGACGACTCTGGCAATCCAAACTACCGAAAGCGAAACCGGCTGCACCGCAATGACTGTCATATTTGCCAGAGGAACTACTGAGCCCGGAAACGTTGGTGTATTGACTGGTCCTGAGTTTTTCGATGCCCTTAATACAATATTGGGAGCGGGGGCCGTTACAGTACAGGGTGTGGAATACCCAGCAAGCATTGCCGGCTTCTTGGAAGGTGGGGATCCACAAGGGAGTCAGACAATGTAAGACAAAGCTCTTCCACTGATCAATTATTGATACTACCAAGCTAACCAATTCCACAGGGCACAAATGGTACAAACAGCATTGAAAACATGTCCAAAAACCAAGCTTGTTATGTCAGGATACTCTCAAGGTGGCCAATTAGTTCACAATGCTGCAGCACAATTACCAGCTGCAACGATGGCTCAGGTCAGCTCCGTCGTAATATTTGGAGATCCAGGTACGTCAACAAATAACTTCATACTACAGTTTTGTGGATTAAGGATTTTCTAGATTTCGGCCAAGCAGTCACTGGAGCTAGCGCCGCTAATACCAAGGTCATCTGCCATGACGGCGATAATATTTGTGCACATGGCGACTTGATTTTGCTTCCTCATTTGACGTATTCTGAGGATGCACAGGATGCTGCTACTTTTGTCGCTGCACAAGCTGGCTTGGCGATGGGTAATGCGACTTGAGGTATTGATGTGCATACGGACATGAGTTAGTATGTGGCGTCTGGATACGCATTTGGTAATGGCTTGGTGGTTATGAGTCGGGATCCAGGATCCAGGAGAATATCTTATTGGGTCAGTAATGATAACTGGTATAACTCACTGGACTTTTATATTGTACTGCACGTACAGACATCACTAGACATAGTTGAACTTGTATTTATGTCTCTTCGACTCATGGTTGCTTCATTGTCTAGGCAGAATATTTGTCCACTCCTTAACATCTCCAAAGTCCATAACCTTATTCGGCCCACCTCTTCTTTCCTGCACGTCGCCCCAGTCCCTTCCCACCGCCGAGTCCGGCCTCCACCTAAACGCTTCCTTCAACCCCGCATCCAACTTCCCTTCCAACAAATCCACGACAAAGCCTCCCACACTCGTAATATGCATGAAGCCGTGCCCTCTTCCTCCCACTGCGAACGCCAATCTCCCGTGCTCCGGATGCATGTCAATCAAAAAATTGCGATCAGGTGTATCAGCGCACCAACATATCCGCGCAAAACTGAACTCCCTCTCCATCAAATGCGGCATCGTATCCCGCAAGAACTCTCTCACTCTCACCTCCGCCTCCTTCGGGATCTGATTCCTCGCGAACGGAATACTCTCCTTCCCAACAGATTTAGCAAAAAAATTCGTATATCCAGGATGTTCATCACAAATCTTCAATTCCCCCCTCTCCTCATCCGGTTCCATAAAAAAACCCCTCTCAATATTAAACAAAACCGGTAAATTCCTATACAGCACCCTTTCCCCCCTACTCATTTTAATATGCGCCAGCGTCCATGCCGTCGGCCGCAATTGATCTTTGAAGTCTAGTAACTTTGGTGCGTTCGCACCATTTGCTAATATCACTCGATCGCCGAATAACTACGATCCATCATCGATCTCTACACCAACAACATCCCCTTCTTCCTTGATGAAACTTTTCACGGACCCCGAAGCTCCTGTCCGGAATTTTACCCCTAGTCGTCGAGCTTCGGAGTATACACTCATCATTGCCCCGCGCGCAATACCCACCCCGCTCCTTTCCTTTTAAACCCACCTTTCCACCCCGGAAAATTACCAGTCAATACACCATCTGGCATCGTTGCTCGGAAATCAGCTGGTGTATTCAACCACTCAAACTCCTTATTCTGATGCAATCGTTCCCGTTTCATCAGCTGCTCTAGCCCATCTTCCGTGTCTGCACAGATGATGTATCCTGTATCATGGTAATAGGGTGTGAAGATTGGGTCTCTTGTCCAGCCGCTAGTTGCTAGATTGCGGAGCGTGGTGGAAACATCTTTTGTGTTAGGAGAGGAGGAGAAGGAACCGGTTTCTACGATTTTGTTGATGTCGTTTCCGGCTGAGATGGGAGATGGGAGCGGGTAGGGGTCTAGGATTGTGATGTCGGTGTAGGAGCGGCGGGCGAGTGCAAGGGCGGTGGAGAGGCCGAACGTTCCACCGCCGATGATAAGGATTGGGGAGGTGTGGGTGAGTGGGGGTGGAGAGGGCATGTTGGTTTGAGTTCCGGAGGAACAGATTGTGAATGTATTTCTTAGGATTGAGAAGAGAACCTGGGGTGAGAGGCCTGAAGGTGAAATTTGAGGGAAGGCTGAGGTTTTTCTAAATGAGGTGGTTGCATTTGGATGAAATGATAGATGAGAGAGTTCCTGATCCCACCTTTGGCAAAAGCAGGGTTTCGGAAATCAATGCCGCTCCAATATGAATCCACAAACCACTTCTGATGTCATCTCGAGTACTCCGGATATCGTAGAATCTCAACTGCAAGTTATTGTTTTCGGATTGGGGTTCAGAGGATTCAAGAATTGTAAATGGTATCTTTTCAGATGGGCAAAGGAATTCGGCTCCACTATCGAACAAGAGCCAACTTCTGTCAACTGGACCAATTAGATATTGAGGTATCAGAAATTTTCTAATACGGGAAAAAGGCTTACAGATGAGATTTCAAGGTTAAAATGAACGGCCTATCTTAGTGAGATAGAGCCGCGTTGACAAGAAACGAATGGGCATTTTAAAACAACATAGATACGAAGAACACGGTGAAGATTAAGGTTCTGGGATTAATATAAATAAGGGGAATAAAATACTATATTCCAGATGAACACTTTAAACCTGTTGAACTGTCAAAAACTTTTGAATCTAATTCTCCTAATAGTTGCAAATGTGTGAAAATGGCGGATCTTGAATCGAATGCGAAGCAAACAGGAAATGTATTCGATGTCGCCAACGCGTATGACTTTCCAAGGCGTAATCTTCTCGAGCGTCTCAAGCTCTGGGTGTTTTATCCTGAGGATCGAACAACATAGTGGCAATATTTCCGTCGAACCTTCTTTTTATTGCCGTACCCGAACGTAATCATCTCAAGTCCATCAGCAGCAGATGCTATGGAGTTGTCACTGAATTACTCTGGCTGGCTTTATCTTCGCTTTCGGCTGTACAGCAGGCATCGTCTCCTGTATATTTGAAATCTCCCCTTTCAGACTATTTTCCATAGATATGCTGACTATATAAATGTGAAGTCAATACCATTTCCGAAATTCTGACCTCCGCACCTTCCGACTGGTCAACCACATAAACCAGGTTCGTTTTCCTTGCAGCTCTTGTAGGTAATATTGTTGGGTGGGCAACTGGAACTCTGTCAGACCAGATTGTAATCCACCTAGCTCGTCAAAACGGCGGTACCAAGGAACTTGAAATGCGTCTCTAGACTCTAGGGGTTTCAATGGTTTACGCCCTGCTTGGATACTTCCTCTACGGCTAGGGAGCTCAAACCGGCGCGCATTGGATGACAATCGGTTTCGGAGGATGTATGATTGCACATCAAATCAGTGCATGCTCGATTGCAACTGCACATGCTATGCAATGCTTCCCAGATGCCTCAGGGGAGATGCTTGTCATTCTTGCTATGTATAGCTCCTTGACAAATTTCGCTTTCTCGTACTCGGTATAGCCATTTATCAATGCTGCGGGGTATGGGTGGACTTTCACGTTCTTTGGCCTTGCAGTTTTCGCGTCGATAGTAGCTGCGATTCCGATAATAATGTATGGCAAAGGGTAGAGAGTTCGATGCGCGCCGAAGTACCATCGTTTTTTCAACGAGAATAGGATACAACTGGAGGTGGCGAATTGATCAGTGGAAGTGTTCATGATGGATGATATGCTTTCCAAACTTGCAGGAAGCCTTCCACACTCTGAAGAATCCCGAAGAAAACTGTCAACCCCAATACTAGTGCCGCAACCCAGAAAGTGTACCATTGTACTCTCTTTCTTCTGTCTTCCCACCATTGCAATATCGTACCCGGTTCTGCATCATCGAAAACTTCTTTCAAAATCACCAATCGGTCATGCCAGTACTCAAATTTCTCGATCTGTCGATTTTGCGTGTTTAATGGACCTCCTTTAGCAGCACTTGGATCGAGTTTGAAAAGCCTCGATTGACGGGTATACCATTTTTTCACTCTCTTATCGTGACGAGGAAGAAGAAGTGCTAGCGTCTGTAATGTCTCTTCCACGAACCCCGCAGGAAACACATTTGTGTCCCTATGCAAATGCAAAAAGCTAGCATGATGAAAAATCGACACTCTCGTATCATCATCCTGCATTCTCAAATGATCTAACAAGTTGCTCGTCCAAATAATCCTCAAGCCTCCTATCCTCTCCAACCCTGTCGCGTTAAACATTTTCTCCAATTTCACCGATTCCTTCAGTGAGACTTGTTTTTGAAAGCGCTGGCGTAGTGTCTCCTGTAGCGACCAGGAGATCCATTCTAGCGATGTTCCAGGGTTTGAAATCTGCCGAAAGCCTCCAACGGGAATCATCACCCATAGCCGCACTGCTAAATCTACCAAATCATCCCACACATCGTCGTCGTCCTCATAGCCCGAGTTTGAAGAATCGCTATCGAAGCCTGATACAGCGAAGTCCTTTTGAAGTTGTTCTCTGATAGTTTCGCGATGTAGTCCGTTGCGCAATTGATGGATGATGTTGATGATGTCGCAGTATGTGGCGATTGGTCGTCCGCGGCTGTGGGCGGTCATAAACATGCATTGCTCTTCGAAGTATCGGAAGTAGCAGTTGCTGGCGAACTCCAGAATGCCTGCCGATGAGCCTTGGCGAGGCCATATCTCATTGATAATGATATTTCTACTCTGGGGACACAATGGGTGATGAAGTCCGATGTTCAATTGGTCGTTGTAAGGCATCATAGGCACAGACATCCTGAAAACGTGACCACCTTGAACGACCGGGGTTCATTCTTCACAAGACGGTTGAGGTGTAACTATGCGAAACTTTTCGGATTCTGCAGGTCAAACGATTCATTTATTTATCTAACATATCGTGCCCTCATACCGTTCATCGCTCATTCACTTCATGGTTCGCACGAGGCTGTCATTGCCGCGTCATCTTTTGAACGGCTGAGTAGCCTCTCGACACGCGGCCACAGTCTTGTTCCTAAAGGTCCTATATCCGCCAGAGACATATTAAAGCCCTGCGATTCGGTGATTTGATATTAAGTTATTCATAGTGTGTTGCTCAGTCTAGGCTGCATTGCTTTCCCTTCTCAATGGTCGTACTGCAAACGCTTACGCGGTCATGTCGAATGCCAAGACCATGGGGCAAATATCAAGATGCACAGTGTAGATAACTCATCATGATTGCTTCATTCTATTTGAAAGACTGCATTGTAGGCTTGGTAAATCTAGGCCTCCTCATATTTGTTCCGTTGGAGCCAATTATGCGGCAATTATGAGCACTCATGTCATGTTATCTGAAATCTTATCGCAACCTCAAGACGAATGGTTTGAGAAAGACCACCTCGCAAAAAATGAGCGGATATCAAAGCCAAAATCTTCTACTTCTGCTGCCTTGATCAAAGATGGTTGGCACGTCGAGAGTGGCCATGTTACAACAAATGAGCACACAAGCCCACCCCCAGGTGCCTGCAGCAAAACGAGTCTTGAATGTCCTCAATCAAGCTGGAGCAAGCAGAATGCATCCTTGATGTCAGATACGCCTTGGCGAAATCTTCTCCCCTCACGAAGTACTCCACCAGCCAAAGCTCGATGGCCTAACCCAGAACTCTCCATTGGCGTTCCTTGTGCTCCGTTGGGAAGGAATAAATGCTGGGAAGTCACCGGTCCAGCTCGGGAAATTTCAAGTGCATTATTTCGAATCGTGAAAGACATTCTTGATCAACATAGCGAGTATTTGCATGAAACGGAGTGTGTTCCATTCTCCATCATGTTTGGCCTTTATATGATTGGTCGAAACGAGCAGAAAGCAAGTCCCACCCTCGTGCTCAGCTGCGAGCCCAAGAAACCTCGTCAGAAGGCTTTGAAGGTGATTCGAGAGACTAGTATACTTCAGAGCTACCCAGGCATATTACTGGCAGAAAGCTCGCGATCTCCTGCTATTGCTGGCTTGGTGCGACCTCTCGGTGCGCTCGGTGCTGCCGATGGCGAAATCATATATTTCACTCCGCCGACACAGAATAATGTATGCGGGCTTCCGATTCATGTAATGGAAGGGTTCAAGGCCGAAAACGTTGATTCCACTACCATGTCACAGAAAGCGACTATCGGAGGGTTTATCCGCCTCACAAATAGCGAAAATTATAACCTTTATTGCGGGCTCACCGTTGCGCACGCCTTTGAAGACGAGATCCAGCTTGACCCTCCATCCGGAGACATCGAATTTTCGTTTGATGAGGAGAACGACGAAAGTAGCCCGGAGAGTGACTCAGAAATTGCGCCAAGAACAGGTGTGTAATATTAACCAAACTGCACGCAATTCATTAACTAGAATAGACCATAACGTGGATTCTGTGCAAACACCCAATCAACCTAGCCATGTCGACCAAGTAAATCTAGATAAGAGCTATTTTGGTATGATCTTTCTAACTCAATAAGCCTCCAGCGCTGATTACCTGCAGATATACTTTCAACGCTGTACCAGTATGGTAGAGGAAGTCTACTCGCTTCATCCTTAAACGGAGAACAACCTGACCTCGACTGGGCCTTGATTGAAATCGACTATCCCCATAGGCAACAAGCAAACCTCATCTCCATCGATTCAAAAACCGGGAAATGCACTCTCTTTGTTGAGCGAATCGTCACGACCTCTTTCATAGATTCGAACGTCTTGATCGTCACAAGGCGAGGGGTACAAACTGGGAGATTATCGGGGTCTTCGACTTGTTATAAATCTCCACATAGTAATACTTTCGAGGAAGTGTGGACCGTGCACTTAGATGGGACGCTTGGTATATTCACCTATCTCAAGTAGGGTATAGCTCAACATACTGATTAAGATAGGGCGAGGTGATTCAGGATGCTGGGTGCTTGACCCCGACAGTGGTGATCTATATGGCCATATCATAGCAGGTTGTCCAG
>Ga0182030_10025001_pt1 | contig 10917 bp, 13 predicted proteins | sample 812S3MmetaG_FD_121299 | JGI IMG/M metagenome (GOLD analysis project Ga0182030, IMG submission 121299) | Permafrost microbial communities from Stordalen Mire, Sweden - 812S3M metaG (Illumina Assembly) | ecosystem: Environmental > Terrestrial > Soil > Wetlands > Permafrost | place: Sweden... | reverse complement strand
CTTATAATTATAAGACTATATAAAATAAGCTTTATAATAATAATTAAATAATTCAAGAATATAACTTTAAATTTATAAATATATAATTACTATATAGTATATTGTTTTATTAATATATAAGTAATTTTAGACTTATAACTATTATATATTATAGTACTTTTATAAATAAAGTAAAGTATATAATAATATTCTACAGAACTAAGTAATGCTTAAGTAAAACGAGAGTATTTATAGAGAGCTTCGCTAAGCGCGTCACGTGCTCGTAGCACGTGATTTACCTGCTCCATGACAAAATATATTTACCACACTAATAATTATGTAAAGAAAGAGTCTCAAATATGTAATAATGAAGATATCCCTAGCCTTTCTTGCAGCTCCATAGCGTAACAAATTTAATAGAAATACTGATAATAGCAACAGAAGGTTAAATACTGCTTGAAATATATATAACTGGCTCATCTAGAGGGCCAGGAATTGCTGTTCAAGCTATTTATAATCACTCAATCTATATACTAAGTGTTCGCTAGGTAAGTTATAGATTACGTGACCTCTCGCAGTCTTGCTCGCCTGCTTCACCACGTGCTCACCTTCCAGTTTGTTACGGAACCCACCTACCTTAACTAGATACATCAACTTTAAATAAAGCCTCAGAGAGATCTTAACCATTATCAATATAAATTTATTCTATCGAAAGGATCAGGAGTGCACGGACGAGTTAATCTACCAGAATAGCCAGGTAACGGTTCTAGAGGTGGTTTCGTAGTTGGAAGTTTACCTTGTGCGAGTGTTGAACTAAGTCGTGCTAATCAATACACAGATCACAGAAGTAAGCTCTGTGAAACCCTTCGAGGACAGCTAGCCCATTGAGTTCACAGCACATATTCACCAAAATTTACACCGAATGGGTGGTCGACATCTCCTTGCTAAACTTTGAAGAAGAAAAGAGTTCTTGGTAAGAACATATAGCAGCAAATACTTAAGGCCAGCACTGCAACAGCAACAATTCCCAATACATGATGAAAATCTCGAATCCCTCGTAATAAGGCTGCTAGAGCTCGACGTCCCAGAAGCTGGAAGTTGACGGCGAAAATCGGCTCACGACCATACTGATTGGCATCTCCCTCTCTCATGACACAGCTCGCTAAATTGGTTATGAGATCAGGATTGGCCGTTCCCATAGTAGCCTCGTGTTCCTGTCTCGACATGCTCATATGTTTTGTAGCGTCATGGCCTGCTTCGGAGACAGTGTGGGATTCTAGGTGAGGGCGAGAACTAGCAGATCTACTCGTATGGGATTCAGAACGCGTCGAGGAACAAAGATCATTACCCATTGAAACAATATTACCCTTCATGTAATTTCCAACGGGACTATTCCTGAGGGTGCTCGCCCTCGGCTTTCCGGCAGCATTTGAACGCACATTCCTATCCTTTTTTTTCTGACCGAGCCACTCGATTCGACTTGCACTAATGCTCTCTTTTTTCTTCAGCTTTATGAACCGGCTTGCCATATTCTTAATTTCTTCCACATCCAGACAGTCCAGATATCAAAATCTCAAATTCAGATAATTCTCAGTTGGCTCACTAGCAATACGAGTCGATATTCCAAATCTGGGGGAGATGGTATTGGAATCCGTTGACAATGGTGCAAGTACTAATCGCTCATCGCAAAGCCCATCATACCGAAGTAAGGGAACAAACTGTTTTTCTGGGAATTTCGGTGCGTTCATGATCATCGTCTGCAGTTCCTGAGTTGTGAATGATTTCTGATCTTTCTCTAAAGCTTTCAATGACCAGATCAAGACAGCAGTGGATGACTTCTCTCCTGGGCGGGTTATTTCCTTGTCCCTTCCACAAGCAGCGATGCATTCAAAAGTTCTAGTTAGATAACAGGAGTGTACATAGTATGGGACAAAGTTTCCTGCGTAACAGCAGTCAAAGATCAGCAAGACATCAGCCTCCGAGTTTTGAAGAATGTGCTCTGCATCATGCCATGCCGCTGCATTCCAAATAGAAAGTTCTTTGTCGGGCTGACAATTTCTGTTTCCCAATTAGTGAGTTGCGAGGCGCCGCCCCATGAACGATCCGAGACTGCGAGGATAGAGCCTGGGGACAATTCTTGAGGATACCGCGATTAGACCTAAGACTTAAGAAGTAAGGTTACAGAAAGGGAAGTTTGAGGTGAGACGGAGGACGACATATAGATAAATATCGCCTGCTCCTCGACGTTGTCGCCTTTTCCACCGCTTGATAAGTAGGCGTATAAGGCACCGGCTATAGGAAATAACTTTTTGCAGCGGGAGGACTTTTATCTTGGGGAATTTAGAGAATAAAATGTCGCGTAAGCTGCTTAGGCAGTATTACTTTTCTACTATTTAACAAATCCAGTTCTTTACGTCCTAATTCTGCTCATTGACTTATGAATGATCTATGGCTCTCTTGTATATTGTGTAAAATTCAGTCGGGGATAGTAGTTTATAGCTTTAGATAATCCGGATCATATTATAAGTCTACGAATATATAGAATATATTTATAGAATATTAAATAAAGAATTAAAATTTTACTTAAAAGGCTATTTACTATTATTATCTTATTGCTATTAAAGGATTTAGTAAAAATATTTTTAACCTCTAGACCAGCTAATTAGAGCGTGAAAAACTTTAATAGAGGCTTTATATAAGTTGGAATCAACCTATATCACTAGTGCTTAACACCCGTTAGGAGTGGTGGAGTGGGGTGCTTGTTTAGGCTACCTAGAAGCGGACTTGGTCACCCTAAATATAATTATATAGTTGATAATTATCGCACGGTAGAGCCAAATAGGAAGTTAATCGTGATTAGTTAATAAAAGAGAGAGCAGGAACGTGACTAAGTAACCTAAGCAGAGGATGTTGCGAGGGTAAGTAGTGTCTAAGCAGAGCATCGATAGTGACTAACCGCGTTAGAAGGAAGGGAGGTAAAGATTCGGCTGAGATTACCTCCGGAAAAATATGCGTAGCCTCGATAGTGACAATCTTCTCTCGGACTTAATTCCAAAACTCGGCCGAGATGTCCGAGCATCTCAAGTACATCACCGCAACGACTTGTCTATATAATAGGTAATTTGTTTCTCTACCATCCGTTATGTTGTCCCAAGTCATCAAATCTCATTTGATTCGAATTCGAGCGATTAAGTTTTCACCAGCTTCATAAGCTAATCAAGTTCCTTGAACTCCCAAACCTCCAACATGACATCCGGCACGCTTGCAGTCATAAGCCAAAGCGGCTGCTCCCTCTCTTTCTTCTCCCTCTCCTCCGGCACTCGCACCGCTCTTATCCCTAACCTCATTGCTGAACCGCATGAGCTGCTACACGACCTCAAACGTAACCTCCTTTACGTATCTCACGCCTACCGGTATGGCCATTTCTGGGTGCACGGCGAGTCCTCACACGAGATTAGTGTTATAGATCCGGTGAAAAAGGAAGTGGTAGATGTGATTGATACGAAGCCAGTATTGAGTCCTCATGGGATGTGGTTAGATGAGAGAAGAGATTTGTTGTGGGTTAGTTATGAGGAGTGCGAGGATGAAAAGGGGGAGGGGGGGGTTGGTGGCGGTGAGTTTGGAGACGAGAAATATTGTGAGGAGGGTGGGGAGTGGGACGAAGACGCATGTGAGTTTGTTTATTGCTAGAGACTAGGAGGAATGCGCTGACGAGATGAAATTGCAGTAGTTTGTCATCACACCGGATGGGAAGAAAGCCTTTACGTGCAATAAGACAGCACATTTTATCTCTGTCCTCGACTTAGAGAACGAGTGTATGATTGGGAAGATAGAAGTTCCAGGATGCGAAGAACCTAGTATTTCACGGGATGGGAAATATGCATATTTCCCCACACTTGGCGTTGACTTTGGGGCGATCCCTATTCATCCAAAGATCGTTGTCATCGATACTGCAACTCACAAGATCGTAAAATCTGTATCGCAGGATACGGGATTGCAGTCAATCTATGTCACCCCGAACGAAAGGATTATGGTTGGCAAATACTACTTTGACACAAGTATCTCTGGGGCCCCGAAACTGCAGAGGGGAAAGCTCGCTGTGTATGATGCGGAGATGAACGCGTTTCTCGGGAAATCTGAAGTAGAAATGCTCCCACTTACAATACGTTCCTCTTTCGATGGGAAGATTGGATTCGTCGCGAATATCGGGTCTGGCACGGTGACGCTGGTGGATATGGAATCGATGACTGTTCTTAAGACGCTGAAGGTCGATGATAAGCCGAATCCGACAACAAAGGCTCTTCAGGGGGCTCATGGGATGGTATTTTTCCCTGGGGAAGTGTAGGCTTCAAAAGTTGGTAGTTAGATTCCTGGAGTAGGGTGGAGATGGCGCATTCATTGGGTTGAATTGTAACACCGAAACTCAGGCTTATCGAAAAGATAAAGTGTCTCCAACTAAGGGGCACATATTTGATCATCACCAAATTTTCGTTTCTCAGATTATCGCGAATTATTATGTTGGTACAGCAATATTGAGAAAAGCTACTTTTCCACAGATAATTTTCTCCACCATCCTCAATGCTACACAGTCTCTCTTCTTGCTTTACTTTGGGAGATTTTCCGCACTATTCTATAAATATAAAAATACAAAAATACGAGTGAAACCCCATTGAAATTTTTAAAGTAAAAATTATCATTATTGGTAATCTACTTTATTTAGAATTAAACCGCGTCGTCTAAAAATTCAGGATATGTTATTTTGAAGGATTGTATCCTGACAGTATATATTTCATGGCCTTCGGGCCATAAAATGTATAATCATATATTGCAATGAAGAAAAGTCAAAGCTTACTCTCTTTTGAGATGTATTTGTCAATCCACTCTGTGATATGTGCGTTAGGTGAAGGGGTGTACTGCTGCTATCGTGGTCCTGAAGTTTAAAGATTTGCAAATCTCTTGCGGGATCAAAAGTTGCTGGGGAATAGTCACTAATCCTTTTTTGGATAATGGGGTAAGTGGGAATATCTTTTTACAAGGGGTGTCATGAGCATGCTGATTAATCGACTTGATGATTGATAGATGAAAGGTCAATGCTCACTGAGTGGCTACAGTATTTTAGTCAAAGGAGCCGACGACTTATATAAAATCGCATATATTTATGGCTGGCCCGATTCTGCAAGTGGGGTAACGGCTCTATACCCACCATATTGTAGCGATCTTCAAAGATCTGATTAGCAAATACCTAGAGTGGATGCAGCTTCGCATAGAAATTGAATACTTTGTCTTTTAATTTGCTCCATGTACTCCGAAAAGCTAGGATATTAGAAAACCCCTTGCCAAATGTGAAATATTAATATTGATGGAATCCTTTCCTAGGATCATGCCAACACACTATCCTCAAACTATCAGCCTACCTATCACAATCACCTCACTTCTTTACCACCCTCTCTAATCCCACCGTAAACAGCGGCGACTGCATCACCGTACTCCAATCATGCACCGCATTCGTATTCTCCAAACTCGCTAACACGGCTTCATTACCTCGCGGCCAAAGATCTGTTTCATATCTACCTACTGCAGCTGCGAGTTCGGTGGGTGTGTGCGCGGACATCTTGCGGAGTTGGAGGAGCAATTCGGCGGCGTCGGTTATGGCGTTGTTGAGGCCTTGCCCGCGGTCTATTTTGAGATTTGAGTCGTTTAGTTCAAATGACTCATAATCTAGATAGGGCTATTGGGTTTTGAAGAGAGACGTACGGAAAGTCATCGGATGTGCAGCATCACCTGCCAAAGTCACGAGCCCATTCCTATTATCCCACTGTCGAGTGGGCCAGTACTGAAGTCTATTATGCCAAACCGCGGTTCCAGCCGGTATGCTCAAGAATACTTCCCTGAAAGGGGATCCGAATGGTTTGCCGCGCTCGTACATATCGGAGAGAATATCAGCCCCTTTGAGACCGGTGTCTTTTTCGGAACGCCAGGTTTGCATGAGCATCCAGGTCCATTGTGCTGGGTCTGAATGGGAGCAATCGTGGACTGAAAATATCAGCATGATCGAGGGATTGGAAGAGAGTCATATGAACTTACTGCTATGCCAAGTGAAACAGCCGTTGGGATGGAATGAGATGGTGTATCGAGGATGCAGTTTTCGTAGAGCTAAAGAAGCCTGGTGGCTAAGCGTGGTTATGGTGACACTTGCAACAACTGGTGAGGGTAGAAGTGCTGATTCTTTGGGGCCGAGGAGGAATTCTCGAGTCGGTGAGTGAGCTCCCTCTGCGCCGATGAGAAGGTTTCCTGTCTCTTGAGTGCCATCTTCAAATGTAATTGTTACACTAGACCCGCTCGTCTCGATATACTTGAGCCGTTTACCCCACTATGATTTATTAGAGATTTCCATGCGCGTGTAACATGTGGTTCACATACTTGAATTTCAATATCTTTTGAGAGCATCTGAAGCCACCTTTTTCTAGCGAGACGTAGACTCCATGGTGCCGGAAGATTCTTCAACAGTTCGCCAGTTTTTCCATTGTACACCGGCATGACACTCTCACATGATGGTGTATAGGTTGGGTCTGTCTGTACCGACTCGACCAATGCTCTGAGTTCCGGGGTAAGGCATTCATCGAGACGCGATTGAGCCCAATAAATTCCGAAGTTCCAGTCTCTAGGTCGTTGCCAAAGACTCGTGTCCTGTTCGAAAACAGTACATGAAATCCCAACCTAAAAACCTCAGCTGGATGCCAACTCTGGAAGGAACACTGCATACTTGTTTCAGGACTTGTGCCGTGAGGAGACCAGCAGAGCCTGTAGTTTGTTTAAAAAAGATGTGGGAGTTCTCGTGGGCATTGAGCTACTGACCAGCTCCGATGATAAGAACGTGCAGTGGACTGCTTTCAGACCCCATTTTGAGATGCTGTGTGCGAATGGTGGAACAGAGCACAACTTGAAGAATTCTAACGAAGCACAAAATTCAAGGAATGAAGAAAAGAGAATGGCAGAGAAAAGACCTTTCAAAATCCGACAGTTTGGAGAGCAGTTTTCTAGTTATCTTTTCTAGGGAGCTCGCATTCCATATCCTGGGGTGTTCCCGGTCCTTGTTCATAGTGCTAGTGAAATGTGCTCCAATTCGCGACCCCGTTACCCCACAATTCCATGCGAGTCAAGCACCTCATTCTACTCCTCCAATCACTACCCCTTTCAATTATGCACACTACTTACAAAGGGGCACAAAGGATTCAGAATCTGGGGCTCCTAAGGCGGCTTGCTACATTCCGTGAGAATATGGTAAGGCGCTCTGCAGATCTGTAACCCTATAATCTGTATCGTAATGATAAGATTCTCGTGGCTCGATGCAGCTATTCTCGAAACGTATTGCATGCAACAGGAAACATTGTACAAGAGTTTCAATTTGCGTACTAATTGGTAAGCTGTATACGCGAAACATGGACACGACTCGGTGTCGGGAACGTTGGGTCACCGCAGCTTCGGTACCAGCAAAGCAAGCAGGCACTGCATCTGCAGGAAGCCGTAACTAATATAGCCCTCGGGATCTCGCTGGTGATGACCCTGGGCGGATCATCAAACATGAGGCTCATAAGGTCTGGGGCTGAATTTAAGATGGCTTCGTGCTTTCGAGTGGAGAAAATAATTTTCGATGTTATCGTAGAGCCTGGGAGATATCTTCATAAAGCCGCCTGATAGAGGAGAGAGATCTTTCAAGATATCGTTTAATTGCCCTCTGGAGGCTACCTAGGATCTGAAGGTACCCCTCATTTGTGCAGAGCACAGAACTGCGAAGGACCGAAATAGAGCACAAATTTGTGCTCTTTGTGAACCCCTCAACGCCACAGCAAATTGGCAAGCCAGTCATTTCGACCAACTGAGAACAATATTAAGATTCTCTTCTATAGATCATGAAGGATTGCTTTGCATCTTTGTTCTCGACCAGTTCCGTATCTGAACCAGCGGCTTCCGTCTCGTGATTTGATCCAGGTTGGTTGATCTATACCGGAGGACAGCATGGCAGAGCCCAATATCCAACCTGCGACTGTGTCTACGCAGCAGCAGGGACAAAAGGGAGAACATACATCGTCGACGCCAGCTCCAACTGCTGAAGCAGTGAAATCTTCACCTCGAGAGAAATCCCCATCGCCCTTACCAGCTCAAACAACCCCCGCGTCGAACGCAGAAGTAAGCACCAAGGAGACCCTTGATTATCTCTTGATGCTTATATCGTACATGATCAGGATCAACCGAACTTCACAGTAGCAGACGAGAACCACGACGAGTTTTTTGATGGGGATTCTGCGTACGGAGCATTTTCAGACGTGACTGACACAGCATCTTTAACATCGAGTATCATGAAATTTCGAGAGGAGAACGGAAGAAGATATCATTCTTATGGTGCGTTATTTGTGCAATTTGGGAATTGTATTCTGACGGCTTTAGGATCTACCGAGCATTGGGGCCCTTGCGACGAAGATGCACTGGATCAACAAGACCTCAGGTTAGTTTGAAGAGCCTCTGATTGAGACCTTACTCACTAAGCTGCAAGTCATCACTTTTTCACGTTGATGCTCCGAGGAGAGCTTTATCTAGCTCCAGTGAAAAATCCTCATGTGAGTGACCACGAGACACACATTATTGTCCCTAATATGATATATTTGGTCAGCGAATTCTCGATCTTGGGTGTGGAACGGGAATTTGGGTGATGTAAAACCTAATCTATTACTTTTTTTTGTCCACAAACTAATAATATCAGTGATGTTGCAGAAAAGCATCCCTCCGCAGATGTAAAAGGTATTGACGTCGCACCAATTCAACCGAATTGGGTTCCATCAAATGCAAGGTTTGAGCTGGATGACTTCAATCAAGACTGGGGTGACGAGAACAAATACGATTTGATTCATGAGCGCGAACTTCTCGGGTCCGTGTCAGACTTGCCTAGGTTTTATGAACGGTGCTTAAAGTAAGTACCGCAGGATTTACTAGCACCTTGACTGAATGAAGCTGACACTTGCCAGATCTCTTAAGCCCGGGGGATGGATAGATTGTATCGAGCCGAGTGCTTTTTTTGACTCGTACTATGGGACTGTGGGCCCTGACCATGTTTACAAGACGTGGGAGAGAGTCATGCTCGAATCAAGCGAGCAGTCAGGAATGAGTTTTAACATCGGACCATTTATCAAGCAAAGACTGGAAGACGCCGGATTTGTCAATGTTGTTGAAAAGCGATTTTGCTGTACGATTGGAAAGTGGTCTGCTGACCCATGGGAGAGGGAGGTGGGCCTTTGGGAGCAGGTGAGATTGGAGCGAGGAGTTCAGCATTTCTGCGAGCGAAGGTGCATTAACAATCTCGGAGTATGGTGATTCTGGTATTGAAAAATACTAAAAAGCTAACAAATTTCCAGTGGCGCCCAGAAGAAGTAGCCGTTTTCAGTGCGAAGATGAGAGCCGCAATCAAGAACAACCGACTATTGGCTCATCACTGGTTGTAAGTGCCGGAAAAATTAAGCATAATACAGTAAACTGACCTTTGACAGTTACTTTGTCTATGGACAGAAGCCACTGGCATGATGCGGAAGGAACATTACCCGAAGATATTGATGTAGGAAGCGATGTGAAAGAACATTGGAAGGGGATCAAATCATAGAAGTAAAGGCCCAATTGCCAAGTATCGTGTCATGAACTTGCAGAGACTCTTACCAACCATTCCAAACCAGAGCAAATTTTCCTCCAAAATCTCTTTCTTTGCGATCAACTCTTCCACATCCCACATTGCCCAAACGTACCGAGCGCTCAAGAAATATATTCGAGGACTCGTCACTCAAGTCAAAAATGACCCGGGAGATCAACTGCTTTTTTTCAATGCTGGCCTTGCTGAACTGGCGTGCTTTCATTTAAATTCGTCAAATGTGAAGTTAATCCCGTATTTTCAGCCGCCCCTCCGACATATTGGATCTGATTGTGCCAGGGGGCACATTCACAACTCTGACATCTTTATTCTCGCTCGCGAAATACTCCGTCGACTTCGTAATTGCCATTTTGCTTCCCGTATATGAAGAAAACCCTGGCACAGGACCTATCTGCGTGGCTGAGCTGCCTATATTCATGAATGCTGCATCGTGATCTAATTTGTGTTTGACAAATGTTTGTGCGAAGATCAAAGCACCCTTGACCATTACTTCGAAACTCCGGAACCAGTTTGTGACATCAGCTGCTGCTATGGGGTAGAGCTCACCGAAATAACCGGCGTTCGAGATGATAACGTCGATGGGTCCTATTTCTTCGTGAACGTTGGCGAATGCGTTTTGAATGTTGGCTTCATCCGTGACATCCGTAATGACTGTATGAATTTTGACAACAGGATACAGAGCAGTGATTTTCAATGATTCGGAAGCAAGAGTGGATTGTGTTCGTCCGAGAAGAACAGTGTAAGATGCTCCTGCTTTCGCAAAGCCCAGTGCAATGGACAGGCCGATGCCCTGCCCGCCGCACGTAATCAGAACGGGTAGAGTCGGATCAATGGCTGAATAGGTTTTGTTATGTCTGGCGATTTTGGAACAGAATTCTTGCTCAGCCGCACTTTGACTCCCCAAGAGGGGGCCGAATGTGCGGGCGGTGGTGCGGCCGCCGCGTTTTCAAAGGTTCATTGCAGGACAATAATAAGCACTTAATTAACAGGCCATCTTCAACGCTACTAAGCATTTATATCAGGCGGAGGCTTCTGTTTCTCGAACAAATAAATTAATTTCAGTAAATTTACAATGTCAGACAGGATCAAAAGCGCAGTTGATGCGCGTAATGATTTGCAGATGTTGGCGCGGCGGTCATGTTTGCCTTGTAGAGCCCGCCGCAGGAAATGCAGCAAAACTAGTCCCAGTTGCCTCGAATGTCAAGGGTAAGTTGGAACTCTGTGATATTTCGAGGACGACACTGAGT
>Ga0182030_10024999_pt1 | contig 10917 bp, 9 predicted proteins | sample 812S3MmetaG_FD_121299 | JGI IMG/M metagenome (GOLD analysis project Ga0182030, IMG submission 121299) | Permafrost microbial communities from Stordalen Mire, Sweden - 812S3M metaG (Illumina Assembly) | ecosystem: Environmental > Terrestrial > Soil > Wetlands > Permafrost | place: Sweden... | reverse complement strand
CGTCACGAACGCAACCTTGCCTTCGACACGTCCCATTACACAGTCCCCCCCTCGGCGTGCCGCGGCCAATCGACTATCGGCCCTCACCGCGAATGGCACTCTGGCACCTTCGGTGCCGGGAGGCAAGCCGCCGGGGTCGACACGGGCGTCTCAGGCCGGCAGCGGTGGAAGGGCGTCCAGCCAATCGGCCGAGGTCAGCTCGATCAGTTGCCCGTCGGGGTCACGAATGATGATCGCCATCTTCAAATCGGACTCTTCAATGATCTGACCGCCGTGGGGAACAACCTTCTCGAGCACGGCCGGGATGTCACCCACCGACAGGGAGAGATGTGTGAGGCCCGGTTCGTTCATCACCCTTTCCCGGAACGGCTTGGCCTTGGCCTCGCTGTAGTAAAGGAGTTCGAGCACCAATCCGTCCCGCAGCAGGTAGACGGCCTTCAGCCCAACGGGGGAAGGAATCTGCAACAGCTGGCTGGTCCCCTCTTCGGGAGCTTCGAGCTCCCACCAGAAGCGGAATTGCAGGACCTCCTCATAGAATTTTCTGGATCGCTCCAGGTCTGTCACGCAGATTCCCACGTGATTGAACGCCGTCTGCTCCCCTTCGATGCGGTTTGCCATGATGATCCTCTCTGGTCCGTGTCTCGAGCCCGCACGCACACGGGTCAAGGCTGTTGGTTCTGCACGACGCGTCCTTCGTTGCTCGCCGTGTAGCGACCGGCGCTCAGAATGCTGCCTGGATGCCCGCCCGTCAACTGACTCTGCCCCCCGGAGCGAGAGGCCTCCCGCCCTTCCAGGCCGTGTCACGACGGAGCCTTTGCGACAGCCTATCTTTCGGAGGAGTACGGGGCCCCAAGGGGTTCATTGGTTGCAGAACCCCGCATCCACCGGGAGGGTGACCCCGGTGATGTACCGCGCTTCGTCGGACACCAGAAACGCCACCGTGTTGCTGATGTCCTCGGGCTCGAGCAACTCGACGGGAAGCGGGTTGCTCATTGCGGCCCCGCGCTCGGGCTTGCTCTCGAGCCATGCCTGCATGACCGGGTTCACCACCATCGGAGTATTGACGCCCGTGGGATGAATCGTATTGACACGGATGCTCTGGGGAGCGAGCGCGTTCGCCAGGGATCGCATGATGCCCACGACGCCGTGCTTGGCGGCCGAGTAGCCGATCGAGCCACTTGACCCACTGGCGATTCCCCGTAGCCCGGCGGTCGAGCTGGTGAGCACCATGGCACCTCCCCGACCACCGGCGACGATGTGAGGGATCGAGACACGGCAGGTATTCCAGACTCCGACGAGGTTCACATCGATGACCGATTGGAACACGGCGCCGGCGATCTCATCGTCCTCGTCCTCGCTCATTGGGGCAATGCCGGCATTCGCCAGCACGATGTCGAGCCGACCCAGCTCGGCCACGGCGCCCCCCAACACCTCCCGCAGCCGCGCGTAGTCACGGACGTCTGCGTGTGCGGCCACGGCGCGACGGTCGTGCTCCTCGACGAGGCGCACGGTCTCGGCGAGGTCCTCGGGTGTGGCCAGGTCATAGCGATTGGTCGAGATGTTGCTGCAGATGTCCACCAGAATGATGTCGGCCCCCTCGGCGGCAAGCCTCACGGCGTGCGAGCGCCCCTGCCCGCGTGCACCGCCGGTGACGAAGGCCACCTTTCCCTCAAGCCTCGACATTTCGTTCCTCCATTCCTGCTGGTCGATTTTCAAGGGCCAGCTTCATTGCCGCGAGTTCAACGTTGATGGGCGCGCCGGCGTTCGCCTCCATGAGCGCCAGCTCGTCCGCCGGAACGCTATCGGGCGGGAACAGGGTCAGTTCGACGTCGATACGGGTACCGCCACCCGGCAAGACGGAGAACCTCGCCACCTCGTGCGAGCGCACCCGCTCTTGCGGATCGCTCACACGAGACCGGAGCCCCGTTTCCATGTCCAGGACAATGAGCGAGGGAAACACGGCCTCGGTGACGTGTACCGTCGCACTGCACTCACCCCACTCGAGATCCACTTCACACCGGTAACTGGCGCCGGCCGCCGGAGGCCCGGTCGACCCGTCACTTCGTGTGACGTTGCGCACAGCGGGATTCAACGTCGGCAGGTTCATGCAATCGAGGCGGAACCGGTAGACGTCGTCCCTTGACGCCGCTATCTCGATCTTTTCCCGACCCTTGATCTCTCTCGTCACGGACGTGCCAGCGATGAGACGGTCAGCGATCCAGGAGGTATTCGATGACGTGCTGCGGTGGGTTGTTCATATACCCCTCGTCCGGCCAGTTGAACCACCCGGCCGAGGCGATCGCACCCCCATCGGGATGCAGCGTGCTGCCGGTCACGAAGGACGACAGGTTCGACGCCAGAAACAGCGCGCAACCTCCGGCGTCCTCGAAATTGCCCACCCGCCCCATCGGTATGCCGATGCGGTGTTGGAGGGCAACCACTTCCTCGCGCAGCCCCTCGGTCAAGGTGTGCAACGCCGGCGTGACGATGTAGTCAGGCGCGATCGTGTTGACGCGGATCTTGTCGGGCGCCAGTTCGACGGCGAGCGTCCTCGTCAGACTGGTCACGGCCGCCTTCATGGCGGCATAGACGGCGAATCCGGGCGCAGCCCGGTGGGCTTCGATCGAGGTGATGTTAATGATGCTCCCCCCGTGAGGTCGCATGCGTGCCACCGCCAACTGGGTCGAGTGGAGCAGCCAGGTGAAATTCGTCCGGATCAGCGCATCCCAACCCCGGGGATTCGACTGTTCGAACGGCTGACGAAAGGTGCCACCGACCACGTTGATCAGGACATCGCATGTAGGGCCGTAGCGGGCGTCGGCCTCGGCAAAGAAGGCGGTGAGCGCATCCGGGTCCCGCGCGTCGAGCTCACCTGTGATGACCTCTCCGCCGGCGTCTTCGACGAGCTTCGCCGTCTCGAGGAGTGATGCGCCATCACGATCGCACAAGGCGAGTCGCATGCCGGCCCCACCGAGATCAATGGCGCAGGCGCGCCCCAGCCCCCCTCCCCCACCGACGATGACGGCCACGCGGCCGGCCAGGTCGGCCCTGTCGTCGAGATAACTCACTGAAGATTCCCCCTTGGTCGTGGTGCGCTCATCGGGTCCGATGTTCGCCGAGAAGCCTCGTGCCGATCACGTCTGCTGCCAGTAGACGTTCGTAGTCCGCGGGCTCGACACCGAGCAGATCGACGAGCACCTCGTAATTATGTTGGCCCAGCGTGGGAGGAGGCCGGCGATGGAAGCGCTCTGGGCCGGCCCCGAAACGGACGGGATAGCCGTAGTGGATCTGATCGCCGGCCACGGGGTGGGTGACGACCTCGAGAAATTGGCGCGCCTTGAGCTGTGGCACGTGCTGCACCTGGGCCGGCGCCAATACCCTGGCCACGGGGACTCCGGCCGGCCAGAGTCGCTCGACGATCACATCACCAGGGAGCTCGCGGCACCATGCGCCGACCCACGCGTCGATGGCGTCATGCGCGGCGCGGCGACCGTCAAAGGTCTCCCATTGCGACGGCACGTCGACTCGCCCGACGGTACGGCACAGACCACGCCACTGTTCGTCGGTCTCGACGGCGATGGCGACCCAGTCGTCGGGCATGCCATCACCCTCGACGTCGGCGCAGCGGTAGACGTTCTGGGGTGCCGCGCTCGGCCCGCGGTTCCCCTCGCGTTGCATGAGGTGGCCAAAGGCCTGGTATTCGAGCACCTGCTCGGCCGCCACGTTCACTGCGCCGCCCACCATCGGCACTTCGACCATCATGCCTTCACCCGTCTTGCGACGATGCTCGAGAGCAAGGAGGAGTGCAAGTGTCGCGTGGGTGCCGGCCAGCGGATCGCAGATCCCGTTCGGCACGTGTGGTGGACCTTCGGGGAAGCCGGTCATCCACGCCATCCCGGAGACCTGTTCCATGTTCTGCGCGTAGCCCGTGCGGTTCCGCCACGGGCCACTCAACCCGAACGCCGGCATGCGGACGAAGATGAGGTCCGACCGCAGCTCACGGACCGCCTCCCATCCCAGTCCCCACTGATCCATGACCCGGGGGGCGTAATTCTCGAGCATCACGTCAGACTGGGCGATGAGACGCCGGGCCAGACTGCGACCTTCGTCGGTCGCCATGTCGAGGGTGATATCGCGCTTGTTGGTGTTCGGCCCGTGGAACTGCGGCGTCCACTCCCACCACGCCTCGTCCGACGTGCTCACGACAGTGTGGCCACGGATCCCGTCGGGTCGCTTCACCGACTCGACGTGGATGACATCGGCGCCCATCATCGCCAGGAAATGGCCGACGATGGGTCCCGCCCAAAAGGCGGTGAAGTCGGCCACACGCACTCCCTCGAGGGGCAGGCGCGCCGGCGAGGTCGCGGCTGTACCGACGGCCTGGCGCTCGCCGTGGCGCACTTCTTCGACGAGGCTGTGCGCGCCCAGGGCGGGCGATGCCGTCGGGTAACGCCGCCCGGCCGTGCCCCCGAGCGTGTACGACACGTCGGGTTGCAGCAAGCCACTCCTCGGGTGTTTCAGGTAGAAGTTCCGCTCCACGAAGTGATCGAGCCCAGTGACACGCTCGCCGTTGCCCATGGGGGCAGCCGGGACGCGCAGGAGGTCGGCCATCTCCAGCACCTCGGCTGCAGTATGCCGCCCCACCCATTCACGGATTGCCCCTTCGAGCTCCGGCCGGCGAAGCGCGCGACCGGCATATGCGTACAGACGCTGATCCTCTATCCATTCGGGGTGTTCGACCATGACGCAGAAGGATTCCCACATGGTCGCCGTCGCCACCATGAAACCTACCCAGTCGTCGCTCGCATGCTCGATCGAAGGGATCATCACGGACCGGCCCGGCTCGCGCTCGGGTCCACGCTTGGCCCCGGGGGGGATGGTGGACTGCTTGGTCGCGCCGTACATCTGCCCGGTCAGCACCATCGACTCGAGTATCGACACGTCGAGGAGCTCGCCTCCTCCGGTTTGCACGGTGCGCTGCCACGACGTGAGCGCACCCACGGCGGCGAAGAGGCCGCCCAACCATTCGGCCGGCCGCCCGCCGATCTGTGCCGGGGGGCGGTCGGGTGAGCCGCGACTGAAGACCGAGCCGGCCCAGGCCTGCAGCGTCAGATCGCTCGCCGGCGCGTCGGCCCACGGCCCCACCAGGCCGAACGGGGTGATCGCGACGACGATGGCGTGCGGGGCGACACGCAGCAGCTCATGGGGCGCGAACTCTGGTCGTTCCGCCAGTCGGGAGCCCCGTGTCCACACGATGATGTTGGCGTTCTGCACCAGGGCGGTCACGAGATCGCGGTCCGCGGCCGCGTCGGGCTCGGCCACGACGCTGCGTTTGGAGCACGCCAGAAACTCGAACAGGGGCCCGTCGACGTCAGGCTCCAGCCGGGCGCCTATTGCCCAGCGCCGCAACGAGTCCCCTTCGGGAGGCTCGACCTTGACCACCTCGGCGCCGCCGTCGGCCAACGCCTTGGTGCAATACCCCCCGGCCACTCCCTCCGACAGGTCGACGACGCGCAAGCCCTCGAGTGGCGGCGTGCGGGCCTCGGGTGGAGCGGTGCTAGTGGAAGTCGTAGAAATTCCGGGCATTCAGCTCGGCGATTTGGTGGGCCTCGTCGTCGGGGACATCGGCAAGCGCCTCTTCGAGAAGCTTCCGACTGTCAGGGAAATTCGAGTCGTTGTGAGGAAAATCGGCTTCCCACATCAGCTTGTCGATCCCGATCAGATGACGGTTGGCGATGGCGTACCGGTCCACGATCATGCACACCCAGAAGTGCTGTGCGAAAACCTGTGACGGCGCCACATCACACAAGACGCCTTCGTAGCGGCTCCGCTCCCAGGTGTAGTCCAGACGTTCCAACACGTAGGGAACCCAACCGGCTCCGCCTTCGGAGAGGGCGATGCGGAGCTGGGGATGCGTGTTCAGCACGCCCGAGAAGACGAGGTCTCCCAGCGCACTCATGGAGTTCACCCCGCAGAGGGCGATGCCGACCGAAGGGGTCGATTCGGGTGAGGGTTTGACCATGAGCGAGGAGGAGGTCCCGATGTGCATCGAGAGGGGCAAGCCCGTCTCCTCGCAGGCCGAGAAGACGGGGTCCCAGTGGCCGGTCGGGAACGAGGGCAGCCCCAGCGGATGCGGGTTCTCGACGAAGAGGACCGCCTTGCTCCCCTTGGCGGCACAACGTTCGATCTCGGCCGCCGCCAAGAGCGGATCCCACAAGGGCACCAGCGTCTGGGGAATGAAGCGCTCGGGGTACGCGGCTGCCCACTCGTCGAGCATCCAATCGTTCCACGCCCTGACGCACGCCAGGGCGAGGCCCCAGTCGTTGGCCTCGAGAAACTGCGTGCCCCCGAAACGCGGGAACTGGGGGAAAATGAGCTCGGCCTGCACGCCGTCTTCATCCATGGCCACCACTCGCTCATGGACGTCATAGGCGGCGGGCGTCATGTCGTCGAAGCAGCGCGCATAAAGGTCTTCGCCGTGCCCGGCCTCTCCTTCCCGGAACCGCCGGGTCCTCGCATTGCCCTGGAAGGCGATCGGGTAGAAGCGGCCTTCCCACTCCCAACCTTCGATCCCGGGACCCCGCGCCACCACCCGCGGCGCGGCGTCCCGGTACTTCGGTTCGATGTGGTCGAGGAACGTGTGCGGGGGCTCCACCACATGGTCGTCCACTGAGATGAGTTGCACCTCGGGCCTCAACATGGCGACCCCCCTCCTGTCAGCTGATCTTAGGTGGATTCACGCACACCGGTTTCACACCATAGGGCGTCGTGAACTTACCTTGCTGGATCCGGATCCAGTACCAGCAGTCGATCGGGTTGGGCTGGCCTTTCTTGTAGTTCAAGGGAGGTGCCATGCCACCGAGGGTCTCGTTGTGGAACGAGTAGAGCCCCTTCTTGATGTCCGCCGACGTGATCGTCTTGCTGCTGCCCGCACCGCTGTCCTTCACCGCCGTAGCGAGCAACGGGCCCGAGAGGTACATCTGCGTGGCCTGTTCGTTGTAGTTCGGCGACTCGAGGGTGGTCTTGTCCGCGTACTTCTTCAAGATGGTGTCCATCAGCTTGGCGGCCGGCGTCTGGGTCGAGAAGAAGGGGAGGTCCGGCTCCGAACCGATGAAGTGATTCGAGAGGCCGGGAGCCGTTTGGAAGGACTCGGCGACGGCGCCATCGAGGGCGATCTGCCACGGCGTGTACCCCTGCTTGAGGCAGTCATTGGCCACTGCCTCGACGACCGATACCGCGTCGGCCACGGTCAGCGCCTCCACTCCCGCCTGCTTGGCGGCCAGGCACTGTGCGTCATAATTGGGTGCCGAGAAGGAGACCTGGGTGACGTACCCCACGTTCTCCCCCACCTTCTTCGCTGTGGCCTCGAACGGGGCCACACCTTCTTGGCACGTGGCCGCCTCGGCGCAGTAGAACTCACCCATGGTGCCGGCACCGACCTTCTTGGCGGCGTCGATGAAGTTGATGAAGTAGTCATCGAGCGTCTGGCCCACGGCGAACCAGTTCGGGTCCTGGTCATCGAGTATCCCCGAGGAACCTCCGCCGACCACGGGCACGCCGGTCGTGTCGACGTACTTGCTCCACGCCGCGTCCACGTCGGACGAGTCGACCAGGGCGACCACGTGATCTTCGGTGATGAGCTTCTGCACTTCGGTGAGCGACGTCGACGGGTTGTACGCGTCATCCACCTCGATGACCTGCACCTTGTGGCCATCGATGCCACCGTGCGCGTTCGTGTAGTCGGCCCAGGCGGCGTACGCCGGCGGGCCCACGATGATGCTGGAGGCCAGTGGTCCGGTACAGCTGCAGACCTCCCCGATCTTGATCGGTGCCAGGGAGCCGCTCGCGGAAGCTGCTCCGGTCCCACCCACGCCCCCGACGACGACGGTCCCTACCAGCATCAGGCCCGAAGCAACCCCTGTGAAAAGCTTCACCAACCGATTCACGGCATCCCCTTTTTCTGGATTGACGTCGCCAGGGGCCCGTCATGCCGCCCCCCTCTTCCGCCACTGAGCTCCCCACCGGTCGCTGCCCGGTCTATTTCAGTGTCGTAACACTAACGCAATGTGATCGCGCGCGCCGGTCGAGGCTCCGATCGCCGAGGAGGCTGGGCGCTATGACGCGTCCTCGGCCGCGAACCGGGCGCGCAGGTCTTTGCGATCCACCTTCCCGAAGTCGGTGAGGGGCAACTCGTCAACGACCAGGAGCCGCTCGGGCTGCTTGAAATTGGCGATGCGACCCTTGCAAAAGGCACGCACCTCATCGATGTCGAGCGGCGCACTGGCGACGACCGCAACACCGACTCGATGGCCCATTTCGGGGTCGGCGACGCCCACCGCGGCCACGTCGCGGACAGCCGGGTGAGCCCGCACCACATCCTCCACTTCTGAGGGTGCGAACTTCTCCCCGCCGCGGTTGATGGTGTCCGAGAGGCGCCCCGAGGGGAACAGGTAACCCTCCGCGTCGGCCGAGACCATGTCGCCGGTACGGAACCAGCCGACCGGGGTCGTGCCGTCGGCCTGGGACGCCGGGACGACCGCCACCTCGCTCCGTACCCAGAGCTCTCCCACCGTCCCCGTCTCCACGTCTTCGCCCGTCGTCGGGTGCACGATCCGGATCTCGACACCCGGGAGTGGTTTGCCCACCGACGCCAGGCGCTCCGGCGGGTGATCGCCCGGGCCGAGGGCCGTGATGGAGCCCATGGTCTCGGTCTGGCCGAACGTGTTCATCAAGGCCACCCCGGGGAGCGCATCCATGGTCCGCCTGAGCAGCTCGGGCGTAGCCGGCGCGGCCCCGTAGGAGAGGCTCGCCAGGGACCGGAGATCGGTCGCCGCAAAATCGGGATGCTCCAAGATCCGGTACAACATCGTCGGCACCAGGAACGCCGTGGTCACACCGTGCCGCTCCACCGCCGACAGCCATTCGCCGGCGTCGAAGCGCGTCAGCACGACCGTGGTCGAGCCCTTGGCCAGCGCCACCAACAAGCCCAGCATCCCCCCGATGTGCACGAGGGGAACCGACATGATCGACACCGACGGCACCGGTTCGACGGCGGGTGCGAAGGCGGTGATCCTCGGCGCCACCATGCCGTGCACGAGCGGCACGGCCTTGGGCGTACCGGTGGTTCCGCTGGTGAACAGCACCACCGCGTCCTCATCCGGGTCAGGCTGGCGCGCCGGGATCGTCCCGCCGTGGCCCCCGAGCAAGTCTGCGACGCCGAGGATGGGCGACATCCCGGCCTCGGCGGCGACCGCCTCGTAGCCCGAACCGACGACGCCGGTCGACACGGTGCCGGCGGCCTTCATGAGGACGGCCAGTTCCCCGCCCGTCAGCCGTGGATTCATGAGGGCCGTCGCCGCACCCACCCGGGTGGCACCGATGAGCGCGGCGACCGCGAGCACACTGGCGTCGTCGACGAGGGGGATGCGCCAACCGGCGGCGACACCGGCCGCATCGAGCCCCACCGCGACATCGGCGACAGCCCTCTCGAGCTCGGCGTAACTCGTCCGTTCCCCACCGATGATGAGGGCGATGCGGTCGGGGTCGAGAGCCACCACGTCATCGAGGACGCGGTCCATCGGCTTCATTGCGTCACCGCGCGCGCACCCGATCCATGAGCCCGTCATCCTAGGCAGGCCGTCGTTGCCGCCGCGAGCGTCGGTCAGCCTTCGCGCGCTCCGGGCTCGAACTCGAGCGGAAGGTACGTGATCTCCCGGATGGCCGGGCTGTAGGTCGGCAAAAAGCCCTCAGGCAGCCGGTACGAGGGAATGCGGCGATGCCACTCGGCCAGGGTGACGCGGAGCTCCATACGGGCGAGATGCGAACCGAGACACCGATGGACACCGAGACCGAACGCCAAGTGCTTGATCGACTCGCGGCTGAAGTCCACCTCGGTCGGATTCTCGAATCGGCTGGGGTCGATGTTGGTGGACGCGAGCAGCACCGACATCTGCGTACCAGCGCTGACCGGACAGCCCTCGACGACGGCGTCGCTCGTGAAGATCCGCGCCACCGTCGGCACGGGGCACATCCAACGGAGCAGTTCCTCCACCGCTTTCGACGTCAGCTCCGGATGCGCCACCAGCTGGCGTTGGTGCGCCGGGCTCCGCGCCAGGTAGGAGAAGAAGCACTCGAGGCTCGCCGTCACCGTGTCCAGTCCGGCCGTGAGTTGCAACAGACAGATATTGAGCGACTCTTCACGCGTGAGATCGCCTGACTGTTCGAGGCGCACCAAGTGGCCGATCACGTCGTCGGTCGGATGGGCCGCCCGCTGGTCCAGCGCCTCGCCGAACAGCTCGAACACCCATGCCCCGGCACGGCTCCTGATGGCCGCGGCGTCGTCGGCGTCGCGGGCCACGGGCCGGATCAATTCGTCTTTCATGACGATGAATTCGTCCAGCCGTTCCAGCGGCAGGCCGAGTAACCGCAAGAACGTGCCGCACGGGATGGGCACGGCAAGCTCCGACGCCAGGTCGCAGTTCCCGCGGTCGATGAACCCGTCAATGTGGCGGTTGACGAGAGCAGCCACCTCGGCCTCCAGCTTCGCCATTTTCGGCGGCGTGAAGAGGGGGTCGAGCATGCGGCGGTACCGGACATGGCCGGGAGGATCGATCTGGAGCGGGATCAGTCCGGTCTCCGAACCGAGGAACACCGCACCGGGATTCGAGGACATCACCTCGGGCTGATGCAAGTAGTCGTCGACCGCCGTCGGACTCACCATGATGGATGGTCCGTCAACGTTGTGGCGTACCGCCGGACCGGTGCGCAACCTCTCCCAGAGCTGTTGCACATCGTCGTCCCAGATGAGGGCGTCGCCGTACCCATGGTCGCTCCGGGTGTCCCCGGAGGCGGCTGACTCGTCCGTTCGCATGCGTGCCCCCTCAGTCGGTTACGTCTCCGTGTCGGTCAAAAGACGCT
>Ga0182030_10024998_pt1 | contig 10917 bp, 7 predicted proteins | sample 812S3MmetaG_FD_121299 | JGI IMG/M metagenome (GOLD analysis project Ga0182030, IMG submission 121299) | Permafrost microbial communities from Stordalen Mire, Sweden - 812S3M metaG (Illumina Assembly) | ecosystem: Environmental > Terrestrial > Soil > Wetlands > Permafrost | place: Sweden... | reverse complement strand
GATCACACCGGACCGCCGGTGTATCAAGGGCCGGTCAAAAGTCCCGTGGTGGATGTGGAATAGATGAGACGAACCGGCTGGTTTGAAAGGCCTGAAATAAATTTATGAAACGAGTTTTTCAACTACTGGCACTCGGATTATCGGCCGCCTGTCTGTATGCGGCTGAACCAGTCAAACGTCCGCCCAATATTGTTTTCATGCTGATTGATGACATGGGTTGGGCGGACGGCGCGTGTTTCGGCAGCAAGTTTTATCAGACGCCGCAGATTGACGCGCTGGCCGCGTCCGGCGTGCGCTTCACCTCGGCTTACGCGGCGTGTGCCGTGTGTTCGCCGACGCGCGCGGCGCTGATGACCGGAAAATATCCCGCGCGGTTGCATATCACTGATTATATTCCCGGCGAAGGCACGCCCAAAAACAGCCGTTTCCAATTGCCCAAGTGGCAGGAGAATTTACCGCTGGAGGAAACCACGCTGGCCACCGCGCTGAAAAAAATGGGCTACACGACAGGGCATCTCGGCAAATGGCATCTCGGCGGCGACGAATTCCTGCCGCAGCACCAGGGCTTTGACACGAACATCGCCGGCGGTGCGGTTGGCCATCCCGCCTCCTATTTCTGGCCCTATGGCAACACCAATAACGACAACCATGTGCCCGGCCTGTTCGAGCGCGGCGGTCAGAAGGGTGCCTACCTCACCGATCAACTCACCGACGAGGCGCTGAATTTCATCGAACAAAACAAGGGCCATCCGTTTTATCTGAACTTCTGCCATTATGCCGTTCACGCGCCGCTGATGGGCAAGCAGGAGTTGATTGACGCCGCCGCCGACCGGCCCGGCGCGGACGGCCAGAACAACAAGGTTTATTATGCGATGCTCCGCAGCGTGGACGAAAGCGTCGGGCGCATCGTGAAAAAACTGGACGAACTGCACCTGACGGAAAACACCATCGTCATTTTCACCTCGGACAACGGCGGCGCGGTGCATTTTGGCAATCCGCCCGCCACGTCGAATTTTCCGCTGCGCAACGGCAAAGGCTCCGCTTACGAAGGCGGCTTGCGCGTGCCGCTGATTGTGAAAGTGCCGGGCGTCACGCGCGCCGGCACCGTCAGTGACACGCCGATTATCACAATGGATTTTTTCCCGACGCTGCTGGAACTGGTGGGCGCGGAAAAATCCGCCAGCCGCACGGCGGTGGACGGCGTGAGTTTCGCGCCGCTGCTGCGCGGGGAAAATCAGACGCCGAATCTGGAATTGTTCTGGCACTATCCGCATTATTGGAACGGCGGGAAGATTTCGCCTTACAGCGTGGCCCGCGTCGGCGATTGGAAGCTGATTCGTTTTTACGAAACCGGGCGTGAGGAGCTTTACGATCTGAAGTCAGACTTGTCAGAAAAAAATGACCTGGCCGCGATCAATGCGGGGAAACAGAAGGAATTGAGCGCGCGACTTGACGCTTGGCTCAAGGAAGTCGGCGCGCAAATGCCGGTGACCAGACCTTGAATCACCCTCCTCATCCAACCCCAACAAACCAAAAGAATGTTTGCCATGAAGAATATGTTCATCGGTTTCGTCGCCGTCGCGGTCATGCTTGGTGTGACGTCGCGCGCGGCCGACACCGCCTCTTTCCATGAAACGCCAGCGGAACACGACGCGCGGATGCAGTGGTTTCGGGACGCGAAGTTCGGAATGTTCATCCATTGGGGACTCTATTCGCAACTGGCCGGCGAGTGGCAGGACCAATCCATCACGGGCGGCGCGGAGTGGATTCAAAACTATCTGCAAATTCCCAGCTCGCAATACAGTCCGCTGGCCAAAACCTGGAATCCGTCAAAATACAATGCGCGGGAATGGGTGCGCCTGATGAAGGCGGCCGGCATCAAATATATTTGCATCACTACCAAGCATCACGACGGCTTTTGCCTGTGGCCGACAAAGATGAATGTTGATTGGAACATCGGCGTTACGCCCGGCGGAAAGGATCTGCTCAAGCCGCTGGCCGAGGCGTGTCAGGCGGAAGGTTTGCAGTTCTGCATCTACCATTCGGTCATGGACTGGCATCACCCGGACTGGCCGAACCGCCCCGCGTTCAATGACTATGCCAAGGGCGAGCCGGACAAGGCGCGGTTCAAGAATTATCTTTATGGTGAGTTGAAGGAGTTGTTCAGCAGCTACGGGCCGATTGGCATGGTCTGGTTTGATGGCACCTGGGATCGCAAGGTGTGGACCTCCGACGACGGCAAGGCGCTTGAAGATTACACGCGTTCGCTCCAGCCCAGCGTCATCATCAACAACCGCTCCGGCTATGTGCCGCCGCAACGCAAGCTCAACATCGCCATCGCCAATTCCTACGGCTATGTCTTTGCCGGCGATTACATTTCGCCCGAAGGCGAAGTGCCGTCCACCGGGCTGCCCGGCATTGATTGGGAGACCTGCCAGACGATGCAGTTGCCGAACAACTGGGGTTACAACCGGCTCGTCGGCTTTCGTCCGTTCAGCGATTTGCTCCGGCAATTGATTGATGTCGCCAGCAAGGGCGGCAACATGCTGCTCAACATCGGCCCCACCGCCGACGGTGAAATCCTGCCGCAAGCCCGGCAATGCCTGGAAAAATTCGGCGCGTGGATGCAGGTCAATGGTGAGGCGATTCACGGAACCACGGCCAGTCCGTTTGAGTGGCTGCCTTTCGACGGACGTTGCACGCAAACGCCGGGCAAATTATTTCTCCATGTCTTCAAGTGGCCGACCGATGGACGGTTGGTGGTGCCGATGACCAACAAGGTGAAACGCGCCTATCTGCTCGCCGTGCCGGACCAAAAGCTGACGGTGACGACTACCGCCAAAGGAACCGAAGTCACGCTTCCTGCCGTCGCGCCGGATTCAATTGCCTCGGTGGTGGTGGTGGAAATTGACGGGCCGGTCGCGCTGTCACCGGCCCCGAAAAATCTGGCCTTGGGCAAACCCGTCACGGTTTCCGGCGAATGGCAAGGTCGGGAAAAAGAGCTGTCGAAGAACCACGTCAACGACGGCAACTTTGATACGCTCTGGGCCGGGGCCGATGAAAAGGCGCGCGCCGGCTGGGTGCAGATTGATCTCGGCGATGAACAAGAAGTCGCGGCGGTGTTGTTGGACGACCATTCCTACAACCGCACCCGGAAGTTTGAAGTTCAGGCGCAGGTCGCCGGCGAGTGGAAGACCCTTTTCGCCGGCACCACCATCGGCAGCCGCAAGCGCGAGACATTTCCGCCGGTCAAAGCGCGCCTTTTCCGGCTCGTCATTCAGGAAGCCACCGACACGCCGGTGGTGAACGAGTTCCAATTATTTGGATATAAGTCATTCATCATGCGAACCTTTGACGCTGCCCGCCGATATCCGAGCCGATTCCGATTTTGAACATGAAACCCAACAGAATCCTGTCCTGCATTTTTGCCACGCTCTGCGTGCTGGCGCTGTGGAGTGCCGCCGCGCTGGCCGCTCACGCCGCTGCCGGTGACACGCCGAAGCCCAACATCGTTTTGATTCTTTGCGACGATCTTGGCTATGGCGACGTGCATTGCCTGAATCCGGCGCGCGGCAAAATCGCGACACCGTGCATGGACAAATTCGCGACGCAAGGCCTGACCTTCACCGAGGCACATTCCAGTTCGGCGGTCTGCACGCCGAGCCGATACAGCATTCTTACGGGCCGCTACAACTGGCGTTCGCATCTGCAATCCGGCGTGTTGAGCGGCTACAGTCCGCCGCTCATCGCGCCTGACCGGCTCACCGTCGCTGAACTGTTTCAGCAACACGGCTACCGCACCGCGTGCATCGGCAAATGGCATCTCGGCCTGACGTTTGCCGGCAAGGGCGAAAACCGCGACCTCGCGCAACCGATCAAAAATAATCCTACCACGCTCGGCTTTGATTATTTTTTCGGCATCGCGGCGTCGCTGGACATGCCGCCGTTTGCGTTCATTGAAAACGATCATTTCACGCAACTGCCCACGGTCACGAAAAAATGGGGTCGCTCCGGACTGGCCGCGCCGGATTTTGAAGCGGCGGACGTGGTGCCGGAACTCACGCGCAAGGCGAAAGATTTTATCGCCACGAGTGCCGCGACGAATCGCCCGTTTTTTCTTTATCTGCCGCTGACTTCGCCGCACACGCCGCTGGTGCCCACGAAAGAATGGCAGGGCAAAAGCAGCTTGGGCGCCTACGGCGATTTTGTGATGGAAACCGACTGGGCCATCGGCGAAGTGCTGGCCGCGCTCGACAAAAATGGCGTTGCGGGCAACACGCTGGTGCTGCTGGCGAGCGACAACGGCTGCGCGCCTTACATCGGCGTGACGAATTTGGAAGCGCAGGGCCATTTTCCGAGCGCCGACCGGCGCGGCTACAAGGCGGACATCTGGGACGGCGGCCACCGCATTCCGCTGCTCGTCCGCTGGCCGGGCAAGGTCCAGGCCGGCGCAACGTGCGACCAACTGGTTTGCCTCGTGGATTTCATGGCGACGTGCGCGGACATTCTCGGCGAAAAAATTCCCGCCGACGCCGGCGAGGACAGCGTCAGCCTTTTGCCCGCGATGTTTGGCACGGCCACCGCGCCCTTGCACGAAGCGGTGGTTTCCCATTCCATCAATGGCTCGTTTGCCATTCGCCAGGGCCGTTGGAAGCTGGAACTTTGCCCCGACTCCGGCGGTTGGAGCGCGCCGAAGCCGGGCAGCAAGGAAGCCGAAGCTCTGCCGGCAGTGCAGCTTTACGACATGGGCAAGGACATCGGCGAACGCACGAATGAATGGTCTGCGCATCCGGAAATCGTGGCGCAACTGACCAAGCTGCTGGAAAAATATGTTGCCGACGGCCGCACCACGGTGGGAAAATCGCAAACCAATGACGTGCCCGTGAACATCCGAAAATCAAAAGCCCTGTCAAAAGACGACGAGGGAAAACCCATTACCCATGATTAAAAAATTATTTGTGGTTTGTTTCGCGGCGGCGCTTGGCGCAACCGCCCACGCCGCCGCGCCAGAAAAACTTCCGAACATTGTCATCATCTTCACTGACGACCAGGGCTACGCCGATGTCGGCAAATTCGGCGCGGAAGGTTTCACCACGCCGAACTTGGATCGCATGGCGGACGAGGGCGCGGTATTCAGAAATTTTCACGTCGCGCAGCCGGTCTGCTCCGCCTCGCGTTGCGCGCTGCTTACCGGCTGTTATCCCAACCGCCTTGGCATTCACGGCGCGCTCGGTCCGAAAACGAAAATCGGCTTGAGCGACAACGAAACAACGCTGGCGCAGTTGCTCAAGTCGCGCGGCTACGCCACCGCGATGTTTGGCAAATGGCACCTCGGCGATTCGCCGCAGTTCATGCCGCTGCGCCACGGCTTTGATGAATTTTTCGGGCTGCCGATGTCGGTGGATTACTGGCCGGGGCATCCGGACTTGATCACCAATATGCCGGCAACCATGGCCGCGATGAAACGCGAGTATCCGAATCTGCCGATCTGGGACGGCGAGAAAAAATTCCGCGAGGAGATGACCATTGACGACTTGAATCACCTGACGACTTGGTATGCCGAGCGCGCGGTGAAATTCATCGAGCAGAACAAGGCGCATCCATTTTTTCTCTACGTGGCGCACAATATGCCGCATGTGCCGCTGGGCGTGAGCGACAAGTTTCGCGGCAAGACCGAGCGCGGACTTTACGGCGATGTGATTGAGGAAATTGACTGGTCGGTTGGACAAATCCTTGATGCGCTCAAGCGCAACGGGCTGGACGAAAATACGCTGGTGATTTTCACCTCGGACAACGGCCCGTGGCTGTGCTTCGGCAATCACGGTGGCTCGGCCAAGCCGTTGCGCGAAGGCAAGGGCACGAACTGGGAGGGCGGCACGCGCGAACCGTGCATCATACGCTGGCCCGGCCACATTCCCGCCGGCGCGGACACCTGGGACATGCTGATGACGATTGATCTGCTGCCGACCATCGCGAAGCTCGTCGGCGCGGAGCTGCCGAAAAACAAAATTGACGGCCTCGACGTGTGGCCGATTATTTCCCGCCAGCCCGGCGCGAAAAATCCGCATGAATCCTACTGGTTTTATTACGAGGTCAACCAGCTTCAGGCCGTGACCACGAGCGACGGGAAATGGAAACTCCAGTTGCCGCACACTTACCAAACGCTCGCCGGCAAGCCCGGCGGCAAGGATGGTTTGTCCGTTCCCTATTCGCATCGCAAGATAGAAACGGCGGAGCTTTACGACCTCGTCCACGACATCGGCGAAACCACCGACGTTTCCGCGCAGCATCCGGAGATCGTGAAGCAGCTCGAAGCCGAGGCGGAAAAAGCCCGCGCTGATCTCGGCGACGGACTTACCAAACGTCCCGGCTCCGGTCGGCGCGAACCGGGTCGTCTGACTGAAACCAAACCCCAAAATTGAACCATGAAGAAAATCATCAAGGTATTTTGTTTGTTGTTGCCAGCGGTTTTAATTTTTGCCGCCGCCGCCGCCGCCGCTCCGCAAAAACCCAACATCGTCCTCATCCTGGCCGACGATCTTGGCTTCGGCGACACCGGCTGTTATGGCGCGACGAAAATTCCCACGCCGAACATTGACCGGCTTGGACAACAAGGATTGCGCTTCACCGACGCGCACGCCACGTCCGCCACCTGCACGCCTTCGCGTTACGCGCTGCTCACCGGCCAATATCCGTGGCGCAAGAATGGCACCGGCGTTTTGCCCGGCAATGCCGCGCTCATCATTGATCCGCAGCACGCCACGCTGCCGTCCATTTTGAAAAAGGCCGGCTACCGCACCGGCATGATCGGCAAGTGGCATCTCGGTTTGGGCGGGCAGGGCGGTCCCGACTGGAATGGCGACATCAAACCCGGCCCGTTGGAAGTGGGTTTTGATTATTGCTTCATGCAGCCCGCCACCGGCGACCGCGTGCCATGCGTCTATGTTGAAAATCATCGTGTTTTCAACCTTGATCCCGCCGATCCAATTCAGGTGAGTTACGGCAAACCAATTGGCGACGAGCCGACCGGCAAGGATCATCCCGAACTGCTCAAGATGGGTTTGAGCCTCGGCCACGCCGGCACCATCATTGACGGCATCAGCCGCATCGGTTTTATGACCGGCGGTCAAGCCGCGCGCTGGAAGGACGAGGATAAGGCCGACGTGCTCACCGGCAAGGCCGTGGATTTCATCCAACAAAGCGCCAGCGCGCCGTTCTTTCTTTATTTCGCCACGCACGATCCCCATGTGCCGCGTGTGCCGAACGCGCGTTTCGTCGGCAAGAGCGGCTGCGGCGTGCGCGGCGATGTCATCGTGGAATTCGATTGGTGCGTCGGGCAAATTCTTTCCACGCTCGAAAAATTAAATCTCTCTTCCAACACCATCGTCATCCTTTCCAGCGACAACGGCCCGGTGATTGATGACGGCTACGACGACCGCGCGCCGGAAGATTTGAACGGCCACACGCCTGCCGGACCTTTACGCGGCGGCAAATACACCGTCTGGGAAGGCGGCACGCGCATTCCCTTTATTTTGCGCTGGCCCGGTCGCGTGACGCCTGGCGTCTCGGATGCGCTGGTGAGCCTCGTGGATTTTTCCGCTTCGTTCGCCGCGTTGACCGGACAGAACATTCCCGCCGGCGACGCGCCCGACAGCGTCAACGTCCTGCCCGCGCTGCTCGGCGAAACCAAAGCCGGCCGCGATAAGCTCGTGGAGCACGACGGCTTCCGCACGCTCGCCTTCCGCGACGGCCTGTGGAAATTCATCGAACCGGACATGCGCGCCCGGCCGGTTTATTCCGCGTCCGGCGCGCTCTACGATTTGGGCCGCGACCTCGGCGAGACGAACAACCTCAATGCCGCTCATCCCGAAACCAGCAAGAAACTTTCCGGCGAACTGAACCAGGTGGAGCAGGCCGGCGGCCGGGCCACCGGTCCGAAGCTGATTTTGGAATAGCCGCCCGCCGTAAAAAAGCGCCGGAGCCATTAAAGACCGGTGACAATTCCAATGCCGCAGGATTTTCCCGGAACCAACGCCGTTTCCGTCCGTGCGGAAATTATTCTGCCACCAGCGCCGCCGCCTGCGCGTTTGCCCTGACCTGTTCGGGATTCTTGCAGCCGCAGATGACCGAGGCCACGAGCGGATCGCGCAGGCACCAGGCCATTGACCAGTTCGCCATCGGGATGCCGGCGGGAAGTTCCTCTTTTTGCAGGCGCGCGACTTCCGCGAGGTCGCGCTGCAATCTTTCCCCGTCCAGCTTCGAGCGCACGTCGTTCGCGGCGAAGGTCGCGCCGGCTTTGTATTTGCCCGTGAGCAAACCGCTCGCTAGCGGCACGCGGCCGATGATGCCGAGATGATTTTCCCGCGCGTGCGGAAAGAACAGTTCCTCCGGCCGCCGGTCCAGCCGGTTGTAAAAAACCTGCAACGTCTCCGCGCCGAACTGCGCCGCCTCGCGCGCCTGCCGCTCGCTGCCTTTCTGCATGATCGAAATGCCCAGATGACGGATCTTGCCCGCGCGCTTTTGGGCGGCGAGCATCGTCCAGAGCCGGTCGTTTTGAAACAACTCGTCCGCGCCGGAGTGGAATTGATACAGGTCAATCGTCTCCACCCGCAGCGCCTTGAGCGAGGCGTCCAGTTGCGCCTGCACGCCGGCCACGGAAAAGTCGTCAGCGCGGTTCATGAAGCCGTTGAAGTGATGGCCGAATTTCGTGGCGACCCGCCATTGCGAGCGGACGCGGCGCGACAGGTAGTCGCCGATGAGTTTTTCCGAAAGGTGCTCCGGCCCATAACACTCGGCGGTGTCAATGAAGTTGATGCCCGGCGCCGGCGGCGGCGTCCAGAATGGCGTCCACTTGGGCCTGCGCGAAGTTGACGCCCCATTCGCCGCCGAACTGCCACGTGCCGAGGCCGATGACCGAGACGCGGAGCTGTGTTTGGCCGAGCAGGCGGTAAATCATAAACGAAGGATGCGCGAAAGCTTGGCTTTTGGAAAGGCTGCCTTGGGCCGTCAGGTTTTGCAGCCTTTCCTGATGTTAGGCTGCACTTTTGGCCTATCAATCAAGGCTATAAACAACGACGCCCAAATAGCATGAACGCCATACCTCAAGCCCAACTCCTTCGCCACCCATAAAGCGTGTCGCTCCTCATTGCGAGCGTCGGCACTATTCCCGATAAACGCAGAACCCAAAGCAGGAAAAAACATAGCCCAAACCAATGCCACGATGAACATGATAATAAGCCTGCGAAAATAAATCTCTCTCGAAGTAGATGAATGAAAACGCGAAACGAGGCTGACGACAAAGTAACAAACAGAACTCCAAAACACCGGAACCAGAAAAGCTCTGATGGCTCTGTCAATGAATGCGTCGTTTGCAAACATAAGCGTCATGTGGTCTAACAAATAATTGCCGCACGATTGTTCCGCCTATCCGATTTCATGAATCCGAGCTTACGCCGGGTTAAAAGATTTTCCAACATAATAAAAATAATCGGAGCCAGCCGGAATGGGTTGGCTTTTGGCCAAGGCGGCAAACCCGGCGGCCAACCCGCCGCCGGGCGGCTGGTTGCCCAAGTTGTAGCATCGCGGCTGGGCCTCGACCGGCGGGTGAGCGAATGGCTCTATGAAAGCGGACTGGCGAATTTCTGTCAAAGCTTTTTGGGATTATCCGGTCCACAAACAATTTGGCAGGGCGTCGCTGCCGCGACGCCAGCGTGGATTGCAAATGTGCCTCCGCAGGTGGCGCCGCCGCACCGCCCTACCAGTTTTAACGACTTGGTTTGCCATCTGGATAATTCCAAAGCTTTTTCGCCACCGAAAAACCGCCCCATCCCCCGGCTCGTGCCGAAGGCACAACCGGAACTTAGCCAGACACGCCAGTGTCTGGTAGCGCGGCCAGCTTTCCCGTCCGGAAAGGACGGCGGAAACCTCTGCCGTCGGCTTGCCAATTGCTCATGCCATCGTCCCTTCCGGACGAATCCATTGGCCCGTCAAATCCAGACACTTCGTGTCTGGCTAATTTCCGGTGTCGCGCCGCGACATGAAGGAAGCGCCTTGGCACCTTGGCGTTTGGTTGCCCGCGTTGCCAACACCGGAGCAACGCCGAGACGCAGGGAACGCAGAGTTTGGATCAAAAAAGGTTTTTCTCCGCGTTGCTCTGCACGCTGCGCCGCTGCGTTTGTTTTCCCCGTCCGCCGCCGCCGCCGGGAGCTGCGCTTAACGGCGGTCGAAAAAGGCGGTCAGGGGATAAACTTGGGCGTTAAGCGCCTGCATGGCGTCGAGCAGTTCGGCGTAGGGTTGGTAGGCGCAGTTGACGATGCCCTTGTTGCTGTCGAGGTTGCTGGGATCGGCCTTCGGGTTCGCGGGGTCGTTGTCGGCATATTTGAACCAGTGCCAGCCCACGCAGCCGCGCGCTTCCAACAGCGCGAGCGTGAAGTTCTGGTAAAACAGCGCGCGGTCGCGCTGGGTCTTGACGTTCCAGCCCGCGCCGGTCTTGTTGGCCAGGCCCGGCGCGTCCTGCGCCTTGGCATACCATTCAGTGGCCATCATCGGCCGGCCCGACCATTGCTCCCACTTGCGCACGGTTTCCGTCGGCGTCCAATCGCCATAGACATTCATCGCGATCACCGGCAGATGCTTCCCGGCCACCTTCCAAAGCGCGGCGTTGCTGGCATCGGTCCCGTGCAACCGCGAGCCAAGATAGATGTGGTGCGGATCGGCGTTGTGAATCGCGGTGCCGACGAGGGTGTAGTAACGGTCCATCACGTGCGCCGTCCATTCATCGTGATCGGCGGCGGTAAGATTCTTGGTGTCGGCGTGCCGCGCGGCGAGCCACGCTTCAAGTTCCTTGCGACCGGGATCATCGGTGGGGCGCTGGAGATAGCGCTCGATGGCCTGCTTGGGCAACTGCAACTCGTTGTC
>Ga0182030_10024997_pt1 | contig 10917 bp, 3 predicted proteins | sample 812S3MmetaG_FD_121299 | JGI IMG/M metagenome (GOLD analysis project Ga0182030, IMG submission 121299) | Permafrost microbial communities from Stordalen Mire, Sweden - 812S3M metaG (Illumina Assembly) | ecosystem: Environmental > Terrestrial > Soil > Wetlands > Permafrost | place: Sweden... | reverse complement strand
GGCAACCTGGGTTTCAATGCAAATCCGACCGCTCCGATTACCCAGACCCTCAATCTGAACCTGACCTGGAGCGCCAGCGAAACCATTGACACTCCGGCCAATGGCAATCTGTCCCTTGGCGGTTCCATCACCTCATCCACGGACAGCAGTTTGATCAAGCTTGACGCCGGGACACTGACGCTGGGCGGCACCAACACGATTCTGAGCTGGGACCTTGACGGCGGCACCAACATTATCACGGGCAACACCACTATTAACGGGGACGGTGGCCGCATTTATGTGGGCAATGGGGATTACATTGCAGACTGCAAGGGGGCGCTGATCATCCAGCCCGGGGCGTTGCTCAACATTATTGGCAACTACGCTGACGACTTCGTAATTGGCCGCGACAGCGGGAGCGGGACGGTCGTTCAGAACGGTGGCACATTTATCTTTAACAACAACCGACCAAATATGTGGGTCGGCGCAACTGGGAACTCGGCGACGCGGGCGGAATATGACATGAACGGCGGTTGGTTGGACTTGACCGGCCACACTTTTGGGGTCGGCCTAGGCGCCGGAGTATTGATCACCGGGCTGGTTAATCAGGTGAGTGGTGTGATTACAAATGTGGGAAACTTGTGGCTCGGTGGGGCGACGGCGAACGGCTACGGTGCTTACAGTCTCAGCGGTGGGAGCATCTATATCAGTGCCGGTGGCATCACCACCGATAGTGGTTTATATGGCATCAAGCTCGGCGGGGGGACAGTCGGGGCCGAAACGAGCTGGTCATCACCGTTGAACATGAGCCTGACGGGGTCCAACGGTCCGGTCACGTTCAATTCGGCGGGCAATACGATTGCGCTGTCCGGCGCTTTGTCGGGCAGCGGCGGCTTGACCAAGGCTGGCGGCGGCACGCTGGATCTCTCGGGAGCCAATAGCTACACCGGTAACACGACCGTCAATGCCGGCACCTTGAAGTTGGATCAGACCGGCACGAGCCCCGGTACGTTTAGTCTGGCCAACGGCGCAGTGCTGAATTTGAACTTTAGCGGCACCTATCTCGTTGCCGCCTGCCACACCAACGGGGTTGCTCTGGCTGGCGGGGTCTACACTTCCAGCAACCTACCCGGATTTATTACCGGCTCGGGTTCGCTACAGGTAAAAGGCGCCATCAGCTCGGGCGGCTGGACAGGTGACGGAGCAAACAATAATTGGAGCACGGGTGATAACTGGGATCAAAATGTGGTACCGATCTTCCCCATTGGCCTGACCTTTGCAGGCAGCACGCGGTTGACGAACAACAATAACCTCACGGGCATCACGGCGAACAGCATCACATTCGATGCTGCCGCCGGAGCTTTTGTGTTGAGTGGCGATCTCATCACGCTGGGCGGCAACATCGGTTTCAACGGAAATCCAGCCACCTCGGTCACTCAGACAGTGAATCTGGGAATGGCTTGGACCGTCAATGAAGTCATCGATACCCCCGCCAATGGCGCTCTCATTTTTGGCGGAGCCATCACCTCCGGTAAAGATTTGACCAAGCTGGACACGGGCACACTGACTCTGGGTGGTACCAACACCATCGAAAGCATTGATATTGACGGTGGCACGAACATCATCACCGGCAATACAACGTTGAACGCCAATAACAATAGTGGTAATTATGACCGCTTTTATGTGGGCGACGGTGATTCCTACGCCGGCTGCAACGGCACACTGGTGATCCAACCGGGCGCAGTGCTCGACGTCACCGGTAATTTTAACGACAACGCCGTGATTGGCCGTGATGGCGGGAGCGGGACGGTGATCCAGAATGGCGGGACGTTTACCTTCAATCCCGCCAACATATCCCTTATGCTAATCTGCGCAACGAGTGAAGCGGGCACGACGGCGGACTATGACATGAATGGCGGTCTGTTGAACATGAGTGGCAACACTCTCGGGGCCGGCTATGCCGATGCTGGCGCGGTCACGACCGGCAGGTTGAATCAAGTCGGTGGCGTCATCACCAACCTCAACAACCTGGAGCTCGGGCTGCAACAGTCTGGTGGCTTGGGCGTTTACACGCTCAGCGGCGGGAGCATCTATATCGGTCCGAGCGGCATCACCAGCGGCAGCGGCAATTATGCCGTGGATCTGGGCGGAGGGACGGTCGGTGCCTACGAGAGTTGGTCGTCGTCATTGAACCTGAACCTGACGGGCTCCAACGGTCCCGTCACATTCGACACGATGGCTAATACCATCACGCTCTCCGGTACGCTTTCCGGCTTCGGCGGTTTGAGCAAGATCGGCTCCGGCACGCTGATCCTCTCCGGGGAAACCAGCTACCAGGGCAACACGACAGTCAAGGCCGGAACGTTGGAGCTGAATCTGGCCGGCAGCAGCCCGAGTGCATTCTTCCTTTCCAAGGGAGCGTCGTTGAATTTGACCTTGGGCGGGACCTATGCTGTTGGCACCCTCTACACGAATAATGTCGCCCTCCCCAACGGGGTTTACACTTCCGGCAATCTCCCTGGATTTATTACCGGCAGCGGCGCGTTGCAGGTCGTAAGCGTCGACCTGAGTTGCAGTTTGAGCGGCGACAATCTGACGCTAAGCTGGCCGACAAACTATCTGGGTTGGATTTTGCAGGAACAGACCAACAGCCTCAATGTTGGACTGAATGCCAACTGGGCGGACCTTGCCAGTTCAGCGAACGTGACCAGCATCAATTTGTTGATCAGCCCGGCAAACCCGACCACCTTCTATCGCCTGAGTCCGCCACCTCCCCCTTCAGTCCCGCCCTTAACGCGTCAGATGTTGATCACCAACAATCTCCTCAATTTGCCGGTTCACAACAGTGGCCCTTCGCGGCGCGTGACCATCATGGTGGGTGGAATCCCCGTGCGCGATTTTAATATAAACTTGGCCGACGGTGCTCCGGACTGGTGGGCCTTTGTGGACGTATCCGCCTTTCAAGGCCAGACCGCCACTGTGACGGTGAACAATTTGTCGGTTGGGTCCACCGGCCTGAGTTCCATCGTTCAAAGCAATGGCATGGTGGGCGCAACCAATCTTTATGGCGAGACCTTGCGGCCACAGATTCATTATTCTTCCCGGCGCGGCTGGCTGAACGACGCCAACGGAATGATTTACTATCAGGGCCAGTATCACCTCTACTACCAGCATGATCCGTTCAATTGGAACGGGACCGACCAAAAGTTTTGGGGACACGCGGTCAGCACTGACATGGTGCATTGGCAGGAACTACCGGAAGCGATCTACCCTTATGCATACGGGGACTGGGTTTGGTCAGGCAGCGCCGTTATTGATTCGGCAAACACCGGCGGTTTCCAAACGGGAACCAACGCCGCGATCGTTGCCCCTTTTTACAGCACCGCCCGTGGTCAGTGCATTGATTACAGCAATGATGGCGGCCTGACGTTTACAAATTACCATGGCAACCCGGTGGTCAACGTCGCCGGGCGCGATCCGCACATGCTTTGGTATGCGCCGTCAAATTATTGGGTGATGGCCGTGTATGATTCAAACCTGGGCGGAATTGACTTTTTTTCAACGCCGGATTTCCATGCCTGGACTTATCGCAGTGGGATTACCGGATTCTACGAATGTCCCGACCTGTTTCAACTTCCGGTGGACGGTAATACGAACAACATGCTTTGGGAATTAAACGATGGCAGCGCCGGTTACATGCTGGGCCAGTTCAACGGAGCGATTTTTACGCCAACTACCGCCAAATTGCCCGGCAACAATGGGTCGGGCTTTTATGCCTCGCAAACGTTTACGGTGATGCCAGCCGGAGACACGCGGCGCGTCCGTATTGGTTGGGCGCAAGTTGCCATGCCTAACATGCCCTTCAACCAGATGATGTTCTTTCCCACGGTGCTGACTTTGCAAACTCTGCCGGCCGGAGTCCGGCTCTGCTCGGCCCCGATTGCGGAAATCACCAATGCGGTCGAAAAGACCTATTCGTGGTCGAATCTAACCGTGAATCCGGGAGTCAATCCGCTGGCCGGAATCAGCGGCCAGTGGTTTGACGTGCAGGCGAATTTTTCGCCCGGATCCGCATCAGCGATTACTTTTGACCTTTGCGGAGTTCCGATAACTTATACTCCTGGATCCCAACAAATCACCTGTAATGGAGTTACCAATCCCTTGCCGCCGGTTAATGAAACCGTCACTCTTGAGATCATAACGGACCGCCAATCAGTGGAGATCTTCGGCAATTCGGGCCAGCTTTACATGCCCATGGCATCAACCAGCTACTCGTCCACGAACAACCTGTTATCGTTGACAAGCCAGGGGGCATCCACCGTGTTTAATTCTCTGACCGTAAACCAACTTAAATCAATTTGGCCCACGGCTGGAAATTAGCGATTACCGCTTCCGAAGCCCGCCAACCCCGCCGTACTGCCAATCTTGCCTTTATTCGCGCGAACCGCTACCAAGGGAAATGCGCTTGCATTATTTGTCGCTGATCGGACTGCTCGGGAGCGGATTGAGCGGGGCGGCCGGCTCAAATCCACCCATTGACCGCCACGCTTTGGTCGCCCGGCACGATATTGACTGGCCCAGCCTCGACGGTCAGATTCCCTTGGGCAACGGCAATTTCGCCTTCAATGCCGATGGCACTGGCTTGGAGACCGTCGGCGGCAACACGATGTGCCACTGGTGCTGGCACAGCTTTCCGCTCCCGCCAGGGGTGACCACAAACGACATCAAGCCGTGGGCGACACCCGATCACGGACGCCTGACGATGAATCCCACCTCGCGTGCGTCCCAGCCAATTTTCGATTGGGAACGCGCCAATCCGCAGCTGCTGAACCTCGGCCGGATTGGTTTCATCAACCAGCAAGGCGAGCGACTGACGGCCGCAGATGTGCATGTGGATTCGCGCCATCTCGAATTGTGGACTGGCCTGCTGACCAGCCATTTCACTTATTTGGGCCAGCCAGTCGAGGTGCAAACTTGTGTGGATCCCAAGAGCGACACCGTCGCGGTGCAGGTGAAGTCAACTTTATTGCGTGACGGACGTCTGCGGGTGATGCTCGATTTTCCGGCACCGGCACAAAATGTCGGTGCCTGGGTGGGAGATTACTCGCGCGCCGCGGGTCACCAGACGACCGTTGTTCGCCGAACCCACGGCCAGCTCCGACTGCACCGGACGATAGATGATACCCAATACGACGTCGTGTTAAACGGCCGGGGGTTTATTACTGAGAACACCGGCTCATCACCTCACCGGTTTATCCTCATTCCCGATGCCGGAACTGATGCCATTGAGTTAACCTGCCACTTTGGAGCCGACGCCGCCGATGCCAGCGCGAACGGCTTTGCCAGGATCAAGTCCACGTGTGCGATTTCCTGGCCGGCTTTCTGGAACAGCGGCGGAGCCATTGACTTGTCCGGCAGCCGTGATCCGCGCTGGCAGGAATTGGAACGCCGCATCGTGCTTTCCCAATATGAGTTGGCGGCGCAATCGGCGGGCGACAATCCGCCCGCCGAAGTCGGGCTGACCGGCACTGATCCTTGGCGCGGCAAGTGGCACTTTGAGATGATCTGGTGGCACTTGGCCCACTATGCGCTGTGGGACCGGTGGCCGATGGCTGAAAAAGCTCTCTCGATTTATTCGCGCGTGGCGCCAGTGGCTGGGGCAATTGCCAAAAACTTTGATTACCACGGCTTGATGTGGCCCAAATCCACCGGCCCGAATGGTTATAACGATGGCTGGCCTCCCGAGATGGCGCTGCTCTGGAAAGAACCCCACCCCATCTTCTTCGCCGAACTGGATTACCGCCTGCATCCCACGCCGGCAACTTTGGCCAAGTGGAAGAACATCGTTTTTGGCACGGCCGACTTCATGGCAGATTACCCGGTGCCTGACCCGGCGACCGGCCAATACAATCTCGCGCCTTCCTGGCCTGCCTCGGAAGGCCGCGACACTCCCTTACGACGGAACACCATTTTTGAACTCGCCTACTGGCGAGTCGGATTAGGCATGGCGCAACAGTGGCGGCTGCGCCTGGGCCTGCCGCGCGAACCGCATTGGGATGAGGTGGCCGCCCAGCTCGCGCCGCTCCCGCAAAAAGACGGCCTCTATATTTTCAGCGCTGACCGGCCCGATACGTTCGCCACCCGCACCTTTGACCACGTTGACAACGTCGGGATCGCCGGCATGCTGCCCCCGTTTCCCAGCCTTGATCCCGCAACAGCCCGGCGCACTGTGGAGGAGGTGGGCCGGGGCTGGAACTGGGACGCGACGTGGGGCTGGGATTTTCCTTGGATGGCCATGGCGGCAGCCCGCGTGGGCGACCCCAACCTCGCGGTGGAGGCGCTGTTGAATCCCTCGGCGAAAAACCATTACGACGAACGGGGCATCTGCACGGGCGGCCCTGGCCCCTATCTGCCTGGCAATGGCGGCTTACTCTATGCCGTGGCCATGATGGCCGCCGGTTGGGATGGCGCGCCCGCCCAAAATGCGCCAGGCTTCCCCAACGACGGTTCATGGACTGTGCGCTGGGAAGGCTTGAAACCTGCACCTTGATTGTCTTCTGAAAGAACCGGCAGTGTGCCGGCTTGGGCATTCCAAGCCGGGAGCCCTTTTTATTGAAGGTGTGCTGGTCTATCAAGAGCCGCCCCATAAGTGGTTGAGACCACACTGGGACGGGCATCAGCGCAGGCCACAACCTGCCCGTCCACAAGAATGGCCGCCCGCAATCGCGGTTCGCTTTTAATAGGCTTTGAATACTCGGGCGAAGCGACGGAAGGCTCGCTGCCATCGGTGGTATAGCAAATTCTGTAGTCCGATATGCCGCGCCCATCAGGCGAAGCCGCCGCCGACAGGATGCGCGTTTGACCGTTGGCCCTGATCAACGAAATGCCATAAACGGCACAATGGGGATTCGGATTATCGCTTTCCAGTATTATGGATGCAATGCCAGCTTCTCCCAAAACGGGATTGTCGCCAATTAAACGCGCCCGACCCGTGACGCCAAAGAAAACCGGGAGATTGGCCGTGGGGACCAAGGTGCCAGCCTGGTCTTTCAGGCTGACATGACAAAAAACCACGTCCCTACTGTCGGCCGCAAACTGCTTTCCGTGGGCATCAAATTCCAACGTCAATGCAGTGGTCTCAGCGGGCGTGAGCCGCTCGCAAGTCGCGGCCTGGCGCCCGCCGATGTATCCAACCGCTTTCAATTCGCCCGGCTCAAAACGGTCGAGTTTGAAAGTAAAGGGCGGGTGTTTCAGATTGGTGGTGATGCGTGACACGTCGGGACGGCGGCGTTCAATTAACTTTCCATTCAAGAAAAGCGCGGCTGCTTCGCAATTGCTGAACACGCGCACGTCGAGCGGCGATTGCGGTGTCCAATCATTCGCGATGAACACGACGGGGCCGATTCTTTCTCCGGCAACCATTTCATTCGCATCACGCTGGCTGCGGAAAAACCAATAACTGAACTTTGGCAACCGGAAAAGGTCCATGACGCCGGACGATTCCAAGTCTGGCGCGTAGCCGCGATGGTAATCGAACATGGCCCAGACCGCGTCGGCAAAAGCGGTGGTTTTTAAATTGTCATTATGCGCTTCCTGAAAATTCATGGCCTGTTGCAACAAGCGCACCTCACCGTCGCCGCGCAACTGGCGGCTGCTGCGTTCGGCGGGTTGCAAGTTGCGCCAGCTGGCCTGATCCAACCCGGCGTTCTCGGCGTAATATTCCCAATCACCGTATTCGCTCACCAAGCAGGGTTGGTTGGTGATTCCGATACAGCCCCCGTGCTGGCGGGCTTGCATGAAAACGTCAAAGCCGCGCCTCCAGCCGGCGGTGAAACATTGGTCGCCGGGATATTCTTCATGGACAATGGCGTTGGCCAGCCCAATGTATGATTGGGGCATGTCGGTCTCGTTCAGCGAGACTTCCCAGAGGATTACGCACGGATGGTTGCGGTCCCGGCGGACAAGTTGCCGGCACTCCTGATATTTTTGTCTGGCAAACGCAGGATCAGGATTGAAGTACTGCCAGCCGAGAATGCTGTCCATGACGACAATCCCGAGTTCGTCGCAGGCGTCCAGAAAAGCGGGTGATTGCGGATAGTGCGACAGGCGGATGTAATCAAACCCGGATTCCTTGATGGCCAGCGCATCGCGATACTGGGCGGCGTCCGACAGCGCGTTGCCGATGTAGGGATATTCCTGGTGCCGATTGCAGCCGCGCAGAAACAATTTTTCGCCATTGATGCAGAATCCATCCTTGCTGACCTCAATCCGCCGGATTCCGACCCGCGTTTGTTCCACGTCCACCGGCTGGTTCTTTTCCATCAGCTCCGATTGCACACGATACAAATAAGGCGAATTGGGCGACCAGAGTTTTGGCTGCCTGACTTGGATCTTTTGGATAAATTCTTCATCCGCTCCGGCGGCCAGTGTTTCAGAATCCGATTCGGTCGTCGCAATGATTTTTCCCTTGGCATCAAACAAAGTGGTTTTAACACAAAAAAAGCGTGGCTGGTTGCCGTCGTTTTCGGCATGAGTTTGAACCCGAACCGTCGCAGCCGCCTGCGATACCGATGGGAATGATACAAAAATTCCGCCGCCGGCGACTTTGTCGGCCAGGATGGCATCGGTGATGTGCAGTGGGTCCTTGATGAGAAGGTGGGCGTCGCGGTAAAGGCCGCCGTAAAGATTGAAATCCAGATCCGCCAGCGGCTTGGGGCCGGTGTCCGGGTTGTCGCGATTGTCCAGACGGACCGCGACCACATTTGTCCCGCCGGGTTGCGCGCATTTGGAAATGTCCATGACGTAAGGCAGATAACCGCCCTGGAATTTTCCGGCAGACTGGCCATTGACCCAGATTTCAGCCGCGTTCATCGCTCCGTCGAACTTCAGAAAAACGAGCTTGCCGCGCGCCGTCGCCGGTAGTGCAAACGTCTTGCGATACCAGCAGATGCCTTGCCATTGCGGGGAATTTTTCCCGACGCCCAGCGCTTCCACGCGGACCGTGTGCGGCAGCGTGACACTGTCCCAGGCGCGGTCGTCGAATCCGGGCGCCTGCGCCTGCGGCACGTCGGTGCGAATGAACCGCCAGTCGTAATTGAAAGTTTCCGGTTCTGCCAACAGGTGCTGTGCCAGGAAAAGCAGCATCAAGCCGATCAACCATTGGGCCGCAAGACGCATAAAATTTCAATTGGAACGCAGGCGATAGAAACGGCTTGGACTCGATACCGGTTGCAGCGTCGTGCTGAAGACCGCGCCGGTGTTTTGAACGGAATTGGTCACGGCAATCCAACCGGCCGCCGGGGCGATATTCGTCGTCATGGTCAAAGTCATGCCCGCGCCGCTCAAAGGCCATTGCAGATACAGATTCGGGCCCCCGAAGCTCGCATTTAACAGAATGGGCGCGGCGCTCTGCCCCCAGGTATTGGCCGTGGGCAAAACATTGCCGCTGCGATTAAAAAACGATGTCGTGTCATATCCCGCGAGGTTCACGCCATTGAGATGCTGGTATTCCGTTCCCCACCAGAAAATTCCCGCGCCCAATTGGTTGGTCACGCTTTTGACGATTTGCGTCAGGGCAACCACATATTGAACCTGACCGGTGGCGCTCGGAGTGCAGCCGACGATGTTCGTTGACCATACGGTGTTGGTCCAGGGAAAGGCTGTTTCGGCGATGAAAATCGGTTTGCCGTAACGCTGCGCGGCATTAGTAAGACAATTGTCAAGGTTGGCCAGTGGTCCATGAAAGAACGGATAGTAACTTTCGCCAATGATGTCGAAGGGCACGGATTGATCATTCAAATTATCAAAAAACCATTCCGTCGTCGCCCAATCTCCACCCCGGTCAATGTGAACAACAATTTTCGGCATGCTCGTGCCGGCGGCGTCCCGGATTCCCTGGATCGCCGCTTTCAGCAACTGGCCGAAGTTTGCCCAGGCCGTGTTGCTGCTCCCGCTGATGTAACCATTTGGCCACAATATGCCGGCGGTGATTTCGTTGCCAACTTGCACATAGTCCGGCATCGCGCCCGCGGCCTTGAATGCCGCAATGCAATTGCTGTTGTAGTCGTGCATTTGCTGCACCAGTTGGGTGAAGTTCAAATTGGTCCAGGCCGACGGCGTGGCTTGATGTCCGGGGTCGGCCCAAGTGTCAGAGTAGTGAAAATCCAGCAGGAACTGCAGTCCGGCATTTTTCACCCGCACCGCCAGCGGCACAGTGTAGGTGAGATTATTGATGTAGTCGTAAGGGTCGGCCAGCGCCTGGGCGGCGCTGCTGGTGAACAGCCGCAGGCGCACGCAATTGATGGCCTCACCGTTTAGAATATTGATCGCATCACCCGTCTGGTTGTTGGTTTTATAAGTGACTCCGTTGGTTTCAAAAAAAGCGAGCAGCGACAAATCCGTTCCAGCGACGAAGTTTCCCGACGCGGGCGAGGAGGCGGCGGAAAGCAAAATCAGAAAAAACAGCAGCACCGGCGGCCGCCGGTCAAACAGCGCCGCCGCAAAATTTAATTTTCCAAACGTCTCCATATACAAAATCTTAAGGCGGAATCATCCCAAAAACGACTGGATAATTCCGCCCTGCTGTTTCTTCTGCGCCCTTTAGGGGCCGATCAACCGGAAAAACATCGCCCGGGAACCGGGCTGGTTCGTCGCCGAACCCTGCCCTTGGCTGTTCGGCACATCCGTCCAAGTGCCCAGCAAGTTGGTGGCGCTTTGCAGGTAAATATTCGGGCCGGCCGTCCAACTCAGGATTTGGCCGCCGGTACCGTTGTGGATGGAAAGCGCACCGAGAGTATTGATATTATCGAAGAAATCCGTGGGGAGATTGGTGGCGCCAGTCAAAACAAACTGGTGATTGTCCGCGCCGCCCGGTCCCACGCCATTGGTCTCCCAACTGTTCGCCAGGATGCCACCATTGATGGCATATTTGTAATTGAT
>Ga0182030_10024995_pt1 | contig 10918 bp, 7 predicted proteins | sample 812S3MmetaG_FD_121299 | JGI IMG/M metagenome (GOLD analysis project Ga0182030, IMG submission 121299) | Permafrost microbial communities from Stordalen Mire, Sweden - 812S3M metaG (Illumina Assembly) | ecosystem: Environmental > Terrestrial > Soil > Wetlands > Permafrost | place: Sweden... | reverse complement strand
TGAAGAATCGCGTAATCGTCAGGCATGGTTATATTGTGTACTATAGTACACAACTACGCAAACAAAAAAGGAGGAAAATCCAAGAGGTCGTCATTTTCGGTTACTATTTTGTCCTGCACCCAAATTCACCGACTGCTGCACAACCCGTTTGACAAAACCCCGTGTTTTCGGCCATTTTCTGAGAAAACCGGCGCTTTTCACGCCGGATTCAGGAGTGACAGACTTACGCTGGCAGGGTTATACCCCACAATACCGCCGATGGATAATTGCGCCGGGCTGATGGCAATCTGAGAAACGGTGAACGACCAAATCGAGCCTTTATTCGTGGCATTAAAACCAAGCGTATCCACGCGCCAGTAATACGTAATCCCAGGATTAAGCTGTTGCCCGGGCGAAACGCTGGTTCCAGTAGTCCGGCCCAGGTAGAGTGGTGATGTAATTGTCGCCGCGGCTATCGCTGCCTGGTTGGTGCCGAGATACGCGTCATAAGACAATGCGGTCGCCGACGGAGACCACACCAAGTTGGTTGGCGCTTGCGCCACAACACTGCCGTTTGCTGGAGTCGGCACGATGGTCAAGCCGCTGACCGGCGCAATGCTGGACATGGCGTAAATGACGATGCCACTGATCGAGGAATTATAACGGAAAAGCTTGGTCTGGTCGCCGGAAAGCGATTGAACGGTGGCTGCGAAAGGCAAATTCGTGATTACGATACCCGTCTGGGCGTTAAAAACCTCGGTCGGGCCAAACGCGACTGAGCCATCGACCGAAATGCCATAGATATTGTCTGTGAACTGGGTCAGAAGAATCGAGGCGTTCGTGGCAGAAACCTTTTGAACCTTGTTAAAAACCCATCTTTCAGCAGCGTCGAGAAAAATAGGGGTGTTCAATGGATCGCGGTTTTGCGTGGGCCCGACCGACAGGGTGGTCAAGGCAGAGGGCCCGATCGAGGAGCTGACGATGTCCGAATTGGCGCTTCCTGCGCTCCAGCCGTATTGCTGCCAGATATAGAGTGTATTGGTGAACTTCGATAGAACCATCCCTCCCGCGCCAGGGTATTCATTGCCCCCGGTGGGCAAGATCATCGTTTGAGTTCCGCTGGCGTAGTTAAAGGAATAGACTTCCGGCCCCCAGGCGCCATCGGTGAAATAAACCGTTCCCGAATTGTCTGCGACCACGTAGAGAGGATTTGAAAGGCTGTACGTGCTCGGGGTCGATATGGGTTGTGATGATTGCACCGCGAACAAGGTTAAGTCCACTTTGGAAATGGTCCGGCTGCCGGTGTTTATAACGTAGAGGAAATCTGCCGCCGGAGTGATGGCCACGTCTGTGGGGTTTAGCCCGACAGTAATTTCATTTAACACTGCCCCATTGGTGCTGTTCAATGCCAGAACCGTACCGGGATTGGAGGTGCCTGGCGCATTCAGTGCGTAGACTACCGGGCGCAGATAGTCGGGCGTCAACTTGACCAAAACCCGGCCGGGCAACAGGTTGGTGACTTGGGCGAATGCTGTCAGATTCCACAATGACAGCGACAGAATAGAAATGATTTGGCAAATAGTCCTCATAGAATTCCTGTGATTAAAACCTAAAGCCTCAGTTTATTCCCGGAAATAACCTGGCGTTGGGCAGCGCTGGATTTTATCCGACACAAACGTTCGGTCGCTAACCTTCCCAAGCATGCAGATTCCACCACCAATTCAAAATCCCGTCAATCCACACTTTTTGTTCGACAGCACGCAAAATAGGATGATTGAGAGCCGGGACAATTACGCGTGATCTGTCAAGGATATGAACGCCCAGACTTGGGGCAAAGGCCTGACACTGCGTTACCACAACCACCAATAAGCGCACACGGTGATTATCCCCAGGACGGCCAGATGCAGGCGCCAGTCGGTCAGGCCCTGAAATGGGTCGAGCTTTCGGCCCCAGTGAATGGTGGTCAATTCCAGCTTCGCGGGATCGGTTTTCCGGGTGAAGGCAGATACCACGAATAGAACAAGGGTGACAATGGCCGTTCCCCAAAATCCGCGATAGGTATAGTTCTGGGTAATTGGATAATGCAACAGTGGGAAGAGCTGTCGCGCGACCGCTTTGTCCGGCAACAGCGCATCGGTGACGAAGAGCGCGGAGATGGCGAGTCCGCAAAAAAATGAGGCAGCCGCGCCGGCGAAGGTCACCCGTTTGCTCAGAATTCCAAACACGATGGCCGGAGTCAGGGGCAAGACCAGATAAACTGAGATGGTCTGCAAGTATTTGTAAACCCCCTCCGGTTGCCAGGCGATGACGCCTGCCGCGCCTGCTCCCAACAACATTGCCGCCACAATGGATACCCGGCCAAGAGCGACTTGCCCCGTTTCGCTGGTCTGTGGCCGAAAGCGCAGTATGAAATCGCGCACCACCATGGTTGAGATGGAGTTCATTACCGCGATCAAGGCGGAGAGCACCGCGCCCAGGAGCGCGGAAAGCACGTAACCCCGGATTCCGCTGGGCAGCAGATTGTCAAGAATCCAAACGAAGGTGGCGCGGCTGTCATGCACACTGATATGCGGATAGAGGGCCAGCGCAATCACGCCCGGCAGCGCAAAAATGAAAACGGGGGTCAACTTAAGCAGAACGGCGAACATCGCGCCCCAACGCGCCTGCTTAAGGTCGCGCGCTCCCAGCATCCGCTGCACATTGACCTGGTCCATGCCCCAATAAAAAGTCCCGCCGTAAATCGCTCCGAGAATGACGCCCCAAAACGGATAGACCGGGTCCGTCCACGGCTTGTGCATGTGCATGGCGTCAGGCACGGGCGAATGCTGGATTGCCTCGCAGAGCGCGCCCCATCCGCCCACCTTGTGCAGGCCGATGAAGAGCACCATGCCCGAGCCGATGATCATTATGGGCGAGTGGATGGCATCCGTGTAGGCTACCACCCCGAAGCCGCCAATCATCGTAATGACGGCCGTCGTCACGCCCATAATCAAGACGCTCTGCATTATTCCCCAACCCGTCACGGCTTGCAGCACCAGTGCGCCCGCATACATGCAGAAAGCCATTTTAGTAATGATGCAGATAAAAAGCATCAGTCCGGAGAAGCACATCCGCGCTTCAGGCCGGAAGCGGATTTCGAGAAACTCAGGAATGGTGAAGACCTTGTTTTTGAGATAGTAGGGCAACAGCACTGCCGCGGCGAAACCGAGGCAGATGGCCGCTGTCAATTCGACCGTGCCCGCACAGATGCCGTAACGGTAGGCGTCGCCGGAGAGCCCGACCATATGTTCAGCGCCGATATTGGTGGCAAAGAGAGAAGCCCCCACAATGGGCCAGGTGAGCGTGCGGCCCGCCAGGAAAAAACTGCTGCTATCCGTCTTTTGCCGCGCCCGCAACGCAAAATACAAACCGAGGGACACGTTAAAGAACAGCGCCCCCACACAGACCAGCCAGTCAGCCGTGGTTAACGACAGTCTCATGTCAGGTGGATTTCATTGCGTGGGTTGAGAGTTAACCGATTAAGCAGGGGTGTCAATTTAGATTTGCGGCGTGGTTTTTTTGAATCGGTGGACGGTCCGCAGGTTGGGACACCTGCGGCACAGCAGACTCGGAGGTCTGCGCTACGGAAGTCGGCTCAAACTGTTTTACAGAAAGGAGTCGGCCAATCTCGCTATTCCCTGCAATGTGCGGACGGCCAGTGGACGGCGGGCCCAATCTTCGGCCCGCAGCAGAATGCTGTTCGCAAAATAATGGTCCTGGATGCGGCGCAATTCCGCCACCAGTTTTGTATCGTAAAACATAATGCCGATTTCGGCATTGAGCGCAAAGGAGCGGATGTCAATATTGGCCGAGCCGATGTGCGCGACATCGTTGTCGATGGTCAGATACTTGGCGTGCAAAAAGTGCGGTTGATAAAGGTGAATATTGACCCCGGCGTCGAGCAATTCGTCGTAAAAGGAACGTTGAGCCAGTTGGGTCAGCATCTGGTTGGCATGGCTGGAAACGACCAAATGGACGGCCACCCCGCGGCGCGAGGCAGACAGCATCGCTTCGAGAAAAGGCTCATCCGGCACGAAATAAGGCGTGGTCAATACGACACGTTCGCGCGCCGCGTAAAGCAACGTGATCATCAACTGCTGCCCATTTTCCTGCCGATAGCCCGGCCCGCTGGGCACAACCTGCCCGATGATTTCGCCGGCTTGAACGGTTTCAGGAAAAACTTCCGCATCTTCCAGAAGCGTATTCGTTTCCATGTAGCGATCGGCCAAAAAAATAGCCTGCAATTGCCAGACCACCGGACCCGCCACGCGCACGACCATTTCCTCGTTGGGGAATCCGGCGACGAACTGGCCGTTGGTGATGTTCTGCGAGCCGGTGTAGCCGATCTTCCCGTCCATCACGGCGATTTTCCTGTGATTGCGCAAATCAAACCGCGCCGCGTTGCGCCGGAAAAGACCGACCGGCAAGAGCGCCGTCACCTCGATGCCCTTGGCGCGCATCTGCGTGGCCAGCTTGCGCAAGGCGCGCTTGGACCCAACCGCATCCAGGAGGACACGACATTTCACGCCCCGCGCCGCGGCGCGCGCCAGGGCATCCGCCACCCGCCGGCCCGTGGCGTCGTCATCATAGATATAATACAACAAATGCACGTGTTGACGGGCGGCGTCGATGTCGGAAACCAGCCGGTCAAGCGAGACGGCATAATCGGTCAGCACCTCGACTTGATTATCTTTGAGCGGGGCAAAATCACCCAGGCGGGTGGCCAGATTGGCCAGCGGAGTAACGCTGGGCGGAAGGCTGGGCCGCGGGCCCGCGCGGGAAAGCATCTGTTCCTGAACGATGCGGATTTTGTTGGAGGCGTGTTCCTGTCTGCGCATTCTGTTTTTTGGCAGATAAATCCGCCCCACCAATCCGTAAAAGACCAGGCCCGGCCAGGGCAGGAGAAAAATGAGCAGCAGCCAGGTGCGCGAGGCCGCCGCGTTACGCTGGCGCGGCACATAAATCAGCATCACGAGCCGGATGACCCATTCGCTGATCAGGTAAATGACGCTCCAATGGATCAAGCTGGGTTAATGTCGCTTCGGCCCCACTCGCGTGATCTTGCCGTCCCAATCGCTGACCAGCACTTCGTCGGGCTCATCGAGGGGCGCGACGGTGTTCAAGGCGGTCACGCCCAATTTATGTTCCCAGAGCAAAGTGCCGCTGCGCGGGTCGATGGCCAGCAGCAGGCCGTTTTTGGTTCCGTAATACAGCACCCCGCCTTTTTCCACCAGCATGGCGGCATTGATGTCATAACCGACGCGGGTGTCCAATTCCCACAGCTTTTTGGGAAAATCGGGGTCGGTGGCGAAGGCTAAAATGGCGGTGTTGGTCATGGTGCGAACATAAAAGCGGGAGGCATCCGGGGAGAGCCCAATGGACTCGCGCACCTGCCAGGCATTGGTGCGCCAGATTTCCCGGCCGGTGGTCAGATTCAGCGCCGTCATCAGGCGGTCCGGCGCCACTACAAATAACTTCTGCCGCGCCGTCACTGGCCAAAAGGCGGCGGGCGAATACATCACGCCCAAACTGCCGGGCCTCTGGCCGCGCCACTTCCAGAGCAAGTGGCCGTTGGTGGAATTGAGGGCGTAAAGATAGTCGTCCCATGCGCCGAAAATGACTTCGCCCCGAACGGCCAGCGGGCGCGTTTCAACAAATCCGCCCACACCGGAAAATTCCCAAACCGGCTTTCCGTCGGCCAGATTCAGCGCGCGAAACTTGCCGTCGCTCGCGCCTATGTAAAAAATATTGTTTGCGACGCAGGGCGACGCCATGTCCGGTCTGCCGGTGGCAAACTGCCATAATTTTTTGCCGCTGGAGGTCCGCAGGGCGTAAATGCTGCCATCGGCCGACGCAAAAACCACCCGGCTGCCTGCGACCGCCGGCGTCGAATAGATCGGGCCGCCGCTGGTGAATTTCCAGAGCGGCGCGCCGTTCTTCAAGGAAAGCGCCCGCATTTTCCCCGAACCGTCGCCGGCGAAGACCCGCTCGTCCGCCACTGCCGGCGAGGCCGCCATGGTCCAGTGCGTGTCAAATTGCCATTGCTCGCAGACTCCGGGATAATTCGAATTGACGGAAAAATCGGGGCGCGGCCAGTGATTGGTCAGGGCCGAATAATCGTGCTTTTCCAATTGGATCGAATCCCAGGCGGGATGGGTGCCTCGGCCTGGATTGCGCTCGGCGATGGTCATGAGGCCGTGGTCGATCTCGACCAGGGTGTAGCCGCCGGGGCTGGGGAGAAGACCGAGATTGGAGCGGCCCATGGCGGCGGGAACGCCTTCGAAATTCATTTTCTCATTGCGATGCCCGTGCCCGACCAGGATCGCCTGCGTGTTGAATTTCTTCAATTCATCCAGCACGACGTACCAATTGTCGATCTCGTCTCGGATGGGATAGTGAGTGACGAAAATGAGCGGCTGATCGTGCGGCAGGTCGGCCAGCGTCGCTTTCAGCCAGCGCACGTCCTGAGGCGCCCAATGGCCGTCGCCCATTTTCATAACCGGCCCCTGGTGCATTCCGATAAAGCAATAACCGCCAGCGTCAAATACAAATCGATCCGATCCCCAGATGCGGCTGAACTCGGTGGCCCCGGACTCGGACCACTTGCAATCATGGTTGCCCGGCACGACGTGGCAGGGCAGGCGCAATCCGTCGAGGATTGATTTGGCCAAAACAAATTGGTCGCGGGAGCCAAACTCCGTCACGTCGCCGGAAATAATGACAAAGCTGTAGCCGGTCAGGGAATTAATGTCCTTGACCGAGGCGCGCAAATCCGCCGCGCCGCTCGGGCTGCCGACATGCGTGTCGCTCAACCAGACAAACCGCAACGGGCCTTGCTCCGCCCGGCTTGAGCACGACCAGAGCAGAAGGACGAGGAAAAGATAGGATGCGGAATGTTTTAATCTTTCAATAATCATAGGGAGAGGCGGAGGAATTTCCGAACTTCGGCCAGCGTCGGTATGCCTTTTTGCGCGCCGGGTTTAGTGGCCTTCAAAGCAGCGGCGGCGGCGGCGAAACGCATCCGCTCCGGGACATTCATGCCTTCGGCAAGAGCGGCGGCATACGCGCCGTGAAAAACATCGCCGCAGCCGGTGGTATCCACGACCTTGACCTTGAAGGCCGGTTGATGGCGCGGAAGGGAAGGGTTTTCAGCGCTGAGGTACCAGCAACCTTTTGCCCCGCTGGTTACGGCCACCAGTTGATGATGCTTTTTCCAGAGCTTTTCCAGGGCGCGGCGGGGTTCGCCGGCGCCGGTCAATTTGCCGGCGAATGATTCGGAGACAATTAAATGATCCGTCAAACCGAGCAAGACCGGCAAGCCGGGCAGCGGAACTTGCTCAAAGTCGCCGACCGTCGGAATGCCCGCCTGCCGGGCCAGCCGCGCGGCGCGGATCATGCCCGGAATACTGAACCAATCCACAAAGAGCACGCGGGCCGATTCGATGACGGCTGCCGGAGGCCAATCCGGCGCGGCGCCCAGCACCCCGTTCACGTCGAAAAAAATGTTCCGCGACCCGCAGGTAGTGTCAATTATTATTACAGAATGAATCGGGCGGACTTCGGCGCGACGGGACAGGTGTTTGAGATTGATGCCTTCGGCTTGCATCTGGGCGGCGGCGAAATCAGAAAGCTCGTCCTGGCCGAGCACGCCGCCGTAGGCGCAGGCGCAGCCGAGCCGGGCGGCGGTGATTAACGCGATGGCGGAGATGCCTCCGCATTGGCGTTCGCGGCACAACACGACTGCCTTCTCATCCGCGGGCGGATAGGAGGCGGCATAAAGGAGATCATCCACGGCCACTCCGCCCAACGCCAGAAGATCGAACTTCGGTTTCATGCGTTTCTAAAGTCCAGCCAGCCATTGCCGCATTTTTTTCGGGTCTTCTTTAAACATGAGCGAGCCGGGCACGATGTAGTCCGCTCCCGCCGCTTTGAGCAGCGGCACTGTTTCGCGCCGGATGCCGCCGTCGGATTCCAACTCCACCGGCAACGAACGTTGGTCAATGATGGCGCGCGCCTGGCGTGTTTTGTCGAGGCAGGCCGGGTCCATGGAGGCGCCTTTGATACCCATGGCCGTTCCGCAAAAGGTGACAATGTCCAGGTCAGGCCAATGGGGTTGCAGCGACGCGACCGATTCGGTCAACAACAGCGAAACCCCGGCTTTTTTCCCGTGCGACCGGATGGCCCGCAAAACTTCGCCGGGATTTCGGGTGGAATCGAAGCAAAAGATAATGATGTCCGCTCCCGCCTCGACGAACGGCTCGATCCAGCCCAAAGGGTCCGTGACCATCAAATGAACTTCAAAGGGCAACCGGCTGTGCGGCCGCAACGCTTTGACCAGATCCGGAAAAAACAGCAGGCTCTTGACGTAATGCCCGTCGGCCACGTCAAGATGAAAGCGCTCCGAGTACGGTTCGACGCGCTTCATTTCATCGGCCAATTTGGACAAATCAGCCGACCAAAGCGAAGTGGAACATTTCAGCATACAAATTTATAGTTGCGACAGCATGTTGCCGTTGCCGGCCGGAAAATGCGAGAACAGAACGGAAAAGATTCCGAAAATCGAAGCCGTCCGCGACAAAATATTATTGCTAATTCAAGGCTGCCTGTTGAACCTCGAACATGTTCATTCGATCTTGTTTGTCCCCGCTCCATACGGCAACGACTCTGAAAAACCACCGCATCCGGCTTTTGGCGGCAGCGCTCGCTCTCGGCCTTCAGACTGCCGGCGCGCAAGTGGAATTCGTTGATCCCACCATTGGCGGAGAAGGGTTCCTCCTGGAACCGACACGCCCGACCGTTTCTCTGCCCAACAGCATGGTGCGCGTCTATCCGGTGCGCAAAGATCAATTGGATGATCAGATCAGTTCATTTCCGCTGACCATCATTTCGCATCGCCTGGGCGAACTGTTCTGGCTGATGCCCTCGATCGGGCCGGCGGATTCCGGCGCCTGGAAACATCCCGCCGCCTATGATCAGGAGATAACCACGCCGTATTACTATTCCACACGGTTCGACGGCACTCTTATTCGGACAGAATTCACACCCACCGAGCGTTGCGGATTCTTCCGCTTCACTTTTCCATCGGGCACACCGACTGTTCTGCTGGCCAATCGGATGGAAGGCCAGTTGACTGATAACGGAAGCAACAGTGTTTCAGGAGTGGAACGGTTCCACGACATGGCCGCGTATTTCTTTGGCGAATTCAGCGCGTCGGTCGAAATTCAAACGCGCGATGGAAACCGTCACTTGGCGGCTACTTCGAAAGGCGGGGAAAAGGCGTTGCAATTTCGTTACGGGATTTCATTCATCAGCGTGGATCAGGCGCGGGAAAATTTGCGGCGGGAGATTCCGTCCTGGGAATTCGAGAATGTAAAAAGCAACGCGCGCGATCGTTGGAACAAAACGTTGGGCCGGTTGAAAGTCGAAGGGGGAACACTCGAACAAAAGCGCGTCTTCTACACCGCCTTTTATCGCTGCTCCGAGCGCATGGTCAATATCACCGAAGACGGAAATTACTACAGCGGTTTCGATCATAAGGTGCATCAAGACGCGCGCCCATTTTATGTGGACAACTGGTTATGGGACACCTATAGGGCATTGGAGCCATTACAAATCCTGCTAAATCCCGACAGGGAAGCTGACAAACTCCAGTCCTTTGTTCGCATGTATCAGCAATGCGGCTGGTTTCCCTGCTTCGCCCTGCTGTGGGGCAACTGGCCGGCCATGACGGGTAATCCGGGCGCGCCGTGGATGGCGGATGCCTGGGCCAAGGGCGTAACTAATTTCGACCTCGCCGCCGCCTATCCCGGCCTGCGTAAAAATTCCCTCGAAGGGACGTGGATTCCCTGGCGCCGCGGCCCGCGGACGACGTTGGATGATTTTTTTGCCGATCACGGTTACATGCCCGCGCTACATGCGGATGAAAAGGAAACCGTTGCGCAAGTTGACTCCTTTGAACGCCGCCAGGCCGTGTCCGTCACGCTGGCGCAAAGCTACGATGATTGGTGTACCGCGCGATTGGCCAGAACGCTGGGCAACGAGTCGGACGCACAATTATTCTCCAACCGCGCGCATAACTATACCAACGTGTTTCGGGTGGACAAGAACTGCATGTGGCCCAAGGACAGCGAGGGCAAGTGGATCGAGCCGTTTGACCCGGGATTTTCGGGCGGGCGCGCTTATATGACGGAGAATAACGGTTACACTTTCGATTGGGATGTGCCGCACGACTTGCCGGGGTTGTTCGAATTGATGGGCGGCCGGGCCAAAGCAGAGGCGAAACTGGATCAGCTCTTTCGTCAGGGCTTGGGCCGGAGTAAATATGATTTCTGGGTGAAGTACCCCGACTCCACTGGCATGGTCGGCCAGTTCTCGATGGGCAACGAACCCAGCTTTAACATCCCCTATCTCTACAATCACCTGGGCGCGCCCTGGAAAACACAAAAGCGCGTCCGAATGCTCCTGGACGCATGGTTCACCGACACTCTTCTCGGCATGCCCGGCGACGAGGACGGCGGCGGAATGTCTGCCTTTGTGGTTTTCTCCATGATGGGGTTTTATCCGGTCACCGCCGGCGTGCCTATCTATGACATTGCCAGCCCGGTTTTCGACCGCATTACCATCGATCTGCCCAATGGCAAAACGTTCCGGATCATCTGCCTAAATAATTCGCGGGACAACAAGTATATCCAAAGCATCGAGTTCAATGGCAAACCCTGGCAACAAGTCTGGTTCAAACATAGCGAAATCGTCAACGGAGGCACCATGGAGCTGAAGATGGGTAATGTCCCGAATGTGGAATTGGGCGCGGACCCCTCCACTTTCCCATCGATGAGATAAATTTGAATGGGATGAGTTTTGGCAGTTTTGACGGTATTGGGGGTGTTTTTTGGAAAAGGGT
>Ga0182030_10024994_pt1 | contig 10918 bp, 11 predicted proteins | sample 812S3MmetaG_FD_121299 | JGI IMG/M metagenome (GOLD analysis project Ga0182030, IMG submission 121299) | Permafrost microbial communities from Stordalen Mire, Sweden - 812S3M metaG (Illumina Assembly) | ecosystem: Environmental > Terrestrial > Soil > Wetlands > Permafrost | place: Sweden... | reverse complement strand
CCGGCAGATTGTGAGCCTCCGTCTCGCCGCGCAGGAACATGAGACGTGGCACAATCTCGCGGAATTTCTCGACCGCTGCGAATCAGCGGAGCAGCGCAGCCTGGTCACCGAAGCCGTAGCCGAAGAGCGGAAAATTCCCAATCCCGAAACCCAGCTTGCCGACGTCGCGCTGAAATTGCGGAACCAATTTCTTGACCGGCAGATTGGCGCGCTCACGCAAAAAATCAGCCAGCCGCAAACCCCGGACGATGAAAAAGTATCCCTGCTGCGCGAACAAATGAAATTAAAGGAGCAGAAGCGCGCACCGCTCTCGCCGTTGGAAAAATAAAAACCGGCGACATCCTTTCGGACGACGCCGGTTGGTCTCCGTAGAAAATTATTTTGCGCCCTGATTGATCCAGGCGATGACCAGCCCGATTTCCTCCGGCGTCAAAGTCTTCGCCCCGGCCTTGTTGGGCATCGGCGGCATCCAGCCGTCCGTGTCCTTGAGCTGGTGCGCGACGGCCTTCACGAGCAGGCTGTTAGCGCCGTCGCCAGATGTGAAGATTGGCCCATGTTTGGTGCCCTTGAGAATGCCTTCGAGCGTGTCCATGTGCAGGTGGGCTTTGGGCTTTTCGCCGCTGTGGCATTTCACGCAGTTGGCGTCAAAAATCGGCTTGAGGTCGGTCGTGTAAGTCACGCCGGTCTTGGTCGAGGCCGGCGGCAGCAGAGCGGCGGCCGGCGCGGCATCCTGGGCGGACGCGGCCACGGCAAAGCTGAAGGATGCCGCCAGCGCGGCGAGCGTGATTTTGGTCAGGTTCATGGTCATTTTAATGGTCGGAATTAGTTTGTTTGGTTTCGTTCGCAACATAAGACGCCAGAAACCGTCCAAAGGTTCAATAAAAATTTACCAACGGACGCAGCTTGAAGTCGGCGCGTAGCTGCGCCAACTTGGGCGCGTGCAAAGCGAAAACTTCTCCGCCGCCGCGCTGGTCATCCTCGGCCACGGAACGGTTTTGAACGACCAGTCCGCCGCGCCGGTCTTCCAGCACGCGGCGGAGTTGCGCCGCCGGAAAATCTTCCGCGAGGTGCGCGAGGCGTTCTGGAAACAGGAGCCGCAGGTGAAAAAAGTTCTGGCGGAAATTTCCGCGCCGCGCGTTTTCATCGTGCCGTTTTTCATCAGCGATGGCTATTTCAGCACCGAAGTAATTCCCAACGAACTTGGCTTTTCCTTTCCTGACAACTTAAAACTTAAAACTAAAAATTCAGAACTCCACTACTGCCGCCCCGTCGGCTCGCACGATTTGATGACGACGGTCATCCTTGCCCGCGCGAAGGAAATGGCGGAGCAATTCCCCTTCCCGCGCGCACCCAAGCCGGCGGACACCACGCTGTTCATCGCCGGCCACGGCACGGAACGGAACGCCAATTCCCGCAAAACCGTCGAGCAGCAGGTGGATTTGATCCGCAACCTGAAAGTTTTTGCGGACGTCGGCGCGGTGTTCATGGAAGAAACGCCATTCATCAAAGGCTGCTGGCAAAACGTGAAAACGAAAAATATCATCGTCGTGCCATTTTTCATCAGCGACGGATTGCATGTGACCGAGGACATTCCCGCGCTGCTCGGCGAACCGGAGCGCGTCGTCAAGGAGCGCCTTGCCGCCAGCCAGCCGACCTGGCGCAACCCGACCGAACTGGACGGCAGGCGTATCTGGTATTCACCATCCGTCGGCACCGCGCCGCTGCTGGCGGAGGTGATTTTGGAACGCGTCAAAGAAGCCTGTGGCAGCCGACGTGTGTCGGCTCAAACTTAAAAATTTTGAATTGAGCAAACGCACGTTCACTGCTACCGCTTAACTGGTTTATGAAAAAGCTACGCATTGGTTTCTTGAGCACCGCCGGCATCGGTCGGAAAAGCTGGAAGTCTATTCTCCATTCCGGCAACGCCGTCGTCTCCGCCGTCGCCAGCCGCGACTTGCAGAAAAGCCGCAAATTCATTGACGATTGCCAGCACGAGTTCGCCTTCGCAAAAAAACCGCGCGCGCTCGGCAGCTACGAGGAATTGATCGCGTCGCCGGACGTGGACGCCGTTTATGTTCCGCTGCCGACCGGCTTGCGAAAAGATTTTGTCGTCCGCGCCGCGCAAAACGGCAAACATGTCCTCTGCGAAAAACCGTGCGCCGCCAGCAACGCCGAGCTGGAAGAAATGCTCGCCGCCTGCCAAAAACATTCCGTGCAGTTTCTCGACGGCGTGATGTTCATGCACAGCCCGCGCCTGCCAAAAATCCGCGAGGCTTTGGACGATGGCAAAAGCCTTGGCCAGTTGCAGCGGCTGTCCTCGCTGTTCAGCTTTTACTTCGGCGACGACTTTTTACAGAAGAATATCCGCGTGGATGCCGCGCTGGAACCCGCCGGCTGCCTCGGCGACCTCGGCTGGTATTCCATCCGCTTCTTTTTGTGGACGCTGAACTGGCAACTGCCGCACACGGTCACGGCCAGGATCCTCGCGCAGTCCGCCAGCGGCGCGCCAACGGAATTTTCCGCCGAACTGTTTTTCGACGGCGGCATCTCGGCGGGATTTTACTGCTCCTTCCTCACCGGCCGGAAGCAGACCGTGTCCGTCGGCGGACGGAACGGCTGGCTGCGGATGTCGGATTTTGTCCACCCGCGCAACAGCTACGAGCCGGCGTTTGAATTGAACGGCACCGAAGTGCGCGCAGATTCCGACGTGAAATGCCCGCCCGGCACCGACCCCGCCGGCTTCGGCCACGCCACCGCGCAGGACACGCGGATGTGGCGCAATTTCGCAAACCAGATTTTCTCCGGCCAAATCAACGACGACTGGACAATGTGGGCGCGGCAAACGCAAAAAGTATTGGACGCCTGCCTCACCGCCGGGCGCAGCGGTTTGCCGGTGAAGATTTAAGACAGCTTCAAAGAAACCGAATCCGATGTGAATTCACCTGAGCGAGCGTCCGGCACAAACGTAGCGCGGGCGTCCCCGCCTGCGGGTTTGAGCGGCGTCCCGCCGCGTGAATCCAACCCACCCTGGAACCTCGCAGCGAGACGCTGCGGCAACTTGCCGCCGGGGACGGCTGCGCTGCAAGAACAAGGTCAAGATGCATCCCCCCGTTTTGTATTTCTTGGTTTATCAAACTTCGGCTTTCGGCTATCTTTCCTGCCGTGCAGTTTAAGAAAATCACCATCATCGGCGTCGGCCTGCTCGGCGGCTCCATCGGGCTGGCCGCGCGCAAGCACCGTCTGGCGAAGGAAATTGCCGGCTACGCCCGCCGCGAAAAGACGATCACCGAATGTGAAAAGATCGGCGCCTTGGATTACGCCACCACCGATTTGCTCGCCGCCGTTTCCGGCGCGGACTTGGTGATTCTTTGCACCCCGCTTGCCCAGATGGCCGCGCTGACAAAACAATTTCTTCCCGCGCTCAAACGCGGCGCGATTGTCACCGATGTCGGCAGCGTGAAAGCCGATGTGGTGCGCGAACTGGAAACGCTGGTGAAAAAGTCCGGCGCGCATTTTGTCGGCAGCCACCCGATGGCCGGCGGCGAAAAAATGGGCGTGCTCGCGGCCAAGGCGGATTTATATGCGAACGCCGTCTGCGTCGTGACGCCGACCAAAAAATCCAACGCCGCCGCCGTCCGCAAAGTGGAGCAATTTTGGAAATCGCTCGGCGCGCGCACGCTACGGCTGGACGCGGCAAAACACGATTTGCTCGTTAGCCGCACGAGCCATCTGCCGCACGTCGCCGCGGCGGCTTTGGCGGGACTGGTTTTGGACCCGAAACATCCGTCATCGCGGGTTGGTTTATGCGCGACCGGTTTCCGCGACACCACGCGCATTGCCTCCGGCTCGCCGGAAATGTGGCGCGACATCGCGCTGGCCAACCGCAAGAACCTCGCCAAGTCCGTGGACGCGTTTGTGGCGGAACTGAAAAAATTTCAATCCGTTCTCCGAACCGGTGACGGCCAGGCGGTGGAAAACTTTTTTGCGACGGCCAAGACGCGCCGCGACAACTGGTGCGCGTGCCTGGCTTCAACCTCATCGGAATGAAATTCAGCCACAGATTGACACAGATGAAGCACAGATATTTTACAGCACAAAGCCGTTTGTTTTATCTGTATTCAATCTGTGTTTCATCTATGGCTAAATAAAATGGCCTTGCCTGATCTCATCGAAATCGTCCCGCTCTCCGCGCCCGTGCGCGCGGAAATCACCGTGCCCGGCTCCAAGAGCATCACGAACCGCGCGCTGATTTTGGCCGCGCTGGCGGATGGCGAGACGATCCTGAAAGGCGCGCTGTGGAGCGAGGACACGCAAATCATGGTCGAATGTTTGCAGGAACTCGGCTTCATGGTGAACGCGGACACAGACCCGGCGGAGTCGTGCAACCGCACCATCACGGTTTACGGCCAAGGCGGCGCGGTGCCGCGCGGTGGCACGGAAGCGCAGCCGCTGGATTTGTTCGTCGGCAACGCAGGCACGGCGGCAAGATTTCTGGCGCCTTTTCTGTGTCTGGGCAGCGGCGTGTATCGGTTGCACGGCGTGGCGCGGATGCACGAACGGCCGCAGGCAGCACTGTTTTCGGCGTTGCGCGAACTCGGCTACCGCGTCGAATCGGAAAAGGGCAACGACAAGCTGCCGGTGAAAATTTTTGGCGAAGATCCGAAAAAAGGAAAATGCCGCGTCAGCATTGAAGATAGTTCGCAGTTTGCATCGGCGCTGCTGCTGTCAGCCAAACGTGGCGGCTGGGAAATCGAAATCGTCGGCGAGAACGCAGAAGAATCGCCGTATGTGGCGATGACGGCGAAACTGATTGAAGTGTTTCCGAAAGGCGGCAAATTTCAAATCGAGCCGGATACGAGCAGTGGGAGCTATTTCTGGTCAGCGAACACCTTGTTGAATTGGTTTGGAGAAACAAACCCAACAAAAATTTTTGTTTGCAATTGGCCGGAATCTGGATGGCAGATTGATGCAAAATTTAGAGATTACTCTCAAAGAATTGTTTTCATCAATGGGCTGGCGGTTTCTCGCGAAGGAGATTTAGGTGACAGCATAATGACAGCAATTGTGATGTCGCCACTTGAACAATATTCAAAAATATTTGCCGACCTCGGCCGTCTGCGCGTGCAAGAAACCGAGCGCGTCGCCGCGTTGCGGACGGAGCTGACCAAGTGCGGCGCGAAAGTCATCGAGGAAGGCGACACGCTGACGGTTTATCCGGCGAAGCCTGAAGAGTTGCACGGCGCGGAAATTGAAACCTACAACGACCATCGCATGGCGATGTGCTTCGCGGTTTTGGGATTGAAAGTGCCGAGCATAAAAATTAAAAACCCGGCCTGCGTGAAAAAGACGTTCCCGAATTTTTTCCAAAAGCTGGCGGCAGCCCCGCCACATGGTTTGGGTGCGGAGATTTGGGAGATCAAGGACGGAAAGCGCACGCGGAAATTGAGCGGTGACGATTTGTTTGCCGATTAAGATTACGATTTGATGAAACATCCGATAGTTATCGCCATTGACGGCACGAGCGCGAGCGGCAAGAGCACCAACGCCAAGCTCGTGGCCCGCGCGCTTGGTTACGTCTATGTGGACACCGGCGCGATGTATCGCACGCTGGCGTGGTATTGCCTGAAGAAAAATGTGGACGTGCATGACGCCAAGCTCGTCGCCAACGCCTGCCGCCGGTGGAAAACCGATCTGTGCTGCGTGGAAAAGGACGGCCTGCGCGTCGTGCATCTGCTGGTGGACGGCTATTTTCCAGAGAAGGAAATCCGCACGCCGGAAACCGCTGCCGCCGTGGCGCACGTCGCCGCCGTGCCGAAGGTGCGCGAGTGGATGAAAAAAACTCAGCGCAACTGCATCCAGTTCGGCGACCTCGTGATGGAAGGCCGCGACATCGGCACGAATGTTTTTCCCGAAACGGATTATAAATTTTACCTCGACGCGACGCTGGCGGAGCGTTCTGCGCGCCGCGCCGCCGACGGCGTGAATGAAAATCTCGCCGCGCGCGACCAGCGCGACAGCCAGCGCGCGGTAGCGCCGCTGATGATCGCACTCGGCGCGAAGGTCATCAATAATTCCGCCATGACCTCGGAGCAGACGAGCAAATTGCTGCTGGAAGAGATCCACAAGCTGATGACCGCACCCCGATGAACCTGTCCTATCGCATCGGCTGGACGTGTTTCCGCGTGATGTATGCCACCTATTTCCGGTGGCGCGTCTTCAATGCCAAGCGCGTGCCGCTGAAAGGCGGCGTGATTCTGGCCTCGAACCACGCGAGCTTTCTGGATCCGCCGCTGGTCGGCTCCGGCCTCAAGCGCGACATCAATTATCTTGCCCGCGAATCGCTGTTCCGTTTTCCCGGCATCGGCGCGCTGCTGCGTTCGTGGAATGCCGTGCCGGTGGACCGCGACGGCGGCGGTGCGCAGGGACTGAAAATCATTTTGGACCGGCTGCTTCAAGGCAACGGCATCATCTTGTTTCCGGAAGGCACGCGGACAAAGGACGGGAATTTACAGCCGGCGCGTTCCGGCATCGGGCTGACGGTCATCAAATCCGCCGCGCCGGTGGTGCCGGTGCGCGTGTTTGGGACGTTTGAAGCGTTTGGCAGAAACCATAAATTTCCCCGCCCGCATCGTGTAACGGTGAAATATGGCCAGCCGCTGAATTTTGAAAAACTTCGCGCCGAGGCGAAAACGTGCGACAAGGCGCGGCTGAAGGAAATTTACCAGCAGGTTGCCGACGAAATCATGACGGCGATTGCGAAGCTGGAGCCGAAGGCGGATTAAAGGAAAAATTGACCCGCAGATTTCGCGGATGAACGCAGATTACTTCAAAAATATTTTCCGCGAAAATCTGCGCCATCTGCGGGCAAAGGTTGGTTAAATCCCCAGATCCGACAGCGTCTTGCTGATGGCGTTGACGATCTGGACGAGCTTGGGATGCGACTGCTCAAAGCCGTTCACGGATGACTGCAAACCTTGGTTGGAAAGTTCGCGCAACTGCGGATTGGGATCGCTGCGCGTGGCCTCGTGCGCGGACAGGCTGGCGAAATTGGCGATGCTGTCGGCCTGTTCGCCGTGCGTCTTGGAAAGCTCGGCGACTTCCGTCTTCAACGTGCCGAGCAGTTTGAGCAGTTCCGCCTTGCGCTCGGCGCTCACGGATTCCGCGCCGCCAATTTTCGTCTCAATCTCGCTGATGGTTTTTTCAATCATGTCCTGAAAAGAACTTACCTTGCGTTTCGAATCCGGCAAACAAAATCACCACCGGCCGACTTTGGGCAGGCGCGGCTGGACGATTTCCCAAATCTGTCCACACACCGCCACCAGCGGCTGCGCGCCGTTGACCGGCTTGATGCGCTGCGGTTCGCCCGCAGCGATGACTTCGTAGCCGTGGGCGACGCGTTCGAAGAATTTCCGGTCCGCCTCCTCGATCCGGTCGCGGACGAACGGCAAAGTGGATTGCCGCGAGCGCAGCCGCTCGGCACTGACCTCGGCGGGAACGTGCAGAAACAAGGTTAAATCCGGTTTCGTCCCGCCGACGGCAAACTCGACGATGGATTTCACCTGCGCCAAGTCCAGTTCGCGGCCGTAGCCTTGATAGGCAATCGTCGAATCGTAAAAGCGGTCGCACAAGACGACTTCACCGGCGTCCAGCGCGGGGCGGATGACTTCGCGGACAAGCTGGGCGCGGCTGGCGTTCATCAGGAGCAGCTCGGCCTCGGCGGTCATCGCCTGGTTGTGCGGGCTGTGCTTGAGCGTGTGGCGGATCTCCTCGCCGATGGGCGTGCCGCCCGGCTCGCGGTGCAGGCGGACCACATGGCCAAGCGCGCGCAACCGCTGTGCCAGCAGTTCCACCTGTGTGGATTTGCCGCAGCCTTCCGTGCCTTCGAAGCTGATGAAAAGTCCTTTAGACATTTATGATTGGTGATTTGGCAACGCATCCGGTCAGATTTTCTTTAACTTGATTCCCTTGGGCGAATCTTCGACTACCCAACCTTTGGATTTAAGTTCATCACGGATGGCGTCGGCGCGCTTGAAATCTCTGGCTTTCTTCGCTTCGGTGCGGGCTTCGGCCAGCGCCAGGATTTCAGCCGGAATTTCGGTTTCCGTTTTCACGCTGATGCCGAGGACGGAATCTATTTTATTCCATGTTGCCAAAGCTGATGCCGCTTTGGCTGCACGCATTTCTCTAGTTGCCAAAACCGAAGCCATATGTGCTTCTTCTCCGGAACCTGGGGATCTTGATACAAGTGAATGCACGGATTCAGATTCAGTTACAAATTCTGTTAGTAGCCACGTGTTTTTTTTGCGAATCCAGTCAAAAACGACAGCCCATGCACGTGAAATATTTAAGTCGTCATTTAGGGCATCAGTAAATTGTTCAATAATCTCATTCTCTGGTTCTTGAGCCTCTTTGTGATTAGCTGCAGCTTCGCGCAATTTACTTAGGCATTCATCAATCCGCGCCAGCGCCGACTTTGCGCCCGCCAAGCCGTCGAGCGTGAAATTAAACGTCTCGCGATAATGCGCGGTAAGCAGCAGGTAGCGCACTTCGCGTCCGGTAAACCCTTTGGCGAGCAGATCGCGCAGCGTGAAAAAATTTCCGAGCGACTTGCTCATCTTTTTGCCTTCGACCAGCAGATGCGCGCCATGCAGCCAGTATTTCACGAACGACTTGCCGGTTGCGCCTTCGCTCTGGGCGATTTCGTCCTCGTGATGCGGGAATTTCAAATCCTCGCCGCCGAGGTGCAGGTCGAAGCTTTCGCCGAGCACCTTCATGCTCATCGCGCTGCACTCGATGTGCCAGCCGGGCCGGCCTTCACCGAACGGACTCGGCCAAAAAATATCGCCGTCATCCGGCACGCGCGCCTTCCAGAGCGCGAAGTCGGCCACGGATTCCTTTTCATATTCGTCGGCGGAAACACGCGCGCCGGCGCGCATTTCATCGAAATTCAGTTTAAGCAACTGGCCGTAGTGGCAACCGCAGCCGCGATATTTTTCGATGCTGAAATAAACCGAGCCGTCGCTGGCTTTGTAAGCCACTCCGCGCGCGATGAGTTTTTCGATGAGTGCAATGATTTCGGCGATGTATTCGGTGGCGCGTGGTTTGACGTGCGGCTCGCGGCAACCGAGCGCCTTCAAGTCGTCGAGAAACGCCGTCTCATATTTTCCGGTAAATTCACGCAATGAAATTTTTTGTTCGCGGACGCGCTTGATGATTTTGTCCTCGATGTCCGTGATGTTCATGACGTGCCGCACGTCGTAACCGGAAAATTCCAGCGTGCGGCGGACGAGGTCGGCGAAGACAAACGTGCGCCAGTTGCCGATGTGCGCGAAGTCATAAACCGTCGGCCCGCAACAATACATGCCGACTTTTCCCGGATTGAGCGGGGTGAATTCCTGGATGGAGCGGGACAGCGTGTTGAACAGTTTTAGAGCCATTGGCAGCGCGCAAGTTAAAGCGTGGCGCGGGAAAGCTAAAGCGGAAATTTAACTCCGGCGCGCGACATTTTTGGAAAATTGAATCTTCGCCCGCCACTTGTCAAAGCCGCCGGGCTGCTTTATTGTCTGCCAATGTCGTTGAAGAACTATTTCGGATGGCTGGCGCTGGCTTTCTGCGCCACCAATCTCGCGTCCGCTGACACGATCCAGCTCAAGGACAAGGCCGCCGTCACCGGCACCGTGCTCGCCGAGAAACCGGATGCCGTCGTCGTGGATGTCGGCTACACCGTGCTGGTCGTGCCGCGCAGTTCCATCGCCGGCATTACCAAAACCGGCAACCCCACGCCGTCAGTTGCGTCCGCAGTTTCCAACGCGGTTGCCGGCATCAACGTCCCGCTGCAATTTTATTATTCCACGCTGCTGAATTCGCCTGCGCGCGACGTGAGTTCGCTCGTCAAGCAGATCGGCGAGGCGGTGGTGCAGGTGCGCACACCGGAAGGCCTCGGCTCCGGATTTTTCATCAACGCGGACGGTTATCTCATCACGAACTTCCACGTCATCGAGGGCGAAACGGAGATTTCCGTGGAGGTTTACCACCAGAAGGACGGCCAGCTTGACCGCGAGACCTACAAGCAGGTCAAGATCATCGCCATCAACAAATTTCACGACCTCGCGCTGCTGAAGATCGAGGACAAGGATGCGCCGAAGTTCAAATACATCACGCTCGGCAATTCCGACGCGCTGAACGTGGGCGACGCGGTGTTCGCCATCGGCAGCCCGCTCGGCCTCGAACGCACCGTGACGCAGGGCATCCTGAGCACCAAGACGCGCCAGTTGGAGGGCAACCTTTACCTCCAGACCAGCACGCAGATCAATCCCGGCAACAGCGGCGGCCCGCTCTTCAACCTCGCCGGCGAGGTCGTGGGCGTGACGAACATGAAAATCACCTTTGGCGAAGGACTCGGTTTTGCGATTCCGGTGGAGTTGGTGAAAAACTTCCTTGATCACCGCGACGCGTTCGCCTACGCCGCCGACAATCCGAACAATCCCTATCGCTACCTCGAACCGCCCAGCCGCACGAAAGTGAAAGTTGACGAGAAATAATTTCATTTCTCCACGCAACCTTTCGTCGCCGTCGACCTTTATTCCATAATGAAAACCAACCTCCGCCTGATTTTTCTGGCCGCACTTGCCGCTTCGCTGAATTTCTCCCCCGCCCTGCACGCCACGATTCCGCCCGCCGAAAACCTGCTGCCGGCGGACACGCTGTTCGTCGTTACCGCGCCGGATTGCGCGGCGTTGCGCACCGCCCTGCGCCAGTCGCCGCAGGCGCTGTGTTGGAACGACCCGGCGATGAAGCCGTTTCATGACAAGTTCATGGGCAGGTGGAACGAGACGCTGGTTGCGCCGCTGGAAAAAGACCTCGGCTTGAACCTCGGCGATTTCACCGACCTGGCGCAGGGCCAGTTCACCTTCGCCCT
>Ga0182030_10024993_pt1 | contig 10918 bp, 9 predicted proteins | sample 812S3MmetaG_FD_121299 | JGI IMG/M metagenome (GOLD analysis project Ga0182030, IMG submission 121299) | Permafrost microbial communities from Stordalen Mire, Sweden - 812S3M metaG (Illumina Assembly) | ecosystem: Environmental > Terrestrial > Soil > Wetlands > Permafrost | place: Sweden... | reverse complement strand
CGCGATTGTTGACGACATCAAAATTTTCTTCGGGCATACGACGATTCTGATGAACATGTTTTCAGGCCGTTTTTGTCGTCATCATTTGTTCAAATAAACTTGGCTGTTTGGAAACCGGTTTCCCATTGCCGCTGGCGATGGGCGCGATTTCCAAATTGAAATTGCTTTCGTCCGCCAACCTTTTGCGAATGACTTCGCAATAATCACGATTGATTTCAAAGCCGATGAAATGACGTTTTAGCCGATGCGCGGCGACCGCCGTCGTGCCGCTGCCCATGAATGGATCAAGCACGACGCCGTTGACCAGGCAACTGGCCTTGACCATGCGCTCAATGATTTCGAGCGGTTTTTGGGTTGGATGTTCTTCCCGCTCGGCATGAATCGCGTGCAAACGCGAAACACTCCAGACATCTTTTGGATTATATCCAACCTCAAGCCATTTCTTGCCGACGAAAATGGAGCGAGAACGCGCCTTCTTCGTTTCTTCGTCGTAAGGAATCCGAATGGCATCAATATCAAAATGATAATCCTTTGACTTCGCAAAAAAACCAATCGTGTCATGCACCGAGGAAAAACGGCGCGTGCTGCCGCCCATGCTGGGAACTCGCCGATCCCAGATGATTTCATTAAGCATTGTCAGCTTTTTTTTCAGGTAGCAAAATATTTCCGGCGAATAGCGCCACGTCAGAAAAATATAAAGGCTGCCGTTCGGCTTTAGCTTGGGAATGATTACGTCAATCCATTGCTTGCTCCATTCGAGATAGGCTTCCGGGTCGAGCTTGTCGGAGTTGTTGCCATAATCCTTGCCGAGACAATAAGGCGGGTCGGTCAAAACCAAATCAACCGAGCCGTCGGGAATTTTGGCGATTCCTTCCAGCGCGTCTTCGTTGAGGACGCGATCCAAATTACTTTTCAAAAAGTCCTTCATTTTTTCTTTCGCAAGACAATGCTTTTCGAGTTTTGCTGCAACAGTTCCAGAAAATCCGCGCGCGAACGGAACATCGGATTGTGGTGATAAAACGCCTGAACCTTGTCGTTGCGCGGATTGACGTAAATCGGAAGAAACTGCGGAGAGAACAATTTCAGATAGTCAGGGTCAAAACGGATATGGATATTGTCAAAATGCACGCCGAAGCAGGCGTAAATCAAATCATAATCCGGGTCGGCGGAATACTGCATATAAAGTTTTTCCACCGCTGCGATGTCATTCTTGTTGTCCTTGCCCGGCATGTTGTGAATTTTCACGTTCACAAAATAGCTGCGCGAATCGGTCTTGATTTCGCAATCGTGGAGACAAGTGTCAGGGAATTCAAACTCTGCGTCTGCGATACCGAGTTTTTTGGCATTAAATTTTGCCTGCTGCGTGATGACTTGCTCAACTAGCCAGCTAATCGAGCGCGTGTGCGGCTTCAAGCCGTAAGGCAGAATCTTTTCATCCGTGATGTCAAACGCTGGCAAAATTTTGAGCAGCCTGCGGAATAAATCTTCAATGAAGATCAAATCTTCTTTTACTTTCTGGATTTGGATTTTGCTCACAAGTTTTCTTTGAATGAAATTTTAGCTAGGTCAATCAGCTTTAGCCAACGAAAGTTTCTCTGTCAGCGCAACAAATTGTTCCAGGCTCAATTTCTCCGCGCGCTCCTGCGGTGAGATTTTCAATTCGGCAAACGCGGTTTCCAGTTTTTCCCTTGGCCAGTCCATTTTTAAAAGCTTCAGCATCATCTTGCGCCGCTGCGAGAACGCGCGCTTCACAATCTTCACGAAATCTGCGCGCAGATTTTCCGGCAACAGCGGCTGCGCGCGGCGCTCCAAAACCACACAAGCCGAGTCAACATCTGGCGCGGGGAAAAAGCAGTCCGCCGGAATCTTGAACCAATCGTGCGGCTCGAAATCCAATTGCACGAGCAAAGTCAAAATGCCGTAACTGTCATCATCCGCCTGCGCCATCAGCCGCCGCGCAACTTCGAGCTGAAGCGTGGCGACGATCCTCTTCGGCGCGCGGCTGCCGCAGGCGAGTTCCACCAAAATCGGCGAGGCGACAGAATATGGCAGGTTCGCGACGAGCTTCCAATCACTCCAATCGCGCGGCTCGCGTTTGAGAAATGCAAGTGCGTCGGCGTGGAGCAATTCAAATTTCGGAGGGACGAGCTCCGCGGGTCCCTGACTGGGGTTTAGTTTGATTTGGTTTGGGACTCGTGGAACTCGTCCCTCCGAATCAAGGAACCGTTCGCGCAAAAATTCCACGAGCCGGCCATCCTTTTCAATTGCCAGAACTTCGCCTGCATTTTCCAGCAGCAATTCCGTCAGCGGACCAAGTCCCGGCCCGATTTCCAGGACTTTGTCTTTTTTTGAAAGTTCAGCCGCCTCGACAATGCGGCGCAACTGGTTCGCGTCATGCAGAAAATTCTGGCCGAGGGATTTGGTGAGTTGAATCCCGCGCCGGTCCAGCAGTTCGCGTATTTCGGAAAGTTTCAATTCAAAACCTCCGCGAGCGCGGCGACGGCCTCTGCCAGTTGCGGCTTGGCAATGGTGAGCGGCGGCGTGAAGCTGATGACGTTGCCAAATTCGCCTTCCGGCAGGAAAACAAACCCGCGCTGCAAAAGTGTTTTGACCGCGGCAAAAGTTTCAGTGGTCGCGGGCGAGCCGTTGTGGCGGCGCAATTCCACGCCGGCCATCAAACCTTGTCCGCGCACGGCGACCTGGAATTTTCCGTTTGGAATTTTCGATTGCATTTCGGTGATCAGGAATTTGCCGAGTTCGGCGGCGCGGTCAGGCAGTTTCAGCCTTTCAATTTCCGCGATTTGCGCCAGCGCCATCGCACAGCCGACGGGATTGCCGAGGAACGTGCTGGTGTGAATCGCCTCGCCGCGAGACGCCGGCCACGCCGCGTCCATGAGTTCGGCGCTACCGACGCACGCCGAGAGCGGAAAGCCGCCGGTGAGCGCCTTGCCGAGACAGATCAAATCGGGAATCGTAGTGGCACAGGCATCTTGCCTGTGTGTTTCTGTTTTTTCGGGACTCACAGGCGAGACGCCCGTGCCACTGTGCTCGCACGCGAACCATTTTCCGGTGCGTCCGAAGCCGGTGTAAATTTCATCGAGAATCAGCAGCGCGCCGGACTCGTCGCACAGTTCCCGCAGCAGCGGCAAAAATTCCGGCGGCGGGACGTTGATGCCGCCGCGCGCCTGCACCGGCTCGACGAGAATCGCCCCGATTTTTTCACGGCGGAGCAGTTGGCGGATTTGGAATTCAACGGCGGCGAGATCGGAGGGTTCCGCCGGAAACGGGACGAAGCGGGCGAACTCGCGGAGTTGCGGCTGGAATGGCTTGCGGAAAAAATCACGGTGCGTGGCGTTGAGCGCGCCGTAGCCGAGTCCGTGATACGCGCCGGTGAATGCCACCACGCCGCGCCTGCCAGTGGCGAGAATCGCGGTCTTGAGCGCGGTCTCGACGGCTTCAAAGCCGGAGTTGGAGAAAATGACTTTTCCAGTTTTGAATTTTGAATTTTTAGATTTTAGTGCCGGCAAAGTCGCCCAGCGTTCAAAAGTAATCCGGCTCAAATTTTGCGCCAGTTCGGCCTTGAGCGCGTGCGGATGCACGTCGCCCATCGCGTGCGGCAGGCGGGCCAATTGCTCTTGCCCGGCCTTGACGACGCGTGGATTCGCGTGGCCGGCAGCGGCGACGCCGAATGCGCCGGTCAAATCGAGATACTTTTTCCCGTCAGCGTCCCAGACGAAGACATCCTTCGCGCGTTCCCAGACAATCGGCCACGAGCCGTCCGGCTCAATGAAGGTGACGTTCCGTGATTCGAAGTCACGAAGCTGTTGCAAAATGGTTTTGGTCTCCGCCACAAAACAAATTTATGATTTATGATTTATGATTTGCGATTGGCTCACCGGCACGCCGCGTCTGGAACAAATCATAAATCGCAAATCGCAAATCATAAATTGCTAAACGCCGCGCTGTTTGGGCGGCCAGATGATTTTGTGCTGCTGGATTTGAAACCTCACCGGCAGCGCGTCGGCGATGATTTTTTCCGCCAGTTCGCGCCGTGAAATCGGCGTCTGGCCCGCCGGAATTTTTTTCAATGACGGATTTTGCTGTTCCGGCGCGAGCGGATGCACCCACGAAATCAGCAGCGGGCAGATCGAGTTCAGCTTGTGCTCTGCGATTTTTTTCTTCGACCATTCATAATCTTCAACCGTGCCGATGACAAACTTGATTTCGTCGGTCGCCTTCAAGTGCTGGAGATTTTCCCAGCAGTTGCGTTCCGCTTCGCCGCTGCTTGGGCACTTCAAATCCATGATGCGATGAACGCGCGGGTCAACCGGCGAAATATCGTGCGCGCCGCCGGTTTCCAGCAGCACCGTGAAGCCGTCGTCGCAAAGCGATTTCATCAGCGGCAGCACATTTTTCTGGAGAAGCGGTTCGCCGCCGGTCAGCTCAATGAGAGGCAGTTTTGAATTTTTAGTTTTGGATTTTGAGTTGGAAAACGGCACCGCCAATTGGCGAACTTTTGCTAGAATTTCCGTGAGCGGCATTTTTTTGCCTTCGGTGAAGGCATAGGCGGTGTCGCAATAGGAGCAGCGCAGGTCGCAGGCGGTGAGCCGGATGAAAACGCACGGCAGGCCGGCGAAGGTGCTTTCGCCTTGCAGGCTCAAATAGATTTCGTTGACGACGAGGGTGCCGGTCACGGCGGGAGTCTAGCCGGTCGGCGGGCAAAATGAAATGCTTTGCGGCGCGGATTGGCTTTTTGGCGCAGGGTGGGTTATTTTTTCGCGCCAATATCCGGAAGATTTGATGAGCCGATTCATTTGTCATGCTGCCGTCCTCGCCGCGCTGTTGGCGGCGGGCACGGTTTGGGCGGGCGGCAGCGGTCTGAACGTGATTGTCGTGGTCAATCAGAACAGCACCAATTCGGTGCAACTGGGCAATGACTATTGCGAACAGCGCGGGGTGCCGCCGCAGAACCTGCTGCGCATGACGGGCTGGCCGGGCGGCTCCATCGAGTGGAGTCCCGCCGATTTTCAAACCTGCCTCCTCAATCCGCTGCTGGCCATGGTCACCGGCCGCGGGCTGACCAATCAGGCGCAGTTTGTTTTGCTTTCCATGGACATTCCCTACCGCGTGACGGACGGCACCGGCCAGAACAGCACCACGGCGGCGCTGTTTTACGGGTTCAAGACCAACACCGCGCCGGTGGCCGGCATCGCCTCCTGCTCGCTGCCGGACAACTCCTCCAACAGTTACGCTTACTCCGAATTGCCCTTCAGCCAGACGATGCCGAATACGGCCAGCACCAATTCGTTTCTGGCCATGATGCTCACGGATACCAATCTCGCCGGCGCCGAAGCCACTCTCAATCGCGGCGTGGCGGCGGGCAACACTTATCCGACTCAAACCGTTTATCTTGCCAAAACCACCGACTCCGCCCGCAACGTCCGCTTTGTGGAATTTGACAATTCGGTTTTTGAAAATCAGGTGGTGGGCAACTTTGCCGTGACCCGCGTTGACACCGATTCGACTGCCTTCACCAATCTTTTCGGCCTGTTGACCGGGCTGGCGGATTTCTCGCTGGATACGAATGCTTTTGTGTGCGGCGCCTTGGGCGACAGCCTGACGTCGTTTGGCGGTGACATCCTGGAAAACAGCGGGCAGACGCCATCGCTCGCGTTTTTGGAGGCAGGAGCTTCCGGCAGTTATGGCACGGTGGTTGAGCCTTGCAACTGGACGCAGAAATTTCCCGACCCGGTGGATTATTTTTATCAGACGCGCGGTTTTTCCGTGGCCGAGGCCTATTATCAAAGCGTATTGAACCCATTTGAAGGACTGCTGGTGGGCGAGCCGCTCGCCGCGCCGTTCGCCCGACCGGGGAGCGCCGACTGGAGTTCACTGACCGATGGCACCGTGTTGAGCGGGCAAGCCACGTTGAGTCCGACCTTCACTGCCGCCGCCACCAATTTGCCTCTGGCACAGGCGGACCTGTTTGAGGACGGCACTTTCTTTCAAACGATGACCGACCTGCCGCCCGCCGCCGGAAATGTTCTTTCGGTCACGCTGAACGGTTATACAAATAATTATTCCGTGCCGGCCAATGCCACATTGGCCGCGGCAGCGGCGGGTTTGGCGGCGGTTTTGAACGGGCAAAGCAATCTCACTCAAGTTCTCGCTTTCCCGGTGGGCGACCGGATTGAACTGCAATCCCTGGCCCTTTCAGTTCCCGGCAGCAACGCCACCGTGGCCGCCAGTTCCGCCATTGGTTCCGCATCCAATCTGACAACACGGTTGACCGCCGCCCGCCCGGAGTTTCTGGACACCGTCGCGACGGGTTATCAACTGGTGACGATTTACAACATGCCGGTTGTCGGTGATTGGCTCCAGTTCACAGTCATGAAAACCAACGGCGACATGGTGACGCTCGCCGTCACCAACAACACGCCGGGCGCCACCATTGGCGACCTGGCGCGGAATCTGGTGGATTTAATCAACACCAACTCGGCCCTGCAATCCGCCGACGCCTTGTTCGCGTCGGATTTTTATGACGAAGATCCGTATCTTCCGGAGGCGCAATTTTTTCTGTATGCCCGCACGCCGGGCTGGCCGGCCTCCCAAATTCTGGCCACGCTGAACACCTCCACCAATCTTCTGGCGGCTCCCGACGGCACAAATCCACTGGCGGACAACGTCTCCGATCTCCGGCCGCGCAATCATCTTTATTTGAGTTCGGGCGCGGTTTCACTGGCGGTTAATTTTGCCTGCGACACCACACAAATGCCCGATGGCTATCATCAATTGACGGCCGTTGCCTACGAAGGAACCAGTGTTGCCACCCAGACCCGGATAATGCGGAATGTGCGGATCCAAAACACCAGTCTCACCGCCACGCTGGCCTCGCTGCCTGCCGGCACCAACGCCACGTTTGACCAGCAACTGCAATTCACCGTGACGGCGAATGCCAACACTGTTTCGCGCATTGAATTATTCAGCACGGGCGGTTCCGTGGGCGTGGCCACCAATCAAGCTACCGCCGTCTTTGACTTGTCCGCTGCATTTTTTGGTCTGGGTTTGCATCCCTTTTACGCACTGGTCACCGATCAAGCCGGAAATCGCTACCACACCCAGACGATGTGGTATCAAATCATCCCCACGCTCACGCTCAAGCTGACCGGCACGCCGCCGATGCTCGCCTGGCCGGCCATCCCCGGTCGCCAATACGATTTGCAATTCACCACCAATCTGGCAACCGTATTTCAAACCGTGGCGACGATTGCCGCGACCAATTCCGTCATCCAGTGGCCAGTCACCACGACCGGCAGCGCGGGATTTTACCGGGTGCGGTTGGACCCTTAAAGTTCAGTCAAATTTTTGAGCGTGGCCGTTGGAACGCGGGCAAGCGCGAAGTGTTTGCCGATGCGGTAGCTGTTGGCAATGGCCGCCGTGACGAAATTTTTTCCGATTTGAACCGCTCGCGGCAGTTTGTGGCCGAGCGCGAGCGCGGCGCAAATCGCGGCGGAATAAGTGCAGCCGGTGCCGTGGGTGCGGACGCCTTTCACGAACGGCGCGGACAAAAGCAATTCGGTTTTGCCGTCAAAAAAAATGTCCGAGGCTTCGCGTCCGCCGCGCAAATGGCCGCCTTTGACCAAAACCGCGCAGCCAAATTTTGAGCGAATTTCCTTCGCCGCTGCGCGCATTTCTTCAATCGAGGAAATTTTCCGGCCGCTCAAGATTTCCGCTTCCGGGAGATTCGGTGTGACGAGTGTGGCGAGCGGCAGGAGCTTTTCCGTGAGCATTTTCACCGCCGCCGGCTCCAGCAATCTCGCGCCGCTGGTGGAAATCAGAACCGGGTCAACGACCAACGGCACATTCCGGAGGAACGGGCTCCACGAGTCCCTGATGCTTTTTGTTTGGGACTCGTGGAACTCGTCCCTCCGAAAGAAATCGGCGACTACACGGACGTTTTCCGCCGAGAACAGCATTCCGGTTTTCACCGCCGCCGGTCTTAATTCTTCAAACACAGCCTCGATTTGCTGCCGCAAACAATTTGGCGAAACCGACTCGACGCCGAGGACGCGCCGGGGATTTTGCGCGGTGAGGCAGGCGATGGCGCTCGCGCCGTGGACGCCGAGCGCGGCAAACGTTTTCAAATCGGCCTGGATGCCCGCGCCGCCGCCGCTGTCCGAGCCGGCGATGGTCAGAGCGACGGGCAGTTGTTTCCTCATAATCATAATCGGAATCATAATCGTAATCCACGACACGAAGCCGATTACGATTGGGATTAAGATTAAGATTAAGGCTTGAAGAAACAACTTTGAACTTTGAACTTTGAATTTATATTTGGCCCATGGACAAAGACAAGGTCGCGGAAATCCTGGTTGAAATCGGCACGCTGCTGGAATTGAAGGGCGAAAATCCATTCAAGACGCGCGCCTATGCAAACGCAGCGCGGACGATTGAAAGCCTGAACGAGCCGCTTGCGAAACTCGTCACCGAAAAACGGCTGGGCGAAATCAAGGGCATCGGCGAGGCGTTGGAACAAAAAATCACGGAGCTGGTCGAGACGGGAAAATTGAAATACTACAGCGAATTGAAAGCTTCGATTCCGCCGGGATTGATCGAGATGCTGGAAATTTCCGGCCTCGGCCCGAAGAAAATCCAGGCGTTGAACAAAACGCTCGGCATTGATTCGATTGAAAAACTGGAGGCGGCCTGCAAACAGGGCAAGGTGGCCGAACTTGATGGGTTCGGCGAGAAAACGCAGGCGAACATTTTGGAAGGCATTGAGCGCCGGCGGACCTACGCGAGCAAGCATTTGTTGAGCGACGCGTGGCTGGCGGCGGAGCCGTTGCTGGAAAATCTGCGCCGTCATCCGGCAGTCATCCGTTGCAGCGCGGCAGGCAGCTTGCGCCGGTTCAAGGAGGTCATCGGCGACATTGATTTGCTCGCGTCGTCAAAAGAGCCGGCGGAGGTGATTGATTATTTCGTTTCGCAGCCGGGAATTCTCAAGGTCACGGCGAAAGGCGAAACGAAGGCGAGCGTGATTTTGGACGGCGGCATCCAGTGCGACCTGCGCGTGGTGAGCGACCGGGAATTTCCGTTTGCGCTGGCGTATTTCACCGGCAGCAAGGAGCACAACATCGTGATGCGGCAGCGGGCGATCCAGCGCGGGCTGCGGCTGAACGAATATGGTTTGTTCAAATCGAAGGAGGAGACGCGCGATCCAAAATTGCTGGTGCCGTGCAAATCCGAGGAGGAAATTTTTGAAAAGCTGGATTTGCCATTCGTTGAGCCGGAATTGCGCGAGGATCACGGAGAATTTGCCGCGGCGGAGAAGAATGATTTGCCGAAATTGATCGAGTGGACGGATTTGCGCGGCGCGCTGCACAACCACTCGAATTGGAGCGACGGCCACAACACGCTGGAGGAAATCGCGCAGTTCATGGACGGACTCGGCCTTGACTACTGGGCAATCACGGACCACTCGAAGTCGTCTTATCAGGCGAACGGGCTGGACGCGAAGCGGCTCCGCGAGCAAATCAAGGAAATCAAAAAAATCAACGACCAGTTTGCCCGGCGCGGCAGCGAATTCCGGCTGTTGACGGGAACGGAAGTGGACATTCTGAAAGACCGGCTGGATTTCGACGATGAATTGCTGTCGGAACTGGACGTGGTGGTGGCGAGTTTGCACGTTCCGAGCAGCAGCGAGGCGGAGAACACGAAGCGGCTGGTTCGCGCGGCGGAAAATAAATTTGTCCGCATCATTGCGCATCCGACGGGCCGGCTGCTTTTGGAACGCGAGCCGTATCCGGTCAACACGCAGGCGGTGATTGAAGCGTGCGCCGCGACCGGCACGTGGCTGGAGTTGAATTGCAATCCGCACCGGTTTGATCTGGACTGGCGGCTGTGGCCTTACGCAAAAAGCCGGGGCGTCAAGTGCGTCATCAACCCGGACGCGCACCGGAACGAGCACGCCGGTTTTCTGCGACTGGGAGCCGGGATTGCGCGGAAAGGCTGGCTGGAACAAACGGACGTGGTCAACGCGCTGGCCTTGAAGCCGTTGCTGAAGGAATTGAAACAAACAGGTGACGAACAGGAAACATGATTGTGTCCGCAAAGCCGGTTTGGTGAATAAGAGCGCAAATCCGCTGTTGAAGGGTGGAGCGCGCGATTATTCTGGGCGCATGACAACTACCTGTGACATGGGGGTTAGTTTAGCTGATTCGCACCTCGCAATGGAGGCGTTGTTGCCGGCCGATCACGAGCGTTTACTCAGCGGTTTGGCCGGAGAGATGCATGGCTCGGCTCTTTGCCCGATCAAGATCTGGGCCACATGGAAGAGCGCTTGCTGCGCAGCGGCCATGAGCTGTTTCGCCAGATGCTGGAAAAAGGCGCGCAACTCAAGGTCGATCCAGCGCCGCCGATTTGCCCGGTCTGTCAAAACAAGTTAAGTCGCTGGAAGCCGGGTCATGGGACGAGTATTCAAACTCGATTTGGCACCATTTGTATCCAACGGGCGCGGGGCAGCTGCAAACGGTGCCGCGAGTGGCGTTTTTCCGCCGACGCGCAGTTGGGACTGCCCGCGGAAGTCAGGCAATCGCCGGCGGTGCGGGAAATGGCGGCACTGACGGTCGGCAAGATGCCCGCGCCCGAAGCCCAGCAAGTGGTGGAACGTTTGGCGGGGGTGACGATTTCAGCGGCGACAGTCGGGCCAACGAAGTCCTCCTCGTGGCCGACGGCGCCGCCTGGATTTGGAACCTGGCCGGCAACCGCTTTGCCGGAGCGCGCCAGCACGTGGACTACTATAGCATTTCACATTTACATTGGCAGTATAGGGGGTAAGCTGTGGGGATGAAAGCCTACACGTTGGATTTGCGCGAGCGGGTGGTGAAGTTTGTGGCTGGGGGCGGCACGCGGGCCCAGG
>Ga0182030_10024992_pt1 | contig 10918 bp, 10 predicted proteins | sample 812S3MmetaG_FD_121299 | JGI IMG/M metagenome (GOLD analysis project Ga0182030, IMG submission 121299) | Permafrost microbial communities from Stordalen Mire, Sweden - 812S3M metaG (Illumina Assembly) | ecosystem: Environmental > Terrestrial > Soil > Wetlands > Permafrost | place: Sweden... | reverse complement strand
ACTTTGCGTTTTTCCGTCGTTCGTGAGATCCAAAATACCCAGGGCATTGCGACGATGGCCACTCCCGCTACGAGCCCCAAGGGCCACGAGAATAACCCGACAATAACGGCGGCCACGACACCGGCGGGACCGACGACTGGAAGAGACGGCCATCCACCGCGCTTTCGCCATCCTTCTCCCGCACCGCGACCATAGGCAAAACTTCGTCGCCACATTTTGAAAATCGACGAATCGACACGATGGGCGAGAACGACCCGAGGATCCACGATCACGGCACTTTTGCCATATCGTTCACGAACGTTAATTGAAAGCGCTACCTCTTCCCCCTCGCCAAATACGAGACCTTCATCGAAGCCCCCCGCTTCAAGGGCGCGTGCTCTGTGCACGGACATGTTGGCACCCACCACGGAATACGCGGGAAAAAAATCCGTCGTGGAAAAGCGCGGAGGACGGAATTGACGACATAGGCGGTACCAGAAGCTTGGATCGTTCGCGAGCGCGCTTTCCGTTGGAACGAGCGGATTCCGAAACACTAGATACCGTTGCGTAAACGTTCGCGGATGATCTACCTCGACCGTTCCTCCAATAATGGAGGATCCGGGATGGTCTTTCCAAGCAGCCAGTATTCGTTCTGTCCAGTCCAACGGCGGTGTGCAATCGTCGTCGCAGAAGGCGACGATTGTCGACTCGGCGTTTTGCAGACCACTGTTGCTCGCCGCGGATATTCCTCGATCGGCTTGATGGTGCAAGACCGAGAATCCGAATCTCTTTGCCAATGTTTCCGTTCCGTCAAAAGAGCCATCATCAACGACCAGAACGTCGACCGGTATCTGTTGGTTTGAAAGGGCTTCTAGGCAGGGCCCGAGTCCGCCGGCGCCGCTGTACGGGCAGACCACCACACTTAGGGAAGGCTGAGTCGTCACGGTGTATCCCGATTCGAGCGATTACGAAACCTTCGTTGCACTCGGTCTCGGCGCAAGCAAAAACGAGCGTTCATTTTCCCACAATCGGTACGGTGACAAAAACAGTGGTACCGATGAGCGCTACTCTGAGCGTGCCCGTGATGGCGCCTCGAGAAGGCACGGAGAAGGTGACGCTTTGCCCGTTATCGAGCGTCTCCTCGCCGAGGCTTATTAGGTTTTCTTGCTGAGTAGCGCTCCAGTGATAAGTCTCAGTGCGTCCCGTATGGTTCGTCAATTGCACCCGCACAGGTTGGCCGGCGGATATACCTGCAGCCGCATTTGTAGGATCTGGCAACGCCAAGGAACTGTAGTGAGCCGGGGCGAAACTTCCATCGACGGCCCGGAGCATGGCGTTCGAGAACGGTGTAAAACAGAAGAGAATTGCGAGAACAGTGACAGACAAAAGAAGTCTGGTCGGACCAGGGCCGACAATCCTACGCATCACTTGAGATTAGTTGGCGCGTTACGGGCGTCATGTTCAGGCATTTCCACACTCCTCTTGCTAAATCGGAGCGTGAGATGCCGCGGACCAGGCATAAAGTCCTACGCGCCGATCCAAGGTCCACTGGCCGGGGCGCCCTCGCAGGTCTCGTTAACATTGCTCTAGTGATATCCCCACACTCTCGCCTCGGCATGATCCAGCGGGCAGAAATCAGTTCATGAATCTTCTGGTGGGCATAGATATTCAGCCAATCGACGAAGTCGAGTCGTCCTTAAGAACTTTTGGGGCGCGCTATCGTCGCCTGCTCTTTACCGACCGAGAGTTAGAGAACTGTGGCGACAACTCCGCAACATCGTCACGCCTCGCGGCTCGATTCGCCGCCAAAGAAGCAGTCCTAAAGATTCTTGACATCCAAGACGTGGTGCCATCGTGGCGCTCCATTGAAGTTGGAGGCGTTTCGGACTGTCGCCCCGAGATGAATCTTTATGGCGTTGCCGCTGAACTCGCACGCCTACAGGGAATCCGTAAAGTCTTCGTCAGCCTTTCCCGCAGTGGCGACGTCGCCGTCGCCACGGTTGTAGCTTCCGCTTGGTCTCAGTCACAGGGCGTATCGCCATGAGTGCCATTGATCACAGGATTTGCGAAGTTCTAAAACAGCACGGACGTCTCCCGATTGAGGTTGGTTCGTTACGCGATGATGACGATCTTTACGAACACGGTCTGACGTCCCACGCCAGCGTCAACATCATGCTGGCACTAGAGGACGAGTTCGACGTTGAGTTTCCCGACGTCCTATTACGCAAAGGGACCTTTCAATCGATAGCGGCTATCCGCTCGGCGCTGGTGTCGTTAGGCGTTGAGGTTTCCTAGGGGTTCCATGTTCAACGAGGAAGTAGCGAGATGGCAATCGACAGTTCACAATGATGTTTCCAGCTCGGCCCATGAGACACTCGGATTAACACGGGCAACCTATGGCGCCACATCGTCGGCTACCGTGTTCGCGACTTCTTGAAATGCGGCACGTGCCATAACTTCCCTTCGAGGTCCAAAGTCCGCTGCTCGACCCATCTCGAGTACAAGGAGAAGGTCACAATCCTCGACGAGGGCGAGTCGATGGGAGATAACAATACTCGTCATTGACCCACGAAGTTCGGTGAGTGTCTGTCGAATCAGACTCTCTGAACGAACATCGACGGCGCTTGTCGGCTCATCCATGACAAGGAGTCGCGGTGCACCTGCTAGAGCTCGCGCGATCGCCAGTCGCTGGAGCTGACCTCCCGATAGAGCGGTACCACCTTCGCCGACTTTCGTTTCGTACAGATCAGGCATCGTCATTACGTCTTCATGGAGATGAGCCGCTCGCGATGCGGCTTCGATCTTCGCTGGATCAATATTTCTAAAGAGGGAGATATTGAACGCAATTGACCCTTCCAAGAGGACGAGATCCTGAGCGACCAGCGCGACTGGACTCGACCCGTCTCCCTTTGCAATACACGTCGCCGGCACGCCTCCGACCAGGACGATGCCGATTTCCGGCTCGAGCATTCCAAGGAGGATCTGACTTAGCGTGGTCTTTCCACTGCCTGAACGCCCCACTATTCCCAGCATTTGACCTTCCGGGACGCGAAACGTCACTTGCTCGAGGACACTTCCTCTTTCGTCATAAGCGAACGACATACTCCTTACATCGATATCGAAACTCGTGGGTAGTTCTCCGGATGTCAATTCATATGGGTTTTGGGAAAAACGGTCCAACTCCTGCGTGGCAGTGTCCAAAAAACCGCCACTTGAGCGTATCGATTGAACACTGCCTTGCATCGAAGCCGCGTAAAACAACGACCGCAATATCAGCAGGAGCACGGCTGCAACTGCACCCAGGTCGTGTGTCGGATGACCAGCTAGAACCGCGAAGGCGCCGATGACGAAGGTCAACGCCAGCGATTGATAGATCAGGGTGACAAGTTGCTGCAACAGCGCCACGTGTCGCTGGGCTCGTGCCGCTCCTTCGTTACTTTGGAGGAGTCCTTTCGTTGCTTCTCTTTCAACTCCAAAGAGTCGAAACTCCCGGGCGAGACGTACGTACTCGGTGACAAGCGTCGCCATAGAGATGCTATTCTCCGACAAACGAGCCGTGGCCCTGCGACCCCAGTTGTTGAATGGATGCAAAACGAACGAAAGCAATAATCCAAATACGAGGACGAACGCTGCAGCAATTGGACTTACCAAGAATGCGATGAGAAGAAGTGCGATAAGCGTGAGAAGTGACTGAAGGCCATACGACATTAATAAAGTGATTTCGGCTGCCCTATCACAATTGAATGTCAGTAACTGCTGGAGATGACCGAGGCGTTCTTGCGACTGTATTCGCCAGTTCGTACGAAAGAAGGCATTGATCATCGTCGCTCGGACCGATGCCAGAGCCTTGGCAAATGTGCGACTGATGCCGATACTGGCAGCAATACCGGCACCTGTGTATATGAATAACAGAACTACGCACAGGACGATGGCGTCACCAAGTGAGATGGAATAGCCGTAGACGGCGAGGTGAGTCTTTCCTTGGGCGCTGTTTACGGCAAACTCACTCACTACCACCAAGATGCCGGCTTGTGCGAGGCCCGAGACGAATGAAAAGACCGCAATCACACTCAATTGCGAACCGAGTGAGGAGCAGCCCATCACTTTCAACGTCCTCATAATTCCAGCGACACTGCCCGTCGACGTTTGCTCTTCGGACTCGGTGCGGCGCCAGCCTAGATGGAATCTCTGTTTAAATCGCTTCGCCACGCCAACCTTTGCTCGTTTCCGGTTCAAACGAATTGTTATCTCTAGACCCACATTACGAGAATTTGTGGTCTGCCCCGATTCGATTTGACTCCTATCCTTGATTCGCCCCGGGAAAGTTGGAGAGTATGACCTGCGCTGGATCAGGTTACCGGGACGATAGCTTGCTAGCACAACTTCATCAGGAAGAGTAGTGAGATGCACATCGTGGATTTGGGATGAGGCTGATGACTAACAGTTCAGTCGCGGACGCATCGAGGGACTACGTGAATCATCTGGAGAACTTCAAAGACGCGTATTCAATGTCCGACGATGACGGGAACACCTTGTGATGGGGGCAGGAGTACTTCACGAACTTCTAAGGCCCGGAACATGAATCCGAGTCTGTCGGTGTTGGTTACGCCGCGGGACAGTGTTCCATATCAAGAGCTCCTATACCGAGATGTCAAGGCGGCGGGCGTGCGAGTTCGCTACGCCGAAGGGCCAACACCATCCCAAACACTAAATATCCTCCTGGCTCCAGTCCTCCTTGTATTTTGGCGATTGCGCGGCTATCGAATCTTGCACATTCATTGGGTCTTTCAGTTTTCGCTTCCGTGGGCACGACATTCACAATGGGCTCGGCAGTTAATGGAGTGGTGGTTCGCAATGTATTTGCGAATCGCTCAATTCGTCGGGTACAAGATAATTTGGACGGCACACGATCTGTTGCCCCATACGCATGTGTTTGCGAACGACATTCGGGCCCGAGCCATGCTCTTGTCCAAAGCGGAGACTGTGATTGCGCTCTCGGAGGCGACAGCGAACCAACTCCGCGAATTAGGTGCCCGTCATGTCGACATAATTCCTCACGGGCCATTCGCTAGTCCCTATCCAGTGACGCTCACGACAGAAGAAGCGCGAGCGAGTTTTGGCTTCGGTGCGGACGACGTAGTGTTGACGCTGTTCGGGAGAATCGAGACGTACAAGGGTGCGGATTTGCTTCTGATCGCCGCCGCGCAGTTACCGACGTCATCGAAGATCAAGATCCTGTTAGCTGGTGCGTGTACCGATGAAGCGTATCGAAACGAGTTGCGTAAACTTGCTGGAGAGGCAGGGGCACGAGTTACTACCGTGTTCGAGAGGGTGCCGGAAGAGGATGTAGCTCGATATCTGCAAGCTACGGACATCGCTGTATTCCCCTTTCGACAAATTACCAATAGCGGTTCCGTGATGCTTGCGCAGTCGTTCGGGTTACCAGCAGTGATAACAAATCTCCCTTCGCTGAGTGACATTCCTATTGACGCAGCAATTCGGTTTGAACCAGGAGTTGCATCCCTCGTCACAGCGTTACTTCAAGCGGAAGGTCTCTCAGAATCGCAGTATCGCAAAATGAGCGAGGCCGCGCTCGCGTGGTCATTGAGTTCCGATTGGAAAGAAATCGCCCTCGCAACGATTGCAACCTATAAGGCGGCGTGCCGTCGAGACAGATAAAGCGCCTACCAACTCCTCGTGAGAGGTGTCGGGAGGCAATCCGTCGAACAAATCGGCGAGCCAGACCTTTCGATCGTTCGCTCCGTGCGCTTTGAGGTCACCCCGCATGAAGATCGACACGCTACCACGCGACACCCCAATCTGAAGAATGTCAGGTGCAGAAAATATTTGCACCAAGTTAAATAGTGTTGGCCAAAAGCGACCCTTCACACCGCTGGGAGTTACAACTAGTCGATGGCTAAGGTAGAGGTGGTTACCTGCATTTCGCTATGCGATGTCACCCCGTATTTCGCGAGCGCACTGTCGTTCTCGGCTTCCGCTGCCTCCAGGTCATAGGAAGCCGCGACGAAGCCGCGGTGGCGCATTCGCACGCCATCAATGATGCCGAGTGCCAGGTCGTTCTTCGCTGCTTGGTGCCACACCGTCTCATGGCCCCACCCCATCTTCGAATTCTCCGGAAGCGGCAAGAGTTCGTCGCGAGCTTTTGGGCCAAAAACCAGAGTCGGTCCAATTTCGACCCACATGGTGCGACGGCCAATGACGCCCCGCTGAAATCGGTTGAAGTCGTGCGAGCAGAGACTGAGCGGACCGTGAGCCGGCTGAGCCAGGTCTATACCGAAGTGGGCCGAAGTCTTCACCAACGTTTCGAGACTGCCCGGAGCGAAAGTGACGTCATCGTCCGTAATGACCAAGTGGCCGCCGTCCTCAGGTAGCTCGCCGATGAGTCTGTTGAGGAGAGCAAATCGACCACCGGGCCCGCTGCCACACGTCTGGGAAGCAAGTGCCGGATGCGTCTTGTCAAGGGCCCACAGTGCAGCTCGGACTTCAAAATTGTGAAGTATCGCCTCGACATTGGAATGGTTACTGTACCGATAGATGCATATCAACTGAGTCGAGGGTAGCGGCCAGCGTCTTGCAGCCTTGTGGAGCCGATGCGGCGTGCGATCGAATACATCAATCGCCACTCGCCGAGCTTGGGTCGCGCGGTTTGGGGCTTTTCGTAGCTCCCATCGAATGAAATCGGCAACACCCATCTCTTTAGTTTCTCCTCAGCAGATGCGATCACGCCTCGGCCTAGTCGGAGCATGCCTACAGGGCCTGCGGAACGCCTTGTAGCGCATCGAAACCCAGCGTCCCTCAATCTCTTACGCCCGCCAAGTTGACGCGAAACCATCCTACATTAACGTCTGCGAAGTTCCCTGGTCAGAATGAACGTGACGGAACCTGTCCGCCGGGCGATTGGTTTGTGTGTCAGTGGGATGTCTAGATTGTCTGGAATGCATCTCGGTCATACCCAAGGGGGCGAACCGTGGCCATCGACTGGCGTTGAGCCTGAAAGCGGACCACCGGCTGATCATTCCCGCACGATCCGAATCCTGCTGGTCTCCGAAGGTCGCTTAGGAACTGGGATCATGGGGCATCTTCGTCTTGAGCAAGTGCTTCACGATGAGGCGGCCGTGCGCTCCGCTATTGAGGTGGAGGTCCTCAATGTCCCGAACCCAGTGGGGATAAGTCGCTATCTCGTGCGAGACATCCCTGGCTTGCGGCGCATCGATCTCGACCTACAGCAGTTACGTTGGCATGCCATTCATAGCAACCTGGCCCGACGAGCTTTCGCGGCCCGAGAGGCCGCAGGTCCACCTTTTGACGTGTTGTTGATCCACACTCAAGCAGTGGCGTTCGGCCTGCACCGTTGGCGACCGCGGCGGGTTCCAGTGTTGATCAGTGCAGACTGCGGCACTCGCCAATGGCGGGATTTCGACATCTGGAGGCCACGTGGTCTCGGCACCCGCGTGAGCGAAATGCTTACGGAACACTTCGAGCGCAAAGCGTTGACAGCAGCAGACGCCGTGCTGGCGTGGTCGGAATGGACGCGCCAGACGCTTCCACAAACTGATACGCCTGTCCACGTTTGGCATCCTGGCCTCGAGCGCCGATGGATGGGTCAAGTCTCCGTCCGGCGGGAAAGGCCACCCTTACTCTTGTTCGTCGGCGGGCGCTTCGCCGCGAAAGGAGGGCCACTATTCCTGGAGGCTGTCCGTCCACTAATAGCAACTGGCGCCGCTCGCGCACAGATCGTGACCTCGGACGACGTTTCGTCGGAAGAGGGCATCAAGGTGTCACACCTCAGGCCTGGCGATCCGCGCATGTCTGAGCTTCTTAGCCAGGCGCACGTCCTTGTACTCCCGAGTAAGGGCGACGCGGTTCCGTGGACAGTCATTGAAGCTCTTTCCCAAGGTTGCGTGGTGGTTGCCAGCGATGTCGGGGCGAACGCCGAACTCGTAGCCGACGCCGGGTACGTCGGTCCCATGCCCACGGCCACGGAGCTGCGCCAGGTGCTGAGCGATCTGGTGACGTCGCCGGTACGGCTAGCGGAGTTCAGCAACCGAGCGGCGAAACGGGGCGCGCATTTCGACGCAAAGAGAAGCGTTGCGCGTCTGGTTGAGATTATCGAGGAAGTCCGAGCTCAGTAGGTCTCGCGTAGGGAGCCGTCGACTCGGGATTCGCCACCCTCATGACGGCAGCGAAACTTGGGAGGTGGCCGAGACTTGGCCATGGCTCTTGGCACCTCGGACGTCATCAGACCTACGACGCCATCCGCTTCTCGACGGCGGTCCAGGGACAATCGTTCGCGCTTCGACGCAGCATAGGCCGACGGTTTCGACGCCTTCATTGAAGTGGTGCGAGGACTCGGACATGTGGACGCGCACGCTCGGTTCGAGCCGGATCGTTCGTCGAGGAAGGGACGTCGAGGAGCATCGACTCCGGGCGCTCTTGGGATTCGCGGATGATATACAGACGCGTATGGCGAGCCTGAGTAGGGCGCACGGCGCGAACGGGACAAGTGGATATTGGACTCAAGGGGAACACATCCGAGACGGGTTCCTGTTTGAGGGCCTCGACAACGTCACCCGCGGTGCCGCATATAATTGCGTCGATGGTCAAGCTGTGTTTTATCGGTTCCCAACGGCATTCGTGAAGGATCACAAGCGCTTGGTCATCTCCGAGGAGAACGTTCGGATCTGCCGATGAGGATACTTTTCGTAAACGACGTCGGCCGCCTGATCGGGGGAACTGAAGTACTGATTCAACGCGAAATTCGTGGCCTCCAGGCGAGGGGCCATGAGGTGCGCACTGTCGTTGGCCGTGAACGCAGCCAGAGTGTGGACTTCGGCGACTACACCTTTCATACACCGGGAGAATCACTGCCGAAGATTGCAATGCTCTACAACCCGTCGGCGAGAAAGTCGGTGCGACGAGCGGTGGTTGACTTTGATCCCGACGTGGTTCACTATCACACGTTGTCGAAAGCCAGTCCCTCTGTCCTCCGAGAAGCCAAGGGCGCTGTTCGTGTGGTGTCGCTCCATGATTACGAGGTCTTCTACCCGCACCTCCCTCGCGTGCTTCCGCGGGCACTGGTGTGCGCTGTCGGGGACTTCGCGTGTTGCCCAGAGCACGCCGGCAGTCGGTATTACATTGAGCGGGTTCGCACAGCGATGAAACGGCGAGAACTCCTCAAGCTGGGAGCACGGGCCGTACCGGCCGCCAGTCGGCATTACTTCGAGCGAGTTCGCACAGCGCTGATGCGGCGAGAACTCCTCAAGCTGGGAGCGGTAGTCGTGCCGAGCGAATATGTCGCCAATGTCGCCCGTTCGCTCGGTCTTCGGAATGTCGTTGTTGCACCTGGGAGTATTCCAGATGCCCCCCGGTCGCCTGTCGCCAAGAAGCGAGAGGTCGCCTACGTCGGCCGGTTGGAGCCTGAGAAGGGCGTGCTCGAACTCATTCGGGAGTTTGCCCTCGTCTCTGCGGCCGTACCAGACGTCCGGTTGGTGATTGCGGGAACAGGAAGCTTAGATGGCGCCGTGCGCGAAGCTGCATCAGCCCTCGGTGATCGAGTCTCTGTCGTCGGGCACGTGACGCCCGAGGAGGCGCAGCAGATAATGGCGCGCGCCGCGGTCTCAGCGGTACCGTCCTTGTGGCCCGAGCCTTTCGGTCTGGTCGGGCCGGAGTCGATGGCGTGCGGAACGCCGGTCGTTGCCTCAGGTCGAGGAGGTATGAGCGAATGGCTAGACGACGGCCACAACGGGCTGCGTGCTGATCCGACAGAGCAAGGAGCGACAGCTGCGGCCCTGCAACGGCTACTGACCGACGAAGAATTCCGATGCCGCTGTGTCGCTGGCGCCATACGGACGGCTGCCACTTTCGACATCCCCACTCACGCGGCCAAGCTCGAGGAGCTCTACATGAGGCTGCTCGGGAGGGATACCGCGCGATGATTGGAGTTCGGAGAGTTTCATGAAGAGCGATCCGTGTACGTCACGACAAGATGGGACGATGGTCACGAGTTTGATCAACAAGCGCAGTCCCGAAGTAGCGTGCCATCAACCAACTTCGAAACTTGGGCTACACCGTGATTCTTGAGCCGACTGCTGCTTAAGGAAGCACCATCCTCGCGTCAGACCCCTGGTGTGGTTCGACACACCAAGGCGGGTGACGCCGCAAACAACGAAAGTTGTCAACGTCTCACTGAGAGTTTCAGATTCCACGACGGTGCAACATCTCCACGGATCGACCTCGTGGCGTCCCTTGAATCACCTTTGAATGCACGCCGGCACGGAGGTATACGTCATTATGATCGAGTCACGTCAGTCTTGAAATGCCAAAAGGTTGCAATGCCAGTCCGTCGCGGATAAATGGTTAGTGAATCGTGTTGAATATTCGAGGAAGGGGCAAGAAGCGTTGACAAAGCCGAGCGAGAACTCGCTAGACGTCGTCATCGTGGTTATCGCATTCAACGAAGCCGAAAGAATCAGCGACTGCTTGCAGGCTCTTCTCAATCAGGATACGAATCAGAACTACGGAGTCGTAGTCATCGACGACGGTTCCACGGACGATACATCAGGAACTGTTGACAAGATTCGGGCATCTGACCCCCGGCTCACCCTCATTCGGCACGATGTCAATCTCGGCCGCGGAGCGGCGAGACGAACGGGTCAGGACTCAACCACGGCGTCTCACATTGCCTTCGTTGATGCCGACATCATCGTCCCACGGGATTGGCTGCAACGATGCACAGAGGCTCTCGACGAGCACAGCGCGGTCTCAGCAGTAGCTCTTCCCGACGGTGACGCGGCGGTCATTTGGCGAATCTTTGGGGCCGCCATTCGTTTCCGAGTCGGTTTCTCAGGTATCACCGGCAACAACGTCATTTTCGATGCGGATGTGCTCCGCCTTGAGCCATTTGACGCTCAGTTCACGT
>Ga0182030_10024991_pt1 | contig 10919 bp, 12 predicted proteins | sample 812S3MmetaG_FD_121299 | JGI IMG/M metagenome (GOLD analysis project Ga0182030, IMG submission 121299) | Permafrost microbial communities from Stordalen Mire, Sweden - 812S3M metaG (Illumina Assembly) | ecosystem: Environmental > Terrestrial > Soil > Wetlands > Permafrost | place: Sweden... | reverse complement strand
TATTTTGATAATTTTTAAATGTTTTTTATTTTTTCTTTACCCAGTTTTTTTTTTTGGGTTTTATTTTTTTTTTTTTTTTTTTTTTTTTTTTTTTTTCAAAAAAATTTTTTTTTTTTTTTTTTTTTTTTAAATTTTTCTAGTGTTTTTAGGAATATAAGCAACGTCTGTTTTTGGATTGAGACCAGTTGTTGAAAATGATCCAGGATTTGTGGCTCTTGTGTTAGCGGTATTAGAACTATAATTCATAGTGGATTTATTACCAAGGCCTTTTGAAGAACATGATCTACAACTCATCTTAGTTTTGGATTATACAGTTCTAGAAACTCTTCTGCTGATTCTTTTTTATTGTGTGTTTGTAACATTTTTTCTTTTGCCATCCAAGCTGAATATATATCATTAACTGGTTCTGATTGATTTGTGTCGTGTATTTGTGGGATATATGTGGATTGAATTGGTAAATCAGAATATTTAAAGTTATCCCGTAGTGCTTCATTTGTTTCATAATTCCATTTGGTTTTGTCAAAAACTTTTATTTGAGTATCATAGTTTTTATGTTGTCTTTCATAATTGTCATATAAATTTCCATTTCTTAAAAAACTTAATAATCCACTAGTAAAGAATTCATCATATTCATAATTTGGTATTATATTTCGTACATAATCTCTTAAAAAAGTATCATCTATTGATTTTAATTTATCCGTTGTTACTTGTAAATGTAATTCAGGATTCGCTTTGTTCCAATCTTCCATTGATACGTCATCCACATAACCACTTTCATAACTTTTATTTACCCAATCTTCAATAAAATTTCTTCTAGATTCTAAAAATTCTCCCATATGTTTCTTTTTAATTCCTTGTAAATTTTGTGCTTTTTCTTCTTCTTTTTTTTCTTTTTTATCACTCAAAGAAGAAACTTTTTGTTGAGTTGGTTTCTCTTCTACTTTAATTTTTTTATTTACATTTAAATTATCTAACTGTGTTTTACCACCTCTTTTAAGTGGTAGTAATCTTGTCTTTTCTTCTGTTCTTGGAATTAAAAATGTATTTAAATTTTTTCTGTATTTTGTGTTTATATTTGTATTGAAGTTTTGAATATAAAAAAAATTATGTTTCTGAGTTTCTCCTCCTTCAAAACATTTATTATACATTGCTCTTGCTTCATTAAGAGAAACAGTTCCTTTAAATTCTTCTAAAACACCTTTTTGTACATCACTATTGGGTAAAAAATAAATACAAATATCTGTTAAGTTTGATCTAACAATAGTACTAATAACACCTTTTAAATACTGCGCCGCAATAATTAGAGAAATATTATATTTTCTTCCTCTTGTCGCTAATATATCTAAAGTTGTGAACATTCTACTTCCTAATTCTCTTGTTCCTACGTTGTCATCAACAATAAATAAACAATTTGGTAATAAACCATCTACACTTTTATTCATATTTTCTTCTTGTGCTAAATGATTTTCAACAAATAATCTTTTGCCATCAATAATTGCTTTTGTAAATACAGGATCATAATCTAAAATAATATGTTTTGGATCCACTAGTAAGTTTTGATCATAAATAGGATCTTCATTCCAAGTAGGAATAAAATAATATATTTCTTCAAATCTATGTAAAAGTAAATCTTTATTTTTTAACATATTAATCCACGTGGTGGTTTTACCACTTCTCGATGGACCTAAAAACAAAGAACAAAAAGGAGTAGTAAAAGCTAAGTTTTTATCATCTTTATTTTCATTTACACTTCCTTCATCTAATTTTACTATTTCAATACAATCATATTTTACTTCATCTACTATGACTTGTGCATTTTTTAATCCGTTTAAATTTCCATTCATTTTTTTTTTTTTTTGTTTATGAATCTTCTAATGCTTGTTTTGCGGCAGAAATAAAATCTGTTGCATTTGATTTTCTAGTTCTCGCTCTTATATCCTTTCGTCCTTTCATTAATGAAACATTTATTTTCTCTTCTTCTGGTTTTGATTCTTCTTCAGATTCTTCTTCAGATTCAGATTCATTGACATCGCCTTCCAACTTTTTTTTCTTTTTTTGAAGTTTGTTGACTTTCTTTTGCATATCTTCTAACATTCGTTTTTGTTCACTTTTTTCTTTTTCTTCTTGTTGTTTTACTTTCTTATCATAATCTTCTTTTAATATTTGATATTTTAGTGAATAGTATTGACCCATTGCATTCATATCTGGAACATTAGTTTCATTTCTTCTGTAAGGAAAAGACATTTTTTTTTATTTTTTTTAAATTTTTATTTTTTTTTACAACTCTTTATATATTCCTAAATTATTTTTTAACCCTACGAGACTCACTCTCCTCTAATGTATCTGGTGCTTGTAGTACTTCTTTCATTTTTTTAATTTGTTTCTTTTCTTGAATGCTCATTAAAAGTTTTCTATTATATGCAAATGCTTGTGATCGAGGTAACCTAGAAATAATTTGAAATGCTTTTGTCTTTTCAATATGATCTAAACTCACTGTTCTAGTGGCAATTTCAATTAAACTATCCAACAGTGGGCATTCTGTGCTTACTTCCAAGTTCTTTAATACTAACACAAGTAATTCTTCATTAGGAATTGCAAGTAAGACTTCATCAATTGTTTTACCTTTAACAATTTCTTTTGCTTTTCCTTCTGTGTCACCCTTTGAAGGTCTTGAAGCATATAAGTATGTTTCACTTTGATTAACAATATCCTGAGACCTTTGAATAATATCTTGTGTTCTTTCGATGCACAAATTCGACGTTGGAGCGGCTGGGGGGATAAGTATGCCATCTGCTGCATTACTTGATTGTAAATTAAAAAAGGTTTGAATTTGTTGACTAAAGTCTGTCACAGTTGCTGATAAATTTAAAATAGAAATTGCATTTAAAGAGTGCCTTCTTGCTTCACTGAATTCAGAACTGGGAGTCTTAACAAATGTTGAATCTCCTTCTTTCATATTAGAAAACTCTTCATTTAATTCATAATTTTCTAGTAAACCTTCCCATGATATCATTGTTAAGTTTCCATAATTTAATAAAGACATTGACATATCGCTTACAGCACCTGTTATGTAAACTATTTTGTAAGATTTTGCTGCTGCTGCTTGTGAAGTTGCTTTACTAGTAGTAGTTAAAACCATTTTTGCTGCTTCATTTAAAATTTCTTTTTGAAAATTGATAAAGTTAACTTTAGCTTCATATGCCATGTCAAGTGTATCTGTATATATTTTATCAAAAATTGATATAACCATATTTATATTATTTGTATTAATTTCTCCTTTTCCAGCTGCCCTAACACCATTTTCATCTTCTTTTAATTTAGGTCCAGTAATAATAAAACCATTTTCTACTAAACTAACACTAACTTGTTTAGCCATTATATCTATTGTTTTTTTTATTTTGTTGAGTACATCTTCTCCAAAGACACCACCACCACCACCACCATTTCCAATCATTGAAACATCTTCATTTTGTCCAGGTTGATTACTAGTACCCTCTTGAAATTCCATTTGTTGATCAGTTTGTTTAGAAGAATCTTTAGCTTTTGATTTATTTTTAGGAGATTTTCCAATCAATGAATTTATATCTATTAAAAAATCTACCAAAAAATCTTTTCCTTCCTCTGTTTGTTTAAGAGTATTAATTGCTTTTTCAAAATGATATTTATAATCACTATTCAATCCATCTCTTTCTTCTTTACTTGATCCTATTACCCCCGATACCATTGGATCATGTTTAATATATGCTATTACTTTAAACATTGCATATATTTCCAATTCTTGATTTTTATATTCCTCACTTGAAAAACACTTTTCTGAATTAAATTCATTAAATCTTTTAATCCACTCGTCTACACTATTTGCATTTGTTTCAGCCGTAGCTTCTATTTGTTTAAGTTGGTCTTCCAAACATGTTTTTATATTTTTATAAAAAATATCTATTCTGCGAGATAATTCATTTTTAAATAACCATGCTTGATTTGTAATTAATGAAATAAAAATAGATACTCCTATGGCTCCAAATAAATAATTAATTGATTCTTTATCCACAATTGGAGCGTTTGAAGAAACTTTACCCTCCATTTTATTCAAATTATCTTTAAAAATAACAAATCTTTCCATCAATTTATCCACTTCTAATTTTGCAGAAAACCTACTTTGTTTTTGTGAGTTTTGGAGATCCAAAAGTGCTTGTTCCAACATATTCACTGTTGATTGTTTATTCTTTTTACTTTTAATAAAAATGTTTTTTTCTTTTTCAAATTGAACTATTTTTTGTCTCAATAATTCTATCTCCTTTTGATTGGACACATTGTCGGCATAAATGCCTTCTTTGTTTTGTTCCAAATTTTTAATTGTTCTTGAAGTTGATTCTTGTAATTTTTTATATTCATATTTAACATTTTCTACACGTCCATATGCTTCTTGTAATTCTGCTTCTAATTGCATTTTATTAGTTTCCAACTTTGTTACAGTTTCTTTGTATGCAATAATTGAATTAGTTTGATCTACAACGATATTTCTAAGACTAAGTAATTCACTATATTGTAATTCACTATGATTTTTTAAATTTTCATATTGATCTCTCATTCCTTGAAAAGCGGCATCTGATTCTGTAATATATTTTTGTATAAAAGCAAAAACACCGTTCACAGTGCTAGCTTGAGCTGTTTTTTGTTCTTGTGATAAATTTGATTTCCTACCCAACATATCAATAACCGCATTATGAAAATCTTGTCTTTGTGTAGTTAACATTTCTATTGTTTGTTGTTTTTCTCTAGCACTTAGTTGAAGTGCTTGTAATTGTGCTTGTGATGTTGCATATTCAGCTTTTGTTCTAGTTAAACCATCACTAATAGCCTTTATTGCAGTTTGTACATTTTCTTTTGATAATTTTAAATTTAAATCAACAACTTCTGCACTTAAAGCTGTAACTTTTGCTAATGCTGCAGATATTTCTTTATCTAGTTGCTTTTTTTCAACAACTAATTTTGTATTTCTTTCAATAACATTTTTTAATTGATCGGCACCAATTTGTAATTGATCTTTAGTTATATTTAAATTTGTTTGTGATTCTGAATGTTTAAGTTTTAATTCTTCTAATTGAGTTTTTAATGAGTTATTTGTTTTTAAAAAATTAGCAACATTTAATTCACTTAGTGATGGTTGTCCTTGATTAGATTGATTTCTTAAATCTCTAACCTTTTGTTGTTCATCCCCACTCGATGATTTACTTAAAACTACAACTTGTTGTTTTAAAGTTTCAATTTCAGCAGCTAAACTTTTTATGACTTCATTACTTTTTTGTCCTAAATCTCCTTCTTCTCTTTCTTTTAATTGATCTAATAAAGCAAGTTGGTCAAGTAAAGCATGTAAAAAACCTTCATCGGATTCTCCTCCTCTAACAGAAGCATCGAAATTTAAAATTTTTGCCTTTTGTTCTTCACTAATAAAATTTTTTGTTTTTAAATACTTCATAATTAAGTCAAAACCAATGTATCGACTTGTTTTTGTATAATCTTTTGGTTTTGCCTTTTTTAATTGTTCTAATTGATGAGTTAAATCTATAATTTCTTTTCTTAAATCAAATGTTTCCATTTCTAATTCAAAACTTTTTGATTTTTCCATGTCAACTGTTGCTGCTGGTGGTGGTTGGTCAGAAACAATAACATCCATTTCTTCTTCTTCTTCATTTGCTTTTCCTTTTCCTTTTTCATTAGTCCATTTTGATTTTATTTGTTCATATGCCAACATTGCATTTTTTAATTGTCCTTGTAATTCTCTTATTTTTTCTTCACCTCCTTCACCACCATTCTCCGCTGATATTCTATCAAAATCTTCTGCCAATTTTTTATATTTTGTATCTTGTTCAGTAATAATAGTTTTTAATTTTGCAAGTTCTGTTTGAAATTGACCTTCACTCATTGAATTTGTTCCTATTATTTTATCTAAATCTTTTTCAAGTTCATTGTGACTTTCAAAAGCTTGTTCAAGGAATGTACTTATGGTTAACAAACTAGCACTCTCTGTACCTTTAACTAATACTAAATCATCAATTTGTTTTATTCCTCCTAAATTTTTTTCTCCTAAAAATTTTACAAAAGCTGGTCTAAAAGTTGCATTGTATACTTCCATTGAAATTAAAGTGGGATCTGTTTTCGGCTTTGTAGAACTTTCAGGTGGTATTGGTTGTACAATTGGTGTGCTAGCCGAAGTAACATTTGATGGTCCTTGAGCAGTTTCTTCTATTTTAACAGTGGGTTGACCAGGATTTAAACTTTGAGCAGCTTTACATGCTTCTAAAATTGTTGAAATATTTGCAGCATTAAAATGATCTTTATCTTTTTTTATTTCTTCTATTTTTTGATGCGCCGTTGTTAATAAATCTATCACTCCTTTTGAATAACTTTCAAAAATATCCGTTTGAATTCTAATTTCTTGTATATCCTGTTCTCTCATTTTTGTTGGATTAATAGTTAATTTATTTTTACTATCCATTAATTTTTGATTTGCATTTATTTCAAAAGCAACAGCACCTGCAACTATTTCTTCTATTTGTCTTTTTAATAATCTATCATCTTTTTCTCTATTAGTTAACATCTCAGTGGCATCCGGTTTTGATTGTGTTGGTTCCACATGTTTCTTTTGATCAATGGTTGTATTAACTTCAGATACATTTCCTTTTAATGGTGCAAAGTCTTCTGCTTTCTTAGGCACATCCAATGTATTATTTATTGTAATATTGATATTTGGTGGAACAATTCCAGATTGTAAAGCAACTCCTGGCGTGTATCCTGGAAATGATTGTGTTTGCACCATTGCACCATTGTGTTGGCCAGCATATTGTTGATTTGGACTTACAAATGTAGCTGCAGGTCCTAATGAACCAGGCATTTGTTGAAAAGAAGTAAGAGGTGTTGTTTTTGAATTTCTTAAAAACTGTGCTTTTGCTTCATCTAGTGCTTGTTGATATTGAGATCTTGCTGCAACAGTGTCATGACAAGATATTTGTTTATTACCTCTATAACATCTTTCTCTTGAATCACTGCCTACAACTGTTTCTTTTTTTTTTCTTGGGGCACTTTTTTTTTTTAAATAATACTCATTTGGATCAATTTGAAAAGTATTCATTTTTTTTTTTTATTTTTTATTTTTTTATTACTTCTTAATATTCTCCCAAAAACTTTTTATACAAAGGTATTGGTTCTTTCGTTTTTTTATCTGTTTTTTCTACTTTATTGATCATAAAAAATGCTCCAACAGGGAGTACTGTAATTTTTTTAAATTTTGTTTCTTCTTCAGTTTTTTGTTTTTTTTGATTATCATGTTGATGTAAAAGCATGTCATACATCCTAGACCTTTTTGTAGTTAGCATTTTGTTTCCTTGGGGTTTCTGGAACTATGTCTTCTCTTTCTCTTTTTTGTGGTGGTGTTTCGGGATATGTTTCGTCTCTTTGTTTAATTAATAAATTTATCAATATCTTCAAAGCTTCTATTTCTGTTACCAAATGATCAAATCCTCCTTGTTGGTGTTCTTTTAATTCTTTTACTTTGTATGTAAGTTGAACTAATTTCTTTTCTCCTTCTGGTAAGTTTTTATATTCTTCTTTCATATCTTTTCCATCTTGGTTATATGGTTTATAGGCAGACATATTGATCTAAATTGTTTTGTCAATATTTTTTATTTTTTAAAAAAAATTCATTAAATAAACTTTTTTTATTCCCTTTTTCATTTTACATTTTTTTAACAAGACGAAAACATGATCTTTTTTGTTCGTACTATATATTCTACATGAAAAAAATTTTTTTTAGAGATCAAAACAATAAAATTTAAAACAATGCTTAGAAGACAAAAAGCCTCAATATCAGTTCCTCTTCCAGTGGTCATTGAAGAAAAAGAAGAAATACTTAGTCAAGAAATACTTACACAAAAGTCACCTGAACCTGTACCAGAACCTAAACCAAGACTTACTGTAAAAAGAAAACTTACCATTCACGAAGAGGATAAAAAACCTATTATTGTTGAAACACAAGCACAAGATGAAGCAAGCCAAACTGATGAAGATGATGAAGAAATTAATCTAGGAAAAGAAGAAGGACAAATATGTGAAGACTCTGAAGATGAAGAGGAAAGATGTCAAATACCCGAAAAACCAAGAAGAACAAATGTTCCAATCTGTCATGTACATGAATTAAATTGTCAAATTGGAAAATTACTTACTGTGCTTAATATGACTAAAAGAAAACTACCAAAAGATTCTCATGAAGAATTCAATTCTTTAATAAAAGTATGGCAATCTGAACAAGATCGTTGGAACAAAGTTGAAAAAAATCACAAAGTTGCTTCTGAAAGAAAAAAAAGAAAAGTTGAAAAAGAATCTGTTGATACTACTAAAATTACTTCAGAGGTAAAATGTCCTCTTAAACATAATCATTGTAGAGTTAAATAATAAAATTTTAATAGTTAACTGAAATGCGTTATATGGTTACAAACCTTTATTACTACTTTATTGATTACTTTGATATTTTAAAATATATTTTACAAAAAAATGCAAAAGAAACAAATTATATGTCAACAAATATAAAAGCTTTTTTGGAAAAAGTTTCAAAAAAAAGAGACATACAAAAAATACCAAAACACTTACAATGTATACTCAGCAACCGATTCGAAAAGCCGTGTACTGCTTACAGAGAAAAAAACTCAAATTGTTGTCATGCCCACAAAAGATATTCATCACTGGGAGAGAACCATATTTTTTCAAAATCAATTCCAAATCAAAGTACACAAACTGCTTCTCAAAGCGAACAACAAATATTTCAGGATTTTATTGATGATATTACAACTTTTATTTAATTATTTTTTATTTTCTTTTGTGTTTTCTTTATTTTTTTAATGTAACAACTCATACATTTACTTTTAAAAAAAACTCTATTCCAACAAAATAAAGAACTGCATTCAATTGAAGCTGACATATAACTAACATATTCTTCATAAACTTTCTCATAATTATCTCCTTCAAAAATTTTATTTCCAAAAATTATTACTCTTCCACCTACCACAACTCCTGTAGCTGACCAAATATGACCAACAATTTCCTTAATTTGATATGAATTTAAAGATGGTTGATTTATTATCCATTCTTCATCTCCAATTTGTTCAACCACATAACTACAATAATTTCCTCCATGTATAAACCAATAATTTGAATTATATCTTTCCACTTTTTTATCATAAAAACCAGTAATTGTTCTAAAATCAAAATCAACTGGTCTAAATTCATCTTCTTCTCTTTTTTCATATTTTCTAAAATTTTTTAAATAATTTTTTGTCGGAGTAACTAGACCATGAAAAAAATTGTTTATTCTTCTTGCATAAATCATATAATTTATAGCTGTCTCTAAATTAATACATTTACTATTCATCATTTGATTATTACCATAATAAATTTTATATTTTTTGTCATACACAGTAATATTAAAAGAAGATAAATTTTGAATAGGAAAATTAGAACCATGCATTTTTTTTTTTCTATTTTTTTATTAATCAAAGTTAGCTACAACGTCTATTAATACTTCTTGAAGTGTGTGTTCAAATACATTTACTTCATTTAATTGAAGAATATATTCTTTTTGTAATAATTTATAATTTCTTTTTGCATTATCAAGAGAAAATAATAAGTTCTCAAGTTCATCTGGATTCATATTCTCTCTCTCATCCAACTTTTTTTTAAGTAATATTATTTGTTTTTCATAATATTTTTTCTTCCAATTTATTTTTTTTATTTCTTCAATAGTTTTTAACAAATCCGAAAAATCAAAATTCTCTCTTTCCATTTCCCCTTTATTTTTTATTTTATTATTTAATACAAATTTTTTTATTATTTAATGCATCCCATGTTCCCAATTGCTATCAAATTGTTTCAAAGCCCATATCTCAGAATGAATTCTATCAATAGTGTCTTGAGAATCAATTTTAAAATAACTTTTATACATTTGATACATAACATATTCTGTAAACTTTTTATTTAATTCATTTTGAAGATCTTTATTGTAACAATAAAATTTTATAATATAATCTTTTTCTTTCAATTGTTTTTCAATTATTTTAATATCAGATAAATAATCATCAAGGTAATAATAATCCATTTTTTTCTATTTTTATTTTTATTTATTATTATTTTTCTAAGTACAAATCAAAATCAGCTTCTTTTATTTTATCTTGACAAAATGTTCTTAATTCATTCAAAGTAATAAGTGTCTTAAACAATTCGTCTCTTTTTTTACAAATTTCTTTATAGTCAATAGTATCCTCTTGATAATAATGATTTGTTAAATTATCACAACTTTCCATAATTTCCAATAGTAAATCAGTACTTTTATTAATTTTATATACGCTCAACATACATTGAGCAGTTTCATAAGTATAAGTATAACTTTTTATATCATTAATTGAAATATTAATATTATCCATACTTTGATTGGGGCGTGATATGTGTAAATATTGGTTTGTTTTTTTTTTGTTTTTTACTTACAAATTTTAAAATGGAACAAAAATTTTGTATTTTTTTATTTTTATTTTATTATTATTTATAATAAATTAACTTTTTTATTAACACTTATGGGTTTCAAAAAAAAAGTTAATTTTTTGGTTAATTTTTTGGTTAAATTATGGGATTTTTTATTTTTTAATTTTTTTAATTTTTTAATTTTTTTGGAAAATTATGGGATTTTTATTTTTTTTACACGTTTTTGATTCTATTTTTAGTAATATTTTATTTTTTAATTTTTTTCATTTTTTTAACTTTGACATTTTTAAAAAAAAGTTTGACATTTCCTTTTTTAGTAAGTTACTAAAAATAGATTTTTATTTTTTTTTTTTCTTTTTTTGTTTAGGGTCCGCATAATTTTTACATAGAAATTG
>Ga0182030_10024990_pt1 | contig 10919 bp, 6 predicted proteins | sample 812S3MmetaG_FD_121299 | JGI IMG/M metagenome (GOLD analysis project Ga0182030, IMG submission 121299) | Permafrost microbial communities from Stordalen Mire, Sweden - 812S3M metaG (Illumina Assembly) | ecosystem: Environmental > Terrestrial > Soil > Wetlands > Permafrost | place: Sweden... | reverse complement strand
GTGATGGGCATGGCGAAAGCCGCCGCAGACTTCCTGGCGAAGAACCTGCGTCACCCGAACGGTCTGCCGGTGGAATGCGTGGTGGCGGACACCTGCATAGGGGGCGTGGCGGAGGCGGCCGATTGCGCCGACAAATTTGCGCGCGAGGGGGTGGGAGTGTCGCTGACCGTGTCGCCTTGTTGGTGCTACGGGTCAGAGACGATGGACATGGACCCGCTGATTCCCAAGGCGGTGTGGGGCTTTAACGGCACCGAGCGCCCGGGCGCCGTCTATCTGGCCGCGGTGCTGGCCGGACACAACCAGAAAGGGTTGCCGGCCTTCGGCATTTACGGGCAGGACGTGCAGGATTCCACCGACGCCACGATTCCCGATGACGTGCAGGAGAAGTTGCTGCAATTCGCCAAGGCGGGCCTGGCGGTGGCGGAGATGCGCGGCAAGTCCTATCTGTCTTTGGGCTCCGTCTCCATGGGCATTGCCGGTTCCATGGTCAATGCGGATTTCTTCCAGAATTACCTGGGCATGCGCAACGAGTACGTGGACATGTCGGAGTTCGTCCGGCGCATCGACGAGAAGATTTACGACCCCGAGGAGTTCGATCGCGCCATGGCTTGGGTGAAGGCCCATTGTCCCGAGGGGAAGGACTGGAATCCCCCCGCCCTGCAGAAGTCTCGCCAGGCGAAGGACGCCGACTGGGTGGCGTCGGTGAAGATGGCCATCATCGCCCGCGACCTGATGGTGGGCAATCCACGTTTGGCGGAACTTGGCTACGGTGAAGAGGCTCTCGGCCGCAACGCCATGGTGGCGGGCTTTCAGGGCCAGCGCCAATGGACCGACCATTTCCCCAACGGCGATTTTATGGAAGCGATCCTGAACTCCTCTTTTGACTGGAACGGCATCCGCGAGGCTTTTGTGTTTGCCACGGAAAACGATTCCCTGAACGGGGCCACCATGCTCTTTGGGCACCTGCTCACCGACACGGCGCAGATTTTCGCCGACGTGCGCACTTACTGGAGCCCGGCGGCGGTGAAACGCGTGGCCGGCCACAAGCTGACCGGAAAGGCGAGCCAGGGCATTCTCCATCTGATTAACTCCGGCGCGGCCACGCTGGACGCCACGGGGCGCATGACGCGGGACGGCAAATCCGTGATGAAGCCCTTCTGGGAAATTACCACGGAGGAAGTGGGGGCTTGCCTGGAAGCCACGCAGTGGGGTCCGGCGATGCTGGAATACTTCCGCGGCGGCGGCTATTCCTCGCAATTCCTGACCTGCTGTGAAATGCCGGCCACCATGGCGCGCATCAACTGGATCATGGGCCAGGGGCCGGTGCTGCAACTCGTCGAGGGTTACACCGTGGCGCTGCCGCCGGATGTGAACAAAGTCCTGGATGAGCGCACCAATCCCACTTGGCCCACCACCTGGTTCGCACCGCTTCTGACCGGCAAAGGACCCTTCCGCGACGTTTACTCGGTGATGAACAATTGGGGCGCCAACCACGGAGCCATCTGCTACGGGCACACCGGCGATAAGCTGATCAGCCTTGCGTCCATGCTGCGCATTCCCGTGTGCATGCATAACGTGGGCGACGAAAGAATCTTCCGGCCCACCGCCTGGACCCACTTCGGCACCCACGACCCGGAAGGCGCCGATTACCGCGCCTGCGCGAACTACGGTCCGGTGTACGGAAGAAAGTGAACTACAGCTCACGGCTGCCAGCTACCAACCGATAGTAGGGGCGGTTCGCGAACCGCCCCTACACGATCCGGCGCCACGATTGTTTGCCCAAAGTTAAATGCAAGCTGCGAGCCGTCGGCTGTCAGCACTGCAAGACCGGCCCGCGCTACTAGCGCATCATTGCCCCCCCTAACCCGCATTTCTCACTACGATTTTGGAAGGGCGGGGCTTTACAGGCTGCGGAAGACTCGTCGGCACTGTCATTCTGAGGAGCAGCAGGCGACGAAGAATCTCGCATTGCCTTGAAAATGCTCAGAGCGAGATCCTTCGCGTAGTTTACCCTGAGCGGCAGGGCGAGATTCTTCGCTGCGCTCAGAATGACAGCGAACGGGCTCAGGATGACAGCATTATAGGGTTTTTCCGCAGCCTGTTTAGCCCCGCCGTTAGAGGGCCTTGCTGATTATTCCCGTGTCCCTCGCCCCTCGCAGCTTGCGGCTGCAAGCTGCGAGGGGCGAGGGACGGACAAAGGGTTGGAGGCGCGATTTCGGCGGGGCTGAAGCCCGCCTTTCCGGCAGCCCCCAAGAGCGTTTCAGCCTGGTGAGAAATCCGGGCGAAATCGGGAGGGGAATTAGCGGGTGCAGGAGCTCCGTGCTACGCCTATCCTGCCGGTAGGAATTGGGTCGGACAATTGGTCGCTTCTCCCTAAATATATTACCTTCCCGATGGGTGCCGTTCCGATGATGGAATGGATCATGCTGAACAATTACGTGGAGGACGGTGTCATGGTGAAATTGCGCGCCCCAGAGCACGCGGCACGACGCCGCGGAACTCGCGCCCCCGCACCCGCAGTCGGCGCTCCCGGTGAGGATCGAAAATGCCAGCTTCTGCCAAGGCTAGACAGGTCTCCAACCTCCTCACGAAGATCAAAAAGGGAGGCTGCACCCCAAAAGATGTTAAAAATGAAGAGTGGTCTGGATGGATTATTGAAAACAAAGGGGCTAAAAAAGTGCTCTGGATGAGTTGATGAAAATAAGCAAGTTCTACGTATTTAACGATATATCAATGAAAATAAGAGGGTTGCTTGTAAAACGGGACGGAACTGGTGATTTTTTCGAAAGGAAAGTGCGGTTGTCGCCCTTTGCCACCGGACGTGAAATGAAACGGCCAAGAGGGCAGGGGCGAGCGCTCACGAAGTCACCGTGCACTGCGGGACACTGGCCCGGCAGCACGATGGCCGGATACCTCGATCTGCCGCCGGCGGGAGGGGCAACGAACGCATTTATCCCTTGTTATGCTAGTGGCTTTATGGTAGGAATAGTTCGCCTGTCGATAGTCAACAGCTTCCTCATTGCAAGCGGAAAACCGGGGTTGGGAGTACGCTCGGATTGGCGGGTAGGTCATGGCGCTACGAATCCAAGGGTTCCGCGAAAGGAGATAAGGGCATGGCATTCTGTGCGAAGTGTGGTGCTCAGATGACCGAGGGAACAACGTTTTGTGGTTCATGCGGCGCGGCTGTGGGAGGGGTTGCTCCCGCTGGAGCGCCTTCCGCGGCGAGTACCGGATTGACCTCGAATGTGGCCGGGTGTCTGGCTTACGTTCTGGGATTCATCACGGGGATCATCTTCCTGGTACTGGACCCCTTCAAGAACGACAAGTTTGTTAAGTTCCACGCCTTCCAGTCGATTTTCTTCAGTGTCGTGGTAATCGGATTCACCATCGTGTGGTCGATCCTGTCGATAATTCTGGGGCTCATTTCGATGGGTTTCCTGGCAGGGATCATGTTTTTGATCAGCCTGCTCATCCACTTGGTGTTCCTGTGTTTTTGGATTTTCTTAATGTACAAGGCTTATCAGAACGAGTATTACAGCGCTCCGATTATCGGCGCCTTGGCGGCAAAGCAAGCGGGCCTATAAGCCCCCGCAACGAAGCAAGAGATCTCGAATTCGAAGGGGCGGCGCGACAAGGCCGCCCCTTGCCCTGGGTAGAAACTCCCCCATGCTCTCCTCCGTATTTCCTCTTGACAATTACAGGCAGCGAGCGCATTTTAGGTGGTTTCGCTCGCGTTGGTGAGGCCGGGCGTAACAAGAGGCGACGCCTCACCCTCAGGTCCTATGGCGGTTCTAGTTTGTTTTCACGATCGGTGTTTCGACGGAGCCTGCTCGGCGGCCGTGTTTACGCGCTTCTACCGGCAATGCATCGATGCCAAGGCGGAGTTTCGCTATCGCGGCATGATGCACCGCGCGGGGCAGTTGTTTGATGCCGGGCTGTTCGACGCGGACGAAAACGCGATCGTCGATTTCAAGTATTCCAGCTCCGATCGCCTGACGTGGTGGTTTGACCATCACCAGAGTGCATTTCTTACGGAGGCGGATGCCGAGCATTTCCGGCGCGACCATAGCGGCAAGAAATTCTACGGGCCGGACTTCCGCTCCTGCACCAATTTCATTGCCGAAACTACCAGCAAACACTTCGGCTTCAAGGCTCCCGACCTGGAGGATTTGGTCCACTGGGCGGACTTGATCGACGGCGCGCAGTATCCGGACATTCGCCCGGCGGTGGAAATGCGCGAGCCCGCCACGCAGTTGACCTTGGTCATCGAAGGGACGGACGAACCGGATTTCTGCATCCGCCTGATTCCGGAGCTTCTCTCCCGGCCGCTCAAGGAAATCGCCGCTCTGCCGCACATCCGGAAGGCGTTTGAAGATCTTTACGCCCAACATTTGAAATCCATCGAATTGCTTCGCGGACGGGCCTTCCTGCAAGATGGAGTGGTTTTCTTTGACGTGGCGGACCAGCACGTAGAGGGCTTCAACAAGTTCATTCCGTACTATCTTTTTCCCACTGCGGTCTATTGCGTGGGAGTAAGCTCGTCAAAGCAGCGGATCAAGATCGCCGTCGGCAGCAACCCCTGGAGCAGCGCCCCCAAGGGCGCCAACCTGGCGAGCATCTGTGAGCGCTATGGCGGCGGGGGGCATCCTAAGGTGGCGGCGATCTCCCTGCCACCGCTGGACCTGGAACGTGCGCGCAGCGTTGCCGCGCAGATCGTCCAGGAACTTCGCTTGAGCCAGAGTTAGGGGTTGAGGGTTAGGGTAAGGGACTTAGGCCAAGGGGCGATCGATGAAGCCCCGGGGACGGCGCGGGGCTTCAGAGACTAGCCGCAAATCCTCCATTCCTAACCCCCAATCCCTAATGCCTAAGCCCTGACCTACTGGCTTGATACCAAGCTTTGGCTGTGGTAAGAAGGAACAGTCATATCATTCCACCAGAGCCGCCACGTGGCGAAACAGGTTGGTCGTGACTGTCTAAAAACGGGGAAAGGCACCGGGGCGAAAGTGTAAGCCGCTTTGGGTTAAGTTCGGACTGAATCTCAAGCTGCACGCATACCTGCAAAGAGCAGTTCCACTGAGGTTACGATTGAGCGTGACTGCAACCGGGGGAAGGTGAGGGCCGTGGCCGTGACAACGGGAAGTGATGCGAAGGCCATTCATGTGACCTTGTTCGGGATGTCAGATATGGGTCGCATCCGCAAGAACAACGAAGATAACCTCGTGGTTTGCAATCTTACAACGGGGGAAGTTGGCCTGTCACCCTCGCTCCGCGAGCATGATATTGGTCCGTTGGGCACATTGTTTATGGTGGCGGATGGGATGGGCGGCGAAGCCAGCGGCGAGGTGGCCAGCCAACTCGCTGCTGTCACTGTGCCCAAGCGCTTATATGACAACCTGAAATCGCTGGGGACGGTCAGCGAGGCCAACTTTGTGATCCTCTTGCGCGAGGCCATCGAGTATGCCAACCAGATCATTTTTCAGAAGGCATTGGCCAATCCTGTCTATCACGGCATGGGAACCACGACGACGGCTTCTGCCCTTTTCGGCCGGCACCTCTTTGTTGGGCAGGTGGGGGATTCGCGCTGTTACTTAATCCGCAATAAACAGATAACCCAGTTGACGCGCGATCAGACGTTTCTGAACTACTTGAAGGACATTGGCGCGGAGTTGCCGGCCGATCCGGAAATGGACAGCCGAAAGAGTATTCTGACCCAGGCGGTGGGAAGCAGTGAGACGCTGGACGTCAAGGTCACCTATATCCGGGTGATTCAGGGAGACCGGATCCTGATCTGTAGCGACGGTTTGTACAATATGGTACCCGAGACTGATTTGCTGGAAAACGCTACCCGGGGGGATGATCTCTCCGACAACTGCAAGGCCCTCATCGAGAAGGCCAACGCCAATGGGGGGGCGGACAACATCACCGTAATCCTCGCGGATTTTTCAGGCGAGGGACTTCCTCCCCTTGACGCCGGGGCCGCCGCCGAGTGCAATGAATTCAACGAAGAAGATTTTAAACCGCAAACATAGGAAGTCATCAGTGGTCAGTTGTCAGTTGGCCTTACTGGCTTGCCGGTAAGGAGGCGGGTTACTGAAAACTGAGAACTGAAAACTGAGGGCTGTGCCATGAAATGCCCAACATGCGGCGAAGTAAATGAGGGTGGGTATCAATTTTGCAGGGTCTGCGGCCATCCTTTGGGTGTGGAGGAGGCGGCGGGTCCCACGGGGGCTATGCCCACAAGCCCGAGCCGCGCCCAGGCATCCGTCTCCACGGTTAAGGCTGCCACTATTTCCCCCACTTCCCGCGCCTTCCGCTTGGTCGCCACCTCCGGGCTACTTTCCGGCCGCACATTTAGTATCACCTCTAAAGGCCTAATGGTCGGCCGGGACCAGACCAAATGCCAAATCGTCCTTGCGGATGATCAAATCTCCCGCCAGCACGCTTGGGTGGGTTTGAACGAAACCGGTCAAGTCGTCCTTCGCGACCGCGAATCCTCCAACGGATCGTATGTTAACCAAGTGCGGGTTAAGGAAGCGATTCTTAAACCCAAGGATGAGGTTTCCTTCGGCCCAGGTGGCAAGCATTTGTTTCGGTTAGAATCGTTCGTCCCGCCGCCTGCCCCGGTGGCGGTGCGAAAGGCGGCCGCCGAGGAGCAGGATGGCAATGTCCACACCTCGCTCATCAGCCAAGCGGACATTGACGCCGCCCATCAGGCGGATCGTTCCGGGGGCGGCACCGTCGCTATCAAGCTCACGGATCTCATGGCCGGCCCGCACGTTGAACTGATCGTGGATAAGTTCGCCGTAAAAAACGAGGCCATACCGGATGACGGCCTGGTGGTTGGCCGCGATCCGGCGCGCTGCAAGATGGTAATGGAACACGCCTCTGTGTCCGCGGTACATGCGCAGTTTTCAGTCAAAGGCGACAGAATCGAGCTGACCGACCAGTCCGCCAATGGTACCTTCGTCAACGGAATCCGCATCAAATCCGCCGAACTGCAGGACGGTGATTACATCACCTTCGGTCGTTATAGCGGCAAATCTCTGATCTTTCGCTCCGGGTTGGAGCCGCAGCTTAAGATGGAGAATATCGACCTCAGTAAAGACCACCTGGTCATCGGCCGTGATCCGGGTTGTGATGTGCTGATCCCGCATCCCAAGGTCTCGAAAAGACACGCCGAGATCATCAAGCAAAACGGCAAAAGCTTGATTGTCGATCTGGGCTCGGTCAATGGAACCTTTGTGAACGGCATTCGGGTGAAGCGCCACGAACTCCAGGAACTCGACCGCGTGGTCATCGGACCCTCGGAGCTCCAATTTCATGGCGGAAGCCTGACCCATCATCCCGATCGGCGCGTGGTGCGTCTGGATTCCGTGCACCTGAATTTCCAGGTGACGGATCGCAATACGGGCCAGCCCAAACTGCTGTTGGATGATCTCTCGCTGGTGGTCAAGCCCAAAGAGCTGATCGGATTGCTGGGACCGAGCGGCGCGGGGAAAACAACCCTGATGAACGCGCTGAACGGGTTCGTGAAACCCACCTCCGGCAAGGTGCTTTATAACGGCGTGGATTTATATCAAAACCTGGACGCACTGAAATCCACCATAGGATTTGTCCCCCAGGAAGATATCATGCACCGGCAATTGTCGGTGCGCCACTGTCTGTACTATGCGGCGAAGCTGCGCCTGTCGGATGATATTTCCGAGGACGAAATCAATCGCCGCGTGGAAGAGATGCTGGAAACTTTGAAGCTTGACCCTCAGCGCTGGGACAACCCTGTCGCCACCCTGAGCGGTGGCCAGCGCAAGCGCGTGAGCTTGGGAATCGAGCTGCTCCCTAAACCCGGAGTGCTCTTTCTGGATGAGCCCACGGCAGGTCTGGACCCCCGGACGGAAACTCTGATGATGATGCTCTTCCGGCAGCTCGCCAACCAGGGTTCAACCATCATCATCACTACCCACTTGCTGGGTTCCTTCGGCGTGCTCGATAAGGTTGTCGTCCTCGTGCAGGGGCGGCTGGCCTACTACGGCCCAGGAACAAAATTCTTGGAGTATTTCAAGGCGGAAACTCCCCCCGACGTTTATGACGACCTAACGGATAACAATACGACTCCCTATGCCCTGGAGTTGAAGAAGAAATTTCAGGGCGCGCCCTTATACCAAAGCCTGGTAGTGGAGCCGCAGAGAGAGATTCCGGGGCAGCAGGCAACGACGGGCGCCGTGCAGGGTCAGGCGCAGTCCCAGGAAAGAGGCTTCAGCCTGCGCCAGTTCACCACCCTGCTGCAACGCACTTGGGAACTGAAATTCAGCGACCGGGCGCAAACCCTTCTGTTGTTCGGTCAGGCTCCCCTGGTGGCTTTGCTTGTGGCATTGATGGCCAGCGGACCCAACCAGGTGCAGACCATCTTTATGGCGATGTTTTCATCGCTCTGGTTTGGCTGCTCGAATGCAGTTCGTGAGATTGTGGATGAGCAGACCATTTACCGGCGGGAACGGCAGACCGGCCTGAAGATTCCCTCGTACATCCTGTCGAAACTCGCAGTTTTGTCTTTCGTGGCCTTCGTGCAGTGTTTTATGGTCGTGCTCATCTGTTTGATCGTCAATCACGCGCTCTCCCTGAGCTTGCCGGAAGCCGGCGTGGCCATTCTGATTATGTTCCTGGTGGCGGTGAACGGCTCCCTGATTGGGTTGCTGATTTCCAGCCTGGTGGCGACGCCGGAAAAAGCCTTAACGCTGTTTCCCCTGATCCTGATTCCGGAACTCCTGCTCTGCGGCCTGTTCCTGCCGGTTCGCCCCATCCAGACGATTATCCCCATCACGGTGGAGCAACTTTTTGAAGGAAAGCTGTTTGCGCAGCCGGAAGCGAAGGCCAAGGCGCAGCAGCTCATGAATTCCTCCGCGGGCGCCGCAAATCCGGCGCCGGCCGACCAAACTGCCACGGCCGAAGCGCAACAAGGCCGCTTCTCCCATCAGGTGGCAGGCGCCTTGGAGCCCGCGCCGAAGACCATGCAGATTTTCCATAAATACACTCCGGCCCCTGTCGAGGGCATGGGGACGGCCATCCGCTGGTTTTCCACCCTGGCGATTTCACGCTGGGGTTTGGAAGCGCTCAGCGACCTGTGCGTGCACGGCCGGCATTCGACCCAGGACTACGCTTACAAGATTATCAACACCATCTCCATTTCTCTGCATCCGGATGATGTCGCCGGGCTCGAGCAGGGTTTGGAGGAGCCGGCAGAGGCTTTCGCGGCAAGCGGCGCATTTCCGCTTCCCTCCAATTTTTGGCGGGACAAGGGACCTTACCTGGCGATCATGACCGGGTACGCCCTGCTGATGCTGGTGCTTATTTTGATCGTGATGAAACGCAAAGACGTGAGGTAGGAGTGACGAGCGATGAGTGAAGAGTGAAGAGCAAGCAGGACCCAAGTCCAATGCAACTCTCCCGTGTTGCCGGCTTCAGACATCGGACTCCGGACGGGCTTCATGCTTGTTACTCTTCATTCATCACTCGCCACTGCCCTTAAAGGAGTCAACATGGACAGCGGTCTTTCTACAGTTCGCAACCTGCTCTATATCGTTCTAGTGCTGGCGCTGTTGTCGATCTTCGCGAATATCTACGTCGGCACGCAACTGTCCCAGAATAGCGACGAGTTGGCGCGCTTAGGCCTGCTCTTACAGAAGCAGATGATGGGGAACGCATTGGAACAGTCGCAGCAATTGCAGAAGAGAATGGACATGCTCAATCAAGACGCGGCCGGTATTGACGCGAAGCTGCGAAGGGCCCAGGACGATTTTGTGGCGAGGATGAACGTTGAACTCCCCCGGATCATGGATAACTACATCAAGACGCGTGCCCCCATGATTGAAAAGCAGGCCATGCGGCAGGTTCCGCACTAGGGATCGGATGATCGGGTGAGCCGGCGATCGGGTGAGCATTAACTGAATTGGAATCGTCTTTTTGCCGGAGCGAAAAGCCGGTCTCGATTCTTGTAGCGGCAGAAAAACGCAAACGGAAAATAGGCGACGCCGCGCGCGAAGCCGTAGCTGCTCACCCGATCGCCGGATCTCCCGATCATCCCACATTCTTTAAATCCACGTGGAAAAGCTGTTCTCCCATGAAAAACTCGTCGCCGTCGGCGAGGTCGATTTCCGCGCGAACGCGGCGATAAACACCGTTCCGGCTGCGCAGATCCTGTAGAAGGAAACGCCCGGGTTGGGCGACGATGCGAGCGTGGGTTCCGGACATGTACGGGTCATCTTTGAAGACCAAGTCGCCCGTGGTCCGGCCCAGGGTGATTTCCGGTTTATCGAGTTTGAATTCCGCCACAACTTCACCATTCAATTTGATGTGCTCAAGCAAGGCGGTGAGAGGTCCCTTGTGCATTTTGGGGGCGCCCCACATCATCGTGCCCTCTGTGAGGTCTTTGTTGAACGAATCGTCAAGGCTCTGGGTGACGAAGCGGAAGAGTTCGCGCCCCAATAGGAAAACGTCGCCGGGAATAAGTTCGGTGTCCCGCCTTTGGCGGATATAGGAGCCGTTTTGGCTGCTGAGGTCCGTCAGCACCAGTTTGCCTTCGCGCAGGGAAACCGAAGCATGGCGAGGGGAAAGCAACATATCCTGGGGATAGCTTAGGTCGCAATTTTCGCGGCCGATGAGCGTTTCCCTTGCAATGGAGAATGTCTTGCCGAGTGTTCCATCGGGTTTCTTTTCGGAAATCCTGGCGTCGATGCCTGGCGCCGCGCGCATGCCCGGAAAAACTACGGTTCCCTCCATATCTGATCCAGGGAAGTTCAGCCCTGCCGGCCCAACCGTATTGGCGAACGCCGGAGGTTGCGGTGTAGCCGCGGGGCGGGGGGAGGGGGGAGGCGCGGGTCGGGCGACCGGTGGTGGTGATGGAGCCGCAGGTCGCGGCGAAGCTG
>Ga0182030_10024989_pt1 | contig 10919 bp, 10 predicted proteins | sample 812S3MmetaG_FD_121299 | JGI IMG/M metagenome (GOLD analysis project Ga0182030, IMG submission 121299) | Permafrost microbial communities from Stordalen Mire, Sweden - 812S3M metaG (Illumina Assembly) | ecosystem: Environmental > Terrestrial > Soil > Wetlands > Permafrost | place: Sweden... | reverse complement strand
CCGTGAGCGTGCCCCAGAATGTGACGCTGGGCGTGTACAGCGGCAATCTTACGTTTACCACCCAGCCGGCGTCCGCCGGCCAGGTGACGATCGCATTGGGAGCGCAGGTGGCGATCAATCTTACCATCGGCACGGGTACGGTGGAAAAATACAGCGTTCCGTTGATACAGTTCCCGGATATTCAGGAAGGGCAGAGCCCGGTGGTGCACGTAAAGTTCGAGAACGACGGCAACGTTCCCGAAGCGTTCGATAGCGCGACCTACCAGCTCTATGACCAATATGATTCCGTGCAATTGGCGTATATCCAAAAGTCCGGCGGATTTCCTTCCACCGCCCCGTTCACCATCGCGGATTATAACGTGACATTCCCGTTGGATTTTTATCTCGGCGTCGGCGAATACTGGGGAGTGGTGAATTTCTATAAGAATGGGCAGGTGATCGCAAGCCAGAAGACGGTGTTCAATGTATTGAAGGCGACGTGGTATCAGAGGACGTGGAATTACATCGCCGACGAATGGGTATACTTCCTGATCGGGCTCGTACTGGTGCTGATCATCATCGCGCTCGCCATCTGGCGCAGTAAGCGGAAATGACACAATGAATGAACATTCGCCAATGGTATCTTGTTCCCCTCGTGCCACTTCTCTTTTTGGCGTTCCCGTGCGCGGAGGCCGCTAACATCGCCACCGGCGTCACGATCGTCGTCGCTCCCGATGCGCCATCGAATTTTACGGCAGTGCCTGATAGCCCGACCCAGGTGGCTCTTTCGTGGACCGACAATTCCAATGATCTGGAAGATGGTTTTAATGTTGAGCGGAAAACGGGCGTCGCGGGGACCTATGCCGTGATCGGGACGACGGCAACGGGCGTCGCAACGTACGTCGATAATAGCGCTTCGGCAAATACGACATATTTTTATCGGGCGAGAGCATTTACCGGAAATATCTATTCTTTATACAGCAATGAGGCGAGCGTTACGACTCCAAGCCCGGTCGCGCCTCCACCGAGCAATCCATCGTCCGGCGGTGGCGGAGGGGGAGGTGGCGGGTATACTCCTCCGGCAAGCACGAACAACAACGTGACGATCACCGGGTGGGCGTATCCATTGAGCCAGGTGACGATCCTCCAGAACGGTGTCGAGGTGCTCCAAACGATTGCGGGGCCGAGCGGCGTATTCTCCGGTTCGATAAGCGATTTTCCAAACGGGGCGTATAATTTCTATCTCTACACCACCGATGCGGAAGGGCGCAAGTCCACCCCATTCACTTTTCCGGTGACGATCACGACGGGAGCGACGACGAACGTCAGTAATGTTTTCCTTGCTCCGACCGTCGGCGTGGATTTGCAGGAAGTGAAGCAGGGCGATCCCATCGCGATATTCGGGCAGACCGTGCCGAGTGCTCCGATAAGAATCGAGGTGGATTCAGTAGTGCCGATCTTTGCCGACACGACCTCCACGGCGAGCGGAACGTATTCTTACGATCTTGATACGAGCCAGCTTGAAATGGGATCGCATATTGCGAAGTCGGAGGCGATCCTTGGAGGATTGATATCGAATTACAGCGTCGCGCAGGCGTTCACCGTGGGGAACGCGAATGTCGCCGCATCCGCGGCCGCGGTATGCCCGGCAAAGGGGGATTTCAATGGTGACTGCAGAGTGAATCTCGTAGATTTTTCCATGTTGGCATATTGGTATGGCAGGCCAAAGCCGCCCGCAATATATCTGTTGGACGGCAAGCCCTCCGTGGATTTCGTTGATTTCAGCATTCTGGCATATTATTGGACCGGATAAATGAAAAAAATATTATTATCATATAGTGCGGGCGCTGTTTCTTCCCTGTTTTTATTTGTCGCGTGCGCCAATGCGGCAACAATAAATATAACGGTGGACAACGATGTTCCGGTGGTCGGCCAGACCGTCCAAGTGGACGTGACCCTTGATACGCAGGGAGCGAGTGCGAATACGGTACAGGCCGAGGTGACATTCCCGCCGGATGCGTTTCGGTTGGAAAAAATAAATGACGGTTCGTCCGCGGTTAGCCTATGGATAAATCCACCCGTCGGATCAGCTTCGGGGAAGATCGATCTCGCGGGGATCATGCCGGGGGGATTCATCGGATCGGACGGACAAATTTTTTCCTTTGAGTTGAGGCCGCTCTCGAGCGGCACGAGCACGATTCAGGTTGCGAGCGCGACGGTACTCGCGAATGACGGGCTGGGTTCACCACTTTCCGTCGACTTAGGCAGTGTAGCGATCAACGTGGACCCAGCCACCACGTCCATTTCGGGCGCGCCACCCATCGCCCCACCGGTGGATTATTCCGCGCCAAACCCATTTACGCCACAGATCGAGAGCGATTCTAACATCTTCAACGGCGAATATTTCCTGGTGTTCGCGACGACGGATAGCGGGAGCGGCGTTGATCACTACGAGGTGCTTGAAGTTCCGAGCAACGGGTCGGCGCAGTCGTTCTCTTCGTGGCATGTGGCGACCTCGCCGTATCTGCTCACCGATCAAGGTTTGTCGAGCGACATCTATGTGCGCGCGGTGGATCACGACGGGAACTTCATCGTGGTGAAAGTTCCCGCGCGGTATCCGTATAAGCGTTGGGACCATTGGACATTGCTTGGCCTCGCCATTTTGGTCGTCATCGCCGTGTTATTATTATTCATATGGACGCGCCGCCGGCGACAGCACACATAAAGTGGGAATGGGCCGCATCGGCGGTTATCGGCACGCTACTTTTTTTATTTCCAATATATGCCCGAGCGGCGACGCTTTCCTTTTCGCCGCGGTCGGGGACGTATTTCGCCGGACGGAGCTTCAGTGTTTCTGTCCTCGTATCCTCGCCGGATCAGGCGATGAACGCCGTACAGGGCGAGGTATCCTTTCCGACGAACGACCTTGAGGTGCTTTCAATATCCCAATCGAATTCCATCATCAGCTTATGGGTGCAGAATCCGACGTTCTCGAATCAGGACGGCACTATTGATTTCGGCGGCGTATCGCCGAACCCGGGATTTCAGGGGAATAACGGGAACGTCGTCACTATTCAGTTCGAAGCAAAAAATTCCGGCAGCGCGCCGTTGTCGTTCGTCTCCGGCTCGGTGCTCGCGAACGACGGGAGTGGAACAAATATTCTGACCGGCACACAGGGCGCATCTTTCACGATTGCCCCGCTTGTCGTTGTGCCGGAGAGCACCAATACGACGCAGAATACCAATGCGTCCGCGAAAACGCCGCCATTGCCATCGATAGCCATTACATCAAACCCTCTTATCACAGAAGGGGAGTGGTATAACATCAATCAGATTACTTTCGACTGGAGCGTTCCCGCAGACGCCGACGGCGTCGATTATACCATATCGAATAATGCCAACCTTCAGCTTCCCGATGTGAATCAAGGAATGGTCTCACAAACATCATATGACCTTTCAAATTTCGCGGACGGCGCTTGGTATTTCTTTGTGAGCTTCGAAAGCGGGAGCGCGTGGTCGCCGCCGGCGATGGAGAAGTTCATGCTCGACCGCACGCCGCCCGAGCCGTTCGTCATCTCGCGCGTGGATACCAACCAGGCGGACATCCAGCCGATATTCGCATGGTCGGCAAATGATGATACATCCGGCATCGATCACTATGAAGTGAAGATCGGCAATGGAGATTGGTTCAATGCATCGACCATTCAGAACGGGAGCTCGTCATATGTCCTTCCGCCGCAGTCGCCAACCGGCGCGCGGACGCTCACCGTCCGTGCGTTTGACAGGGCGGGAAACTATACCGACGCGTCGCTTAGCTTCAGTGTGCTGGGGGTGAACGCAGCGTGCGGAGACAGTTCGTTCATGTGCGGATTCTCGGCATTCTTCTCGCGTTGGGGATGGGCGATCGCCGGCCTCCTTATCATTCTCCTTCTTCTTGCCTACGGGTTCATCTATCATTTGCTTCGCTGGAAGAAGAGCTCGTCGAAAGAGCTCAAAAAATTCGAGGACGAGCTCCGCCACGATCTGAAGGCCGTTCAGGAAGAGGCGGAGAAGGTCCGTAACAGCGCCGCCGATCTGCGGCCGTCGCATCTCGAGCAGGAGAAACGCCAGCTCGAAAAGGAGATCAAACACATTTCCGAGGACGTAAAAGAGGAGATAAAGGAACTGGGGGAGTAACTACAGAGAGGAGTGGCAAAAAGCCCATTATTTTGCTATCATTGCGGGGTATGTTGAATATTTCCCTCAGTGCTGAAAAAGTTTTCTCTCTCGGATCGTTCCCGGTGACGAACGCCCTCCTGATGGCGTTTCTTGTTTTGGTGCTAATCGCGATCATCGCCGTCACGTTAAAGAGCAAGCTCAAGATGATCCCTGGCATGCTGCAGAATGTCGTCGAGGTGATGCTCGAAGGTGCGCTCGGTCTGATGGACTCGGTATTGGGAAGCCGCAAGGAGTCGGAAAAATATTTTCCACTCGTCTTCACAATATTCATCTTCATCCTGATCTCAAACTGGTCCGGGCTCATCCCCGGCGTTGGATCGGTGATGATCGGCCAGGGTGCGAATGCGGTGCCGCTTCTGCGGTCGCCCGCGAGCGATCTCAACTTCACCCTCGCCCTCGCGCTCATCGCCGTCACCATGGTGAATGTGTTCGCCACTTCCATTGTGGGATTGCGCGGCCGCGTTTCCGTTTTTTTTAATTTTGAGAGCCCGATCAAGTTTTTCGTCGGCATACTTGAGCTTATCTCAGAATTTGCTAGAATTATCTCGTTCACGTTCCGTCTTTTCGGCAATGTGTTCGCGGGCGAAGTTCTCCTTGCCATCATGGCGCTCCTCGTGCCATATCTCGTTCCGCTTCCGTTCATGTTCCTCGAGGTGTTCGTGGGTTTTATCCAGGCGTTCATTTTCGGGATGCTCACTCTGATATTCGTGGCGCTGGCCATTACCCCTCATGAAGGCGAGGAGGCGGGTCACTGATACCACGGATGGAAAGGTCGTAGAAAAGATCATCAACAATCACCATCATTAAATAATCATTATGGATGCTACTACTATGCGGCTTCTCGCCTCTGCGATCGCGATGGGCCTCGGTACGCTCGGTCCGGGCCTTGCGATCGGGTTGATCGGCGCGAAGTCGGTCGAAGCCATTGGAAGGAATCCGGAAGCGTCGTCAAAGGTGCAGACCATGGCGATCCTTGCCATCGCGTTTGCGGAAGCAGTCGCCATTTACGCGCTCGTCATCGCGCTCATCATCAAATTCGTGTAGTCGCGGAATAACGTTCGGTTCGCACTTTTGCGCAGTACGCCTGCGGCGCACTGATAATCTATAAACATGCAGCAACTATTAAGCAACTTAGGCATCAATTGGGAGCTCCTGCTCAGTCAGGCGGTCAATTTTGCGTTGCTTCTGATCGTGCTGCGTATTTTTGTGTATAAGCCGGTGTTGAAGCTGTTGCACGATCGGCGCGAGCGGATCGAAGGGGGATTGGCGAAGGCCGACGAGGCCGAGCGCCGTCTCCACGAGGTGGATATCATTGGGGCGGGGAAGATCAAAGAAGCGGAACATGAGGCGATCAATATTTTGAAGCGAACGGAGCTGGAGGCGAAGACGCTCGAGGAGAAGCTTCTTGCCGAGGCGAAGCGCCACGAAGAGGAAGCGGTGCAGAGCGCCGCCATGCGGTTGCGCTCGCAAGAGGAAGAGTCGCGGCGCGTGTTGGAAAAGGAAGCGGCGGGGCTCGTGCGCGCCGCCATCGTGAGAACGGTCGAGCTCTCGCCGGAAAAGATCGATGACGCGCTGATCGCAAAGGCGGTCGGCGAGGCCGCACACGCCGCATGAAATACGCACCGCACGTGTATGCCAAGGCGCTCGTAGAGGTGCTGTCCGCGCCCGCCGCCGGATCAGAGGCCGGGTCGCACAAAATGACCGACGACGAGCTCGCAAAGAATTTCCTTGCGCTCGTGCGCAAGAATGGCGACGAGCGGTACTTGCGGAAGATCCTCGAGGAAGCGTCGCGGTTCGCGCGCGGCAAAAGCGGCGTGCGGAAGGTGACGGTCGAGTCGGCGCGGGCGCTCATACCGTCGCAGAAGGCCATGATCGCGCACTTCGTAAAGGCGGGCGACATGGTGGAGGAGCGGATCGACCCCGATCTCATCGCAGGGATCAAGATCATCCTGAACGACGAGATGCAGTTCGACGGGTCGCTGAAGAATAAATTGAACAAGGTATTAGGGAGTGCGTAGGCTCGTTGCCGCCATTTCAACTATCATATGTCATACGAAATAATCGAAAAATTAAAAAAGGATATCGAGGGATATAAAGAGAAACCCGAATGGGCCGAGGTGGGCCGCATCATCGAGGTCGGCGACGGCATCGTAAAGATCCTCGGCTTGCGGAATGCCGTGAGCCAGGAGGTTTTAATCATTGAAACGGTGCACGGTGAACGGCCGGCGCTCGCTTTAAATCTTGAAGAAGAATCCATCGGCGGACTCGTGCTCGGCGATTTCCTTTCCGTCGCCGTCGGCGACACCGTGCGCCGCACGGGCGACATCCTTTCCATCCCGGTGGGAGATGAACTGCTCGGCCGCGTAGTGGATCCGTTGGGTGAGCCGCAGGACGGACTGGGACCGATTTTTAAAGCCGGTCCTACAAAGGATGGCGCGAGCCATCCAATCCAGCGCAATCCGCTTGAGGCGCGCGCGCCGGGTATCCTCGAACGCGAGTCGGTGAACACGCCGCTCCATACCGGCATCAAAGCAATCGATGCGTTGATCCCGATCGGCCGTGGACAGCGCGAGCTCATCATCGGCGACCGCCAGTCGGGCAAGACCGCCGTTGCGCTCGACGCCATTTTAAATCAAAAGAACGACACCGGCCGCCGCACGCCGATCTGCATCTACGTGGCGATCGGGCAGAAGGAATCCAAGGTGGTGCGCATCGCGGAGACGCTTAAAAAATTCGACGCATTGAAATATAGCATCATCGTTTCCGCGTCGGCGGGCTCGCCGGCGGCGATGTGGTATCTTGCGCCGTATGCAGGAACCGCCATCGGCGAATATTTCCGCGACAAGGGCATGGATGCGCTCATCGTCTACGATGATCTTTCCAAACACGCATGGGCGTACCGCCAGATCTCGCTCCTGCTCCGCCGCCCGCCGGGCCGCGAAGCGTATCCGGGCGACGTGTTCTATTTGCACTCTCGTCTTTTGGAGCGCTCGGCAAAACTTTCAAAAGAACTTGGCGGGGGATCGCTCACCGCGCTTCCGATTGTGGAAACCCAGCTCGGCGACGTGACGGCATACATCCCGACGAACATCATCTCCATCACGGATGGTCAGATCTATCTTGAGACCGATCTCTTTAATCAGGGCCAGCGCCCGGCGTTGAACGTCGGTATTTCCGTCTCTCGCGTCGGTTCCGCCGCGCAGACGAAGGCGATGAAGAAAGTAGCGGGCAAGCTCAAACTCGCGCACGCGCAGTTCCGCGAGCTCCAGGCGTTCGCGCAGTTCGCCACCGATGTGGACGAGGCCACGCGCAAGAAGATCTTGCAGGGACAGAAGATCAATGAGATCCTCAAGCAGGACGATCAGGCGCCGCTTCCGATCGAGGTGCAGGTGTGCGTGTTCTATGCTGTGCTTAATAATTATTTTGAGGGCATCGCGGTGGAGGACGTCAAAAAGAAGCAGAACGAGTTCATTGATTACCTTTCCACGTTGCACGAGGAGGATATTCTGAAACCAATCCGCGAGACGGGATTATTCGATGAGAAAACGGAGACAGTGCTGAAAGAAGCACTCGCGCGATTTTTGGCGAAGTAATAGAGATTAAAAAATCATTAAATATTTTTTGACATCTCCGCGGGGAAGTTTATTATAAAACCATGCTTGTGGGGCGGTTGTCCCGATCGGCGAAAAGGGCTGATGGCGAGCATAAGAAAGGCCGTTCTTCATTGAGCGGCCTTTCGCGTTCTTTCGAATATACTGAGGAAATGTTTAGGGTGGTCACCTATTTGCCTAATTACTAGCGTCACTGTTCTCACGTCATATTTTTTTTGAAAGATCCAAAAGCGCGCCGTTGTGCCGATTGTCGTATATACCCCATTTATTTTAGTGCGATATGCTATCGGTTTTTCCTCATAAGTGAACCGTGCATCGGGGTCGGTAAGTATCTCTTGGGCCAATGGTAGCAGATCAAAACGCCGCTTTCGTTCGCTCTTTGGTCTTAGAATGCCTCTTTTTCCTATGAGATGATCAAATCCTTCTCTAGTAAAAAAGATGTCCGCGTTCAGTGGCGGACACCAAATATGTTTGATCGTCCCGTAAATATCTTTTGCTTTTTGTTCGACCTGCTTGTAGCTTTCTTTTTTGATTTCCATCCAGCCACCATAACGAATTGCCCATTAAATCTCTGTTAAATGGCGAGGCGTAAATTTTTGCATCGCGCCCGACATTCTGCTATTATTTGTCTTATATGGAATCCGGACAGAGCCTCAAGCGACGCATGAAGAGCGTCCAGAATATCGGGCAGATCACGAAGGCGATGGAACTCGTCTCCGCCACCAAAATGCGCAAGAGCCAGGAGCTCGCGCTCACGTCGCGTCCGTACGCGTACGCCGCGTTGCAGCTGCTCGGCATTTTGTCGTCGCTCAAGGACGTGCCGACGCCCGCGATATTCCAAAAGCGCACGGTAGAGAAGGAGGCGTTCCTTTTGATGATGTCCGATCGCGGCCTTGCCGGTTCGTTCAACGGCGCGGTCACTCGCGAGTTCGAGAAATATATGAAGGCGAACAAGATAGATATCCTGGACTCGCGTTATTCGTTCATCGCCGTCGGCCAGAAGGCAAAGAGCTATCTGGAACGCCGCAAGGCGAACGTGATCGCATCGTTCAATCGCGTCGGCGACGTGAGTAATATCTTGGAAGCGGAACCGATCGCGGATTTTTTGATCGACGGCTACGCACGCCGCGATTTTGATTCATGTATCGCGTTCTTTACCACGTTCGTGACTGCGCTTCGGCAGGATCCCGTGGTGCGCGAATTTTTGCCGGTGAGCTACGATGCAATCAAGCAGTCGGTAGAGGAAACGATCCCGCGTGCGGGCCGCTATGCGGATTACGCAAAGTCGGAAACGTTTTCGGACGGCAAGGAAAAGGAATATATCATCGAGCCGTCACCGCGCGAGGTGTTGGAAGAGCTCGCGCCAAAATTATTAAAAATCCGTTTATACCACGCCATTCTCGAAGCGAATGCCTCCGAACACTCCGCGCGGCGCGTGGCGATGAAGAACGCGTCGGACAATGCGTCGGAACTTTCCGAAACGCTTACGATGAGCTACAACAAATCACGCCAGGCGGCGATCACGAACCAGATCATCGAGATCACGAGCGGGGCGCAGTCGCTGCAGTAGCAAAATATCTTAGGATTATCTTTTCGGGGACGGGTCGCGTTCTGCTGAACGCGCCCTAACGCTCGGCACCTTCGTGCCTCCGCGATTCCCCTCAAAGACAATCCAAAGCATATTTTGCTACTGCAGCGATATGTTATTATTAAAGTAATGAATAGGCGAGGCTCTGTGGTTCTCGTGGTCGCACTGATCGTAGTGGTTGTTTTGGTTGCAGCGGGTGGGGTTTGGTATTGGAAGGCGCATAACAGTCTTTCAAACCCTTTGCCAAGTAGCACCGCACAGAATACTCCTTATATTGATTCGCTATCTCCCTCTTCCACTGTCGCATTTTCGCAGGGAGGAAACGGTTCGGCTTCGACGGTGCTCGCACCCCCGTTAGAGATTACGATTTTCGGCAGCGGTTTTACCGCGACAGGTAACACGGTGAATTTTGTTTATGGTCCCATCAATAATCTGGCTTCCATAGACGGTAAAACAATTACGTTTAATTTTACCAAGTCGCAGAGCCAGCTTGCGCAATGCACAGGAACTTCGATGGAAGTGGATTTCTGTGAAGACATCCCGGTCGGAATGTATCCCGTGTCTGTGTCCAACGCTGATGGAATGAGCAATGAGATCACGTTCATTGTAACTTCTTCGTCTGAGGTAACAAATATAACAAACTCCACTGTTTCCAGTATTAACACTTCCACATGGAAAACCTATGATAACGGCGTTTTTGAGTATCCGCCAGATTGGAGCGCAATTAACGGAGCGGATCTTGGTAATTTTGCCGACGCAGCGTTTTCTCCTAGCGGATCCCTAACCTCAATTACTTCTGTAACTATTGGAAGTCGTGGTTGTCGACCAGGTCCTTCTGCGGCTACGAGCTCAATTGTCATTTCGGGGAAAACAGTCACAAGAATTGATGGGCCAAATGAAATAAGCATTTGTGAAAATGCTACTTCCAGTGACGGGCCTGGCGGGGGTTGGAGCTTTGATTTTGGATTTGATTCAACTACAACAAAAGCCATTGACGAGGCCATCATCTCCACTTTGAATTTGAGCAATTGGTAGACTTTCCGATCCTTCACGCTGGAAACAACCGGGATGACTGGGTGGGGCTCAATTCGACTCTACGCACATCCGCGTTGCGCGGAATAAAACAAGAGCGCTAGGCGCGACGAGGAGGCAGTAGTTTTAACTACGACTCCGAGAAGCAACGACGCGCTCTTGTTTTATAACAGCAACCCGAAGGGACCTTAAAGAAATAGTGCAAGCCTGCGTTGCTCCTCCTCGGAGTGATAAAATCACACCTTCGTCGTTGCGCCTTGGCTTGCACTATTTCTTTAAGGTCGCGGATGTGCGTAGAGTCGAATTGAGCCCTCGGCCTTACCCGGAGCTATGCGCGGTGTGGTACTACCCCTTTGATTGTTATCAGTTAGGAGTTGCGCCTCGTACTCTCCCTCCTCCTGCCTCAAGCACTTGCTCGTTGGCTTAGACGGTGGCGTTTCAGCCGCCGGCGTCAGGCGTTCGGAATCACCCTACTTGCCACGGGGGAGATG